>Ga0116110_1001126_pt1 | contig 14676 bp, 12 predicted proteins | sample June2015DPH_8_50_FD_89719 | JGI IMG/M metagenome (GOLD analysis project Ga0116110, IMG submission 89719) | Peatland microbial communities from SPRUCE experiment site at the Marcell Experimental Forest, Minnesota, USA - June2015DPH_8_40 | ecosystem: Environmental > Terrestrial > Soil > Wetlands >...
ACGAGGGCCAAACGGAATCGGGCAGCAGCGCTGAGATGGCCAAATGGCTCGAGGTCCCAGCCGTGCTTATTGTGGACGCTCGTAGCATGGCCAGGAGCGCAGCGGCCCTGATATACGGATTCATGCAATTTGATCCGGCGCTGAATTTTGCGGGGGTTATTTTCAACCGGATCGGCGGAGAGACCCACTTGGAGTACCTGAAGGAGGCTGTGGCCGCAGCATGTCCGGAAGTTGCCGTTTTGGGCGGCATTCCCGGAGAAGACCGGGTCCGAATGCCCGAGCGGCATCTTGGGCTTGTGACCGCTGATGAAATGAGGCTGGACGCCGGGTGGCAGAAGACTTTGGCCGAGCTCATGGAAAAGCGGCTCGACATTGACCTGCTCCTGGAAAAGACCCGGTATTCCATGCAAACGGGGCCTGGTCCTCTGACTTCGGATCTCACGACTGGCCTTCCCGGCGCCGCCGAAGGCTGGGCGGGTGGGGGGGGCGCCGAAACCGGCTGCGGCGCCTCGCCGCCTGAGATTGCAGTAGCGCGCGACGCGGCTTTCTGCTTCTATTATCCCGATAACCTGGAGCTTCTGGAGAAGGCCGGCGCGCGGCTTCGCTTTTTTTCTCCGGTGCACGGCGAAACTCTCCCGGAGGCATGCTCGGGAGCATATCTGGGCGGTGGATACCCGGAACTTTTCGCTAAGGCCATATCCGAAAATGTTCGTTTTCTTCATTCTCTTCGCGAGCGCGCCGGGATGAGGATGCCGATCTATGCCGAATGCGGCGGCCTGATGACCCTTGGCCGTTTTATAGATACAATTGACGGGGAAAAGTACAATATGGCGGGGATACTGCCATTCGGGACCAGAATGCTGCCGCGGCGCAAGGCGCTTGGATATACGGAAGTCGTTCTGCGCCGGCAATGTCTGCTTGGCGGTCCCGGCCGGATTATCAGGGGGCATGAATTCCACTACTCCGAAATAGTCGAACCCGAGTCAAATTCGAACTTTGAGTTCGCTTATGACCTGCGAAGCCGTAAGCACGAAGCCGCCCGTCCAGAGGGCTATCAGGCAGGTTCTGTTCTTGCCAGCTATATCCACCTGCACTGGGGTAGCGCCCCCGAAGCTGCCGGCCAATTCGTCAGCCACTGCGCCGAGTGGGGAAAGGGGAGGTAAGCCGATCTAAAATGTCCAGCGCAAGGTCACTCATGTTTCTGGGGACCGGCTCCGATGTCGGCAAAAGCGTCCTGGCCGCTGCTTTCTGCCGCATTTTCAAAAAAGAGGGATACCGCGTGGCTCCCTTCAAGGCGCAAAACATGGCCTTGAACTCCTTCATCACTCCGCAAGGCGGAGAAATGGGGCGCGCCCAAGTCGTCCAGGCCGAGGCAGCGGGAATCGAGCCGCATGTGGATATGAACCCCATCCTTCTTAAGCCTACTTCGCAAATGGGTTCTCAGGTGATCGTACTCGGACGTGCGATCGGAAATTTTTCGGCAAAAGACTACTACGAATACAAAAAGGAACTTGTCCCCATAGTCCGGGGTGCATTTGAAAGGCTTTGCGCCCAAAACGACCTGATAGTCATTGAAGGGGCCGGAAGTGCGGTAGAGCTCAATCTAAAGGGACACGACCTGGTGAATATGGCTATGGCCGAAATGGCCGGCGCCAAGTGCATCCTGGTGGGAGACATCGACCGGGGAGGGATATTTGCGGCCCTGCTCGGGAGCTTCTCACTGCTTGAAGCGGGAGAGCGGGACCGGATTATCGGGTTTATCGTAAACAAACTCAGGGGAGACCCGCGCCTGTTTGAAGACGGGGTTCAAATACTGCAATCGCGCTCCGGTGTGCCGGTATTCGGGGTTGTGCCTTACTTCGAAGACATCTCACTGCTTGAAGAAGACAGCGTGGCGCTCGGGCGGCGAATGGACAAAGCGCATACCCAAACCGCTCCCCGCGCCATTCGCATCGGCATCGTCCGTCTTCCGTTCATTTCCAACTACACGGATTTCGACCCCTTCGAGAGGGACTCGAGGATCGATCTGGTCTATTTCGACAGACCGGCCCAAATTTTCGGATTCGACGCCGTGATCATCCCGGGCAGCAAGAACACTATTGAAGACCTTGCGGCAATGCGCAAAAACGGCATGGCCGACGCCCTGTCCGCCTTTCATAAATCGGGCGGCACCGTTGTCGGGCTTTGCGGCGGATACCAGATGATGGGCACCATAGTTCGCGACCCGCTTGGCATTGAAAGCTCGATAGATACCATCCCCGGTCTGGGCCTGCTGGATATGGAAACCGAAATGTATCCCGAAAAGATAACCTCGCAGGTTGAAGCCAGTGTTATCTCCGAATCGCTGCCCTTTGCAGGGCGAAGGGAAATGCTTTCGGGATATGAAATCCACATGGGCCGGAGCGTCTCGAGCGGGGAGGCAAAGGCGCTCTTCAGAATCGTGCGGCGGGAGGGCCTGGCCGTGGACATGGAGGATGGGCTCTCACAACCCGACGGAAGAGCTTGGGGAACATACATGCACGGTATCTTCGACAACGACGGGTTCCGGAACATGTTCCTCGAAGATGTCGGAAGAAGGTCCGGCAAGATTGTGGCCCCGGTTTCGGATTCTTTTTCTTTCAGGCTCTGGAAAGAGGAGCAGTACGACAAGCTTGCCGAACTTGTGCGCAAGCACGTCGATGTGGTCCGGATTCTCGATATACTTCTAACATAGAGTAAAATGGTATTTCTGCCCTGGCATCTTGTTTCGGCTTACCTTCTCGATCTTGCGGCAGGCGATCCTCACCGGATGCCTCACCCGGTCCGCTGGATAGGCCGGCTTATCGCCCGGACCGAAAAAATGCTCTATGTAGAGTCGGCCCGCCCCGTTTTCATGCTGCTATCGGGATTCGCTCTTTGGATCATCGTGATTGCAGTCGTCGTGTGCGCTGCAAAGGCGTTCATCGCCATATCCTGCTTTGCAGGCTCGATTTTCCGCAATCTTGCTCTGATATGGCTTGCATACTCCACTCTTGCCACCCGCAGTCTCCATAAGGAATCATCTCATGTCGCCCAAGCCCTGCGAACAGGCGATCTCGCCCTGGCCCGCGCTCGCCTCTCATTCATCGTTAGCCGCGAAACTTCGCAACTTGACCGGGATGCAATCCTGCGCGCCCTTGTGGAAACAGTTTCTGAAAACATCTCCGACGCAATTGTGGCCCCTCTTTTCTACCTGGCGCTCTTCGGACCGGTTGGCGCTCTGGCATACAAAGCTATAAACACCATGGATTCAATGCTGGGGTATAAGAACGAGCGCTACCGCTACTTTGGCCGTTTTGCAGCACGAGCCGACGACCTGGCAAACTGGGTACCTGCAAGGATCAGCGGTTGGCTGCTGGTGGCCGCCTCGACCTGCTTGGGCATGGACTGGCGGGCTGCCGCAAACATCATGATGAGGGATGCGCCAAAGATGAAAAGCCCCAATGCAGGGTATCCGGAAGCCGCAACGGCTGGGGCGCTCGGGGTCCAGCTCGGCGGCCCCAGCTTCTATTTTGGGGCCCGTGTCGAAAAACCCCTGCTGGGTGAGCCGATTAATCGCATAACACTGGAAACCTACAGCCGGACGATCCGTCTTATGTACTTGAGCTCCGGGCTGGCTTTCCTTATGGCCGTTTGCGTCAGGTTGGTTATTTCTAATTAATGAAGGGCCTCAAGCATGACCATCGTTCACGGCGGAAATATCTACGAGCTTTCGGCGCGCGCCGGATGCTCCCCCGATGACATTCTGGATTTCAGCGCAAGCATAAACCCGCTCGGTCCGCCTCCAGGTCTGGCGCAGGTCCTTTCCGGCTGCTTTCACCGTCTTGCAAGCTACCCCGACATACATAACGAACTGCTGACGGAGGCCATTTCAAAATTCCACGGTATCGACCCTGAATACATTGCGGTCGGAAACGGATCGACTGAACTGATCTATTGGTTGCCACACGCGCTTGGAGTAAGTAAAGCGCTGGTGGTATTGCCCACCTTCGGCGAATACGCCAAAGCTTTCGAGCTTCAGGGAACGCGCCTGCAAAAACTGTTTTCGACCCCGGAAGATCGCTTTCAGCCCACAGTCGAACAATTGGAAGCCGCACTCCAAAAGGATGCTTTTGAGGCTGTTTTGATCACGCACCCGGCAAGCCCCTCCGGATCACTCCTGGACAGCGGGACAATTGGCTGGATTGCCGAAAATAGCAGTAAATCCGGGCGCCCCTTCTTCCTGATTGACGAGGTTTTCATCGATTTTTGCGAGCAGGCTTCCCTGAAGCGTTTCCTGGACCGGTCCCAGAACCTCGCGATCATAAGATCTTTCACCAAGTTCTACGGTGTGCCCGGCTTGCGGATCGGCTACCTGCTCGCCCATCCGCGGGTTGCTGCGCAGGTGAGAAGCAACCTTCCACCCTGGTCGGTAAACACCCTGGCCCAGGCTGCGGGCGCCTATTGCTTCACGCAGGACGAATACAGGCGCAAGACCCTGGATATTGTTGCAAAACAACGCCAAATGCTTGCAGGGCAGCTTTCAGCTATTCCCGGCCTTGAAGTTTTCCCGGCACAGGCCAATTACCTGCTCGTCCGGATGGACCGCAGGCTTCCGCCGGCCTCCCGCCTGAAATGGGATATTTTCCAACGCGACCGCATTCTCATTCGCGATTGCGGGTCCTTCGAAGGGCTTGACGACTGGTATTTTCGGGTAGCGGTGCGCATGCCCGATCAAAACGACAGGTTGATCGCATCCATACAGCATGCGCTCTGAACGATCTTTCTTATTTCTTCGATCCCGGATTTGATGTCCAAATCACAATAGTCTAATGTTAGTCCTTGAGAAATAACCTGTGATACTCGCTGTCGCTCAGGTGGTTTCGCAGCAGTTCCGAAATCAGGTCGAACAACCGGTTTATTTCATCATCGGAAAGACGGGGCGCCAGGACCCTCAGCAGGTCGTCATCCGAAAATTTCTGAAGGTAGTACATCAGCGATTTTTCATCCAATTCTCTTGAAAGCCCGAAGGCTACCATTCCATCGTATTCGTCCACGATGGTGTGCTTGTGCGCTGACATCAGGGTTTTCCTCCCTTTAAAATTGCTTGATTTAAGGTGGTTTAGGGTGACGAGCGACGGTAACAGGCGCTTTTGTTTTTCCTCGCCGCTCGCCACATGACCGCGCGGGCCGGATACTATTTCAACGGAGGGACATAGGGTATGAGTTGGGCAAATAGCCAGCATAAGAAGAAAACGAGCGGAATGTGGATGAACATCTGCAAAACCGCATAGCCGACCAAATCCCTTGCCTTTACGTGCAGCAGGCCCAGGAGCGGCAGCATCCAGAAGGGATTCAACAGGTTGGGCAGCGCCTCGGCCGCATTATATATCTGGGTGACCCATCCGAGGTTTACGTGGTGCATATTGGCGGCCTGAAGAACATAGGGGGCCTCTACCACCCATTTCGATCCGCCCGACGGAATGAATACCCCGAGCACGGCCGAGTAAATAGCCACGAGGAGCGGATAAGTTCCTTGAGTGGTCACCTTGTAGAATAGACCGGTCAGCCATCCATTTATGCCGGTGCCGACTATCATCCCGAAGATAACCGCATAGAAAGGGAATTGAATCAATACGCCGCCGGTGGCGGGCACCGCCTGGGCAACGGCTTTAAGAAACCTCTTCGGCCGCCAGTGCAGCAGCATTCCGACCGTGATAAAAATCAGGTTATAAATATTCAGGTCGAGCGCCGCCAGCGCCCCGGTAGGCGAAGTCCTGAACAGGTCTATCAGGTAGTAGACAAGGATGGCCCCCACGATGACGATGAGAAGGGGGCTGTATTCGAGCCATTCACCAGGTTTCTGTCGTGGTTCGACACTCATATCGAGCTGATCGAAGGAAAGGCCGAAATCCTTTGCATTCTTAGCTCGATTGGGGTTCGGCGCTGAAAAGTAGGCGACTAGAATCGACACGGTGATCAACGCCACTATGGTCCAGAAATTCCCCCAGATGAACAGCGTCTGGGTCATAGGGATAAGGCCGCTGATTTCAAACAGTTTGGGCGGAATGGCGCTCTTGGTGGCCATCATCTGCGCGGCTGACGATGAAAGTCCCAAGGCCCATACTGCGCCCAGCCCAAGGTAGGCCGCGGCGCCGGCTGCCCGGTAGTCCATATCGTCGAGGCGGCGCGTCATCTCACGGACCAAAAGACCACTGAAAATAAGGCTGAGCCCCCAGGATATAAGTGAGGTCAACATTGAGAAAAAAGCAATCCAGGCAACGGCCGTCTTTCCGTTCTTCGGGATCAGGGCAACTTTGCGAATGATCCAGTACACGGCCGGGGTCGAAGCAACCACATAGCCCCCGATGATGATCATGGCCATCTGCATTGTAAATGGTATCAATACCCAGAACTGTTTGCCGCCGGCCAGGGCAAGATTCACCGGGCTTTCTCCAATGATGATCCCTAGAAGGAAGATAAAAACGATGCCGAGCAGCGCGAATACCCACGCGTCCGGAAACCATTTCTCGCTCCAGGCCGCAAGGTTCAGGCCGATCCTCTCAAGAGTCGATTCCTTTTGGATTCTCAAGTCCGAGTCTTTCTCATTTCCCATCGAACGTCCTCCCCTCAAGAACTGTTAGTTCCGAACTTCGACAACCACCATCCGAAATCTGACCTCCGGCATCAGAGCCTTCACCCGACTTGAGTCCCGAAGTTCAAGCGCGATTCTTCTCATAAAAATCCAGTGCTCCCGGATTAATAAATGCACCTCCGCTATTGGTGGGTCTTCGGTTCAAAATGGTCCAACGTGGCGCAAGCGTATAACGTGTTGCTGCTCGCTTCAATCGATTGTCTTATGCGTAGGAAAGTATTCGTTCAGTATACTTTTTCAGAAGCTCAACCACCTTGGCCACTCCTCTACGGGAGCCGGTGAGAGTGGAGACAATTTCGATGATATTCAAAGCAAAGAGAGAATACACTTTCTGATCGATGTAACCTGAATGGCGCATCAAGCAAAATAAGTGTCCGTTCTAATAGCGCACTGCGTGAACAGGAAAAGTGCGGAGTAAGAAGAGTGAAGAGGGGCAGGGTCTTTTTCAATAGTCTCCCTTCTCTCTTCTGCGCCCCCGCTTCTCGCCTCCTCAATTATCGCTTTTATTCTCGGCCACGATTTTGCTGATTTCTTCACGGGCCCTTTCGTAGAACTCGCTTTCTTCGATTTCGCCATGCACGAACTGCTGCCAGGTAGTGAAGTTCTTAAAAAAGCATAAGCTCATTCCGGAATCAACACACGCCTTCCTATAAACCTGGTTGGCAATCCTCATTTTTTCTTCCAGCGGACCGTCTTTCGCCGGCTCAGGGTGATCTTTGTCCTCCTCGTTGCGCAGGTATTTGCCGAACGCCTGATCAAGTTCGGATAGTTCCTCTTTGGCCTGATCGGAAAGCTCTGTCTCGGTTATTTCGCCCTTCAGGAACTTTTGCCAGCCCGGCATTTTTTCCCAGCTACAAACCTTGACACCTTCCTGGTCATGCCCATCACAATAAGTCTTGTTAGCCTTCTTTACGCGTTCCTTCATGCTCATCCCCTGCTCACCTTTTTTAGAAATACCTGATAATGGAACCCTTTTGCGCCTATTATCCACGAAGCTATTAGTTTTCTCAATAAAGATCTATTCACCTACGTTTACGCCCGCTATTTGGATTCCCTTGAATCTCTCATATTCGTTGCGGCCCTTCCTGGCATTCAATGCTGTACTCGGGGTCCTGAATGTGTTCTCCTTTGCATCTCGGGCATTTTCCCGGTGAGGTAAACCGGTTCCTGCTCTCGAAAACAAAGCCGCATTCCAGACAGAGGGCTGGAATGATCCTGAGCTTCCCGTTCTGAGATTTTACTGAACGGCCAATGTGCTCGAGGTGTTCGTAAACCTCCTTTTCGCTGATGCGCAAGATTTTGGAAATGGATTTTGCCCCGTACTTTCCCTCCGACAAAAGGGATATGATCTCCTGCCTGATCGTGCTCATAGACCGCCCGCCTCAAGTCCTTACATGCCAAATTTGTGCCACTGATCCTAGCTCCGGCTATTCCACAAATATCTAATCTCATAATGTATTTTGACGCAATCGAATTAGTATCCATCCGGAAACCCGGATGAACGTAGGAGAATTTCACCTTATAGAGATACTAACAGTTTCCAATTCGGAAAGAAGGCATTTTTCGCCATGGCGCGTACAGTTTGGCGCCCCGTCATTTCCGGATTGCCCAGCGCCGCACCGAAAGGTGCGCGTACAGTTTGGCGCCCCGTCATTTCGGGATTGCCCAGCGCCGCACCGAAAGGTGCGCGTACAGTTTGGCGCCCCGTCATTTCCGGATTGCCCAGCGCCGTACCGAAAGGTGCAAGGAAATCAAGGGTTTGCGCGGAGGCGTACATAGGTACCGCCTCGCGGAGCGTCGAGATCCTGATTGCGCCACCGCCGCAGGCAGTGGCCAAATCGGCTGGCGGTCCCACCGCCCCAGGGTGGAAAACGGCACTTTCCGGATGGAAATGAATAAGGCTTCACTTCGTATTGCCTGCCCTACTCTACACATTTCGTAGGGATAGAAAAGGGCAAACTTGGGACAGGGCGAACTCAGGAAGAAAACATTGGCCGCGAATCCCGAGACCCATAGATCCGGGATCACGTGTCCGGAATCCTCGTCTCATTGAAAATGCAATGGAAATTCAATGCATCGCTCCGGGATGAGTGGACAGTGGACAGTGAGTAGAAAGACCTTTTAAAACGAAAGTCCTCCTTTGAAAACCGGGGTGAAACGGCCTTATTTGAGCAGTGAAAAGCCAAATTCAACAGACCTCCTGTTACCTTTAATCAGGTGATATTCTACTTCGGAGTGGTTTGGACGCGCAAAACGGCAACCAGAAACGGCAACCAGAAGCGGCAAAAAGGAGACAAAGAAAAAACTTGAGGTGAATGGGTGAATCGGGCCAAAAGCAGAAAGAGCAGGTGGGGTCCCATTGGCTCTTGCGATTCACCTACTCACCGATCTGTTTCAGCGGCAAAAGCAGATGATATGATGGTCGCCTGGAGTTGATGTGAAACGGTTCTCGGTGTGCAATCTCAGGGTGACAAGGATCCTGGCCGGCAAAGCTTGGAATCGTCAAAAGGGTAGGCCTTCAATCGCTTCTGCTGCCAAGGATGAATACTTCAAGTATGATCCAGACATTGAAAGATTCTCGATGGTCCACCGCATAACGCCATGTAGGAGATGTGTTGAATCCGGCTTTAAGATTACAGAGCACCGTCCCGCTCCGGGTTTCTTGGACTAAGGATTGAAACGACCCCGATAAACCTTGGAGTCGTCTCAATCCTTATGGGTTAGCTGGCCAGAAGCGACGACTTGACGTTACTTCACCTTCTCAATGTCATTGAGCTTCCAGGTCTGGTCGAAAAACGCCTTCTTCGGGCCGTAGAGACGGAAGATAGTGAACCAGCCTTTGCCGGGGATCGTGGCCAGCCAGTTCTTGCCTGCGCCGGGAGATTTCGGGCCGAAGTAGATGTCTGTTGTGCCGTCCGCGTTCTGCACGGGCTTATCCATCGTATTCAATGACGGAAATGGCTGGCCGTTATCAAGACCGAAACCGGTGATCGGATCATACACGGTTGCCGACCAGAAATAGGCAGCGGGGATGTCCTTGGGCACATGCAGCTTGTAGTTCTGGTCGCCGCTCAGGAAATCGCCGTCGGCATCCATGAAGGCTGCGGGATACTTCGCGCCGAGGTTGTCCATGTTCGCCGCCATGGCGGGACTGGCGGAATAGGCGTAGGTAAAGAAGGCTGTGCGCTGGTTGATGTAGTCGAACGAATCCGCCGTGAAGGTGGCGTTTCCGGGGAAGACGTTGATCCAGTGCCGGTCGGGATACCAGAGGCCACCATTCTTCAAAAGCGGCGAGGGCGTGTAAGCAATGACATGCCCAATGCGCGTGGCCGTGCGCGCCGCTTTATCGAGCAGCCCGCGAGTGGAAGCATCGGGCGCGAAAGGCTGGCCTTTCACGATGCCGAGCGTTGCCGCCACGCCGCGCATATACATGTCGGCGGGATCGACGTATTCATGGTCAATGAACCGGGACAGCATGTCGAAGGCCGTGCCATCCTGCGGATAAAGCAGGTTGGACGGCACGGCCGAGGCGTCGGGGAACTGCATCGGCTTGGCGGTTTCCTTTTTCCCGAGCGGATAAATCCGCGTCTGCTCGATCACCCGCACGGGTTCCTCGAGTTGTTTGGGGTCCTTGAAGAAGCCACGCCAAAAGACGAACACGCCGTAAGTGCCGGAGCGGTAGGTCAAATAACCCGTCGGCACCTCGCCCGTGTAATCCGGCGGGAGGACCAGGTATTTGCCTCCCTTGCCCCGGTCCGGGCCGGGAAAACCCACATCACCGGCCCACTTGCGCCCGTCAATCTCGCCGACGGAGGGAATCGGTCGCTGCCAGAAATCATCTAGGATTCCCTGCAAGCCCGGCGGCACTTCGATGACCATAGGGCCATCCTCTTTCAGATCGAGATAGCCCAGCGCGTAGATCACATCGGAGTTCGGAGTGGTGATGAGCGTCTTGGCGTTGAGGCGCTGTTTGAAGACCGGCAGCACGTTATAGCCTTTGCCGAAGACCTTCTCCGAGCCTTCCTTCATACCATACATATTGAGTGCGGGAATCGCCCAGAGGTAAGTCTGTGCGGCGCGTTGGAAGAACAAGTCGTCGAGCAAGGTCGGCGCATCGTCCTTGGCGATATAGCCGTCTTTGAAAGGCATCTTTGCGAGGTCGTCGTAGCGGCTGGCTTGAGCGAACGCGGATGGCGCGGCGCATAGCGCGAGGATGGCGGCGAACAGCGCGCTCAATGTGAATTGCTTTGTTGTTTTCATGGTTTGTTTTCTCTCAGTTTAATGTTCACTTCACCTTCTCGATGGCCGGCGGCGTCCAGGTGCCGTCGAGGATGGCCTTGTCGGCCCAATAGGCGCGGATATAGAGCGAGAACGTGCCATTTGGCGCCGGCAACCAGTTCGCTTCCTTGTCCTTTCCGGGCGACTTGGCGCCGGCATAGAGTGTGAGCGAACCGTCCGGCTTGTATTGCAGCGACTTGCTCTTCGTGCCGAGTGAGAAGCGGTTCAGCGCGTTCGGGTTGAACAGGTGCAGCTCGTTGTAGAGCGTCAGCGACCAGAATCCTTTGACGGGCGGGAGTTGACCTTTCGGAAAGGTGACCGTGTAAAGATTCTGGCCGTGAAGTTGCTGTCCCTGGCTGTCCAAGTCGCTGTAGATGTATTTCGTCTCGTCGGGCTTGTTTTCATACATATTCGACTTGGCGGTCGCGGTGCGGTTGAGATAGTCGGTGCCCCACTGCGCGTTGTTCACCGGCGAATTCCAGCCGTTGCCGGCGGGGCGGCCGTTGTAACGCCACTGGAAAAGCGGAGCGATGAGTTCCGTGTCGGCGACGACGAACGAATCAACCAGTGCCATCTTGGTCTCCGGGTCACTTTCTGCGGCTTCGAACACCGAACCAATCCATATGTAGAGGGCTTCCTCGCCAGGCAGCGGCGGCACCAGTTTCATCACGCGGGGGAGCTGATCATAGAAAGCCTCAGGCACGACCCACTTAGTCTCGCCCTTGGCACCTGCCGGCGTCGGAAAGTGTGGTAGCTGGCTCCAGTCCGTGGTCTTCATCTTCCCGTCGAACCGGCTGAGCGGATAAAACATGATCTGGCCGAGCACCGCCTGAACGGCCTTGGTGTCCTCGGCGGTGTCGTCCTTGAAAATGCGCGGGGCCGTGAACGCCAATTCAGTGGAAGAACGCACTGCGACATTTATTCCCGCGGGAATTTCACCATTCCATTGCGGCCCGACCATCAGGTAGAAGCCTGGCTTGGTGCCGTAGGGCTTTCCAATTTCAGCAAATTCGTCCGTGCGCGCGTCATACAACGCATAGACCCAGAAACGGTCGCCAAAATCCGGCACTTGAAAAACCACCGGGTCTTTGTCAAGAGCAAAATAACCGGCACCATACACCACGTCCTGGTTAGGACAGGTGACGAAGGTCTGCTCCGGCTTGACGTAATCGGTCAGCATTGCGTTTTGGCCCACCGGGGCCATTGGGAGGACACCGCCATTGAGACCAGGCACGGGTGCCATGGCGAATGCGTCGCGGCGGTTGTGCGAGTTGACAAGCGCCCAGCCCCAGACGTAGGCCATGCGGCCGACCATCTGGACATACTCCCTAGTCATCGCCGTGTCGGACGCCGGGTCTGGAACTTCGGCCGCAGTCTGTGGAATCGGGACCTGCTGGGCTTGAACATTTGCCGCCATTGCACGTTTCTCCATAGTTTTCCTCCTTACTTGCAATCGCTTCATCGCCATAGCAACTGTTTGAGGTGTCTTGCAGACCCACTTTTGTGTGTTTGACTTTATTGGCGTAGCAAATTCACTATAAGGATGAGGGCGACACAAGGGCCTAGCAAAGAGTGAACTCCCTTTAGAAAGCCAACGCCAATTTGAACCATACGTAGTCGCCTTTGAGCGTCTTGGCGGTATCCATTTGAGGCAGCCACTTCACCTCGGCCACAAGGGTATGGCCGCAGATCGGGGGTGAGATGTAAGAGAGTACCGGCCCAACGTCGGCCATTTCAGTTTCGAAGGGGCCAAGCTTTGCACCGGAGCCGCTGTCGGCGGCAAACTGATCCCAGTAGAATGCATTGGCGCCGAGGCCGATAATACCACACCCGAACAAAGGCAGATGTTCGGCAACTGTTGCGTCAATGTGGAATACGTCACCGCTCTGGTAGTTGGTTGCGTCGTTTTCCGTATTGAAATCAAGACCTGCGAAAGTGCTGAATTCGAGTCCTATCTTCTGGCTTATCCAGCTGAACGAGACTATGGGTTCAAAAGTCCAGTAATTGAGGCCCACGTTAACCAGCCGACCGGTATTGTATGCACCGGTTGGGGCATAGACATCAAGCAGCACACCCCATTTGAAATCGCCACAGGTCCACTGAAGCCAGAAAGGCATCAGTGTCATGTCACCAATACCGTTAGCCGAGTCGCTTCGGCTGAAGGTCCTACCCAAGCCGGTAACGGTGCCTGTCACATTCGCCCAGATATAAGGGACGACCAGATCGTGTTGTCGCGTATGCCGAGTTCATCCACGGCATCGAGGAGTTGGCCGACGTGGAAATCCATTTCCGCCAATGCGTCGGGGAAATTTCCGAAGCCTGTATTCCCGACGAAATCCGGGTGCGGCAGGACGGGGATGTGGACCTGTGTGAATGGAACGTAAGCGTAAAACGGCTTGCCCGTTTTCACGCTGCGCTTCATGAAATCTATCGTGCGGCGCGTGATTTCCGTGTCAATGCGTCTGCGCGACTCAAGGTCATAGACTTCGACATTGCGGCTCTTCTCGCCTTTCTTGCCCTCCATGATGTATTCCGGCTCTATGCCGGTCCCCTTGAACCCATTCGCTGACGGCCAGAATGTTTCATCGGCTGTGCGCGGGGTGCCATACCACTCGTCAAACCCCTTGCTGGTGGGCAACCGACTCTGGTCGCTGCCGAGGTGCCACTTGCCGAAGTGTCCGGTGGCGTAACCCTGGCCGGAGAGCAGTTCGGCGATAGTAACTTCCCACTGCGTTAATCCGTCAGGCAGGCCGGGGAACGGCACGGAGTGCGTGCCGCTGCGAATCGCGTAACGTCCGGTCATGATGGCCGAGCGGCTCGGCGTACACTGCGCCTCGACATTAAAATTAAGCAGGCGCATGCCTTCGTTGGCGAGCTTGTCAATGCGCGGCGTGGGCGCACCGCGTAGGATGCCGCCACCGTAGACGCCCAGCTCGCCATAACCGAGATTGTCCATCAAAATGAAGACGATATTGGGCTTCTTCGCCTGCGCAAAGGCCGGTTCGGCTATGAGCGCCAGAGCACCGACAAACAAGGCCAGCACAACAGCGATTATCATTTCCTTCTCCTTTTTGAGGGCGTCCAGGGGTTCAAAACAGCGATGGAGTTCAGTCGGCGTCCTTGGGGCAGTCGGTTCACGGTATAAAATAGACTTAAAAGAGATATGCATTAGGAACTGCCGGTGCAAGTGCGAAGCTTGATTAGCTCTATCAGCCTGGATCAGAGTCGTTCCAGCAAATAAGATCGATGTGGGGAGTCGCAGACGCTTCCATCACAAGAGGGCTTGGATTTTCACGTAAGCCCTTGAGGTTTCCTTGGCAGCAAAACCGGGTGACCTCCGAGTTATGAGCAGAGTCAGATAGCAAAAATATCTTGCCAATTTCGAAAGAGTCCAGTTTGCGGCGATTTGGTAAACAAATGATCCGAAAACGGCAAAGATTTTGGCGCCCCATTTCTTAAGACGGAGGAGAGCTTCTAAGACATTTTCCTGTCGCGATTCCTGGCGGTGGTGGGTATTCAAGCCGACATATTTCTTGTCTGTTTTGATTGGAAAAAGATTCCATGGGCCTTCGGGGTGCTCCCTGAGATTTTTCGTGCGGATTCCTACCCAGAAAGGCTCCTCTGGATCTCTTGGTGGTCAAGTTCATGCATTATTCAGTCAGGTCGGTTCGTTCACCCAGGGCCAGACCTCATCTGCGGGCAGGCGCCGGGCAACAGAGGCGATCATTTCCTCGGCCGTCGCGAAA
>Ga0116110_1001133_pt1 | contig 14632 bp, 9 predicted proteins | sample June2015DPH_8_50_FD_89719 | JGI IMG/M metagenome (GOLD analysis project Ga0116110, IMG submission 89719) | Peatland microbial communities from SPRUCE experiment site at the Marcell Experimental Forest, Minnesota, USA - June2015DPH_8_40 | ecosystem: Environmental > Terrestrial > Soil > Wetlands >...
GCTTGAAGCGTCGTGTTGTCCACCTGCAATTTTTGCACCTGCTCATGCAACGCGCCGAACTGCGCCTCCAAATCGGCGGCGGAAGTTGACGAAGCCGCGCCCGGCGGCGGCGGTGCCGGGGGCGGCGTCCCGCTTTGCGGAATCTCGGGAAGTTTCGCCGTCACTTCGGCGATTTTTTCCGCGAGATACTTCAAGCGGAAGCTGACAATTCTCGGGCTCCAATCCGGGTAAATTTTCTGGAATTTTTGCAGTTCGCCCTGCACCTGGACGTATTGGGCCAGCGCCTGGCGCGGCTGGCCGGAGCTGTCCAACGAATCCGCCTGCTGCATCAGGCTGTAAATGATGATGTATTGGTCGTCGGGCCCCTGCTGCGCGCGCGCTGGCGGCAACCGCGCGGCCAATATCAAAATCAACAGTGCAATCAGACGTTTCACATTGATACAATAGCCATACGGAACGCGGTTTGGCAACGGCTACGTGTTGGGCGCCTGCCAGGCTGCACTTGCGAATAGCGGGCTTACGGAAAAAGAATTACGCGATAAAACCGTTGTGGGGAACCGGCGGCATCGGAATCGGTTGTGGTCATGGTGCCATTGGACGCGACGATGGGCTTGCTTAAAGTGTTCCAGTTGGTTTGAGTCAGGTTGGTCGAGTATTGCGGTTGATAGGTTTGACCAACCACCGCGCTCCAAGTGAGCGTGGCCGTGCCATTCGTCAGCGTTATCGCTTTGAACACTGCGGGCATTGGGACACTGAGCCGGAAAATCGTTCCCAAACCGTTCGCGCCGCCCAGGGAGGTCGTGCCGTAGAAATTGCCGTCCGGGCCTTGTACCAGAACCCCATCGGGGTGGGTGCCGTTGGCGTAATTGAATGAAACCAGATTTGTGAAAGCGCCACCGGGAGTTAGTTGGAATATCGAGCCGTAGCCGGCATAATAGCCGAAAGTCGTTCCGTAGAAATTACCATCGCTGCCCTCCGTCAACCCGCCATAGGGCGAACCGCTTTCGAAAAAGGTGAACGTGTGGAGCAGGGTGAAAGATCCGTTGGTGCTGACTTTGAAGAGGGTACCGTAACCCTGCGAACCCCCGTTGAAAGCCCCGCCGTACAAATAGCCATCGCCTCCCTGCACGAGGCCGGCGTAAATAAAACCGCCATCGCTGAAACCGGTGAACAAGTAAAGGTTGGTGAGCGTTCCATCGGGAGTCATTTTGAATACCGTGCCGTAGCCCGGGAAGGTGCCGCTGATGCCCCTGCCACCCCAGGTGGTCGTCCCATAAAAATTGCCATCCTTTCCCAGCACCAGCCCGCCGGAAGACTGGGCGCCATTGGTATTATTGAAAAAGGCCGGGACGGTGACCGTACCATTGGTGGTTACTCGAAATACCGTGCCATAGCCGTAGCCGTCATAACTGGCGTTGGTCAACCCGCCATACTCAGCCGTGCCGTAGAAACTGCCGTCGCCGGCCTGCACCAATGCCGCACCGGGATTGGCCCCCAGATACGGATTATTGGTGCCAGTGAAGGAGAACAGGTTCGTGAACGTGCCATTGGTTGTGATTTGGAATATCGTGCCCCAATTGCTCACACCACCGGTGAATGTCGTGCCGTAAAAATTACCGTCAGTGCCCGGAACCAACGCCGCATAAGGGGCGGCGCCATTGGTGCCATTGAAGGAGAGGAGCGAAGTGAAGGCGCCACCGGGAGTCAGTTGGAATATCGTGCCATCATTGTTTGTCCCGCCCAAGGATGTTGTCCCATAGAAATTGCCATCCGACCCCAGTACCAAGCCGGCATAGGGATTGGCCCCGGGATAAGCCCCGCTGGTGCCAGTAAATGAAATCAGGGTGGTAAACGCAACTCCCCCCCACGCACCGGGCACAACCAAGCACATCACCGAAATGCCCGCCGCCAGCCGGAGAAATCTGAATAATTTCATTGAGGCCATTCTTTTCTTTACCATACAACGCTATATACATTAACCATCCTTTTCAAGCAGGGAAATATTTGTGAAATTCTGGAAACTTCCTGGTGAAATTGAGCCGGTTTCCCGACACCGATAAATTGCGAACCGACCTCCCACATCGAATCGTTGCCCCGCTGTGCGCCCGCGCTGGCGGCAACCGCGCGGCCAATATCAAAATCAACAGTGCAACCAGACGTTTCATGCTGGGATGCTAATCCAGCGGAAGCCGGCATGGCAAATGATTACAGCGGAACTTGCCTGGCCGGGCCTTTGCGGGTAAAAAACCGTGTGTCACAAAAGACCTTTCCCGGGCGAATGTCCATTCGGGGACGAACGCTGCCGGTCTGGCAGGGCGGCTTGATCGTTCTCCTTGTCTTCCTGGCTTATCTCCCCGCCCTGCACGGTGGTTTCGTCTGGGACGATGACTCGTGGACGACGAACCTGTCACCGCTGTTCCAAGACACGTCCGGCCTGCGCTTAATATGGTTCCAGCCCACCGTCTTGCAACAGTATTACCCACTCTCCGGCACGACCTTCTGGCTGGATTACCAGCTCTGGAGGTTCTGGACGACTCCCTACCACGTGGAGAACGTCCTGCTGCACTCCCTGGCCGCCTTGCTCTTCTGGCGCCTGTTGCTCCGACTCCAGGTGCCGGGCGCCTGGCTGGCAAGTGCCCTCTTCGCGCTTCATCCGGTCATGGTCGAATCCGTCGCCTGGATCACCGAACGCAAGAATGTGCTTTCGTTGGTCTTTTACCTCGGCGCATTGCTGGCTTACTTGCGCTACGCGCAAGGGGGGACGAGTGGCGAGTGGCGAGTGGCGAGTGATCCGCCTTTGCAAAGCTTCCGTCTTCGCACGGCTTCGACGGGACAAGCCGGCACGGCAGGCGGAGGTCACGCGCCACCCGTCACGCGTCACCCGTCACTTTTTTATGGTCTGGCTTTCGTCCTGTTCCTGGGTGCGTTGCTGGCCAAGACGACGACCTTTTCCCTGCCGGCGGCCATTCTGTTGATTGGCTGGTGGCAGCGCGGACAAATCCGGTGGCGTGCAGACGTGTTGCCGACCCTGCCCTTCTTCGCCCTGTCCATCGGCCTGTGTGCCGTGACCGCCTGGCTGGAGAAATACCATCTCGGCGCGCAAGGATCGGATTTTGCCCTGACTTTCCCGCAACGCTGCCTGATTGCCGGCCGGGCGTTCTGGTTTTACCTCGGCAACCTGTTCTGGCCGGCGAACCTCTGCTTCGTTTACCCACGCTGGCAACCCAACCCGGGGGTGTGGTGGCAATGGCTGTATCCGGTGACGGCGATCGGCACCCTGTGGGTGCTCTGGCTGGCCCGGGGGCGCATTGGGCGTGGGCCGGTGACCGCCCTGTTCTTTTATGTGGGGACACTGTTTCCGGTGCTGGGGTTCATGAACGCGTTTTTCATGCGTTACTCGTTTGTGTGCGATCATTGGGTTTACCTGTCCAGCCTGGGGCTGATGACGCTGGTGGCGGCGTTGGTGGTGCGGACGGCGGAAGGGCTGCGGACGCCGGCGGTGGTTTATGGGTTTGCCGTGATCGTGCTGCCGGTGCTCCTCCTCCTGACCTGGCAGCAGGCCGGGATGTACACGGACATGGAAACCCTCTGGCACGACACGCTCGCCAAAAATCCCGCCTGCTGGATGGCCCACAACAATCTGGGTGCCGCCCTCACCGCCAAGGGCCAGTTTGATGAAGCGATTGAGAACCTTCGCCAGGCCGTCCAGATCAACCCGAATTACTACGAAGCGCAGAACAACCTGGGTGCCGCCCTCGCCGCCAAGGGCCGGTTTGATGAAGCGATTGAGAACTTTCGCAAGGCCATCCAGATCAATCCGAATTACCCCGCGGCGCTGGACAATCTGGGCGTCGCCCTCACCAGCAAGGGCCAGTTCGATGAAGCGATTGAGAACTATCGCAAGGCCATCCAGATCAATTCAAACCGCCCCGAAACCTTCTCTCATATGGGCATGACGCTTGGCCAATTGGGCCGCACCCGGGAAGCGGTTGCCCAATAGCGGGAGGCGCTGAGATTAAATCCCAACCTGGCCGTGGCGCTGAACAACCTGGCGTGGATTCTGGCCACCAGTCCCGATGACGGACTTCGCAATGGGACCGAGGCGGTTCGTTTGGCCGAACGTGCGTGTGAGCTGACTCATTATGATGAACCCTTGTTTATCGGGACGCTGGCCGCTGCTTATGCCGAATCTGGCCGTTTCCCGGAAGCGGTGACCACGGCGGAAAAGGCGGAGCAACTCGCAACCACAGCCGGGCTGACGGACGTGGCGGCGAAGAACCGGCAATTGCTCGAGCTCTACCGGGCCGGCAAACCCTATCATGAGCCTGCCCCAACAGTGCAATGAGCTCCGTTGAACATCGCAGATTTGGCCAAAGCCGTTTCCCCTCTCCGCCGGGCGGGAGAGGGATGAATTCTTCTCCGTCAGTCAGCATCGCGAAAAGTGTTGGCATTTCAAGCGTCATGCCCAAAGCAGGACTGACACTACAACGTCGCACTGGTGATTATAGCGGGACTTGCCTCGGCTGGCTTTTGCGGGTAAAAAAATCGTGTGTCACAAAAGACTTTCCCGGGACAAATGTTCATTCGGGGACGAACGCTGCCGGTCTGGCAGGGCGGCTTGATCGTTCTCCTTGTCTTCCTGGCCTATCTGCCGGCACTGCGCGGCGGGTTCATTTGGGATGATGATGCTTATGTAACGCATAATCCGACCTTGCACGATCTGGGTGGACTGCAACGCATCTGGTTCGAACTGGGCGCAGTACCGCAATATTACCCAATGGTGCACACCACTTTCTGGCTGGAATATCATCTATGGGGTCTTCATCCCGTTGGTTACCACTTGATAAACGTGCTGTTGCATGCCGCCGCAGCGATTTTTCTTTGGCAGGTATTGCTGCGTTTGCGGATTCGGGGAGCGTGGCTGGCCGCCGTCCTTTTCGCACTACACCCGGTCTGTGTGGAATCGGTCGCCTGGATCACAGAACGCAAGAACGTGTTGTCGGCCGTCTTTTATTTCACTGCCGCGCTGGCCTTTCTTCGTTTTGTCGCGTTGGAGGAACCCGATGGTCCGAACCGTCTCCGTTGGTATTGGTATCTGGGGGCTTTGGTTCTGTTCATGGCAGCACTATTAAGTAAAACCGTCACCTGTACGCTGCCGGCGGCGTTGCTGCTGGTGTGCTGGTGGAAGAAGGGCCGTGTCCAAAGGGGTGAAATTTTGCCGTTATTGCCTTTCTTTGCGCTTGGCGTGGGACTGGGGTTGATAACTGCATGGATGGAGAAATTTCATGTCGGCGCGCAAGGAGCGGAGTGGTCGTTGACCTTTGCCGACCGGTGTCTGATAGCTGGAAGGGCCTTGTGGTTTTATGCCGGCAGACTGGTGTGGCCGGCGCATCTGACCTTCATCTACCCGCGCTGGAAAATTGAGCCGGAGGTGTGGTGGCAATGGCTGTTCCCGGTTGCGGCTGTCGGGGTGGTGGCAGGACTTTGGCTGGCGCGGCGTCGGATTGGCAAAGGGCCGCTGGTGGCGGTGTTGTTCTTTGCAGGTACGCTGGGACCGGCACTGGGCTTTGTGAATGTGTATCCCATGCGATTCTCATTTGTCGCTGACCATTTTCAATATCTGGCCAGTGTCGGTTTGATAACATTGTGCGCAGTGGGGCTGGCCCGGATGCCGCGAGTCATGCCCGCCACACTTGTCGTTCTGTTGGGTGCGCTGACGTGGCAACAGGCAGGGATTTACAGGAACCTGGAAACGCTCTGGCGCGACACGCTGGCCAATAATCCGGACTGCTGGATGGCCCACAACAATCTGGGTAAATACTTGATTAACGAGGGGCGCATTGAAGAGGCAATGGAACACTACCATAAGGCCATCCAGATCAATCCGAATAACCCCGAAGGGCTGACCGGTCTGGGTATTGCCCTCGCCGCCAAGGGCCGGTTCGATGAAGAGATCGAAAACTATCGCAAGGCTATTCAGATCAACCCGGATTTCTACGGCGCGCCGTACAATCTGGGCATCGCCCTCGCCGCCAGGGGCCAGTTTGATGAAGCGATTGAGAACTATTACAAGGCCATCCAGATCAATCCGAATTCCTTCAACGCGCTGAATAATCTGGGTAACGCCCTCGCTGCCAAGGGCCGGTTTGATGAAGCAATCAAGAACTATCGCCAGGCCATCCAGATCAATCCGAATTTCTCCGGCGCGCTGGACAATCTGGGCAGCGCCCTCGCCGCCAAGGGCCAGTTCGATGAAGCGATTGAGAACTATCGTAAGGCCATCCAGATCAATTCAAACCGCCCCGAAACCTTTTCTCATATGGGCATGACGCTTGGCCAATTGGGCCGCACCCGGGAAGCGGTTGCCCAATACCGGGAGGCACTGAGATTGAATCCCAACCTGGCCGTGGCGCTGAACAACCTGGCGTGGGTGCTGGCCACCAGTCCCGATGACGGACTTCGCAATGGGACCGAGGCGGTTCGATTGGGCGAACGTGCGTGTGAGCTGACTCATTATGATGAACCCTTGTTCATCGGGACGCTGGCCGCCGCTTATGCCGAATCCGGCCGTTTCCCGGAAGCGGCGACCACGGCGGAAAAGGCGGAGCAGCTCGCAACCAGTGCCGGGCTGACGGACGTGGCGGCGAAGAACCGGCAATTGCTCGAGCTCTACCGGGCCGGCAAGTCCTATCATGAGCCTGCACCAACGGAGCAACCAGACGTTTCACATTGACACAATAGCCACACGGAACGCGGTTTGGCAACGCTGCTGGAGCGGCAGCAGCGTCCGCTATTGAGTCGTGAAAAAACGGCTGACACTACCGAATGGGCGCACCCGCACTGCCCCCGACTCCGATGGCAACAGTGGAGCGCCGATCTCCGATCCGGCGCGTTTCTGAGAAAACTCAACACCTGCCGGGCCGGACCAGCCTTCGCTCGGAAGCTTCGGCGCGGCAGGGGCCGGCGCTCCGAGGACAGTGCGGATGCGCCCCACCGAATGCGTGAGGGGGAAACAGCGTTACTCTTTTCTGCGACATTTAATAAGATTGCGATGATGATTAAGACACTTCCGTCGGGGCATTGACCTGCACCGGCGGTTTTGTTAATTTTCCCCGTCAGCGCCATGAACACCGCGCTAAACCAGCATGTGCTTGTGTTGAACCGGTTGTGGCAGGCGGTCAACGTCTGCACCGCCCGCCGCGCGCTCATACTGTTGTTTCAGGGCCACGCGCAGGTCGTCGTCAACGCCGAGGACGGCTCGTTCCACACCTTCAATTTTCAGGAATGGCGCAACATTTCCGGAAACGCGCCGCAGGAGGAATCCGTCCGCACCGTTTCCTTCCGCATCCGCGTGCCGCGAATCATTCTGCTGTTTGTTTACGACCGGCTGCCAAAGAAGGAAGTAAAGTTCACGCGCCACAACATTTTTGAGCGGGACAAGAACACCTGCCAATATTGCGGGCGCATGTTTGACCGGAAGGATTTGAACCTGGACCACGTCATTCCGCGCGACCGCGGCGGGCCGACGACATGGGAAAACATTGTTTGTTCCTGCATCGAATGCAATACGCAGAAAGCCAACCGCAAGCCGCAGGAAGCCAGCATGCACCTCGTCCGCAAGCCCAAGCGCCCGAAATGGCGTCCGTTTGTGCAGATCAACTTCAGCCTGCACCGGCACGACAGTTGGAAGCATTTCATTGACCTGGCCTATTGGAACGTCGAACTGGGCGAGGATGTGGAATAGCTGAAATGGTTGAGGGTTGTTGGTTGAGAGTTGAGGGACAGGCAGAAGTTGAGGGTTGAAAGCTGAGGGTTGATTATTGGTTGAAGGTTGAGGGTTGAGCGTTGAGTGTGACAGAAAATTCTTAAACCCTCAACCTTCAACCAACAACCCTCAACTCTCAACAAAAAACCCTCAACTACCTGGCAACTTTTGCCGGCCGTCGGTGTTTGAATTTTTCGAAGTACACGGTATATTTGAGAATCATGAAGCGCTTGGGAAAAATCGTTGTTTGCCTTGCGAGCGGGCTGGTGTTGAACGCCGGCGCGCGCGCGGCCGACGGTGTGTTGCCGAACAATCCCTATGCGCCGATTGCGGTGCGCAATGTTTTCGGCCTGAATCCACCCCTACCGGTTGACCCCAACGCGACGCAGACCGATCCGCCGCCTAAAATCACGCCCAACGGCATCATGTCCATTTTTGGACAATTGCAGGTGTTGTTCAAAGTTGCGGGCACCGCCAAACCGGGACAACCGGCCAAGGACGACTTCTACATCCTCAGCGAAGGCCAGCGGCAGGATGAAATTGAAGTCACTCACATTGACGAGCAAGCCAGTCTGGTGACTTTCAACAACCACGGCACCGTGCAGGAACTTCCCCTGGTCAAGGCCAACCCGCCGGCGGTCAGCACTCCGATGGCGGCACAGGGCGGGCCGGGTCCAACCCGGAATTTACCCGCGCCCAATGGCGAGAACAGTGGCCGGGGGCGTGTGGGCGACCGTTCCGGCGACCGTTCCGGCGACCGTTTCGGCGGCGGTCCCGGCGCGGCACGAAATCGCGGCACGGGAAATGGTTCACCGTTGACAACTGTTCCGCCGAGTGCCGGTTATTCCAGCCAACAACAGACTCAGAATACGCCTCAGAATACATTGTCGCCGGAAGCGCAAGTCATCCTGTTGGAAGCTCAACGCGCACAATGGCAACAAGAAGGCAATCCTGCAGCGGCCATTATTCCGCCCACAGTGTTGACGCCTCAAAACAGCCCAGGCGGTATGCCTCCAATACGGTAATTGTTCCGTAGTATTTACGTTTTGGCAGAAGTCTTTGCGGATTCTATCAATTCCCAGAACTTGGGATTTTCCTGAAGCGCTTCGTCCTCACCGGTTTTCAAGCCGGAACGGAACAGAAAATCCTTGAGCGTGTGGCGGCTGAGAATCCGGTGGACGAGCACGCCTAATTCGTGCCGCTCGAAATAGACGCGATAATCGCCCACGCGAAAACGGTGCAACGTCCGCCCGTCCAGTTCCAATTTGCCGAAGTCATCCAATTCCGTGCCGAGCGCCTGCTGGGGCAGGCCGCGGAATTCGCCGAGGATTTGCAATTGCAGTTCCTTGGGCATGCGCGCCAGTTCGCCGGCGCTGGCCGGGGTAAAGATGATCTGGAACATACTGGTTGTTTGTTGGTTGAAGGTTGAGGGTTGAGGGTTGAGGGCCGAAAGTCAAGTCGGCGGTTGCCGCCGTCGCGCCGGAGCGGTGCTTTGGCGCGCCGCGAAGGTGGAAGGGTTGAGAGTCAAGCTTTCAGTGAAACGTGGTTGAAGGTTGAGCCGTCTCCGCTCCGCTTCCGTCTTCGCATTGCTTCGCCGAGACAAGTCGCCGCGCCAGGGAGTTGATCCTCCGTCGCGCAAGCGCTATGGAGGACAGGAGGTTAAGAAGGCGATTCCAGCAACGACCTCCGCAGGCCGCTCAACATTTTGCTTTGTTTTTCACAGGCGCCATACAAACGATTAAAATCCGTCTCCGACAAAAAGCCCTGTCGCTTTGAAATGGTTGCCGGTGAAACGACTTCGAACAACGAACCGGTGGCAATCTCAACAAAACGGGCGAAATCCGGCCGGGATGATCGGGAGCTGCCTTCGGCAAGGTTTGACGAAATGGAAACTGCTGCCCGCCGCATTTGATTCGTCAAACCGAATCGCCCGGTTTCAGGGAAAGTCCGGGTGAGGGTGTAAACCGTATCGGCGAAATTTATCGCTTCCGGCCAGACTTCGAGTTTGTCAAAGTTGAACATATAAGTGGTTGATGGTTGTTGGTTGATTATTGGTTGAAAGTTGAAGGTTGAGGGTTGAGTGTGACGGAAAATTTTTAAACCCTCACCCCTCAACCAACAACCCTCAACTTTACGAATCCCTCAACCATCAACTCTCAACCCTCAGCCATTGAGCAGGCTCACCAGTCTTCACACCAGGTGCTACGACCCGGCAGGCGCCGGCTGCTACTTCTTTAACGGGCGGCTACCGGTTGGCAGGCTCCCGATACGGCTGGTGCGCCTGATACAAGGCCAGCAGCTCACGGTTTTTTTGGAGCAAACCCGGCTCGCCCCGCCCGGACGCCAAGGCGCAGGCTTTCTGCGCCGTCGCCACTGCGTCGTCGAACCGCCCGGCCTCCGCGCAGGCGGCGGCCAGGGTGCCGACAAAAACCGTCTGCTGGTAAGAGGTCAGTTCGCAGGCGCGTTCGGCCAGTTGCACGGCTTCCGGACCGTTCCGGAACTGCGCTTCCGGGTGAGTGGCGAGAATCCAAGCCAGGTTGTTGAGCGCCGGCAGTGACTCCGGATCCAGTCGCAGCGTCTCGTGGTACTGCGAAATGGCTTCGCTGATGGCGCGCCGGTTCACCAGGGTGGTCGCCAGTTGGAAGTGCGCGTCCGCCAGGTCCGGTTTCAGGCGCACCGCCTCGCGGAGGCTGGCCATGGCCTCGTCCGTCCGGCCGCGTTGCAGCCATTCCAGCCCCAGATGGTAATGGGCCTCCGCATCAGCGGGATTGAAGCGCAACGCCTCGAGGTAATAGCGCACGGCCTCATCGGATTTGCCCCGCGCGCTCAAGTCCCCGGCCAGGGAGGTGAACGCGACGACCGTGTTTGAGTCCAGGCGAATGGCTTCCGCATAGTGGGTCAACGCCCCGGAAAAATCGCCCAGCTCAAAGAGGGCGCGTGCCAGGTTCAGATGGGTTCCGCTCCAATCCGGCCGGCTCCGCAGCGCCCGGGCGAAGCAGTTCGTCGCCTCCTGTAATTGCCCGGTCATGGCCAGCGCCGCGCCCAGGTCGAGGTTCGCGTGCTCCTGATTGGGATCGAGGCGCAGGACTTCGCGGTACTGTTCCATGGCTTCGTTGATTTGGCCGGCCTGTAGCCGGGCGTTGCCCAGGCTGATGCGGGCCAGGATGTTGTCTCGGGTGACCGCCACGCAATGGGTCCAAAGGGTGAGGCTGTTCCGCCAGTATCCCGCCTGGAGCCACGTCAACGAACTGCAAACCAGCAGCGCCAGGACGGCGGCCCCCGGGAGGAGAACGGCGCGAAACTTCCAGCGGACTGAAAATTCCGCAACCGCCCACACGCCGGCCACGAACAACCCGATGGAGGGAATGTAAGTATAGCGGTCGGCGATGGATTGGAAACCGTTTGGGACGATGCCGATGACCGGCACCAGTGTGCCCAGAAACATGAGCCAGCCGGTCAGCAGCCAGGGGGCGGAACGCGCCCGCCCCGCCACGAACAGCGTCAGCAGCAGGAGAAGCGCAACCGAGCCTCCCACCGGCCAAAACCCCCAATGGGCGGGCATGGGATATAGCGCGGCCAAATCCACCGGCCAGACCAGCTTGCCGAGATAGCGCGCATAAGACACCGGCACATTGGCCAGGCGGAGACCCCAGGGGGACTGTTCCGCGGAACGGAGGTGTTGCCCGCCTTGCATGCCAAGGCAGGTGACGGCGCAGGACACCGCCGCCAACCCGAAGAACGGCAGCTTTTCAAGAAGCAAACGGAGTAGTGGATTGATGGATTGATGGATTGATGGAGTATGGCGTGATTCAGGCCCCGCCACCCGCCACTTGTCACTTGTCACCCTCCCGAGCGGCCAATAATCCAGCAGCAACAGGACAAAGGGCAGCGTCACCAGCATCGGCTTGCTCATCAACCCCAGCGCGAAAAACACCAGCGCCAGAAAATAGTCGAGGGTCCAGCGTCGAGCCGTCTTCGCTTCGCTTCCGTCTTCGCACTGCTTCGCCGAGACAAGTCGCCGCGCCAAGGGGTCGAGAGCCAAACTGCCGCTTCCTGCACTCGACTCTCGACCTTCGACCCTCGACTGCTTTTGCGCGTAACGTACATACGCCCCCAAGGTGAGCAGGAAGAAAAACGTGCTGAGCACATCCTTGCGCTCCGACAGCCACGCCACGGATTCCACGTGCAGCGGGTGCAGGGCAAACAGCGCCGCCACCAGGGCGCTCCGCTTCCATGCGCCAGTCATCCGTCGGAGCACACCGAACAGCAACAGTGTGTTGGCCACGTGGAAACCCAGATTCATGAGATGGTGACTGCCCGGATCCAGCCCGAAAAGTTCGCAATCCAGCATGTGCGACCACCAGGTCAGCGGATGCCAGAAGTCGAAGTAGCTGGTGGACAACGCCCAGAGGACCCCGTGGAGGGTCAACCCGCCGCACACGTTTGGATTTTGATAAATGATGGAACCGTCGTCGAAGTTGGTGAAATCGAAACCAGCCACCTGCCCGTAAACGAGGGCCGTGGCGGAGGCCAGCAACAGACCGATGAATAAATCACGGCGCACGGGAAATTACTAATGCCTAAACCATCATTCCTCAACTAATACCAATTCCCAGAGACAATCGGTGCAATGGGTAGGGTCCCGACTGGTCGGGACGCCGCCGGGTATGATGGCCGCGCAGCTCCGATAGATCGCGAGCAGGCAGCACGGCCCTACCGTCTGGAATATGTGCCGATTATTATCGGGAAATGGTATAACAACACTCAATTTTACGAATCCCTCGACCCTCAGCTTTCAACTCTCAACTTCTGCATGTCCCTCAACCCTCAACCTTCAACCCCGTAAAGGGGCGTGGCCCCCACGGGGTTTTACGCCCTCAACCGTCAAAGTGGTAGCGCGTACGGGAATCGAACCCGTCTTTCAGCCTTGAGAGGGCCGTGTCCTAACCGATAGACGAACACGCCAATGGGAGGCATCTTAACCGAGCGGCGGTGGGTGTCAATCGTGGGAAATGTACCGGGGCGGGGAGCACAAAACGGGCCCACGCCGGCCATGGCCGGTCAATACTGTTCGCGGCAGGGCTGCCGGTTTTTGTATTGCCGGAGGAGTTCCCGGTTCCGCGCCGGCAAGTCCGTCTGGCCAGGTGACGACGCCAGGGCGCAGGGTTGTCTGGGGCTGACGATCCACGTCTGGTTTCCGGCGCTGGAGTCAACCTCCCGCGGTATTCTGATTTACAGCCTGGCGAAATTGCTTTGGTTTTCTCCACAAAAACCAGTAGGTTGATCCTGAATGTCACGCCCGCGTCTCATCGCGTTGTTGCTTGCGCTGGTCACTTGTGCGATCTATCTGCCGGTGGGCCATTACGGTTTCAGTGCTTTCGACGACAATGATTGTGTCAGTAAAAACGAGGTCGTCCAAAGCGGCTTGACTTGGAGTGGAGTCCGTTGGGCTTTTACCACCGGCCGCACGGGCAACTGGATGCCGCTCACGTGGATTTCGCACATGGCCGTTTGCCAATTGTTCGGCCTCAAACCCGGCGCGCATCATCTCGTCAACGTGTTGTTTCACGCGGCCAATGCCGTTTTGCTTCTCGTGCTGCTCCTGCGACTGACCAATGCGTTGTGGCCGAGCGCATTTGCCGCCGCCCTGTTCGCCTGGCACCCGCTCCACGTTGAGTCGGTCGCATGGATTGCCGAAAGGAAGGACGTGTTGAGCACATTCTTCGGGCTGGCGGCGTTGTTGGCATACACGCGCTACGCGCAAGGACGGGCGAGAGTCGAAGGTCGAGAGTCGAGTGCAGGAAGCGGCAGTTTGGCCCTCGACCCGTTGGCGCGGCGACTTGTCTCGGCGAAGCAGTGCGAAGACGGAAGCGAAGCGAAGACGGCTCGACGCTGGACCCTCGGCTACTTTCTGGCGTTGTTGTTTTTCGCGCTGAGTTTGATGTCCAAACCAATGCTGGTGACGCTGCCGTTTGTCATGCTACTACTGGACTACTGGCCGTTGCAGAGAATACCCACCACGAAGGGCGACCGTGGCCCGGCGCTCCTGCGGCTGGCGCTGGAGAAGTGGCCGTTTTTTGTGCTGTCGGCGGCTCTGTGCGCCATCACATTCCTGGCACAACGCGCCGCGGGCCTGGTCAATTCACTGGAAGCGATCCCGGTGAGCGACCGCCTGGAAAATGTGCCGCTTGCCTACTCGCGTTACCTGCTACAGATGATCTGGCCGGCGCATTTGGCCGTCTTTTATCCTGTTCCCTGGGAAATCTCTCCGCTGGCACTCGCCGCGGCCGCCCTTGTTTTGGTGCTCATTTCTGCCGCCGTCTGGCTGGGGCGCAAACGCAGCCCTTATTGGCTCGCTGGCTGGCTTTGGTTTTTGGGGACGCTGGTACCTGTGAATGGTCTGCTGACGTTCGGAGGTCAGGCGATGGCGAATCGCTTCACTTACTTCCCCTCCATCGGAATCTTTTTGGCTGTGGCCTTGGGCTTTCGGGCTGGCGCTTCGCGGTTTCGACTTTCAACCAGGGTCGTCGCTGTGGTGGCAGGCGCTGTGTTGGCAGCCTGTTTAGCCCTTACGGAAAACCAATTGCGCTACTGGCGCGATGATGTGTCGCTCTTCTCTCACGTCATTGACGTCACCAAAGACACCCGATGGGTACATTTTCGGGACCTCGGAATTCTGCATTATCAATTGGGATTTGCGCTCGAAAACGAAGGCCGGAAAGCTGACGCCATCGTACAGTATCGTACTGCTCTGATGCTCAGACCCTATTACGTCCAACCCAACAATAATTTAGGCATCGCGCTGGCCGCAGAAGGGAAGTGGGATGAAGCCATCCGACACTACGAGCGGGCGCTCCAAATCAAACC
>Ga0116110_1001165_pt1 | contig 14430 bp, 13 predicted proteins | sample June2015DPH_8_50_FD_89719 | JGI IMG/M metagenome (GOLD analysis project Ga0116110, IMG submission 89719) | Peatland microbial communities from SPRUCE experiment site at the Marcell Experimental Forest, Minnesota, USA - June2015DPH_8_40 | ecosystem: Environmental > Terrestrial > Soil > Wetlands >...
AGAGGCCAGGAATTGGCGCCCCATCTCCGCGAGATGGCCATACTGCAGGTGGCAAAACATGCCGAAGCCGACTATGAATGGGTCCAGCACGTGCCAATTGCCAAGGCCGCGGGAGTTACGGACGAGCAGATTGCTCTCGTGAAGCAAGGCAGTACGGAGTCTGTGGCCTTTGACCTGCGCATGAAGCTGGTCCTCCATGCGGCACAGGAAGTTGTGGTCGGCCCTTTTCTTTCCGAGGAGACCTTTGCCGGCTTGCAGGCGCACTTTCCACCGCGCCAGATTGTGGAGCTATTGATGAGTATTGGCTATTATATGATGATGGGCCGACTCATGACGACTTTGAAGATTGATCTGGACCCACCTGCATGTAATACCGTCGTAGAGACGGTCAAGAAATAGAAAGTGTCCGGCTCCGGGGAACCACGCCCGGCCTAAGCGTGATCCAACGACTGACTTTGAAGTCGAGAAAGGAGTGGCGGTTGTGGATTCGGGGTCGGGCCTAATGCCGCTAACTTAACAGAAATACCTACCCTTTCGCACCTCTTGCGAGTTTCCAGCTTGGGCTTGACTTGGAATGCTTCTTTGTACTTAATTTTGTGATTCGGAGATTGTATACTTTTTCCATTCTCAGGCGCGGAAGCGAAGTTTTTTCGGGCAAAGACCAGATCCGAAAACGCGGTTGGGATGCTTGGCGCTGAAGTTGGTGCTATTCCGTCTTAGATTCGATTTTTATGTCCTTGAAATTGCACAGTAATCGGCGCCATAATTCCGTTGTGTACAGTCTTCGGAAGTTAAGGACGCATCTATGAAGATCGGGTTCCCAAGCAAGACCGCTCAGAGTGCGGCAATCCGTCGAGCAGAACACCAACTGTTCGACTTTCCACACGTCTTGGAAGATCCCATTGCCCCATGGATCATCGGACCAAAAGCAACCACATCAATCCTGTTCGGATGGTTGACTGCATATTTTCCCATATTGCGGTACATGCGCGCTTTCATAGCTGCAAGAAGTCGATATGCCGAAGACCAACTCGCGAGAGCAATTGCAGCGGGGACAGCCCAATACGTAACTTTGGGCGCTGGCTTGGATGCTTTTCCATACCGAAACCCCTATTCCGGTTTGAGAGTATTCGAAGTCGATCATCCCGACACACAAGCATGGAAACGCCGTCGTTTAGCTCTAGCGGCTATACCTGTCCCTTCTTCTGTGACTTTCGTTCCTGTCGACTTTGAACATCAAAGGCTGGAAATAGAGTTGGAAAGGGCGGGATTCAGGCTCGACGAGCTAGCCTTTTTTTCGTGGCTGGGAGTGACGCAGTATCTTACAAATGAGGCGGTGATGGCAACCTTTACATTGATCCGCTCCCTTTGCCCGGACAATGCAATCGCGTTCGATTACGCGCTCGCGCATCAAGCGTTGTCTGAAGTCGAAAAAATAGCATTGGGCGCCCTAAGCGAAAGAGTCGTCCGAGCGGACGAGCCATTCCGAGGCTTTTTTAGACCTGAAGTGTTAGCAAATGATCTGAGGAAGATTGGCTTCCGTCGGGTAGAGAGTCCCACGACGGACCAGATTAATGCTCTTTATTTTCGAAATCGCCTTGACGGTCTGCGGGTCCGGGGTAGCCTCGGTGCATTGATGTGCGTGTATTAGGGGTAAGAGCGGGTGAATTCCCCTGAGGCGTCAAAAATCGGCGGCATACCGGACGAGATCGGAAACTGGCTGTGAAGCGAGTAAGATCGAATTGAAACGATCACATCACTCCAATGAATCTCATCCCCAATCCTCAGTCACTCTCATCTCCGCCACAAACGAGACCTCTGGGATGATCTGCCTAAATGTCTCTTCCATCGACTCTTTCACGATCTTCTGTACCTGATCCTCTATGCCATCTCTGGCCTCGATTAGTATTTCGTCGTGTTGAGGTATGAACAATACGGGCGTCTACCCCCTCCAGCCCACGTGAAATGCTGCACAGGGCAAATTCGAAACCGTCGGCGCCCCATTTTCATAAGGCGGAGGAGAGCTATTGACCGTGATTATTCATGCGGGCCGGAGATGGATCAGGAGCCTGTATCGGAACCTGATTACAAACACCGTCCAATATGGCGGGAAAGGATGTGTGGTTTTTTTCGGCTGTGAGGACCACGGCCGACACTATCGTTTGAACGCGTATAACAGCGGGGAAACTGTTCCGGAGGAGCATCGCGACAAGCTTTTCACCAAGTTCGGCCGCATCGGAAGCGCTGATGGAAACGCCACCGCTGGAACAGGCCTGGGACTGTACCGGGTGCGCGAAATAATACGCAGGCACGGTGGAGATATTTGGTATGAGGCAAGCCAGACCGGCTCGAATTTCGTCTTCACTATGCCCAAAACGAAACAAACAGGAGAATAAAACCTATATAGAAGCGCCAAAAATGGATGAGGGAGGCGGATCGGCCGCCCCCCTCATCCATTTTACAACTGTGGAGACTCAGCAGTTAGACTCCTGGGCTGCTCATATAGTTCGGAGCAATCAGACGAGGTTTATCCGCATCTCTTCCTTCCATCCCCCGATACTTTTTCATATCGGGGCAATATCCCACCCAACACATGGGGTGTATGTCGGAGGAAACTGCCGTGTCTTTGTCGTTGGAAAATAGGTTGCAAGGAAAGCATCCGGCTTCGCTTATTGAAACCACAGCGAACATCATAGCCAACACAATCAAAGCACTCATAATCCGTTTCATTTCTTTTCTCCTTTTCTTATAATTGGTTTTCTGCTCTTAAGTTCCGCAGTTGCTGGATAGATTGGGCAACATTGATGCCAAGGGGCGAAAATTCGCATCTATTTTTGTAGATGATTGACATTTAAGGATAATCAAGACTAGGGGCGATTTGGTGGAATGAGCTGGCTCCGGAATTTACGAAATAAGGTATATATTTTCGTTATATATCAAATTTTATCTAAATTTTGCTTAATCGCGTGAAAAACAAAAATTGAGTTCACTTCAGCAGAGCGTTCAAAAGAGCCTGGGAGCCTTTCAATATAGTGATATTTTTCGCCTTTCTTGAAAAATCTTTCCTCCGTTCGACTGAAAATATGGATGAGGAGCGGCAGAAAATGCTGACTTTCCTTTGTTCACAACGTTAGCTTTTCTGAAAAAAGTTGCTGCATCTCTCCTATGTGGCGTTATGCGGTGGACCATCCAGAAGCTTTCAATGTCTGGATCATACCTGAAATTCTCATCCTTGGTAGCGGGCACGACGGTTTTGGATTGAATTTCGAACAGCCGATGGCTGACAATGGTGAAACAGGCATTTTCGGGCTCATCGGTTGGAACGACGGGAATCACGAAAGTTTGAGCTATGTGGAATCCGACCGCCATGCGAGCCTCGGCGCAGGATCTAAAATTCCTTCCGTCTATTTTAGTAAGATCGAATGCGGTTCCGAAAGCCGGTGACCTATTCCAGTATCCTCTCTGTTACGAGGGGACCCTTTGTAACAGTTTTCAATTGACATCTGCCCATTTCTCCAAAGACGGCAGCCCCCGCAACGAATTATTATACTCCGCAAAAGGATTTCCCCGGAGCATCGAAATGAGTCACCCAACGAGCGCCTGGCGGGAACCATCGATCACGGGATTTCATCCCTCCCTTTGATAATTTATGCAATCTCGTTGCAACAATTCCAAACTCTTCGAACAGGTGTAGCCCGAGCTAGACACTTCGCACCATGTGTCTAGAAAATCGTCGCTTTATTTTCCATCTTGACATCCAATGTTGCGCTATGTAGTGTGGAAGTACACCAACACGGAGGGCCATAATGAAAGCCATCGGGTACGTCAGAGTGAGCACAACGAAGCAGGTCAATGAAGGGATCTCCCTGGAAGCTCAGGCGGAAAAGATCAAAGCTTACTGTGCCCTGAAAGATATGGAGCTGATAGGGACCGTGACCGATGCCGGCAAGTCTGGAAGCAAGGCAAACCGTGAAGGCTTTCAGGAGGTCCTTTCCCTCTGCCGGGCCGGGAAGGTGGACTCGGTTGTCGTTTACTCGATCAGCCGTTTTACCCGGAGCACGAAAGACCTTCTTGAATTCGTGGACCGGCATGTCATCAAGGGTAATGTCGAGCTTCACTCTATTTCGGAAAGCTTGGATACCTCCACGGCAACCGGCCGCTTCATGCTGAAGGTGATGGGCGCCATGAACGAGCTTGAGCGGGAACAGGCCGGGGAACGCACAAAGGCAGCCCTCAGCTTTAAGAAGGATAAAGGTGAGAAAACCGGGGGGGATGTACCCTTTGGATTCTCTCTGGCCGCAAGCGGTAAGGTCCTGATGGTAAATGGGCAGCAACAGGTGATCAAGGTCCTTATCGCAAATGAGCAGGAACAGGCGATCATCCGGCTTATCGAATCACTGAAAGCTGACGGTCATAGCGACAACGGGATTGCCCGGTATCTTAACCAAAACGGGTATGTGACGAAAAAAGGCAAAGGCTGGAGCAATGTCCAAGTCGCGCGGATTCTCAGACGAGGATGAACAGGATAGGCTTGGGCGGGACTTCAGGGCCCGGCGCCTTCTTGATCTTTTTCAGGAATTGCCAGACGAAAGGAAAGCGGCTCTTATGGCCACCTTACAAAAAGAGGCATACAACCCGGAGGAGGTTGCGCAGATTCTCGGGAAATCCATTGAAACCGTCAGGCGCTGGCTGCGATCCGGGACGATCCAGGCAACCAAGCTCGGTCGAAGCTGGATAATTTCCAGGGGGGAAATCGAGCGGATATTGAAAATCGAAAAGTAATCCTGGGGGGAGAATGAAACCGTATATACCTGAGAACCTGCCCTTAACCAACATCAGGTGGGAAGATCACATTCCGCTGATTGGGAAAGCAAACGCCGCCCTCGCTCGTTATGACGGCATTCTGCAGAGCATAGTGAATCCGGCCGTTCTCCTGTCCCCTCTCACAACACAAGAAGCTGTCTTGTCTTCTAAGATCGAAGGAACTCAAGCCTCTCTCGAGGAGGTCCTCGAATTCCAGGCTGATCCAAGCGAAAAAATAGCGCCCGAAAAAGCGGCCGATATTCACGAGATCATTAATTACCGCACTGCCATGTTTTTCGCGATGGAAGATTTAAAAAACAGGCCCTTATGCCTAAACTTGGTCAGAGATCTCCATCGTATTCTGCTTGAAAGCGTGAGGGGCAAAAATAAAGATCCTGGTGAATTCCGTCGAGTACAAAACTTTATTGGTCCCCTTGGGACAACTATTGAGCAGGCTACCTTTGTTCCACCATCGCCCGAAAAAATACTGCCCGCAATGTCAAACTGGGAAAAGTACGTCCACTTTGAAGAAAAGGATGGGCTAATTCAACTCGCAATTATCAAAGCGCAATTCGAACTGATACATCCTTTCCTTGACGGGAATGGCAGAATCGGCCGCATTCTGGTTCCGATCTTTCTTTACCATAAAGGGCTTCTCTCCAGCCCAATGTTTTACTTAAGCTTCTACTTGGAACGAAACAGGCCAACCTATTTTGAGCGATTGAATGCGATCTCGCGTGATGGTGACTGGAATGGATGGATCGGATTTTTCCTCAAAGCCGTTATGGAACAGGCTCAGGAAAATGGCAAAAAAGCGAAGGCAATTCTTGATTTATATAATCACATGAAACAGCTTGTCCCTGAGATAACAAGATCCCAATACGCGGTTAAAGTAATCGATTCCATGTTCTCTCAGCCCATCTTTCTGAGCACTGATTTTATGAAGGTCTCGAATATCCCAAGGGATTCGGCCCTTCGAATGCTATCTGCCCTCAAGGAGGCCAAGGTTATAAACTCATTACGCGAAGCAAAGGGGCGTCGAGCTTCGCTGTGGGTTTTCCCTGAGCTGTTGCGGATCACTGAAGATTGATTCTTGAGTCGCGCACATGCGATACAAAATAGATTGTGTCGCATAAAGTAACAAGAATGCGATTCAAATCCTGTTGTGTGGAATGGATGCGATACAACCATGCTATCTTCGAGAATTCAATGACTTAGATAGTGAGCTGGTGAGAGTCTAAAAAGTTACTCAGCTTCCGGGGATAGGGTCTGCAGCCCGACAAGGCCGGTATCCTGGCCGGCCTTCTCCGGACCTCTTCCAGGAGCGCTCCAGGAGGCGCCAACATGACGGAGCACAATAATCCCGATTTCTTCCCCGGACTTCGATTTCAGAGGTCGGAAACGGAAGATCTTGAAGCACTTTGCCGCGAAGCAGAAGTCCACGTAGTTTATACCCATCCTGCCACACCTCGATCATTAGTTGAAAACGATCCCGCCTTGAAGAGGTCGCTGCAAAAGATCATTGAACTCAAGCTCGATTACATGAAATCCAAAAACCCAAGGTATGCCGTAGAAGCATTCTTGTTCGTGTGCGCACTCAGAAAAAGACAATCAGTTTTTTCTGATAACCCGCGGCGACCTAAACGTGAATGGAATGAACTTAAATGGCTGGGTCGTCTTAAACTTGATTTTTGGGAGCGCACCCACTGGTATCTGACTGAACCGGAATGGGTAATTGAATGGCTTGGGGGAGGCTTTCTAACTTACCATGATTACTGGGAAACAAATGTCCTTAAAAACATCGATGAAAGGGAGCAGGGTGAAAACAGGCTTGAGCAGATCCTTGGTTTGAGGCCTGATTTTAGTGGGGGGAAACATTGTTACAAGCCAGACCAATTGGAATACAGGAATTTGACTATATGCCGTGAACTCCTTTTCCTTTCAAAGTGTTACGGTATACCGGCCGAAGGCGAAGGAATAGAAATCATCAGCAAGCGATGGGTGAACGACCTTGGTTTGGAGAATTTTCCGCAAGCATCAATCCTCGAATTTTACCGCAAATCGCCTGTAATAAAGGTTTGGAAAAAAGATCCAAACTTCGTAGATTCTATTTATTTCCCAACCTTCTTAGATTTATGTTTCCCAGGCTTAGATCCATATTTCCCAGGCGGAGATGATAATCCGTGGGCTAAACTCCAATACCTGAAAGATAAATTTCCTATCGAGGACATCACCCTGGCCCTCAAGAGAAAAATTATAAAAAAATTATTTTCGGAAACGAAAGAAATCACGCCCCAGGAATTGGAACTCGAAGTCAAGAAGCACTTCGAATAAATAAACCCCAACACGCGCTGCGCCCAAGCTAACCAAATTTCTTGGTACTCAAAAAGTTTTTTCACTCCCCTTCCAATTTCAATGTTTCCGTCCATAATCGGCTCAAAAATAAACAAACGAATCCAAATGTAATCAAGGCTGGGAGGTAACATGCGGCTAATTGACGAGCGCCAGGTTGGTGAAATGTTGGGTGTTTCCGTCTTTTGGGTCAGGAAGAGGCGGAGGGAGGGCGGAGGACCAAAGTTTTTTCGAATAGGCGGCCGGGTCCGCTACTCCATCCAGGATGTTGAGGGATGGCTCAATGAAAACCATATGGAAAGTGGAAGGGTAACGAAACATAAAGTCCAACAACCTGCTTAGATTCAAAACGATCAAGGCAACGCCCGAATGAAGAACCGCGATGCACGTACAAGTATCAGAGATGATTCAGGTCTCCTCGCCGCAAGAATCGCTATGGACACCGGCTCTCGCTGCATCATTTGTGATGGTCAACCTTCCACCTTCGGCTCTTATCGCTTGAAACCATGGGTTGCCGCCTCACTCGGTTTGAATCCTGCTGGGCTCATCCTTTCTTACGGCCTTTGCGAAAGTTGCATAAATCATCCTGAGATTTTCGAAATGCTGGATGAAAAAATCATGGAGGAACTGAGGCAGCTTAAGAATTTAGGTTCATATCCGGTCTTTTTTAACCAAGGAAACGGCATTGTCAGGGTCCGTAAAGTCCGCCACGTAATGAGCGTGTACAACTGAGGACAGGAGAGCATTATTGGAGGCCCTGGACCTCAGCGCGATCTCAGCAATGCAAAACCAACTGAATTCTTTGACCAGATACGCAAAACCCAGAATGGAGGCGTCTCGGGGGGGAGCCTCTTAAAGTGCAGATAAAGAATGGGGGGAGGGGAGAAAATGAATTTTGCTTCGCGTCCATGGCCGGGGGCGAGGGTATGAGCGAACGCATTGATCTCGATGCTCATATTCCGTATGGGACCTATTACCTCGAGCACGTCGGGAAGGCCAAAATCTCCGGCGACCAGCTCTTAGGGTTGTGCCCATTTCATACAGATAATGACGAATCCTTCAGCGTGAATCTCATCACCGGACAACATCATTGCTTTGGATGTGGTCAGAGCGGCAATGTCATCAGCTTTCATGCTAAAAAACATGGACTCTCGGAAAAAGAAGCGTTCCAGGACCTTTGCAAGACCTACAACGTTCCATCCAGCGGTGCACGCACAAAATCCGACGATGAGAAGATCATTCCGATTGAAACGCTTGATCTGTTTAAAGTCATCCCCGATGCAGTTCTCCAATACCTCCAAGAAAGGCGAGGATGGTCCCTCGAAATCATCGGGCAATATCGCATAGGCTACAACGCGAAAAAAATCTTCAAGCCCGGCTTTGTCGACGCGCAGCGGATCACGATTCCTGTCCTCGATGACCTTGGCCGCCTCGTAAACCTCCGCTCTTACAAACCAAAGGTTGCCGAAGGCGAATCCAAACTCATGTCCTATTCAACCGGATCCCGGAAAAAGGGGACATGGGTAGGTTATGGACAGGCTAGGCTCTCCCCGCTTCATGTCATTCGGGAAGCCGAAGAGCAAGACGAGATCATCTATATCGTGGAAGGTGAACCAGATTGTCTTTGCGGGCTATCCCATGATCTCAAATCCATTACTCAGACCGCAGGCGCCGAAACTTGGAACGATGAATGGAACCCTAAATTCAAGGGGGTGCACGTCCGGATCGCATACGACAATGACGAGGCCGGCGTTAAAGGAATCCTTCGGATAATTCAGCACCTTCCTGCCTTTTGCAAAAAAGTCGAATGCCGCGTCTGGCCCGATTTCATGGGAGAAAAAGAGGACCTCACCGACTGGTTCATGAAGCATAAAAAGACCAAAGAGGACCTCGAGGCGATTGAATGGATCAGCGCCGAAGAGTTTAAAAAGAGATTCGGCGAGGCGGGCCCGGGCGGAACCGATGAGGACCCCGTTGATCGATGCGTTCGGGAATTAAATGAAAAACACGCTATCCTCATGCTCGGCGGTAAATGTCTGGTTATGAACGAAATCATTGACCCCATTTTTGGAAGGCCCGACCTCACATTCAGCTCTCCTGCAGATTTTAAAACTTTCCATCAAAATCAGAAAATCTTTATTCCCAATGGAACCGGTAAGATCAAGGCCGTCAGTATCGCAAACATCTGGTTAGAACATGAAAATCGAAGGCAATATAATGGCATGGTTTTCGCCCCGGGCGAGGATGTCCCAGGCTGCTATAATCTCTTTCGCGGCATGGCCTATGAGCCAAAGAAGGGTTCATGGAAACGCCTCCAGGAGCATATCTATCATGTGATATGCAGGAAAGATGCGGCCATATTCGAATACATCCTCGCATGGATGGCCGATGCAATTCAGAACCCAGGTGGAGAACGCCCAGGCGTAAGTATTGTCATGCGTGGCGGCAAGGGCACCGGCAAGGGCATCTTTGCTCGAACTTTTGGAGAACTCTTCGGAGGCCATTTCCTCCACATTACCCATCAATCCCAGCTCGTCGGGAAATTCAACCAGCATCAAAAAGATGCCCTGGTCGTATTCGCCGATGAATGCTTTTGGGCAGGAGACAAACTCTCAGAATCAATCATTAAGGGCATCATCACTGAGCCTACCATCCGCGTCGAGCCCAAAGGCAAAGACTCTTTCCCCGTCAAAAACCACATGCGCCTCATGGTCGGGAGCAATGAAGATTGGGTCATCCCGGCCGGGATCGGCGAAAGACGATTCCTTGTAATCGATGTGGCGGAAATCTACCGGCAGGATCTTAAATATTTTGCCCCTATCCATGCCGAAATCAAAAACGGCGGCCATGCGGCCATGCTCTTTGATCTCATGGAACACAAATACGATCAGACCGCTCTCATGCTCGCACCCAAAACCGATGCCCTTCTTGCTCAGATCGAAGAGGGTCTGGAGCCCGTGCAAAAATTCTGGCTTGATAAACTCCAGCAAGCGAGTCCGGAAGGCAACGATGTCCATTGGCCCGACTCCATACCTTCCGCGAAACTATACAGTGAATTTATCGAATTCAATAAAAAGCTCGGACACAATTACGCCCCAGCTCCCAACTCCTTCGGACGCCGGATAAAAAAACTCTGCCCAGGTTTAAAACGACGATACCTGACTCGAACCGATGGGGCAGGCCAGGAATGGTGGTTCGTCTTTCCCATCCTTGATGATTGCCGGAAAAGCTTCGAAAAAGTCCTTGGGCAAACAATTGAATGGACAGAAGATGATGTTTGATTGGAAGCACTATTCAGGTTTCAGGGAACTATTCAGCTTTGGGGGAACTATTCAGGTTTGTAAAAAAACCAGATTAGTTCAAGTAACGGATATTATTGAAACTATGTGGGTTATGAGGGAAAAGAGGCCTTTTTCAAATCGCCAGAAAAAAAATTTCCACCCTACCAAAAACGGGAATTCCTTAATGATTTCAGGTGGGGGTTGATTTTATTTAACTTTTTGCGTTTTTGGAACATGGTAAAAAAAGCTTGCAGCGATTTTACTAAAAACCATCATAACTGGAATAACCTTCATAGTCTCAATAATACTAAATACTTAGATTATTCTAATTTTATTTATTTATAAATAAAACCTAAATAACCTTAATAGTATTAGGGTCGAACAGTGGACATCAACGCATTCATTTCAGAGCGGCAATCCAAGGTCACTGAGGAATCAAACCGGAAGCCTTTCATCTCAGAACAGCCGGCTATCCAACAATGCTTCCAATCTCAGGCGAATGTTCCTGATCCTGTGCCAAGCGCAGAGCCGATACAACTCACCACACGCAACCCTGCAGGGCATCATCCCCTTTCAGGTCAGATATCGAGTCCTTTCATTCGGGCAGGGAACAGAGCGGGCGCCGAGTGCGAGATGGCGAACAAATCACCGAAAATTGGGTAGGTTGGTGCAGATAGTTGACTTCAACGAACTTTCGGCTACCCTAAGAGCCAATCCCAACACGCTGCGGAAGCGATGGCGGACGTTGCCTCATTTCTTTATAGGGCGCGGCCGGACGTTGAAGGGAGCGCGCTTTGATCTCCTGGAAGTGGTGGAGGCCCTGAAAAATGACGGTATGGAAAGACCCGAAAACAGGCAGATACCGGTACAAATTCAAGCACAAGGGGCAGCAGTACGGAAAAAAAGGGATCGTGACAAGGAAGGCCGCAGCGGAGCAAGAGGCCGCGGAGAAAAAGAAGTTAAAAGGCCCCGAGACCCTCACGGTCTCCTTTCATGAACTCGCAACCCAATATCTCGATTTCATGCAGCCCCGCATAGCAAAGAATACTTACCGGTCAAAGAAGCTCATATTCAAGAGCTTTCTTTCCTTCATTGATCCAGCTCCATCAAAACAGCCGGCGAAAGACGAAGAAAGGGAGCGCGTCTCTACTTTCCCGGCCGATGCCGTTACGGAAATCCAGATATTAAAATTCTTGGAGAAGGTCAGAGAGGGCTCCAAATCAGAGGATGGAAATAAGCGTGCGAACCGCTATCTGCGCGAGCTGAACACCCTCTATAATTGGGGATATAAAAAGCGCCTGGCACGCGAAAACCCGCCAGCCACAGCCGAACCGTATCCGGAAGATCAGTTCATAAAATATGTTCCACCGGTCGAGGATATAGATAAGGTCCTTATGGCGGCAAATCGTGAGGAAATGGAACTCGTGATCGTGCTCTATCATACTGCAGGGCGGATCAGCGAGATTCTACGCTTAATCTGGGAGGATGTGAATTTTGAACGCCGATGGGTCAGGCTCTGGACCCGGAAGCGAAGGGGCGGAAAAGCTGAGGAAGATTACCTTCAGTTTACCACGGCCCTTGAGACGACATTGAAAGCCCGGTGGAAATCAAGGGACAAGAAATCGCCTTATGTTTTTACCAACCCGAGAACCGGAACGAAGTATACCCGCGATGAGAAATTCATCCGGCATCTGATGGAAAACCTGTGCGCCCGGGCTGGCGTGAAACCGTTTACCTTTCATTCGATCAGGCACCACGTTGCATCGATCCTGAAGGATTCGGGCAAGGCGACTGTCGGACAAATTCAAAAGTTTCTCAGGCATCGGCGCATGACGACAACGGAAAATTACCTCCACGATCTCAGCCCCGAGGTAAGGGAAATAGCCGATATTTTGGACTCCAAGCGTCACCCCTGGGGCACCCCTTTAGGGGAAACTACGGTCATAGAGGGGTCGGGAGGGAACAATTAAAATGAGGAATGAAGCGGTTTTACAGATTTGACAACAAGGGTTGAATTGCATTCACTCGCCTGCTAAGCGAGTGTAGGGTGTAAAGCTCTACCGAGGGTTCGAATCCCTCTCTCTCCGCCATCAGAAATCAAAAAGCCCGGATCTGAGGCCCTCGGAGTCCGGGCTTTTCTCTTTTTCTCCCCGCACTATATAAGCTCATGCAGACTCTCCACGAGATCTGCGTACTGGTCGCCGGTGAAGCAGAAGCGCAATTCACGGAATGGTTCACGCAGCGCTTTGACCTGTTCGACCAAATCAGCACCGTCAATTACGATTTCTTTCATCAGGAATGCGAGGACGCGAAAATCCCCTTCCCCCATCCCGAACCGTGTCATTTCCGACACTCCCATGCGAATGCCCCTCGAGGCCGTGAACCCCTCATCCTCGGGAGTAGCCTGGTAGTTGCAAATGATATTGTTGGCTTCCAGTCTGCGCGCAACCTCTGGTCCCCTGGCGTAGCCGACGTTCAGTATCACCTGGTGGGTTTCGGTAAAGCTGATGTCCGGGTCGCCGGCCACATCGAAACCGCAGTCCCTGAGGGCCAGGGCGAACGCTTTAGCGTTGGCGATTACCTTGCGCTGATATTCGTCCTTGAAGCAGTTCATCTCATAGGCGGCCATGAGCAGCCCCAGCATGGTCCCCAGATGATGGTTCGACACGGAGCCGGGGAAAGTGCGCCGGCGGATGGCCTCCCAAAGGTCGTATCGCTCCTCATGCTCCTCGAAGCGGCTCGCTATTATGCCCCGCTGCGTGCCGAAAAACGTCTTGTGCGTCGATGCCGTAACCAGGTCGGCCCCTTCAGCAAAAGGCTGCTGAAAATGAGGGCCTATAAGCCCCAGTAGGTGGGCCATATCATACATCACCACCGAATCGATGTGCGCGGCATCCAGGTACCTGCGGATTTCCGCTACGGGCTCTTTATGAAGAACCATGCTTTTTCCGAAAATGATAAGCTCCGGCCGGAAGGCATCGATCAGTTCGAGAGCCGCCGGGACATCGATTTTATAAGGGTTTTCATCAAGAACCGGAAAATTAACTACGGCCGGACGTTCCGTTTGCGGGTCCCGGGCAACGAAGTCGCGAAGTGCGCCCATGGGCTGCGCGCTGAGATGACCTCCTTTGCCGATGTGGTTGTTCATTACCCGGCGAATACGGCGCGGCTCGCTCCTACGGTCGGCGCGGTTGATGTAGTCGACCATAGCGCTGAACACGGCTGCATTGGCCATCTGCCCGCTGATAACTCGCGTATCGACTTCAGCGCACCCGAGGAATTCCTGCATTTGTCCTTCAAGGAGCCGTTCCACTTCGGCGATGAAATCAGTCCCCTGATAATAAAAGATCTCGGAATCGTAAAAAGCCTTCGACTCTTTATGCTCTGCGTACCGAAAGGCAGGGTCCATTACCGAGAGCAGGCGCACCATCGGCGAGGCCGTCATCTCCGAGGGTATCAGGTTGATGCACTCCTGCTGGCGCCACCGGGTATTTTCCACCGCCTTTTTCAGCAGGGCGGTGGGACCGCCTGCCAGGCCGCTGGGAGCGGCAGCCGAATTGCCCACTTGCAGAATCGCCGCGGGCGAAGAACTGGGGGCGGTGGGACCGCCTGCCGGGATGGGCGCAGCCTGCGGCGGCGCCTTTGGGCAGGAAAGGGCCGGGATAGGCGCACCGGCGGGAAGCTCATGGCCGTAGATAATAGGATGGGCATACGGGGGTGCTTCGGATCGGAGATGGTATTCCACAACGACCGCATCCACGAGCTTCCCCCGGATGTCAATGCTGAGTCTGTCATCTTCTATGATGTCGCTGTCAATGTAGGCCAGGCATATGGCGCGCAGCTTGCGCTCACTGGTTTGCCTGGAAAGAAGCCCTTTACCCTCGAACACCCAGCAAGGGGCCATCGTGCCACTCGATATGTAGCCGACGTGCTTGTCCGCCTTGAAGACCCTGGCCCCGGCCCTGGCAATTCCCCGGCCTGCCACCGCTACGCA
>Ga0116110_1001174_pt1 | contig 14341 bp, 10 predicted proteins | sample June2015DPH_8_50_FD_89719 | JGI IMG/M metagenome (GOLD analysis project Ga0116110, IMG submission 89719) | Peatland microbial communities from SPRUCE experiment site at the Marcell Experimental Forest, Minnesota, USA - June2015DPH_8_40 | ecosystem: Environmental > Terrestrial > Soil > Wetlands >...
CTTTCGCCGGCCTCGCCGATTGTTACGCACTGATGGCTTATAATCGGGGTCAACCCGCCTTGATACTTTTGAGCAAAGCGATAGACGCCGCCAGGCAAGCCCTCGATCTTGACAACACGCTAGGAGAAGCTTACGCCTCCCTGGCCATGGCGGAAACTCTGGAAGCATTCCGCTGGTCAAGCGCAGAAGAAATGTACATGCGGGCCACGACGCTCAATCCGAATTACGAACCGGCCCATACCTGGTATGGATTGACTGTTCTCGTACCGCTGGGTCGGTATGCGGAGGCGCGAGCGCAGTTCGCCTATACAGAGCGTTTAGCCCCTGGGTCACTCGTCACTCTAGCCAGCATTGCCCTCGCGGAATATTACTCGAGGCATTATGACCTCTCGATTCGATATGCTGACCTCCTTCGACGTAAGTATCCGGCGTTTGAGGTCGCCATTGAGATCCTCGCCTCCGACTATATAGCGAAAGGAATGGGACACGACGCCGTCACACTAATCACCAGCCAGGCGACAGCCTCACCCGACGAATCAGCCATTCGTAATGCGCTCCTCGGGATTGCTTTCGCAACATCGGGAAATCGAAGAAGCGCGTTAGAAAGGCTGAGGGAAACAAGCGCCGCCGTCGAGCGGATCCAAAACCTCCACTACTGGCTGGCCTGCCTCTATGCCGCGCTGGACGACAAGGGACGGGCAGTTGCGCAACTTGAAGAAGCATATGAGCATCGACAGGCGAGTATCCTTTTTGCCGGAGTTGATCCTCTTATGGATCCTCTGCGTCACGATGAAGCATTTCGATCGTTCCTTTCCAAAATGAACTTGCGTTGACTTGGAGGATTGTGTAATGTCGTGCAAACGGAGGACCTTCCATGACAAATGAAGAGATGTTAGCAAAAATGGGAATTAGTCCTGAGGAGTTTGCCGATCTGTTGAAGAAGCACGCGGATTTCATGATGTCCCTTTCCTCTGCCCAACGTGCCGTTGTACGGGCCTCTATGCCTTGTTTTACTGCTGCCGCTGAGAGCTTTGGACCAATCGCCACGATAGCCGACCTGCAAAGGCTGCTCGAAGATTCTAGGCCAGAGGACATGGGGCTCACTGTTAACTTTGCAGTATTGAGAAAATGGTCAGTGTAAGTGGCCTTTTCCGAAGGAGATGCTCTGGTCAAAGTGGATGGGCTCCAACGGACGGTGCCGGCGGAGGAAACACTTCGGCAAGCGGAGCAGCCAGCCCGGGCCCTCGGCGTAACGAGGCTTGCGGACATCACAGGTTTGGATCGGGTTGGGATCCCGACCTATTGCGCCATCGTTCCCCGATCAGAGGACGGAATTTCAGTCTATACCGGCAAAGGCATCAGGCCGGTCGACGCAAAAGTCGGGGCATTGATGGAGGCAATCGAACGGCAAACGGCACTGCATGCGCGTCCCGCAACTTTGCAGGGCAGCTACGACTGCCTTCGAAACGAGTACCAAGTCCTCGATCCAGTAACCTTGGCGGAGCCCGTGTCGCATGAATACTCTGAGCATTCCGAGTACTCGTGGGTATGGGGCCGTGATCTTGTATCCAATGAGCCCGTATTAGTCCCGGCTAGCTTCGCAATGTACACGTGGGCCGTGGACCCGTGCCGCCCGTGCTTCGAGCTCAGCACGTCGAGTGGGCTAGCCTCTGGGAACTGCCGGGAGGAGGCAATATGCCAGGCCTTGTGCGAGCTGATCGAACGCGATGCCTGGACTCTGGCGGAATTAGGCGCACACTACCTGCCGGGGGCTCGACACAAGCTTCTGGGTAACGAAGCTTCAGTAAGCACTCAAGATGACTTCGAGTTTCTTACATCATTGGACGCGGTTGGCGAACCTGGAGTCGAACTCTTCCGGGAAGCAGGGATGTTTCCTCTCTTTCACGACATCACTTCCGACTTAGGAATTCCAACGATTTTCGCCGCAGTTGCTGATGAGACGATATCCGGGTTTCCGATGGTTCATTGCGGAGTAGGCACCCATCCGAACGCTCACGTGGCGTTAACTCGTTCGTTGACGGAAATGGCTCAGTCTCGCTGCGTCGACATTCAGGGTGTGAGGGAGGATCTTCTACCACCGGGCTCGCCGGAATCCAAGTTCGCGCTGCATACCCGTCGCGTTTCCGCCGTGAACCGAAATATGTGGTGTCTTCGGGAATCGGCGGTTTCGAAGTCGATTCACGAGCTTCCTTCATTTCAAAGCACCGATCTGCGCTCGGATTTGGAGCACATTGTGGCTCGCCTTGCTGCTTGCGGGCTACGTCAGGTGATCGTGGTGGATTTTCGCTCTGAACATAGCCACTTCGCAGTCGTAAGGGTAATAGTTCCGGGCCTTGAATCTTGGGTGACGGATCGCGGCCGCGTTGGTTCACGAGCACTATCGTTTTGGAAGAGAAATGTCTAGCACCGTAATCTTCATTGGCCCCAGTTTGCGGTTGGAATTGGCAAAACAGGTGGTTGAAGCTGAATACCGACCACCGATCAAACGCGGCGACTTGGCCCAGTTGGGTCCGGAGGTTAACCGAATCGGTATCATTGATGGCGAGTTCTATCAGAGCTTGGCCGTATCCCCCAAAGAGATTCTCCCTTTCCTAGACCGCGGCATCGAAGTTTACGGCTCATCAAGTGTTGGTGCCCTGCGCGCAGTCGAACTGCGGACATACGGGATGGTCGGCATAGGCCGCGTTTTTCAAATGTACAAAGACAGGATTATTGACGGTGATGATGAAGTAGCTCTCACCTATGACCCCGACACTTTCCGCCCGACGTCCGAACCGCTGGTCAATATTCGGCAAGCCCTAGAGCTGGCCCAAAAAGACGGTTTGGTCAATGCTGAGCTGGCTGAGGGACTCATAAAACATTTAAAGAAGCTCTATTTCCCCCTCCGTTCCTACACAGTTGTTGCGCAACTCTGTCCCCACTTGAAGGAGTTTCTGTTTGATCGGCGCCCCAATATCAAGCAGGAGGATGCGATCTCTCTACTTAAAACTCTGGCGGCGCGGTGAGGACCTATCTGGGCAATTTGAAATCTGTGATGGTCAGAGCTCTGCATCAAGCTTGGTAGCAACGCCCAGTAGACGTGCGGCGTTTTCAAAATAGACCTTTCGCAGAACGTCGGCCGGCAGACCCAGCCCGTAAATCCGCCAACGTCCCTGTGGAGGCGGGGATGTTGGTGCATAGTCGAAATACTCATCATCCGTCTCGAGAAATCGGAAGTAGATTTCGTAGAGTTCATCGCCAAAAATTTGTTGAGGCATGTCGAGGCAGTGTGGAACCGCGTCCGTGCCGAAGAGAATCCTGTCTTGATATTTATCGAAGAATTTTCGCGCCGCCCGTGGCTGGCGACCAAGTTCTCCAATACGGGCAGCTATATCCACATGCATGTTGGGGAAGTTATCCATACATTGCGAGACATAAGCCAGATTTTCGGCGTTATTACCAACATGGAGAGCAACAAACTCTGTTCTGGGGTGACGCGCAAAAACGCGATTGCACGCTTCCAAGAGTTCGGCGTTGCTTGGGAAGTCGCCACCGTGGAACGACCAATCGGGATGACAATTCAATTCTTCGAAACGTTCGTTGAAACGGTCGATCGGGAGGAAGAATGCCTCTGGGTCGGAAACATGGATCGCCACGGGTATCCCGAATCCTCCGCACGCCTCCCACATGGGATCAAATCGCGGATCGTCGACGGCGATGAGCGCGCCTGACGTGACGTTTTCGCGTAAATATAAGCCAAGCGTCTTGAGCACCTTCAGGCCGACGGCGCCCATGGCGTGAGCCCGGCCGATCTCCTCGGCTTGAAAGCGGTCATAACCGGACTCATTCACACGTTCCCAGCAAGGCTCGGCGAAAACCAGGAATCTTCCGGGATAAGGCTTCTGGTATCTGTCGATGGTCTCCTCAAGCCCCTTTCCCGTACCGCCCGTGAGGTTCACCATAGTTCGAATGTTCTTACGGTTCATGGTGTCCAGCAGTTCATCCGGCGTAGCGAGATACTGCATCTTCTCGCCCGTCGGGACCCCTGATGTGCTGGACTCCCTCCACGCGAAATGCGTGTGCACATCGATCACTGGAAAACTGGGTCGGTGAAGGTCTTTGCTCGCGACGTGCAACATGCTTTTCGGCTCGTAATCACTCAAATCCAGCGATAGTCCCGGTGGTGGCGGCATTAATGCTCCTCCTAGCAGCCGGAAAATCCGTCCTTTTATCGGTCGGGATCCAGCTCGTTCCAGCGTCGAAGCGCCTCGTTTGCTCCCTTGGTATCCGCTAATCTGGCCAGAACATGGGAGAGTTGATAGTAAGCATTGCGGTATTCGGGTTCGAGCTGCACGGCGGTTTCAAAAGCTCGCCTTGCCGCGGTCCAGTCGCCGGAATTGACCAGAGCTTTCCCGAGTTCATATTGGGCTTCAGGATCCTTGGGGTCCAACTGAGCAGATCGTTCCAGAGAACGGATAGCTTCATCCGTCTTCCCCATGCGGCTGAGTACGGCTCCATATCGCTTTTGCGAGATGGCATTCGAAGGGTCGCGTGCCAGGGATTTGCGATAGGCGACGACTGCCTCGGCCATTCTCCCGGTCCCAGCGTAGAAATCGCCCAAAGACCTGTACAGGTCTGCAGGAGAACTATCGAGTTCCGCTGCCTTTTGGAAGGACAGTTCTGCTTCCTCACGCATCCCAGCGAAATATTGTGCGATTCCGAGCGCCATGTTCAGATTGGCAGAGGAAGAAAATCTCCTGACAGCCCCCCTGAGCAGCGTCAGTGCCTCGTTAATTGACCCCATGTGGAGCAGAGCGATTCCCAAATCGTAAGCGTCGTCCGGCGCCGACGGGGCTAACGCGACGGCCGTACGCAGGTATCGGACCCCTTCCGGGAAGTTGGCGGATTGCACGTAGGCGTCACCCAGCAGACGGCAGAACTCCTCCGAGCTATGGAGTTGATCAGGAGCCTGGCGCAGGGTACTGATCGCCCGGTCGTAAAAGCCCGCCCTGAAATAGGCGAGTGCCAGATTGAAGGTCGTCTGTGGAGATCGCGGCCGAAGCTGTCTCGCAGCCTGGAATTCGTGGATCGCTTCCAAAGTGCGGCCAAACCGCTCGTAGACCGAGCCGATATAGGTGTGTGCTGCCGACGGATCACCGCTCAGAGCAACGGATCTTTGGAACGCCTCCGCGGCGGCACGAAAGTCCCCTCTTTGCAACAGGACGGCGCCTTGCTGGGCGAATTGTGCAGCTTTGGCGTCAGTCGTACCTACTTCAACAGCCTCTGCCGCACGTTGGGTGAGGCAATAAACCGCGCAAAAGGCCAGCATCGCGGACAGTATCAGGACCCCACCTTGGTTCAGAGAAGTGGCTCGCAGAATGGCAATTTGCGCCAGCGGTGCGGACTGGAATATGGATCGCTGTTTCTTCACGTTCTACGCCGGACGTTTGGTCTCGAATCGTTCAGGTGAACCCTATTGACCTAGACGCTCTTGGGAAGCCGGTAGTGATAGGGCAGGATGCTGCCGGGGCTGGCAAACACGGCAGTGGGACCTCAGTTGGGTGCCTTTGGATGCCAGTATCGCCGGATCAACCCGGCAACTCGTTGTCCGAACTCCTCCGGCTCGGTGGCGAAGTTTACCGTGATGTGGTCCTGCATCAACTGGCAGGCTGCTTCCACATCGCGCCGACAGATGGCTTCCGCCAGAAGTTGATGGCCGCCCGCGTCCCGCTCCCGCTCCAGGAGCACTTGTTGAAGGGAGATCACGCTTGAACTGCGTTTGTAGAAAGGAGACAGGAGTACCGCATTTCCCACCAGATGAAAGGGGCCGACCACGGCATTGAGGATCTTTTCTAGCTCATCGTTCGCGGCAATCTTCCAAATCTTGCGGTGAAATGCCACATCCAAGGCATCCTGTTCGGCAGGATCAAGTCCCGGACTTCTAAGCTTCTCGGCGATGCTCCTCAGTTCCTCGATTTCCGCGTCAGTGGCCCTGGGAATAGCCTCGCGCAGGGCAAGTTGCTCCAGGCAAATTCGGATCGGCACAAGCCTCGCAATATGTTCCTCAGTGAAGACGGCCAGCGTCTTACCACGCTTGCGGTTGTCTAGTAAAAGGCCCTCTGTGGTCAGTCTGATCAGCGCTTGACGTACAACGCTTCGGCTGACGCCGAGGAGCGCCACCAGGGTGTTTTCCCTCAGATGTTCGGCCGGAGCGAATTCCCCAGCCGTAATACGCCCGCGCAGGTCACGGTAGGCACGCTCCGCGAGTGACTCGTCTTTATGTGTTGACCGCTTTCGCCGCTTGGAACTCCCGACGCGTTCTGCAGTTTTTGCCGTAGTCGAAGAAATCTCGGCCAAGTGTGTCCTCTCGCCCCTCACTCTAAACTCATGCCATAAGTATATACCAGTGAACTCTTCAGGCGTAGATTGCCCATGCAACGGACCTCAGAAGCGGGTCGTCCCCTCCTAATCGCGCATCCGCAATCGAGGGTGGAACGTCGCACCCTCACGACTCCTGGACAACAATAATGCGATCCGGTTTCACTCCTGTGAGGCGCTGTATCCTTCCGCTTGGCCAGTGGATCTCCACCGAATCAATGGTCTCTCTCTTTCCCAGGCCGAAGTGTAGTCTCGGATCATGCGCTGAAAGGTAACTGCCTCCGCCTTTCACCTGATCTGTCTGAACCAGGTCTCCTGCGATAACCGTGACTTTCGCCCCCACTCCATTTCGGTTGCTTTTTGTTCCCACCAGTTTGAATTTAACCCAATGATTTCGATTTCCGAAATCGTTTCGTAACAGACTCGGCGGACCATTGTTGTTGCTTACAAGGATATCCATGTCGCCATCATTATCAAAGTCTCCAAACGCTAATCCTCGTCCTACCCTTGGCTCCGTGAGAGCCGGTTGGCGGTTGGTAGCGTCTACGAAATGACCTCCCCGATTCTCAAGAAGGAGGTCGGGTTGCTTATAGGTCAGAGCATCCGAATAAGAAGCAATGTCATCCATTACGTGACTGTTGGTGATGAAGATGTCCTGGTCGCCATCATTATCGTAGTCCAGGAATTTGACACCCCATCCACCGAGAAGAAACGTCGGTTCTGTCAAGCCCATTTGCGAGGCTACGTCGGTAAATAACCCGTCGCCATCATTTCGATACAGGCTGGCGCCGTACTGCGAGAGAGCGGTGAGCAGGAGGTCCGGTTTTCCATCCCCGTCGAAGTCGCCAACGTCTACTCCCATTCCGGACTTGGCCTGTCCATCCAGGCTGTAAGCGACGCCGGAAAACGCCCCGACTTCATTGAAAGTTCCATCGCCATTGTTGTGGTACAAGAAATTGGGCACCGTGTCGTTGGACACGAAAATATCAACAAACCCATCGCCATCGAGGTCCGCCGCAACCACTCCCATGCCCTTGCCCTCGGCAAGCGCAATGCCGGATTTCTCGCTGACGTCAGTGAAAGTCCCATCGCCGTTGTTGTGGTAGAGCTTGTTCCTCGTTCCCCGATAATTTGCGGGATGGCAGTAGGACCTTAAACCCTTGTCCCGGGCTCCGCACTGCACATTGTTCAATAAGGTGTAATCCAGGTAATTACTCACGAAGAGGTCCAGCCGGCCATCGTTGTCATAATCGAGGAAGGCTGCGCTCACGGCCCATTGTGCGCCGTTGCCAACGCCGGCTGCTTCAGTCACATCCGTAAAGGTCCCATCCCCATTATTGTGATACAGGATGCTGCGGCCAAACCCTGTCACATAAAGATCTTCGTTCCCGTCGTTGTTATAGTCGCCGACGGCGACTCCCATGCCATAGATTCCGCCACCGTCCACGTGGGCGGTGGCAGTCACATCGGTGAAGGTCCCATCCTTATTGTTACGATACAAGGCGTTCGAGATCCTCTGCCGGGGGGTAAATCCAGGCAGCGGAGCGCCGTTCACCAAATAGATATCCAGGTATCCATCGTTGTCGTAATCAAAAAAGGCGCAACCCGAACCCATGGTCTCGACTAGGTACTTCTGCCCGGTCGCCGCGCTGGTATGCTTAAAGCGGATTCCTGCGGGAGATGTAACATCCCTGAAAATCACCCCTTCTTGTTCCGGTGTTGGCGCGACTGAGCGCGGCGCGGTTTTCGAAAAGATCCGACTCAACCAACAGGGGATGGAGAGGCTAGCGCACAGCGCCGCCCGGCGCGTAAGCAAGTTTCCAGCCCGCGCATCACCGCCTCCGTTCACACGGTCGGATTGGGCTGCACTCCTATCGTCCCTTTCGTCTTTTGATCTTGCAGCCATGATCAGCGTTTCCCTAGACCCCGCGCTCAAGCGCCGTCGAGCCTTGCGATCACATTCTTCCTGGACCTCGAGGCTGAAGATTGTGCGGCGATGTTCTACTTCCTGTAGGTGAGCCGCGAGGCCCCGCTTGTTTCGGCTTCTTTCTCGCTCAAACTGCGAAACACCTCATATTCATTTTTGGCGAGTTCCGGCCGCTTTGAAGCTACGTAAACGCGACTCAAAAGGAAGTGTGCTTGAGCACCATCTGGCTGTAATCGCACGGCTGTTTTCAAGTATTGCTCCGCTTCTGCGTATTTCTTTTGGCGAAAATAATTCTCTCCCAATTTACGATAGGCGTCGGCATAATCGGGATTCGAGTCGATCGCCTGGTTTAACAGCCTGTGGCTCTCTTCGTAATCACCTTCCGAGCCCAGGATAGCGCCCAGATGGTAAGCAGCCAGGGACAAATGGGGGTCCAGAGCGAGCGCCTGCTGGAAATACTTCTTCGCCTCGCTGAATTTTCCCATTGCCTTATACGTGAAACCCATCGAGTAGTATACCCGCCCCAGCGTCGGCGCCAATCTGGCAGCTTTTTGAAACTCATCCAGCGCAGCCAGGAATTGTGCCTTGTTGAAATAAGCCTCTCCCAACAGCAGATGGGCAAGAGGCTCTTTAGGGAAGGATTTTGCATAGCGGTCGAAAACCTCAATGCCTTCGTCTGAAGCTTTTCGCCTCGTCAACTCCCGGCTCAGTTCCTCCCATGCATCTTCGCGACTCGGCTCGAGCTGAACACACTTTTTAAACGCCTCCACGGCTCGCGCATCGTTTTGCGCCGCATAAGCTTTTGCCAGGATGAAATAGGTCTGCGGGAACTTCGAATTGAACTCAAGCGCTCGGGTTAAGGCTCGCTCCGCATCCACGTATCGGTTCAGATTGTAGTAGATCGTCCCTAGTGCCTCGAATAGCTCAAACGTCGCAACGCCTTTCCCCTGAGCTTCCTCCAAAAGCGGCAAACCCTCGGCGTACCGCTCATTCTCCATGAGCATGAGTCCCAGCCGAATCTTGTCTTCTCCATGGAGTGACGCAGCTTCGGTAAGCTCCTTTTCGATCGACAGGGCCTCCGAATCGCGCTTCGATTTGAGGTAGAGTCCGCATAAAGCAAACAAAACCTCCCGGTCTCCGGGTTTTAGGGCGCGAGCCTTTTCATAGTAAGCGAGCGCCTGGGCAGGCTCATTGCGCTTGTCATAAATCGATCCCAAGCTAAAGTCAGCAAAGAACGAGAAGGCACTATCCTGAGGGGCGAGGTCCAGGGTCAACTGAAACTCTTTGATCGCGTCTTCAAATTTCCCGGCGCTGACGTAGGCATTGGCCAAACTAAGGTGGGCAAGGGCGTATTGGGGCTGCAAGCGTATGGCCTCGCGCAGCGATTGCACAGCATTCTCCCTGTCTTTCTGCTGCAAATGAAGTAGCCCTAAGGCGAGATAGGCCTCTGCAAAATTCGGCTTTAGGAGGATGGCTTTCTGAAACATCTCCTCCGCCTGGTGGGGCTTCTTCTCAGCCGCGTAAATCCTCCCCAGCAAGAGACGGGGCTCAGCCCAGTTGGGAGCCAGATTCATTGCGGCTGACGACTCCTGCTCCGCCAGCCCAAGTTGGCCGCCATTGAATAGCGTCAGGCCCTGCGCATAATGTGCCTGAGCACCTTGGTGCTGCGCCAGGCCAGACTGGCCAACCAGCAGGATCCAGAGAATCAAATGGTGGGGACGAATCCGACCCACCCACGGGACCACAGGCTTACGCATGTTGTGGGTAGATAAGCTCACGATATTGATTAAACCACATCCGGGTAATTGCCTGCCAATTCCTGGCTAGGAACCGGGTGGGTGTGGAAACCGATCATTGTTCTCCCCGCGTTTGCTCCCAATTAATGAGGCTCAGGAAACCTGCCGGACGCTACACCCTCGTTCCTCGAGCGTCGCCTTCCCCGGTCAACGATTCTTGCGACACATGCAATGTTCCCCAGGAAGATTCACTGGGCATTGAACTGTCCGACAAACGTCCATTCCGATCGCCGTCGGGGGCCTTCCACGTTATTCTCACCCCCAGCCCCGATAATTCGATCCTTGAGCCAGACAAATTTGTCGACCAAGGCGTTTTCCGGCAATGGTGACAGCTCCCGGTATTCCAGCGTCTTTAAGTCCAACTGCCAGATTGCCTTGACGTCGGTAATTAAAATGAATTTGTCCTTCACAAAGACAGGCGACGGAGGAGAAGCATTGGGGTTCTCCTCTGGCAGAGGCTTCATGGCTTTCCAGCGCATTTGCAGAATGTCGTAGCGGAAGACCAGGCTAAAGCTGGTGATCGGAGCTTTTGGCTCTGCCTGAAATCTCCCCCCGAAAATCCAGATCGATTTCCCATCAGTCGCGGTGCTAAAGAACGCGCGCAGAGGACCAGGCAAAGGAGCGAGCTGACTCCAACCCTGTTCAGGATGAGTGGTATCGAGCACCATAAAACTACTGACCGCCGTTTTTGAGGCGCAGCAACTCCCCGCTGGATCCAGGGGTTCGAAACGTGTCGTTCCTCCCAGCAAGTAGAGTTGCTTCCCCACGCTAAGAGCTCCGGCAAAAAGGCGATCCACCGGCAAGGCGCCGGAATCTATCCAGGCGTAACCGTTAAGTGTTTTTGCCAAGGTATACATCTTGCGACTGACTTTGGTTCCTGTGTAGCCCCCCAGCACGAGCAGCGAGTTTCCGATCTCCACTGAAGCTGCGCCAGCCAAAGGTGTAGGGAGGTCCGGGAGCTTCTGCCAAACCTGGGTGATCGGGTCAAAGGCATGCGTACTCGCGGAATAGTGTTTCTTGACCCAATGGCCTTTCGACCCCTCCCAAAAAGTGCCCCCGGCAATCACGAGCTTACCGTCAAGAACCCCGGCGGCATAATCTGAGGTTGGTTCCGGAAAGGGAGTGGCCTTGGTCCATCGCAGAGATAAACCATCCCAGGGACCAGCCGCGCCATGCGGGGATAAACAGAGAATTACCGAGAAGAGCACACCGCCACAAACCAATACTCTGATCGCGTTCATGAAAGCGAGACGCATGCGCTGCCTAAGCGCGTGGGTTCTCTGCATTGCTGCGGAGAATCGCGGACGCGCAGTTGTGCCCGGGAGCACCGGTGACAGACCCACAGGGGTGCGTACCGGAACCGCACAGCCACAATCCTTTGACGGGGCTCTGATATTGGCACCAGCGAGGCAGGGGCCGGCGATCCAACATCTGGTCCAGTGTCATATCGACGTGTCGAATGCTTGCATCTGTAATTCCCGTTTCTCGTTCTATATCGGTCGGGGTATAAAGTTTCCGCCACTCCACTGAGTCGCTGAAACCTGGAGCATACGTGTCCATAAGCGTAAGCAGGCGGTCCGTCATCTCTTCTCGTCGACCATCCCACGAGGACCCATCCGCAAGACGAGATGGAGCCCAGCGCGCCCAAGCCCCGAATATGTGCTTCCCCGGCGGTGCTTGCGAAGGCCAGTAGGCGGTGGGCAATTGCAATGAGAGGACCGGGTTCTGCGGCAGCCTGCCCGAGATGCAATCCTGCCACGACTCTTCCAAGTAGGTCAGTGAGGGGAGTATCCGCGCGGAAGCAGCGAATTTCGGATTTTCCCGCTCTGCATCTGGAAGAGCTGAAAATCGCGGGTGGTCCGATAGGACCGCCAGGAATTTCATATAAGACGCCCTGGTCGTGATCTGGGATACGGATCTCCGGAACTCAGGGTCGAGGCTGGCGGGGTCCAGCAGTTTCAGGAACGTCCGCTTGGGATCGGCGTTCGACACAACAAGTGTGGCAAAGAGACGCTCCCCAGTCTCGAGTTCAACACCGGCTGTTGTGCCGTGATCGACTAAGATTCGGCCTACGTGGGCGTTGCAACGTATAGCTCCGCCGTAAGCCCTCACCCGCTCCACTAACACTTGTGTGATGCGTCCCATGCCGTCCCGAAGAAGCCCGCACTGGTTGTTAATGCCCACCCCGGAGGAAGCAGACTCCACAAACTCGGCCAGCGCGGAACCGGGGTAGTTGGTTGGGCCGGCATCGTCCGCCCTAGCGAAAGCCATGCGCACCTTTTCGTGCCCAAAGTAGCGGCAGATTGCGTCCCACAGGCTGCCATGTAAGAGTATGTCCAGTACTTCAGCATCTTGATGATCCGTCCACTTTCTTGTGAGCTGCAGCGGATCAGGTGGATCCTGCAGCAGAAAATCCTCGCAAATGGCCAAAGCGCGGCGACAGAAGTCACGATACCCATCATACGATCGGGCGTCGTGCAGACTGAATCGCGCCAATTCCCGCTTCGTTAATTCCGCATCCTGCCAGAGTACTACCCGGTCGTGGTCTGGAAAAAGTTGGACCAAGGCGGGATCCGGTGTAGCCAAGGGAAACGCATCCGCCGGAACTTCAAGCTCAGAACAGATCTTAGGACCCGGCCCGTGAGCGCCGTAGGCAAAAGTCGAAAACCGGAAACCCGGAAGCAGTTCCTGAGTGACGCAGGCGCCGCCAACCTGGTCTGATCTCTCAAGCACCAGCACCCTCATCCCGGCTTTCGCCAAGTACGCTGCACAGACGAGGCCGTTGTGTCCTCCGCCGATAACAATCGCATTCAGGTCCGTGCCCGCCATGAACTGTTCCCTCCATGGGAGATCATGCCCTGAGAGCCGGGGAAGAGGTCGAACCACCGGTCAACCGGCTGCAAATTGGCTTCGTTCCTTGCTTGCTGCAGAAGAGTGAAAACGCATTGAACCATGTCACGGGAAAAGGCGTCAAGCGCCGGGCGTTTGGCGAGTAATTACCAGCCTGAGCGTCGCCAGGAATTGGAATGAGGGGGGCGTTTTAAGCCCGCCGTTATTGGCGAAATCACCCTGGCCATTTCAGCCTTGCATCCCGCGATCAGGAATATCGAACAGAAGTCAGTATACAATAACAAGGACAAGGACAATTCAATGCCACTTGGGGGGCCAAAATCCGCGACTAGTTCGGGAAAGCGTAAATGCGCGGCAGTGGCTGTAATTGACGCAAGGATGCCCTTTCGCCTACCGCATCGGGAAGAAGATAGTTCTTGACATTTGGTCTATGAATTTGTATAAAACTCCTATCAACTAGGCCAGATAAATAGAAAATATGTATACAAAGACACCGGTACTTCTTATCGTTAGTTTCGGGCAATGTACACACGGCTTTTGGCAAGGCGCGATATGCGCGGTTCCACCCTTCATTCGCCCGCTCAGCAGGCGTGAGGCACAGGTGCGCATGGCACTTTACAGTACGGTTCTGGAGGGGAAAACTCCTAATCGGGTGTGACGCTAAGAGTGAGGTGGGGGAAAATGCTAGTCCATGCGAGCCATTATCGCACCTGGTTGCGACTCGTAATGCTCAGCGCCCTGCTGCCTGCTTCTGCTTGGGGCGGCCAAACCGCCAACCCTGCCCTTTTCTCCCGGGCCAAGATGCAGGCGGTAGATTTAAAAGGGTTGCGGGTGTGGCTTGGACAGCCTGTCCAGGTGACAGCGCAGGTAGGCTGGCAACAGAGCGGTCCGTGGTACGACACACACAATGAGAATGGAGAACCCGCCAACGCGCGTGGAGCCTCTGCGTGGGCGTTCATCCACCTGACGCCGTATATGGCCAAGTTCCCCAAGGGGGAGTTGATCGTAACCTACACCCTCGACTCCGACACCGTCGCCAACCCGGTGACGGTGAGCGGGTTTCAGATCTCCAAGGATGGGGGCGAGCATTGGGGCCGACGCTACAGCCTGCTGATGCAGCACATGACCATGACGTTCGTGCCAAAGCTACCCGATTCACTCTTATGCCTACCGTCGGAAATGGTTCAGCAAACGCCTGGTGACGAGCACAACTATCGCGGGCCTTACTACCTGTTCGAACAAGGCGGAGAGCGCATGGAGATGGTTCCCGACGGCGTTCGTGCGGTGGACTTTCCCTGGCCCGCCTACCTGTGGACCAGCCCGCAACCGAGGGAGAACTGGCCGGTGGGGGCTCGCATCACCGGCAGCACGCTGGAGATTGGAGGCAGAC
>Ga0116110_1001176_pt1 | contig 14338 bp, 8 predicted proteins | sample June2015DPH_8_50_FD_89719 | JGI IMG/M metagenome (GOLD analysis project Ga0116110, IMG submission 89719) | Peatland microbial communities from SPRUCE experiment site at the Marcell Experimental Forest, Minnesota, USA - June2015DPH_8_40 | ecosystem: Environmental > Terrestrial > Soil > Wetlands >...
GACACGAGCTGAGTCCTTGGCACAAGATATAGCGAGACTCTGGAACAAGCCGCTTATGGCAACACCACAGAATCCCGACGGACAGCGGCGGAGGCCATGAAGCTTGCTCCCACGAGTCAGGGCGTCGAGGTCGAAACCGCGCTAGCATTTGCCATGGCGGGCGATACCGACGATATCATTGGAACCAGCCCAGTCTTGAAGCGTGTGCTGGACTACGCTGCCATTGTCGCCGATACCGATTCCACTGTGCTCATCACCGGCGAAACTGGGACAGGAAAATCGGCTCTCCACAAGAAAGTGACGAAGTAGGCATTTTAAGCGGCTTTCTCGAAGGTGGCGAATTCGGTCTTGGTAGCGGCCAGTCGTTGTGCCTTGAGCAGGAGATAGTAGATGTCACGGTAGCCCCGGCCTCGGCGAAGGATGGCCTTGATATTTCCGTTGATCGCTTCCACCACGCCCAAAGGAATTTTATTCGTGCAATAGTTCAGGATTCCGTTTAGATGCTTGACGAACATGTCGGCCAGCTTCTCCATGGGTTGGAGACGCTGCCAGCGTAGCTGATCCATCCATTGCAGCAAGTAGCGCATCATGGCTCCTGGATAACGATAGTTCCATAACCGATCCAAACTTTCCTTCAGCAAGTAGGCCTTCATCAACCGGCGATTTAACCCGAGCAGCTGCTGGAGCATCTGTTTCTTGCCGCTCGTCAGATTGACCCAGCGGGTCAGCAGCAGCCAGTGTTTGCCCTTAATCAATTCCCGTGCGGCCCCACCCTTGCGGAAGAATTCCGCGCGCCTCACCTCGGAAACAGCTTCATTGGCATGCTGCATGATGTGGAATTTGTCATAGACCAGACTGCACCGTGGCACCCACTCTTCCAGACTCAGGCGAAAGGGTTCGTGCATGTCCACGCAGGCCGCTTCGATCCTCTTGCGTTGCCGAGCACTCAGCTCTGTCTCCAAAAACCGGTCTAAGGTTTCCTTCTTCCGCTCCCAACCAAACCACAGCGGTTCCCCGCTCTGCAGATTGCTCACCACGGTCAAAAACTTCTGGCTCTTGCCCAGATAGATTTCATCCACCCCCATCTGCCGCAACGCCGGCTTGCGTCGTCTCTTTGCCCAGCGCTCCAGATAACGCAGATCGAGGGCCCGCACCGTGCTCTCGGGCAGAGCAAACTGCTGCGCCACACGCCGCACCGGGGCACTCTCACAGGCCTGCCCTACCGCATCTTCGAAGCGCTGGCTGAAGGGAGCGTTGCTGGGCAGCGCTTCGATCTTTTCCGCCTTCACTCCGCAGTCCGGACAATCCACCCGATACAACTCGATCACCACTGTCGTCTGAAACTCGAAACAGGGCAGATCGCGTATCTCACGCTCGTAGATCTCGTGGATCCGTGGCACCCGCTGCCCACACCCGGAACACACCAGCTTCTGGTTGCCCGATTTCCGTCGCACCCATAACTTCAGGTTCTTGGCCTTCTCGTTGATTTCATGCTGATAGACCCGATAGCCGGGCCAGCCCAAGATCTTCGTCCAGTCTCGATCTCTCATATCTCCCAGAGTAGGGAAACATCGCCCTCTCAGCAATCGTGACGCGAGCGCTGCTCGGGCAAGTTCGCCGTGGGAATGACGCGCGGAGGAAACCGCGGAAAAGTCCTACCCCCGACTTTTCCACCGTTCCCCCCGCGCTTGGAAATCCCGCAAAAGACGCGGGCTTCCCACATTCCCACAGCGACGACAACGGCTGGATTACTTTTACCCCAGAACTGAACCCCCAAAGCCTCAAAAAGCCAAACCCCAGTAAAATCAAGGGTCCCGTCGGTTTCTCGTGTAGAGCGGAAAAATCACTGGCTTTAATAAACCGTCGAAGGCCAACGAAGCCGCGTTTCTGGCGGCCATCGATGAAATAGCTGGTATCTCCGCTCGTCTTCTGCACTCGCTCGACACCAGTGCCCCGCCGAAGAATCGAGAAGAGGAGGCCGCAAAGGCAAAGGCTCGCGCCGCCGAGAGGTTTGGCGCTTGAGTTATCGCGAGTAACCTTGCCAGTCCGTGCCTTCTTGTGCACTAAAGTGGTATTTCGTAAGAGCCTAACGAAAAATTATACTCCGCTAGATTTCCCGATAAAAGACCGAGGAGACTCGGACAAGTTTGAGTAAGTGTAGGTTATAACCAGGCAAAACTTAGAGGAGATTCTCGAAGGACCTCTAGGCGTAATAAAAATTTTTGGGGCGACCGCTGGAATAGATCTGGCCAATAACTAATTACTAAGATTCCGAGCGGCTCGCTTAGGGGTGAGCCATGGCATTGCACCCTGGGGAACGGAAGCGCCACTTCCCGGAAGAGTTGCCAGTCGCGTGGGACCCGATCCGGCGGGCCCTGGAAGAAGACGAAGACTGGTATCGCGATCTGGTTGAGCACAGCCAAGACCTGTTGTGTGTCCACGACCTGGAAGGCCGATTCCTGTCGGTCAATCCCGTTCCCGCGCGTCTGCTGGGTTACAGCGTAGAAGAAATTCTGCGGAAGCCAATGCGGGATTTTGTCGATCCGCAATTCCACGCTCAGTTCGATGCCTATTTGCACGAGATCGAGCAAACGGGCGAGGCTCGCGGCCTGTTGGCGGTCTTGACGCGATCGGGCGAGCAGCGGATCTGGGAGTATCACAACACACTGCGCACCGAAGGAGTGGCGAAGCCGATTGTGCGGGGAATAGCGCACGACGTCACGGAACGAGTGCGGGCGGAAAAGGCAATGCGCGCCAGCAACGAACGGCTGCTGAAGACGGTCGGGGAGCGGGAACGGACGATCCGCGAACTGACGCTGTTCCGGGCGCTGCTGGACCAATCGAACGATGCCATCGAGGTAGTCGATCCGGAGACCGCGCGTTTTCTCGATGTGAATGAGAGGGCGTGCGTGGAGCTCGGGTACAGCCGGGAAGAACTTCTGTCGATGACGGTTTTTGACATCGACCCGGATTACGACGAAGGTTCGCGAACGTGGGTGCGGCAACAGTTGCAGGAGGCGGGGTTTTTAACCACGGAAAGAGTGCATCGGCGGAAAGATGGAACCACGTTTCCGGTGGAAGTGAATCTAAGAAGGGTGCGACTGGACCGCGAGTACGGCGTGGCGGTGTCGCGCGACATCACCGAACGGAAGCGGGCGGAGAAAGCGTTGCACGCGAGCAACGGAGAGCTGCTGAAGACGGCGCGCGAACAGGAACGGACGATCCGCGAACTGACGCTGTTCCGGGCGCTGCTGGACCAATCGAACGATGCCATTAAGGTGATCGATCCGGAGATCCTGCGTTTCCTCGATGTGAATGAGAAGTCATGTATGGAGCTTGGGTATAGCCGGGAAGAGCTTTTGTCGATGACGGTTTTTGACATCGACCCGAACGCCGACAAGAGTTTGCTCGATCGCGTGCGGCAGCAGTTGCGGGAGTCGGGATTCGCCATCATGGAAACAGTGCACCGGCGAAAAGATGGAACCACGTTTCCGGTGGAAGTGAATATGCAACAGGTGCGACTGGACCGGGAATATTGCGTGTCCATATCGCGCGACATCACCGAGCGGAAGCGGGCGGAGGATCGGCTGCGCGAGTTCGAAAGAGTAGTGGAGAACCTGGAAGAGATGATCGTGGTGGTCAGCCGCGACCGCCGCTACCTGCTCGCGAACCGGGCAGCGCTGCGCTATCGAGGAATCAGCAAAGAGCAGTTGATCGGGCGTCATGTGACCGAGGTCGTCCATACCGAGCTCTATGAAATGACCGTCAAGGGCAAACTGGATGAGAGTTTTGCCGGCCACATCGTCAGCTATGAGGCCCAGTCTGAGCACTACCCCGGACTCGGTGTCCGCGACCTCGCCTGCACCTACCTGCCGATAGAAGGTCCAACTGGGATCGATCGCGTTGCCTGCATTTTGCGGGATATCACCGAGCGCAAGCGGGCAGTGGCGATGCTGCGGGAAAGCGAACTGCGATTCCGGGCAGTTTACGAGCGGTCTCCGATTGGCATTGCACTGGTCGATTCGTGCACCGGGCGCTTCCTGCAAGTCAATCCGAAGTACTGCGAAATCGCCGGGCGCAGCGAAGAAGAACTGCTGCAGATCGACGTGGCGAGCATTACCCACCCCGATGATGTTGGGAACACCGGTGAGTTCCTGCGCCAGCTCGCCGAGGGAGAACTGGCAAATTACGACACCGACAAACGGTATGTTCGCCCCGATGGATCGGTGCGCTGGGTGAGGATTCTGGTGGTGCCGATGTGGAGCAAAGGAGAGACGCGCCGTTGGCACATGGGTCTAGTGGAGGACATCACCGAACAAAAGCTGGCGGAAGAGGCCTTACGCGAGCGTGAACGGATTGAAAAACTTGTCCTTGACCACCTCCCGGTTGGAGTGGTCCTGACGTCTGGGGACGAAGAGCGGACGATCTATCAGAATCCCAAGTTCCTCGAACTGTTTGGATATTCGATCGAACAGTTCCCGACAGTTGCGGAGTGGTGGCCTTTGGCGTATCCCGACCCAGTCTATCGGGAACAGCTTTCCCGGAACTGGCAACGACGCATGGAGGCGGCCAGGACGAAGGGCGAGATTGAACCCAACGAGGTTACGATCACATGTCACGATGGGACCGAGAAATATGTGCGGGTTCTTGGCCGGGTGATCGGCGATCGCAACTTCGTCACCTTTATCGATTTGACTGAACGCAGGCAGGCCGAGGAGGCGCTGCGGCAAAGCGAAGAACGGTTCCGTGTGGCCCTGAAGAACTCTCCGATTGCGGTGTTCAACCAGGACCGGGATTTGCGCTACACCTGGATGTACAATTCGCAGCCTCCGTTGTCGGACAGCGAGAAACTGGGAAAGACCGTGAGCGACGTTTTCGCCGCCGCGGAGGCCGCGCGCGCCACGGAAGTCCGGAGGCGAGTGCTGGAGACCGGAACGGGAGTACGGGACGAAATGCAGCTCACTTACCGCGGCAAGAAGCACTATTTCGATACGACGATCGAACCGGTTTTTGACGCGGCGGGCGCGGTGATTGGAATCACCGGCGCCAGCACCGACGTCACCGAACTCCGGGAGACGGCCGAAGCCTTACGCGAAGCCAAGAAGAAATTGACGGAAGAAAAACTTTATCTCGAACAGGAAATCGATACCGAACTGGGGTTCGGGGAAATCATCGGGCAGAGCAAGGCCTTGGAAGCCGTCATGGAGCAGGTGGGGAAAGTGGCGGCCAGCGATGCCACCGTGCTGCTGCTGGGCGAAACGGGAACCGGGAAGGAACTGGTGGCGCGGGCGATCCACTGGTCGAGTCCGCGCACCGGGAATAGTTTCATCAAATTGAATTGCGCGGCGATTCCCACGGGGCTGCTGGAAAGCGAATTATTCGGCAATGAGAAGGGCGCGTTCACCGGAGCGGTGAGCAAGAAAATTGGACGGATCGAACTGGCGGACAAGGGCACGCTGTTTCTGGACGAGATCGGGGAGATTTCGCTCGCGTTGCAGCCAAAGCTGCTGCGAGTGTTGCAGGATCAGGAGTTCGAACGGCTGGGCGGAACGCAAACGTTGAAGGTGGACTTTCGTTTGATTGCGGCGACGAACCGCGATTTGGCGGAGAGCGTGCGCGAAAACGAGTTCCGAAGCGATTTGTATTACCGGCTGAACGTGTTTCCGATCCGCGTGCCGCCGTTACGGGAAAGGCGGGAAGACATCCGGTTGCTAGTGGAACATTTTGTGCAGAAGTTCGCCCGGCGGATGAACAAGTCGATCACCAGCATTCCCAAGAAAACCATGGATGCACTGATGGGGTGGGAGTGGCCGGGGAATGTTCGAGAGCTGGAAAATTTTATCGAGCGGTCGGTGATTCTGACGCAAGGTTCGGTGCTGGTATCGCCGTTGAGTGAACTGGAGACGAACGTCGCAGCGGAGAAATCCGCGGATGAAACTCTGGAGGCGACCGAACGCGAGCACATTCTGCGCGCCTTGCGGGAGAGCCACGGGCAGATTGGCGGGCTGCGAGGAGCAGCCATGCGGTTGGGATTGAAGCGGACAACGCTGCAATCGAAACTGAAGCATTTGGGAATCAATCCGCGGTCAGGATCGACGGAGCATTAGAATCGCGGATCCAGTGGGGATGCGCTCCCGGCGGTGCCGAAGATCAGGCAATCGGTTACAATCCTCGCGCACATGAACCGCGAATATAACAAACAATACAGCCACGAATTAGGGCACGACATGGAGTCGCTGGTGTATGGGCACGCCGGGCAACCAATTCTCGTTTTTCCGACGTCAATGGGACGTTTTTTTGAATATGAGGATGCGGGGATGATCCGTGCGCTGGCGGGGAAACTGGAAGCGGGCGCGATCCAGGTGTTTTGCGTGGATGGTGTCGACGGCGAAAGCTGGTACAACAAGAGCGTGCATCCGGGGGCGCGGATCTGGCGGCATGTGCAGTACGAGCGTTACGTCGTCAACGAGTTTCTACCGCACTTGAAGTGGAAGAACTGGGCTCCGCAGATCGCGGTGACGGGGTGCAGCTTTGGCGGCTATCATGCATTGAATTTTTCCATGCGGCATCCGGATGTGGTGTCGGCTTGCGTCAGCATGAGCGGATCGTTCGACATCAAGGGCCAACTCGATGGCTACTACGACGACAACGTTTATTTCAACAACCCGCCGGACTATCTGTCGAACATGAGCGATGAGTGGTTCTTGAGCCGCATCCGGCAGATGAAGATCGTACTGGGAACGTCGGATTGGGATATGTGTCTGGACGCGAACATAAAGATGGCGGCGATTCTGAGTGGCAAGGGGATTCCGCATTGGCTGGATATCTACGGGGACAACAGCAAGCATGATTGGCCGTTGTGGCAGCGGATGGCGGGAAAGTACTTTTAGACGCCAGTCGCTGGGCGGTAGTCGTTCGCGAGGTTGGTGGCAGTGCGGGGAGAATGCCTTGCGGCGATTGCGAAGGCGTATCAGGGTGTAGGGGTCCTTCGACTGCGCGAGTGCCGCGCTTCGCGCCGCACTCACTCCGCTCAGGATGACATTTATTAAGGGTGCACCAAGACAGGAGATCGCTGTGGCTAAGAAAATTGGAATTCTTTTTGGGATGGAGAATACGTTCCCGCCGGCGCTGGTCGAGAAGATCAATGGCATGAAAGCCGATGGCGTTACGGCCGAGTTCGTGAAGATCGGCGGTGTCCGGATGGATGAGCCGAAGAAGTACGACGTCATCATTGACCGGATTTCGCAGGACATCCCTTTTTATAGGGCGTATCTGAAGAACGCGATGCTGCAGGGGACGATTGTAATTAACAATCCGTTCTGGTGGACGGCGGATGATAAGTTCTTTAACTATGCGCTGGCGCACAAAATGGGCGTGGCGATTCCTCCTACGGTGATTTTGCCGCATCACGAGCATCCGCCGGATACGACCGACAAGTCGATGCGGAATCTGATGTACCCGCTGAATTGGGAAGAAATATTTGCCTATGTTGGGTTTCCGGCGTTCTTGAAGCCTTACTCGGGCGGGGGATGGAAGCACGTGTATAAGGTGCATTCTCCGGAGGAGTTTTTTCACAACTATAACCAGACGCACGACCTTTGCATGACGCTACAGCATGGCGTGGAGTTTGAGGATTACTACCGCTGTTACGTAGTAGGGCAGGAAAAAGTGCACCTGATGAAGTACGATCCGAAGGCGCCGCATCATGAGCGCTATGTGAAGGGAAATCCGCAGCCGGGGGCGGCGCTGAAGCAACGCATCGAGAATGATGCGCGGGCGTTGTGCCGCGCGCTCGGCTATGACTTGAACACGGTGGAGTTTGCGGTGGAGGGCGGCGTGCCTTATGCGATTGACTTTATGAATCCGGCTCCGGATGCGGAAGTTACTTCGGTGGGGCAGGAGAATTTTGAGTGGGTCGTCGATGCGGTGGCCGAGATGGCGGTGAAGAAGGCGCTCAGCGGGGAGAGTCCGGTGGAGGAATTGCGCTGGGCGGCGTTTTTGAATGGGCCAAGGTTGGTGGAAAGCCGGGCGCCGAAGCGAAAAAAGGCGTAGGACCGAAGATCGAGGACCGAAGACCTGAAGGTATCTTACTGTTTTCATTGACAATTACTGAATGAAAGCCGGCTCCTGCCCGGCCTTGCCCCGCTGGACGGGCGAGGGCGTCCGTCCCTACGTGGTTCGTGGTGTCCCGCACACTCGCTCATTGGTATACTAGTTGGACTTACTGCCTGGCTTCCTCCCGCCTGGCAGCTCGGGATGCCGTGATGAAGCCTACATTCACGCTTGGAATCGAAGAGGAGTACCAGACCGTCGATCCCGAGACTCGGGATCTTCGGTCGCATATTCACGCCGAGATCATCGAGAAGGGCAAATTGATCCTGCAGGAACGGGTCAAGACGGAGATGCATCAATCGGTGGTCGAGGTGGGAACTTCGGTTTGCGCCAATATCAAGGAAGCCAAGGAAGAGCTGAAGAAGCTGCGATGGCACATCATCCGGCTGGCGCGGGAGAATGGGCTGCGAGTAGCTTCAGCGGCGACGCATCCGTTTGGGGATTGGCGCGTGCAGGAGCTTACGCCGGGCGAGCGCTACAAGAACATTGTGGAGGATATGCAACTGGTGGCCCGGGCGAACCTGATTTTCGGGTTGCACGTGCATGTGGGCATCGAGGATCGCGAAGTTCTGATCCAGATGATGAATCATGCGCGGTATTTTATTCCGCACCTGCTGGCGCTTTCGTCGAATTCGCCTTTCTGGCTGGGGATGGATACGGGGCTGAAATCGTATCGCTGCAAAGTATTCGACAAGTTTCCGCGGACAAATCTGCCGGATTATTTTCCGAGTTGGGGCGAGTACGACAATTACGTCAAGCTACTGGTGAAAACGAACTCGATCGATAACGCGAAGAAGATCTGGTGGGACATGCGTCCGCATCCGTTCTTCAATACGCTGGAGTTCCGGGTGTGCGATCTTCCGATGCGGGTGGATGAGACGATTGCTTTGGCGGCGCTGATCCAGGCGACGGTGGCCAAGCTGTATAAGCTGCACTCGCAGAACCAGGGATTCCGGATGTACCGGAAGTCGCTGCTGATGGAAAACAAATGGCGGGCGGCGCGCTATGGGATCAACGGGAAACTGATCGACTTCGGCAAGCAGACGGAAGTTCCGGAGCGCGATTTGATCGAAGAGTATCTGGACTTCGTAGATGATGTGCTGGACGAACTGGATTGCCGGGAAGAGGTGGAGTACATCCGCGAGATTATGAAAATGGGCACGGGCGCGGACCGGCAGTTGGATGTGTACCGCAAGACCGGCGACATGAAAGCCGTAGTGGACTACATCATTGAGGAGACTGAGGTCGGCGTGGATGAGGCAGACAGCTTGCCCACCGCACGCGCCGGCTAATGAGTTTGATGAAGAATCTGACGAATACTGCAGAACAATCCAATCGACAACTGAACCAGATGGCTTTTGATCCGGAACTGACGCCGGGGGCGCGAAACGCGGTGCGCGCGTGCCTGCGAGTGCTCCCTTCGGAAAAAGTCACCGTCATCACCGACGAAGTAAGCTTGGAGATCGCGGCGGCCATCGTGCGCGAACTGGAGGAAGTGGGCTGCCGCTACCGGACGTGGGTGCTGGAGGACGTGGCAACTCGTCCGCTGACGGATTTTCCGCTGGCGATCGCGGAGGATTTGGAGACGAGCCAGGTCAGCATTTTTGCGGTGCAGGCCCAGGCCAACGAACTGCAATCGCGCATGCAAATGACGGACGTAGTGAACCGGCGAAAAATCCGGCACGCACACATGGTCAACATCAACAAGCGAATTATGCTGGAAGGCATGCGCGCGGACTTCGCGAAAGTGGACCGGTTAAGCGTGAAAGTGATGGAAACGGTGCGCACGGCGAAACAAATCCGAGCGAAGACGCCTTCGGGGACGGATCTGGTGGCGGATTTGAATCCCAATTACCGCTGGGTGAAGACGAGCGGCATTATCAGCACGCAAAAGTGGGGAAACCTGCCGGGCGGCGAGGTATTCACGACCCCAGGCGAAGTAAATGGTACGTTTGTTATTGATGGAGTGGTAGGCGATTATTTGTGCGCGAAGTTTGGCGATTTGAAGGCGCACCCGCTGACCGTTCAGGTAAAGGGCAATCGGCTGATCGAGGCGCATTCAGCGAACAAGGAATTGAAGGATGATTTCTGGGCTTATACGCACAAGGATGAGAACAGCAACCGGGTAGGCGAATTTGCGATTGGGACGAACATCGAATTGAAGGATGTGATTGGGGAAATTCTTCAGGACGAGAAGTATCCGGGCGTGCATATGGCGTTTGGAAACCCGTATGGAGCGCACACGGGAGCAGAGTGGTTTTCGTCGACGCATATCGATGTGGTGGGACGGAAATTCGACATATGGGTGGACGGCGAGCAGATCATGCGGGACGGGAAGTTTTTGATTGAGGCGTAGAGCTTTCCACCGCCGAGACGCGGAGAGCGCCGAGAAAACCAACCCATTACAATTGCCGAGCGGTGCTCGGACTGCCCGGACGAATGCGTCCGGGCCTACGTGGCTCGTGGTGCTGCTAGCTTATGATTCCCTCCTACCGGCACGATTTCAACTCGCGATTTACTTCTGAAAAATATGAGCGGTTGCGGCGCGAGATGACTTCTCGATGCGGGATGGAGGTTCCATTCGCGCTTTGCGAGACGCCTTGCTTCTTTCCTAACGCGCTGGTGGAGCGCATGGGTGAGGAAGGGAAGGCACTGATCCTACAATTAGTAAATAATCCGGAATATCTCGCGCGCTCGGAGGCTTCGATTCCGGCGGAGTTTCGGGTGCCGAATGAATCGCCGCATCCAATGTTTATTCAGGTGGACTTCGGCCTGGTGCGGGATTCGGCGGGTGAGTTACAGCCGAAGCTGGTCGAGTTACAGGCCTTCCCTTCCCTTTATGCGTATCAGCCGGTTTTGGCTCAGGTTTACATGGATGTGTTTGGCCTTGACCCCAAGCTTCGCTACTTTTTGAGTGGAGTGGACTCGGCCTCTTACAAGCGACTTTTGCAGGATGCGATTGTTGCGGGGCACGATCCGGCGAATGTGGTGTTGATGGAGGTGCATCCGGAAGAACAGAAAACGCGTCCGGATTTTCTGCTGACGGAGAAGCTGCTTGGGATTCGCACCGTGTGCATCACGAAAATTCATAAAGACGGGCGGCGGCTGTTTTACGAGGAGGGCGGCAAGCGAATTCCGATTGAGCGGATTTATAACCGCACCATCGTTGATGAACTGGAACGCAAGGGGATCAAGCTGCCGTTTGATTTTCGGGATGATCTCGATGTGGAGTGGGCCGGGCATCCAAACTGGTATTTTCGGATTAGTAAGTATTCGATTCCTTATTTGAAGCATCGGTCGGTGCCGCGGACTTGGTTTCTCGATCAACTGAAAGGAGTGCCGGCGGATCTGGAGAATTTCGTGCTCAAGCCTCTGTATTCGTTTGCCGGGTTGGGCGTGGTGATTGCGCCGTCGCGCGCCGACATTGATGCGATTCCCTCGGCGAAGCGCGGCGAATATATCCTGCAGGAGCGATTGAATTTCACGCCGGTGGTGGAGACTCCTTACGGACTCACTAAAGTCGAACTGCGGATCATGTATGTGTGGCTCGATCAGTTAGTGCCGGTGCTGACGATCGTGCGCATGGGGCGCGGTCTGATGATGGGCGTCGATCACAACAAGAATATGGCTTGGGTGGGATCGTCGGCGGCGCTGGTTAGTGGGTAGTGGTTGTGATTCCCAGACCCACTCATTCGCACAAAACGCGAATGAGTGGGGCACCCGCTGCCCCTATCTTTATCCTCAAGTTCGGTTGACCCGACCGGGATGACAGCCTACCATTACGCCTTCACGGGCAGAACCAACTTCCGCCGGCGCCGGTAGAATCAAAGTCAAAAGCGGCGGACAAGAGTGTCCGCCCTACACGACCATGGAAATGATCGGCCAGACTTTCTCCCATTACCGCATCCTGTCGAAGCTCGGCGGCGGCGGGATGGGAATTGTCTACGAGGCGGAGGATCTCCGCCTGGGCCGGCATGTGGCTTTGAAATTCATTCCCGATCACTTGGCGAAGGATGCACGCGCGCTGGAGCGATTTACACGAGAGGCGCGCGCGGCGTCGCAACTCAACCACCCCAGCATCTGCACCATCCACGACATTGACGACAACGACGGGCAGCCGTTCATCGTCATGGAGAAACTGGACGGCGAGAGCCTGAAACAGCGCATTCATGGCCAGCCTCTGGACCTTGAAGACCTGCTGGAGATTGCGGTGCAGGTGGCGGACGCGCTGGCAGTGTCCCACGCCAAGGGAATTGTGCACCGCGACATCAAGCCGGCAAACATCTTTCTGACTCCGGATGGGCAGGTGAAGATTTTGGATTTTGGGCTGGCAAAGCTGGCCAGGGATCAGAGCCTGGGCATGACCACGGACTCGTCGCTTGAGGAATCTTTGACCCAGGTGGGAGTAATTCCCGGGACCGCGGTATATATGTCGCCGGAGCAGGCACGCTCGGAAGACCTGGACGTGCGCAGCGACATATTTTCGTTTGGCGTTGTGCTGTTCGAGATGGCCACCGGCAAGAAGCCGTTCACCGGAACAAACGTAGTGATGACGCTGCATGCGGTGATCAATTCGAAACCAGCGTCGCCGCGGACGATTAATGCGGCGGTACCGGCCGAACTCGAAGCCATCATCGGGAAAGCGATGGAGAAGGACCGCAACCAGCGCTACCAGAACGCGACGGAGATGAAGGCCGACCTGGTAAAGCTAAAGACAAAGACAAACATAAAGACCGGAACGGAACCGACCCTGCACAGCGGGCTTCGTCCGGCTACGGGGCTGCACCTGGCGACGAACACGTTCCAGAAATCAAGGTCGAAGCAGACCTGGATCATCGTTGGAATTGGACTAGCGGCTGTGCTGCTGACGCTGGTGGCGGCGGTTGGGACGTGGTGGTTTAAACATAGAGCAGCGCCGGTGGCGGCGAGTAACCATACGATCGCCGTTCTGCCCCTGCAAAATATCAATAACGACACGGAGAGCGAGTTTCTGCGCTTTGCGCTCGCGGATGAGATCGCAAATGCGCTGACGTCCGCGCATTCACTGGAGGTCCGGCCCTCTATGTCTACTCAAAAGTACGGCAATCCAGAAATGGATCCGGCAAAAGCCGGGCGCGAATTGGGCGTCGACACGGTGGTGGTGGGGCACTTTATGCGGGAAGAGAAGACCGTGAAGGTGACGCTGGAAGCAGTGGAGGTGAAAGAGAATAAGGTGATCTGGACCGGCACACTCACGTCGCCGACGGATAACCTGATCGCTCTACGGAACCAGATGGCGAGAGAGGTGCGGCTGGAACTGGTGCCGGCGCTGGGCGTCGCGCGCGGTGCGGTCGAACCCAGCAGTACTCCCGAAAGTCGCGAAGGCTATGACTTGTTTTTGCACAGCGTCGGCCTGAGGCACGACGGGGAAGAGAATAAGAATGCGATCGCGATGCTGGAGCGGGCGGTGGGACTGGATCCGAATTACGCGCCCGCGTGGGAGGCGCTGGGACGGCGGTATTACTTCGATGCAGTTTATGCGGACGGCGGAGAGGCGGCATATCAGCGCTCGAACGCGGCGTACAAGCACGCGCTTTCGGCAGAACCGGGAAGAATAAGTGCGGCCGGATTTCTGGCGACGAATGAAGCCGAGGGCGGAAACCTCGACCGGGCTTATCAGGATGCGCGGACGCTGGTACGGAAGAATCCGGATCACGCGTTTGCGCATTATGCGCTGGCATATGCGCTGCGCTATGCCGGGCTACTGGATGAGGCGCAGAGCGAGTGCGACAAGGCGTTGGCAATCGATGCGGGGAACTATAACTTGCGTACGTGCGCGCTTGCTTTTGCCGAGGTGGGGAAGCCGGTGCGCGCGATGGAGTATCTGAACCGGGATGCAGGCTCGGAGTGGTCGAATGCGGTGCGAGTTTCGGTGCTGATGCGACAGGGGAAGACGATGGAAGCCCAGCAAGCAGCGCAGCAGATGACGGACAATCCCGCCTGGATGCGGGGACTGGTGGAGGCATGCCTGAACAAGGCGCCAGCGGCGGAGGTCCACCGGCTGGCGGAGCAGGCAGAGAACGAATTGTTACCGAAGCAGGATCCGGAATTGAAGTATCACCAGGGTACGTTGCTGGCGGCTTGCGGCGAGAAGCAGATTGCATACAAGTTTCTCGGTCAGGCCGTGGCCGGGAATTATTGCGCGCATCAGGCGTTGCAATCCGATCCGCTGCTGGCGGGTGTTCGC
>Ga0116110_1001186_pt1 | contig 14259 bp, 8 predicted proteins | sample June2015DPH_8_50_FD_89719 | JGI IMG/M metagenome (GOLD analysis project Ga0116110, IMG submission 89719) | Peatland microbial communities from SPRUCE experiment site at the Marcell Experimental Forest, Minnesota, USA - June2015DPH_8_40 | ecosystem: Environmental > Terrestrial > Soil > Wetlands >...
CCGGGGTAACGCAGGCCAGCGGCCGCTCGCCCCACCGCTCGTCGGGCGCCGCGATGACCGCGGCCTCGCTGACGGCCGGGTGCGAGAGCAGCGCGGACTCCAGCTCCAGGGTGGAGATCCACTCGCCGCCTGACTTGATCACGTCCTTGGCGCGGTCGGTGATGGTGACATAGCCGTGGCCGTCGATCCGCCCGACGTCGCCGGTGCGCAGCCATCCGCCGCGGAACTTCGCCGGGTCCGGGTCGCGGTAGTAGCCGCCGGTCACCCACGGCCCGCGCACCTCGATCTCGCCGACGGCCTGCCCGTCCCGCGGCAGCACCCGGCCGTCGTCGGCCACGATCCGGACCTCGACGCCGCCGAGCACGCGGCCCGCGGTCGACCTGTACTCGATGGCGCGCTCCGCGGGGACATGCTTCGGCGGCCAGGCCAGGGACGCGACGGGGCTGGTCTCGGTGAGGCCCCAGCCCTGGACGACCTGCACTCCCAGCCGCTCCTGGTAGGCCTCGATCAGACTGCGCGGGACCGCGGCGCCGCCGCACATGAGCAACCGCAGCGAGGAAAGGTCAACGGTGGCAGGGTCGAGCGCGAGCACGTCGTACCAGACGGTGGGGACGGCGGCCGCGAGGGTAGCCTTCTGGTCTGCGATGAACCAGGCGAGCTGATCGGCCTGGATGAAGCGGCCCGGCAGCAGCAGGTCGGCCCCGACCAGCCAGCCGGCGTACGGCAGGCCCCAGGCGTTGCCGTGGAACATCGGCACCACCGGCAGGATGCGGTCGCGCTGGCTGAGCGCCAGCGCCTCGCCCGAGCACACCCCCAGCGAGTGCAGGAACGTGGAGCGGTGGCTGTACACCACGCCCTTGGGCTGATCGGTGGTACCGCTCGTGTAGCACATCGCGGCGGCCGACGACTCCGCCAGTTCCGGCCACGAGTAGCCGGGCCGCTCCGATGCGAGCAGTTCCTCGTAGTCGATCGCGCCGGGCAGGCCCGAGCGGTCGCCCTCGCCGAAGACGATCAGGTGCCGGACGCCCGGCAGCTCCGCCGCGATCGGGGCCAGCACAGCCGCGAGACTCGCGTCCACCAGCATGACCGTATCCTCGGCATGGCCGACGATGTAGCGGATCTGCTCGGGGAAGAGCCGGATGTTGATCGTGTGCAGGACCGCGCCCATGCACGGCACGGCGAAGTAAGCCTCCTGATGCTCCTGGGCGTTCCAGGCGAAGGTGGCGACCCGGTCGCCCGGCTGCACGCCGAGCCGCCGGAGCCCGGCGGCCAGCTGCCCGGCCCGCTGCGCCAGGGCCTCGAACTCGATCCGGCGCACGCTGCCGCCGTGGCTGGTGACGACCTCGCTGTCGCCGTAATTGCTGCGGCCGTGCTCGAAGATGTGGCCGATCGTGAGCGGGAAGTCCGGCATCGTGCTGCGCATCGGCTAGCCTCCCTGGACCTGGGCCTGCCGCCCGGCCCAGTGCGGGTTGCGCAGGTCGCGCTTGAGGATCTTGCCGGCCGCCGACTTGGGCAGCGGCTCGGTCCGCAGCTCCAGGTGACTGGGCACCTTGAACCCGGCGATCCGGCCGCGGCAGTGGACCATGAGCTCGTCCGCCGTCACCAGGGGCCCCGATACCACGGCGATCGCGTACACCGCCTCGCCCCAGCGCTCATCGGGAACCCCGAAGACCGCTACCTCGGTCACGGCCGGGTGCGCCGCAAGAGCCGACTCCACCTCCGTGGAGTAGATATTCTCGCCGCCGCTGACGATCATGTCCTTGGCCCGGTCAACGAGGAACAGGTAGGACTCCTTGTCCTGGTAGCCGAGGTCACCGGTGTGGTACCAGCCGCCTGCCAGCACCTCGGCCGACTCAGCCGGCTTGCGCCAGTATCCGGTCATCACGCTGGGGCTGCGGACGACGATCTCGCCGACCACGCCCAGCGGAACCTCGGTGTCGGAGCGGTCGACGATCCGCAGGTCCACGCCGACCGCCGGCTGGCCGCAGGAGCGATCCAGCGGCGTGCCGACGATGGCTTCCTCGTGCGGCAGCAGCGTGGTGATCGGCGTCGTCTCGGTGGTGCCGTAGACATGCAGCAGCTCGGCCTCGGGAAAGGCGCGCCGCACTCGCTGGAGGGTCTCGGTGGCGATGGGCGACGCGCCGTGGCTCAGGTACCGCAGCGAGCTGACGTCTCGCGGGCAGCCGGACTGCGCGGCGGCGGCGGCGGCCAGCATCGTCGGTACGAGCAGCGTGTGGGTCACCGCCTGCTGCTCGATCAGGTCAAGAGCAAGGTCGGGATTGAAGCTCGGCATCATCACGTGGGTGCCGCCGGCCCAGACGGTCGCGAGCATGGCCAGCGTCCCCCCGGTATGGAACATCGGGGAGGCCACCAGCCACCGCGTCGCCGCGTCGAATGGCCAGGTCGCCATGAAGTGCAGGCCGCTGGAGACCAGGGTGCGATGGGTATGCATGGCGCCCTTGGCCGCGCCGGTGGTCCCCGATGTATAGAACAGCACCGCCAGGTCGCTCTCGGTGACTCCCTCGCCCAGCGGCACCTCGTCCGCGCCCGCGATCAGTTCCTCGTAATCGTCCGGGAGGCTCAGCGCGCGCCCGGCAGCCGACGCAGCCGGGCGGTCGGCGTCGGTGAACAGCACGCTGACGCCCGCGTCTTCGAGAATGGCCCGCATCTCCGCGTCGGCCAGCCGTGAGTTCACCGGGACCAGCACGAATCCGGCGGCCGGCACGCTCAGGTACAGCTCGAGGTACCGGTCGGAGTTCAGGCTGATGACTCCCACCCGGTCGCCGGGCGCGAGCCCGAGGCCGCGCAGCGCGCCGGCCAGGCGGCGGCACCGCGCGCCGAGCTCGGCGTAGCTGCGCTGACGGCCGTCACTGACGACGGCGCAGGCGTCGGGCGCGATCCGCACGGCCCGGTTGAGCGGCTCGGCAAAGGTGTGCATCGAGCGTCGCCTCCTGGTACCAGGCCAACTGCCTCTCCGTCCTCAGGTCCGGGCGTGCGGGACCCTGAAGCGCCTGGGGCCATTAGCCTACCGATCGTTCGGTTATAGAGTCAATGCCTGCTTTGACCCTTGCGGTAAGCGCACGATAGTGCGCATAATGACGACCGACCGTTCGTTGGCTCAGTTGGGCGGCGGACCCGGGCAGGCCCGTGTCAGCGCTCGGTACCCCGGAGCCCGCGCAGCGCAGTCGACCAGCGAGCGGGGAGGTTCGCCATGACACCGGCCGCTTCCGGCATGCAGATCACGCACCGGCAGCTGCGCATCAGGGGGCTCCGCATCCACGTCCAGACCTGCGGGGTGGGCGAGCCGCTGCTGCTCTACTCGGGCATCTGGGGAGAGGTCAAGCTCTGGGAGTCGCTGCTGCCCCATCTCTCCGGCTTCCAGACCATCGCGTTCGACCCGCCGGGCATCGGCCAGTCCCAGATGCCGGCCCTGCCGCTGAACATGTGGGCGCTGGCGGACTTCGGCACCGCCGTCCTCGACGAGCTCGGCATCAAGTCCGCGCACGTGCTCGGCGCGTCGTTCGGCGGCGCCCTCGCCCAGCAGATGGCGATCACCCACCCCGGCCGGCTGCGCCGGATGGTGCTCGTCTCGACGTCCTTCGGCGGCGGCGCGGTGCCCGGCAGCCCGATCGCGATGTGGCATTTCATGCAGCGGGGCAGCTACCACCCCAAGCGACTGGAGCAGGTGGCGGGCAGCATGTTCGGCGGCCGCATGCGGACGGAGCCCGAGCTGGTGCGCTCGATGCACATCAAGCGCCCGAAGAACCTGTGGGCCGGCCTGTACCGGATGGCTCCGCTGATCGGCTGGACGAGCCTGCCGTTCCTGTGGATGATCCGCCATCCCACGCTGGTCATCGCCGGCGATGACGACCCGGTCACGCCGCTGATCAACCACCGGATCATCGCCGCGCTGATACCCGGCGCGCAGCTGCACATCGTCCGGGGCGGCGGCCACCTGGCCCTGGTGGACAGCCCGGCCGAGGTGGCACCCGTCATCACCCGGTTCCTGGAAGCCGACCGCGGTTAGCGCGGGCCAGGCCAGCTCGCGGCGCTATCCTCCCGCGTCAGCTCCCGGCTCATCCGGCTTTGTCACGGCTCATCCGGGCAGCCGCGGGCATCCGGGCAGGCTCATGACCGGGATCGGGGTGACCTGGATCGCGCGGCCTCCGGCCAGCGCTCGCACCGGCCACTCCTCGGCGCAGCCCCTGTGGGCGCCCAGGAATGAGGCGGGCGAAACGGGCAGGCTCGCGGGCCGGCTAGCTCGTCGAGCCTGGCCGGGCAGCGGTCACGCCCGGCCAGGCCAGTTTGCCAGGTGCCGCTTTGCCAGTGCTTTGCTGCCGATGTCGCCGCAGGTCACGGGCCGCTGACGGCGGCCGGTTCGGCATCCAGCATGGCCCGGATGCGGTCCGCGTCCGGATGATGCACGTCGCCGATGATCTCCAGCGCCTGCTGCCACGCCCGGCGGGCCGTCAGCGGCCGGCCGGCCGCCTCATGGGTGTCCCCCAGGTTGATCAGGCAGTAGGCCTGGCCCCACCGGTCCCCTAGCTCCCCGGAGATCGCCGCGGCCTGCTGATAGCAGGCGACTGCCTCCTCGTAGTCGCCGAGCTGGTGATGCACGGAGGCCAGGCTGTGCCAGGCATCGGCCACGCCGCCCGGGTCACCGAGTTCCCGGTAGAGATCGACTGCCTCCTGGCAGCGAACACGCCCCTGCCGGGCATCGCCGAGCCGGGCGTGCGCCAGCCCGGTCAGGTGCAGCGCGTAAGCGAGCCCGATACGATCGCCGCAGAGGCGGAACAGCCGCAGGGCCTGCCGGGCGTGACCGAGCGCGGCCCGATGTCGGCCGAGCCTGCCCAGCGAGATGCTCAGCCCGATGTGGCCGGAGCCCTGGCCCGCCAGATTGCCGGCCAGCCGGAAATGGGCGAGTGCGCGGGTGTTATGCGCGATGCCATCCTCGACGGCACCGGACAGGCTGCAGACCTGGGCTATCCGGTGCTCGGTCCAGCCCAGGCCATTGTGATCTCCCAGTCGCGCGGCGGCGGCCAGCGCGATCTCGTTGACGGCGGCCCAGTCCTGCCAGTGCCCCTGGCCGTCCAGGTAGCTGCGGAGCGTCCAGGGCAGCTGCCAGGCATGAGCGTCGAAGCCCTCGGCGGCGGCCTGGCTGATGACGGCCAGCAGGACCTGGTGCTCGGCCCGGAACCAGGCCAGGGCTTCCTCGTGGTCAGCAACCTGCTCCGGGCTGACCCCGGGGTGCGCCGCGGCCAGCTCGATCGGGTGTCCCACCGGCGCCATGAGCTGGGTCGCGGCGTGGGCGGTGTGCAGGTAATGATCAAGGAACCTGGCCACGGCGGCGCGCCGGCCTGCCTCGGAGCCGCCGGTCCGGGCCTGCTCAGCGGCGCAGGCCCGGGCCTGCTCAGCGGCATAGGCCCGGAGCAGGTCGTGGAAGGCATACCGGCCCGGCTGGTGCTCCGAGAGCAGGCTCGCCGCGGTGAGCTCCGCCAGCATCTGCCGGGCCTGCGAGCGGGATGTGCCGGACATGCTGGCCGCGGCCGCCAGCGAGATGTCGGGTCCGGGATGAGCGCCGAGCAGCCGGAACATCCGGGCGGCCCGCTCGCTCAGCTGGCGGTAGGACCAGGAGAGCACTCCGCGCACGCTGGTGGCCTGCTCGCCGGTATCCAGCGCATCCCAGCCGGTCCTGCTCGCAGGCCAGCGCGGCGGCCAGCGCGGCCAGCGGCAGGCGAGGCCGGGCAGCGGCGCGAGCCGCGGTGATGGCCAGCGCCAGCGGCAGCCCGGCGCACAGGCTGACGATCTGGCGGACAGCCTCGGGCTCCGCGGCTGCCCGGCTGACGCCGAGCCGCGCGGTCAGCAGCGCCGTGGCTTCGTGGCCGGGCAGCAAGCCGAGCGAGACCGGCTGGGCGTCATCGGCCGCTGCCAGCCCGGACAGGACGGTGCGGCTGGTGACCACCACCAGGCAGCCAGGCGAGCCCGGCAGCAGCGGCCTGACCTGGCCGGGGTCACGCGCGTTATCGAGGACCAGGAGCATCCGCCGCCCGGCCAGCAGGCTGCGGTACAGGCCGGCCTGCGCCTCCGGCGTCGCCGGAAGCTGACCGGGCGGCACGCCCAGGGCGTCCAGGAAGCCGCGGATGGCCTCGGCCGGCGTGACAGGGACAGCGGCCGGGTCGTAGCCGCGCAGGTTCACGTGCAGCTGACCGTCCGGGAAGTGCCCAGCCACCCGGCGTGACCAGTGCAGGGCCAGTGCCGTCTTGCCGACGCCAGCCGTGCCGTCGATCGCGGCTATCGTCACGCCTTGCGTGCCCTCCCCGCGCTGGCCGAGCAACCGGTCCAGCTCGGCCAGCTCGGCGGCCCGCCCGGTGAAATGCCGTACTCCGGCCGGCAGCTGGCGCGGCAGCACGGCCACGGCCGCCGGGCTGCCGACGGCTGAGCGCGGGCCGCCGCCGGGCGCAGGTCCGCGCGCGTCATCGGGATCGTCATGGCGGTCGCCGCCGGGGCCGTGACCGGGGCTCTCACCGGGCCTGGCGGCCGGGGCCGCGACCGCTGCTGCCAGCCGGGTCAGGCGCGTGTCGCCGGCCAGGATCTGCTGGTGCAGGGCCCGCAGTCGCGGGCCAGGATCAAGGCCAAGCTCGTCCCTCAGCACCTGGCGGGCGTGCTGATAGGCGGCCAGCGCATCGCCGCGCTGGCCGCCGCGGAAGAGGGCGATCATCAGCTGCCCGCGCAGCCGCTCTCTGAGCGGGAATCGCGCCGCCAGCCCGGTGAGCTCGCCGCATAGGTCCGCGCCCGTTCCGGCCGCCAGGTCCGCGTCGATCCGGTCCTCCAGGGCAGCCAGCCGTTGCTCATTCAGGCTGGCGGCCCCGGCAGACAGCTGCTGGCTCAGCTGCAGGACATCGGCCAGCGCCGGCCCGCGCCACAGGTCGAGCGCCTGCCGGAGGGCATCGGCCGCGGCGGCCGGATCGCCGTCTCGGGCTAACCGGCGCCCGCACGCGGCGAGCGAGGTGAACGCCTGCACGTCGAGCTCGCCTTCGCCCAGGCTCAGCCGGTATCCGGGGGCGACGGTGGCGATCCTGGACGCCGGGGCGCCGGGCTCAAGCTCCGCCAGCCGTCGCCGCAGCTGATGCACCTGGACGTGCAGGTTCCGCTCTCGCTGCCGGGAAGCCTCCTCCTGCCACAGGGCGTCGATCAGCGAGGCGACGGGAACCACCCGGTTCGCTGACAGGGCGAGCGTGGCCAGCAGCGCCCGCAGGGCCGGCTGCGCGATCCCGGCAGGCACGCCGCCGATGACGACATCGACCGGTCCCAGCAAGCCCACCACGAGCGCGTTCGCTGCGACCGGCTGCTCGCCCATGAGCATCAGGTTACTGAGCAAAGCCTCAATCCGGCGCGGATGCGGCTTACCGCCCGGCGTCCTGGCCTCTGGGACCTTCGCCTCTGTCGCCAATTGAGGGGATAGTTCTGGACTGAGATGGTCAGCGCCGTGGCGCGTCGCATCCCGTACACAGGACAAGGCGAGGAACATGACGGACTACCCGCTCGCGGAGAGCAACCCGGTCGAGCAAGCACCAGGGACGGCGAGGGACCCGCAGGCCGCTGCGGGCCCTGTCTCGCACACGGCGCTGACGCCGCTGTCGTTCCTGGAACGATCCGCTCGCGTCTGGCCGGACAAGACTGCCGTGATCTACGGCAGCCGCCGCCTCAGCTACGCCGAGCTGGCCGTAGCGGCGACCCGCGTGGCGCGTGCGCTCCAGGCGAGCGGCGTCGAGCCGGGTGACCGGGTGGCTTACCTGATGCCGAACCTGCCCGAGATGCTGATCGCCAATTTCGCGGTTCCGCTGGCGGGCGGCGTGCTGGTCGCGATGAATACCCGGCTGACCGCGGAGGAGATCGCCTACATCCTGGACCACTCGGGCGCGAAGCTCCTGGTCACGGACGCGGCGCTGCTGAAGACGGCTGCGGCTGCCGCGCGCGACGTCGAGGCGGTGACCCAGATCGTCGTCGCCGAGGACGGCGAGGCGGCGCCGTCCGGCGCGGACCTGACCGGGCCGCGGCTGGTGAGCTACGGGGAATTCCTGCGCCGGGGCACGGACGAGCCGCTGCCCTGGTCGGTCGCCGACGAGCTGGCCCCGCTCTCGATCAACTACACGTCCGGCACCACCGGGCGGCCGAAGGGCGTGGTCTACACCCACCGGGGTGCCTACCTGAACTCCTTCGGCGAGATCGTCCACTCCCGCCACGATGAGCGCAGCGTCTACCTGTGGACGCTGCCGATGTTCCACTGCAACGGCTGGTGCACGCCCTGGTCCCTGACCGGGATCGGCGGCACCCACGTGTGCCTGCGCGAGGTGCGCGGCGACGCGATCTGGGAGCAGCTGCGCGCCCACGATGTCACCCACCTCAATGCGGCGCCGACCGTCGTGACGACCATCCTGAACGCGCCCGAGGCCGGCCCGCTGGACCGGCCGGTGCTGATCACCACGGCCGGCGCGCCGCCGAGTCCCACCACCATCGCGCACATGGAGCAGATGGGCTTCCAGATCGTGCATGTCTACGGGCTGACCGAGACCTACGGCCCGATCTCGGTATGCCAGTCCCAGCCGGCCTGGGCTGACCTGCCCGCCGGTGAGCGCGCGGTGCTGCAGGCCCGGCAGGGCGTCAGCATGATCCAGGCCGAGGGCCTGCGCATCGTGGACGCCAGGATGGCCGACGTCCCGGCCGACGGCAGCACGATGGGCGAGATCGTCATGCGCGGCAACAATGTCATGGCCGGCTACTACCTCGATCCCGACGCCACGGCCGAGGCCTTCCGCGGCGGCTGGTTCCACAGCGGCGACCTCGGCGTGATGCACCCCGACGGGTACATCGAGCTGCGCGATCGCTCCAAGGACGTGGTGATCTCGGGCGGGGAGAACATCTCCACGATCGAGGTTGAGCAGGCGCTCATGAGCCATCCGGCCGTGCTGGAGGCAGCTGTCATCGGCGTGCCCGACGACAAGTGGGGTGAGCGCCCGAAGGCATTCGTCCTGATCCGGTCCGGCGTCAGCGCAACCCCGGAGGAGCTGATCGCGCACGTGCGCACCAAGATCGCCAGTTATAAGGCGCCGCGCGAGGTGGTCATCAAGCAGGAGCTGCCGAAGACCTCCACGGGAAAGATCCAGAAATTCGTGCTGCGCGATGCCGAGTGGGCCGGGCGCGCCCAGCGCGTTCACGGCTAGGGCCGAGCTCGCCGGGCGGCCGCGTCGGCCGGGAGCTCCGGCCGGGTAGCCGCGGCCGGGTAGCGCCGGCCAGAGTGGCGGGCGTGCCCGCTGGCGGCCAAGCGCCGGATTATTCCCGCTGCTGATCAGTGGTGACAAGCGCCATATTCCGGATGCGATGGATGCGGCGGGCTTCGCGGCGGTGTTGATACGGACGTGGTCCTTTAGTACGGATCACTTTTTCCATGCTCTCCCGGTTCCCGGCTGCCGCGCGACCATGTCGTGTCGCCAGTGCCGGGTGCCCGACGGGAAATAGCTAGCGCAGGCCAGCGAGAGGAGCCAGCCCGGACTGAAGCGCGCCGCGAATCACGCGAGCAACTCAGCAGGCCATGACCATGACCATGCCCCCCGAGGGCCATGGCACTTGAAGTCACGTCCAATACGTTAGTCGCGATCGTGCGCGAAGAGCTGAGGGCGGACGGAGGAGGGTCCATCCTCCCATGGGTATCAAGCACATCGCAGCAGCAATGATCGCGCCAGCGGCAATCGCTGGCGTCGCCCTCTCGACGGGGGGCGCCGCGAACGCGGCAGCAGTTTCGCACGCCAGGCCAAAGGCAGCTGTCCATCACGCCAGGCCGAATAAGTACCACCAGTGGGTCACCGTACGCGCGGGCGACACGCTCAGCGGCCTTGCCGCCGCGCACCACATCTCGTGGCAGGCGCTGTATGCCACGCCGCCGAACATGAAGACCGTTCACAACCCCAACGTGATCACGGTGGGCGAGCGCCTGCGCATCCCCGCCGACCCGAAACTGAGGGCGGCGCAGTTCGCCGCGCTGGAACTACGGCTCGCGCGGGAAGCCACGCCCACGCAGGACCGGGTGCAGCAGCCCGCAGTCCAGCAGCAAGCGGCCCAGCAGCCCGCGGCTCAGGCTCAGGCCGGCAGTGCCGGCACGGCCTCTCCGAGCGCTGGCATGTCGTCGTTCGAGCAGTGCGTGACGTGGCGCGAGAGCTCCGACACCCCGACCGATCCCGATGGGCTCTTCGGGATCCTGCCGTCGGTGTGGGCCTCGCTCGGCTACTCGGGCACGGCCGGCCAGGCCTCCGTGGCCCAGCAGCAGATCGCGTTCAGCCGGCTGTACGCGGAGTACGGCGCGCAGCCCTGGGCACCGTCGGACGGCTGCTAGCTCACGGCTGTTACCGATCTGCCCGACAGCTTCCGGCCCTGGCGATGGACGACCCATTGCCAGGGCCGGAGCCATGCCCGGACCTGGCCGGCCCATCATGCTGGCCGTGCTGCGGCCGTCCCGCCGGAGCCGCGGCTGGCCCTGACCGAGCTGATGATGACGCTGATCCCGAGCGCCCCGGCCGGCACCAGGGTGACCAGGACCGGCAGCTGGTACCGCCAGGAGAACTCGAACAAGTCTGATACGAGCGTCACGAGCACGGCCGAGGCGAACAGCAGCAGGCAGGCCAGGGCACGCTGGCGGGTACCGGGATCGGCCCTGCGGCGCAGCAGTGCCGCCGAGCCGGCCAGGCCGGTCAGCGTGAGCACGGCCAGCAGCGGGCCCGGCGTGTAGCCGCCGCCGAGCTGGTAGGACCGGAGGAACGCGGCGACCGGCCGCCAGACAGTCGGCTCGCCGCCGCCGAACCGGCTGACCGCGGCCCTGACGATCGGCTCGGTGGTCTGCGAGTCGTAGTACGGGTACGTCGTCTGGAACTGCCAGCGAGAGATGGGCGTATCACCCTGGCCGGTCGTGCGGGTCAGCATGAAGAGCTTGACCACGTCATGCCCGTAAGCGGAGAGCACCCGCATCGGCTGCTGGGTCAGCACCCGGTGGCTGAAGTCGGCCACCAGGCTGTTGACTTCACCGCGCGGGAGATTCCGGTAGTACGGCTGCACCGGGGAAGCCGCGTTGTACTCGAGCCAGTCGGGCCCGTTGGCCTGCTGGGCCGGCGTCGGGCACATCCCGCGCTCGGCTGACGGCAGCCTGAGCGTGCCGCAGTCCGCTGCGGCCGCCATCCTCCCGTAGGTGGACGTGACGCCCGTGTGCGACAGGAAGAAGGCACCGCTGAGCAGGTAGGAGCCAGTGCAGTAGGCCAGGATGGGCAGCGCGAAGGCCGCGCAGAGGACAGCCGCCTTGCCGAGCGCATGCCGCCAGCCGCCGCCCGCCGCGAGCAGGTAGATCAGCGCCGGCACCAGCAGGACCTCGCCGACCTGGGCGACCGTGGCTGAGGTCCCGAGCACGACGCCGGCCGCGACGACGCTGCGCCAGCTGGCTCTCGGCTGCCAGAGCAGGATCGCCAGGCCGGCCACGATCAGTGCCTCGAACAGGGTGTCCGGCATGATCGTCTGTTCCATCTGCAGCTGGTAGGCGTCCAGCAGGACGGGCGTCATGGCCAGGGCGGCCAGCCAGCGCGACACCCCGCGCCGGCGCAGCAGCAGGTAGATGGCCACGGCCATGGCCAGGCCGAGCAGATGCTGGAAGGCGGCGACCGCGTTGAAGTTGGCGATCAGCAGGATCGCTCGCAGCGGGCCCTTGTAGCCGACGGGGTCGTTACCGTCGGCGTTGTAGAGGTACCTCACCGTGTCGATGTAGAACAAGGCGGGCCGGTAGGCCAGCTGGACCAGCACCCGGAGCACCAGGCCGGCCGCCAGCAGCGCGGTGGCCAGCCAGTTCCGCCGCAGTGCGGCCGCGGCCGCCGCTGCCCCCTGGCGGGTCGCCCGGGCGCGGCGGCCCGGCCCCGCCTGGCCGGCCGGGCTGCGATCCGCGTCCGCGGAGGTGAGCGGGCTTTTCCCGAGCATGCCAGTCACCGGGCAGGCCCGGTCAGCGGGCGCGATCGCGCCACAGCGGCTCCCTGATCCGCCGGGCGGAGTGGCAGGGAGGCAAACCCTCGATCCCGGCCGCGGCTCAGGCCCGCCGCGCCGGCCCCTGGCCTCATCCCGAGATGATCCCGTGGCCGCCCCCGGAACGCCAGAGGGCCAGGAACACCGTGACGATCGCCAGCCATCTGGTCATCCGGTTGCGCGGGACCTGGGTCAGCGCGACCCAGGCGATCGCGGTGTACCAGGGGAAGACCCAGGGAGCGACGAGGATCCAGGAGAACGTCAGCGCGAACGGCGCGACCACCTCGCGCGGCTGATCCGAGGAGATCCGCTGGTAGATGAACCAGGCGACCACGATCATCGCGATCGGCCACAGGCAGCTGATGAGGGTGCCCACCGTCGCCGGGCTAAGGCCGGCTGTCTCGGCCGCTACCTGGAAAAGCCGCCACGGCGACGGCAGCGCGACCAGCTTCGACGCGTTCAGCAGCGGTTTCAGCGCGCCGAGCCCGTAGTAGGCGTAGACGAGGGCCACGGTGACCAGGGACACCACCGTGATCCGGGCCGTGCGCATCCACTCGTGCCGCCGCAGCAGCGGCCACGCCAGCCCGATCCCGATCAGCGCAGCGTTGATCTTCACCCCGCACGCCAGGCCGATCAGCACGCCGATCAGCACGTCGCCCCACATGCCGGAGACCCGGCGCGCCACCTGGATCGAGCAGATCGCCGCCGCGGCCACGAACGTGTCGAGATGGCCGCCGCTCACTAGCTGCTGGATGATGACCGGGTTCGCCACCCAGAACAGGGTGGCGCGCACGGGGTCGTCGGAGGTCTTCAGGAGCAGCCAGCCGACGCCGATGAAGACGATCCCGTTGAGGATCATCAGGATCCAGATGGTGGTGGCGATGTTCGGGCCGCCGATCCGCGCCGCGAACGACTGGATGACGGTCGCGACCGGCCCGTACACCGACGGCTGCCGCCTCCAGGCGGTGCCGATCACCGCCCAGTACGCGGTGTGGCGCAGGACCAGCGGGCTGAGCCGGTAAGGGTTACCGCCCAGCGACGCTATCCGGCCGTAGGCCGCGTAGCTCGCGGTATCCGACGAGCCGACCGGGGTGAGGCTGACCATGACGGCGACGATGGCCGCGCTGGCCAGCAGCAGGCGACGCGGATCGGGCCGCCACCCCTGGCTGTGCGCCCACAGCATCCCGGCGAGCCCCAGGCAGGCGAGGATATCGCCCGTGTACAGCATCGCCCCGGCGATGATGCTGTGGTGACCCAGCGACGGCAGGACGTGCGATTGCTGCAGCAGCCGGGTCAGCGGCAGCCGGATGGGCAGCGTCTCGGAGTTCGGCGCCATCGCGCCGACGAGCATGCCCAGCAGCAGGCCGGCTCCGGACACGGCGAGGGCGACCCTGGGCTCGGAGAGCCTGCTCCAGGAGAGCTTGCGGATCACCGTGCTCATGAGCCGCTCGATCGGGCCGTTCGGGCCACGGCCCCCTAGCGGGTCATATGCCCGGAACGTCTGGACCGTTCGCGACCACCCGCCCGGACGGGGCGATCCGGTCCGGCTGCCCGGCTCGGCCGCCTCAGCAGGCGAGGAGGGGTCAGCCAGGCCGACAGCCCGGGGCGGCTCGGCGGCCGCGAGGTGATCGGCCGTCGCGGCCGGCCCGGGCTGGCCGGAAGGCGCGGCCGGGTCAGTGAGCCGGGCCGATCCGGCCGGATCGGCAGGCAGGGAAGGGTCGGCCGACCCAGCCGACCCTGGTGGGTCGGCCGGCTGGATGGACACCTGTGCCACTCGCCCATACCCTCCACTGGCTCACCTGCGCGACCGCTGCCTCGCAGGCGTCGCCTCGCCGTCCGGCCCTGGGCTCCGGAGCCCCTGATCAGTTCTCGGCCGCCCCTGCTTGCGGTCTTCGCCCAGCGTAGGCGGCCCCCCAAAGCTCCACGTTACATTCGCCTGAATCGTGCCAGCGCCAGCCCCCGGCCCGCCGATTACCAGTGTGCCGATCGGTTATGCCGCATTTGCGCGGCGGATGCGCTCAGCCGGCGGCCGGCTTCGTCCTGCCCTTACCCGGCCAGGACTCACGGCTCCCGGCCGCGCCGCGGCGGGTCTCGGTGTCCCCGGCCTCGCCTGGCCGGCTCCTCGCCGGCGCCGCGTCCGGCCTGGCCGCGGCGGCCGACTTCGCCGGCCAGCTGCCGCCCGGCCTGTACCTAGTCGCCGCCGCCGCTGCC
>Ga0116110_1001190_pt1 | contig 14238 bp, 18 predicted proteins | sample June2015DPH_8_50_FD_89719 | JGI IMG/M metagenome (GOLD analysis project Ga0116110, IMG submission 89719) | Peatland microbial communities from SPRUCE experiment site at the Marcell Experimental Forest, Minnesota, USA - June2015DPH_8_40 | ecosystem: Environmental > Terrestrial > Soil > Wetlands >...
GTTGGTACTCATCGCAGCCGCCGCTCTCGCGGGCGTGGTAATGATCCTGGCAACTCGCGGATCAGCCCCCGCACCAGTGGTCCGGTCACGTCCCGCAGACCTACACGTCACAATCGTCGCTCAGCCGGGTAGGCCCGCGCCGGCGAAACTCACTATCATGCGCATCGCTCACTCCAGCGTTCTCGTCGATTTCGACGGCGAGGTAATTCTCACCGATCCGTGGTTCACCGAAAGCTCACAGTATCACCATGGTGAGCCGCTGGGGCTGGCGCTTGCGGACTTACCCGCGCTGACCGCCGTGGTCGTGAGCCACGGTCACTACGATCACTTCGATATCGACGCATTCGCTGCGTATCCGCACAAAGACGTGCCGTTCTTCATCGAGCCGAGACTTGGGAGCGCTGCACGCAAAGCCGGCTTCAGCAATGTGCACGAGCTTCCCAGGTGGCAATCGTCGCAGGCGGGATCGATCACCATCACAGCGACTCCTGCCAAACATGGTGTGCCCGAGGTTACCTACGTGCTCGAGGGCAAAGGCAGCACAGTGTTCTTTGGTGCCGACACAGAACTCATTCCCGAACTCGACGAGGTACCGAAACGCTTTCCGAAGATTGATGTGGCGCTTCTTCCAGTCAATGGACTTCACGCTTTCGGCAAACAGGTGGTCATGACCGACCAAGAGGCTGCCAGGCTTGCGGGCAAGCTCCGCGCGCAAATTGCAATTCCGATTCATTACGCTTTCAAGGGCGGGTGGCTGAGCGACACCTTCTTCCTTTCGTATCACGGCACTCCCGAAGGATTCATGCGCGCGGCACTGGCGACTGCCCCCGAAACGCAGGTGCGCATTCTCCCGCCGGGACAACGTCTGGTGATTGAGTACTCCAAAGCGCAGACCGAAGGGCCGGTTCCCCACGGAGCAGATTCGCCGACGACGGCTCCGGATGCACCTAACGACGCCGGGCCAAAACCGCTACGACCGTAACTTCTGCCGGAACGATCGACTCCGCGACCACATCGGGATCCAAACCGAGTGCCAGGATTTCCCCTTGGCCGAAAGCATCGAAAACCCGCTCAATTGTAAACAAATGGAGCGCATCCTGCGCTCGTGTACGCGGCGGTAGAGCGAAACGATGGCGCAGTTCTGAGATGAAGTCGAGTTGGCGGCGCCTTTGCTTGCGGAAGAATTTCCGCGCCTCGGCGTCTGAGAAGATAAGTTCCATCAGTGACGCTCTCAGACCGCGCCATTCTGTATGAAAATCGATGCTCAATTTGACAAGCCGGACGGCCGTTCGTTTCTGAGAGAGGTGCAAAGCGGGATGACGCTGCGCCAATAGCAGAGCTAACGTAGCTCGTGTCAGTAGCATTTTAATCGTCATGGGGCAGAATTGAGGTGATGAAGTCCACCATCTCTGTAGCCATCGGTGGGTCCCGGTTGACGAAAGCCACGATCACATAGCCGTCGTGGGGCAGTAAATGCAACTCGCCATTAATCCCCGGTGCTCCTCCGCCATGTCCGTAGCTCCCGCCCGGCAACACGTAAAACCCCAGGCCATAGTCCCGGTGCGCCGGATCCCCCGTCGTCGCTTCCTCCAGAAGCGTGCGGCTTAGCAGCTTTCCTGTCTGGAGCGCCTCCCCAAACAGAAGCAGATCGTCTACAGTGGAGTACCCCCCTCCCGCCGATGTCCCGCTCCACGGCAACGTAGCCGTATCGGGTAGGAGTCCGTTCGGCCCGCGGGCGTAGCCGATTGCCCTGCCTTCAACCCGGTCGATCTCCGGACGGGAGTCCGTGTGGAGCATCCCCGCGGGTACATAGATGTGCTCTCGAACATAGCTCTCATACGGCTCGCCACTCACTAGCTCGATGATTCGCCCCAGCAGGATGAAACCGTAATTGGAGTACTCCATACGCGTCCCAGGCTCGAAACGAACGGGCCGCCTTCCGAACAGCTTGACGTAATCCGCGAGTGTCCGAGTCTCGAGGCGGTGCGCGTCATACTCCGGAGTGAAGATGTCCCCGGTGCCTCCGGTATGGCTCAGCAACTCGCGGATCGTTACGCGGGCAGCAAGGTCCCGGTTGGGGTAGTCCGGCCAGTAGGCCGCTAGCGGCTTGTCGAGCTCGAGCTCGCCGTGTTCAACGAGCTGAAGGATCGCGACTGCGGTGAACATCTTGTTCATGGAACCCAGGCAGAACTGCGTGCTGGTCGTATTTCGTATCTGCTTGGCGTTATCGGCCATGCCCCAGGCTTGATCGAGAACAACTCTGCCGTGGTGCCCGATGAGGAGGGCTCCGGAGAAGGCGTCCGTTCCACGCATCCCTGCCACATGCTCTCCCACCCTCTTGGCAAGGTCCTCATCGTTAGCGGCCGAGCCGCCCGGACTTTCGGGTGGAGGAACAGGGTGTCCACGGATGCCTGCGACCACCGGAGGATTTGTAGTTGCGAGGTCCAAGGTCAATTCGGAGTAGCTGCCGCGGCCTTCCTTCATGAGCACCGCCACGTGCTTTCCAGTATCCCCCTCGATCTTGAAGAGCGTCATTCCTCCGGTCATTTCCCGCAGCCGCAAGTCGCCCGAGGTACGGTCGTCCCCTGCATTGCGTCCATAGTCATGCCAGAAAGTGGAAATTTTGGCGCGATTGCCGGAGTTGAAGGCAGTGAGCCATTGTTTCAAGACCTGAAGGGCTGGACTGTCAGGTGCGGGCGCGGCGTGCAAAGCAGCCGCAGAAAGCAAAAGGAGCGTGATAGTGGCGCGTTTGATCATGAGGATGTTATAGCCCAACCACCTCCATTTGACAAATTGATAGAGGTTATGTCTACTATTTACTCTGTGAATATCAACGGAATCGACCTCAATCTATTGCTCGCCTTCGAGTCGCTGTTGGACGAGCGGCATGTGAGCCGGGCTGCAAAACGCGTTGGCCTGAGTCAGCCGGCCTTCAGTAATGCCCTCGCACGGCTGCGCGCACGCCTTGCAGATCCTCTGTTTGTGCGCACCTCGCAAGGCATGATGCCGACCCCGCGGGCTGAGCGGCTCGCCGGTCCCATCCGGTCGGCTCTTGCTCAGCTTCGCCAGGCTTTCGAGGCGCCTCAGACGTTTGACCCATCGGCCAGCGCGCAGCGATTCCGTGTCGGCCTGAGTGACGACGTGGAGTTGCGTCTGGTTCCGTTGTTCGCCCGCTCCATTTTTTCTGGAGATCTGCAAATGCAGACCCGGCGCCTCGAATTTCTCTTTACCGTACCCGAAGTCGACCTCCGTAACGGGACGCTTGACCTCGCCCTCGGGTACTTTCCTGATGCGCGCCACCTTTCCCCGAACTTCGTCATGGAGACGCTCTCCGAAGAAAAAAACGTCGTCATCGCCCGCCGCGGACATTCCATGTGGAAACGCAGGCTCACGCTCGAGAGATTTACACGGTTGGACCATGCGGCGGTGATCTACCGGAATCAGCCCTGGGGACTCATCGACAACGAACTAGACGCAAGAGGGCTCCGCCGGCGCCTTCGACTGGGACTGCCACACTGCCTTTCGGTATTGCACGCTGTAGCGTCGAGCGATCTGGTGGCGTGTATCCAGGAATCCGTAGTAAAGAGCTTTGGCCGAGGGCTCGATTTGCGCTCCTGCGCCGAACCGCTCGGACTCCCGCCCTTTGCCCTGAGAATGGTCTGGCATCGTCAAAGAAACGATGATCCGGCGCAATTGTGGCTTCGCAAGCTTATTGTGGCTAGACTTTGCGTACGGAGAGTCTGTAGCTCCCTAGCACCACCCTCACAGTATAGGGCGTAAGAAACTGAAGTTTTCCGGTTTGGCCGGTTTGGCGTTAAGCATCACTTCTCGGTGGCCGGTCGAGTATACTGGTCTGGATCACAACCATGCGCTCAATGGCGATACATCGTGATCTTGCAGCGCCCACGCGTGGCGGCGTGCATCTGTTCGCGAACCTGTTCAAGCCAGCGTGCTTCGACCGTGCTCTTTCCGGGATGCCGGCGTTAAAAATCCGGGTCCTGGGCCGACGGGAAGGAAAGATAGACAGCAATCGCCTCGATTGGTCGCAGCTCCGCCAAACTGCAATCAGCGGATATCGGCGAGCCAAATACGGCAGGATTGGATGGCATTATCTCGAAATGTCGCGTCATAAAGGCTTCAGGGATAAATCGACGGTTTCAGAACCGCGGACGACACGAATCCACTTCACATACGATCGGGGTCGGTTGAGAGCCTTACGCAGTTCGGTCAGCGACCGGACTTTCTGCCTTTCGATTTCGCAGATAAGGTCTCCTCTCCGAAAGCCCAATTCTTCTGCACAACTGCCGGGCTCGACGGAATGCACGAGTACGCCGGGAACATCCGGCAGCCCAACCGCTCTGCGTTTCATGAGCGATGTGCGAGGGTCAAGGAGGCTCATGCCGAAGTAACGCAGAGGGCCGTCGGATGTGCTTCCTTCGAGCGAGATCAACCACTTCCGCAAGAGCGGCCTCAATTGTTCTCGCTCAGAATTCGTGAGGCCCGCGAGCATCGCCTTCTCATTCGCCAGGTGTTCGGGAATCACCTTGTCGAGAAGCTTGAAGCTTTTTGGAGTAAGGATTACGAAAACCGACCGCCGATCTTCCTGGTCTTGTGATTGAGTGACGAGGCCCTCCTTTTTTAACCGGTCGATCCTCAGGCTCATACTTCCGGAGGTACGCAGCAGACTACGCATCAGATCACGTTGAGTCATCTTGTACGGGGGACCGCCGCGCCGTAGGGTGGCAAGCACGTCAAAGGTGGCTCGGGAGATCCCAAATTCCTCGAATTTGGCTTCGAGCCCTCGATCGACGTATTCCATGATTCGGCCTGTGCGACCAATGATTTCAACGGGGGATAGATCGTAGTCTGGGCGCTCGTGCTTCCATTTCGCGATTACTTTGTCGATATGGTCCGTTGTCTCCATCTTCACACTATCAATTGCGTAGCCTGCTTCGTCAACATTTAATTTGTGCAGAGTTGCTTGAATTCAAGCAATTATGTCATAATACTTCAGGACGCCCGCGCTAAGCACGATTTTAGCATCGGGGACCTTTCGCCGGGCGTGTGGATGAGGGTTTGGAAGGAGAGAAATGGTATGAGGATTGGCATTGTCGGTGCCGGTAACATTGGGAGCGGTCTCGGAAGCCTATTTGCGAAGAACGGGCATGAGGTGATGTTCAGCTATTCGCACGATCCGCAGAAAATCCAGCGGGTGGTTAACGACGCTGGCCCGAACGCACAATCGGGAACGCCTGAGCAAGCGGCACGCTTTGGAGACATAGTTGTGCTGGCCGTTGGGTGGAGAGCGGTAAAAGAAGCCTTGCAAGCCGCTGGCTCACTCGACGGTAAGACACTGGTCAGCTGCGTTAACCCTCTAACGCCCGACTTTTCGGGCCTGGAGGTCGGGACGACAACGTCTGGAGCAGAAGAAATCGCCAAACTGGTTCCGGGAGCGCATGTGGTTGAGGCGTTTCTCAATGTTTTCGCCGGAATCCTCCATTCCGGCACGATGATGTTTGGAACGGATGTGCCTTCGGTGTTCTATTGTGGTGACGATGCGGGCTCCAAGGCTGCCGTTGCGAAACTCATCAAAGAGATCGGCCTCGAACCAGTGGATTCGGGGCCGCTGAAGAATGCTCGGTTTGTCGAACCTACCGCAATGCTCATTCTGCAACTTGGCGCGTTTCTTGGCATGACCAAGGAGTGGAAGCCCGGCGAGTTTACGGATCTTTCAGTGAAACTACTGAGGCGCTGACTGAACAGGAGGCGCCTAACTGGCCTCGCTCGTCCCATCGACGCGGCCGCACGGAAGACGGAGGAAACAAATGGAACACGCATATGGGCTGGATATTCCCCGCACCTTGGAAGAGGTTTGTCATCCTCAACGCATGGCATTGCTCGTTTACGATATGCAGGCCGGGATCGTTCAACAAGTTCTGAACGCACAACAGGTCACTTCGAATGTTGTAAGCGTGGTCACGGCGGCGCGGCAGGGTGGCTATCGCATCTTCTTCAGCCGTCACCTGTCTCTGCCAAACCAGGCAGCCGGCGTTTCGCAGCTCCGCACGGCGATGGCATGGCAGCGCAAGGACAAGGCTGAAGAGACAAAGCCGAGCTTTCCGCGCGACTCACCGCAGGCGCAAATCATTCCCGAAGTTACGCCGTTAGAGAGCGAAGTCATCTTTGAAAAGTTGGGGATGTCCTTTTTTGTAGGAACGCCGCTTGAAATGGCATTGCGCGACTGCGGAATAAGCGCCGTTGCGATCGTTGGTGTTGTCCTGGAGGTTGGCATCGAGCCAACGATTCGTCATGCGGCGGACCTGGGCTTTTTGCCAGTCCTGATTGCCGATGCATGCGGCTCGGTCAACGAGCAGGCAAGAAAGCGCTCGCTGGACGCATTGACGTTCGGCGGCAGCAGCATGATGACGGATTCCGCAACCATCAGTGATCTATTGGCTCGAGGTGGACAATGACCGAATTACTATCAGGGCAGCCGGAGCCTCAGCCGGAAATCAAAGTGTCGCTCAATGGCCCCTATCTGGTCTCGAACGTCGCGGAATTCAGGAACTGGCTGGGTGAAGAGCTTGCCCTGACGCCACAAACGGCGCTTTGCCGTTGTGGCCAATCCTCCAACAAGCCCTACTGCGACGGCACTCATGCCCAGACGAGTTTCTCCGGAGCCAAAGATTCGAAGAGAGTGCCTGACAAACGCGATGCCTACGAGGGGCAGCAGACCGAGATCCTCGATAATCGCGGCATCTGTGCTCACTCGGGATTCTGCACCGACCGGCTGGCTTCGGTATTCCATGTCGGGCAAGAACCATTCATCACACCGAGTGGTGGAAGGCTGGACGAAATCATTCAGACCGTCCGCGCGTGTCCGTCGGGAGCACTGAGTTACGCAATCGACGGTGTGGAGGCCCGCAGCCAGGTCGATCAGCGTCGGCCGGCAACGATCGAAGTTTCCAAAGATGGTCCGTACAGGATTACCGGCGGGGTCCGGCTTGTCGACGAACTTGGCAACGACGTGCCCCGTGCCGAAGGTTCTTCACCGGAGCATTTCAGCCTGTGCCGATGCGGGCGCTCTCAAAACAAACCATTCTGCAGTGGGATGCATTGGTATGTGAAGTTCACGGATCCCGTACCGTCTTCGGAAGATGAACCCACGCTCTTTGAGTGGGCAGGTGGATTTCCCGCTCTGCTGCGCATGACCCGCATCTTCTACAGCAAGTACGTGCCGCAGGATCCGCTGGTCGGACCGCTGTTTGCAAGCATGTCGCCGGATCACCCGGAGCGCGTCGCAGCGTGGTTAAGCGAGGTCTTCGGTGGACCAAAATTCTACTCCGAACGTTACGGGGGCTACTCGCGCATGATCTCGCAACACGTCGGCAAGTGCATCACCGAAGAACAGCGAGCGCGGTGGGTAAGAATGCTTTGTCAGAGCGCCGACGACGCCATGCTGCCGAACGACCCGGAGTTTCGCGCGGCGTTCGTTTCGTATCTTGAATGGGGTTCACGCATCGGCAAGGAAAACTCTCAGCAGAACGCGATGCCTCCGCCGAATATGCCCGTTCCGCGCTGGTGGTGGGTCTGCAATGCGACGCCTGGTTCCAGGGTCTCGGCATTGGCTCCGCGGGAAGATGTGAAGCAATCCGTTTCAATCCCAGGTCCAGACGAGCTTTTGAATTTCGTCCAGCACATCAAGCCGCTTTTTCGGAAAATGGATCGGGAGTCGATGAGCTTCGTGTTCGATCTGTGGACTTACAGCGATGTGTGCAAGCACGCAACCGAAATACTCCGGCGGCTCGATAACGGGACGATGCCCTGCGATGGGGCCTGGCCTAAAGAGAGAATCGATGTCTTGCGTCGATGGATTGACTCTGGAATGGCTGAATCATGAGGGCGTTCGCGAATACGCAATTGGCATGCCGAATTCTCGCGCCTGCTCAAGGATACCGCTACAAACGATCAGGCCAAGGCTCCGGATCCTCGGCAAGCAAGACAAAATGCCGAGCCTTCCGGAGCTTGAATTTATTCCCCGGGTGAGAGAGACAGATACTCGGCCGACACCGGCACGGCGATCTTCGGAAGATCATGGGCAATCTGTTTCCCGGCCATTTCCATTTCCTTCCTGTGATTCAGTATTATTTCCTGCCAATCCTGTTTCGACTGGTAAGTCGAATAGCGAAGCGGCAAATCGACATCGCCCGTCTAAATTTTTGCGCCCGCTTCCGCGCGCACCCGCTCGTTCTGCGCTTTGAGTTCCGGCGTCAGATTCTCCCCAAAGTCCTCCAGCGTGTGGAAAGGCCGAATCTCAACCTCTGCGCCCTCGTCGAATGGAGCCCGCTTGAGCCACTCGACCGCCTCATCGATCGAGTTCACCTTCCAGATCCAGAAGCCGGCAATCAGTTCCTTGGTTTCTGCGAAGGGCCCATCCGTAACGATTCGCTGTTCACCCGCGAACTTCACGCGCTTGCCCTTTGAGCTCGGCCTAAGCCCTTCGCCGGTCAACATCACACCCGCTGTCACCAGCTGTTCGTTGTACTTCATCATTTTCGTGAGAAGTTCCGTATCCGGCATCACTCCCGCTTCGGACTGCTCGCTAGCCTTTACGATCACCATGACCTTCATCGTTTTCCCTCCTTAGTTTTCTTGGGATCAGCCCGCTTTCATTGGTTAATCGAACGGAACTCGCCAAAATGGACAGGCTAATTCGCTTTGCCAGCAGGAATGCCGGCGACGGGGATAAGGGGACGGACTTCGACCGTACCGAACTGCCCGGCAGGAATGTTGGACGCGATGTCGAGTGCTTCGTCCAGGTTCTGTGCTTCGACAATAAAGAATCCGCCCAGCTGCTCACGGGTCTCAGCAAACGGCCCGTCAGTTATGACGCGCTTGCCTCCCTGGTGCCGAATGCTGGTCGCGGTTGACGTGGGCTGCAGCGGGCTGGTGGCTATAAATTTGCCCGCCTCATTCAGTTCTCGCGCGTAAGCCGCCGATTCCTGGTAGCACTTCGCGCGTTCGTTTTCGCTGATTGCGTTTTCATCGAGATAAATCAGCAGCATGTATTGCATTCATTCCTCCAGAGATTTCAACGAACACGTAATGAGTCTCGGGCCAGGTCACGATTTCAGCAGTTTCCGTGAGGTTCATAGCTCGTATCTCCTTTTCACTGGATCATCGAACGAGCCTCGCCCGAATCGACACCCGGTCACAAATAAATATAATATTTGAATATGGACGTCACGGCAGCCGTTGAGTCCGTCTACCGCTCCGATTGGGGGCGGATTGTAGCTACCCTCATCTCCATCGTTGGCGACTTCGAGCTGGCGGAAGAGTATGCGCAGGAAGCATTTACCGCCGCTCTCGAGCATTGGCCGGCCTCCGGAGTTCCCGAATCCCCGCGTGCCTGGATCGTCTCCACCGCCCGCCATAAGGCAATTGACCGCCTGCGTCGTCAGAGTCTCTTCACTGAGAAGCTCCAGCCTCAACTCGCGCGAGAACTGGCTACCACTACTGAGCAGCCGGAATATCAGAATGAGGATATCCCCGACGAGCGCCTCCGCCTGATTTTCACCTGCTGCCATCCTTCGCTCGCCCAGGAGGCACAGATCGCGCTCACCCTGCGTACACTCTGCGGCCTCGAAACCGACGAGATCGCGCGCGCCTTCGTTGTCCCTACCACAACCATGGCGCAGCGCCTCGTCCGCGCCAAACGCAAGATCCGCGACGCCCGCATCCCGTACGTGGTCCCCGGTGCCTCCCAGCTCGCCGAACGTCTCGAAGCAGTTCTCGCGGTCATCTATCTCGTTTTCAACGAAGGTTACGCCGCAACTCGCGGCGAGCGGCTCATCCGCTCCGATCTTTGTGCTGAAGCAATTCGCCTGGGACGGATCGTTCGCACCTTGATGTCACCCGAACCACCTCGCGAAGTCACCGGCCTGCTCGCTCTCATGCTTCTGCACGACGCCCGTCGTGAATCTCGCGAGGACGAAGCTGGCGAAATTGTTCTGTTGGAAGACCAGGACCGCAGCCGTTGGAACCGCGCGCAGATTGCCGAAGCTCTGCCCCTGGTCTCCGAGGCGCGTCGTGGCAATCCTGGTCCCTATGCGCTACAAGCGGCAATCGCCGCCGAGCACTGCAAAGCCACCCGTGCCGAAGAGACCAACTGGCACGAAATTGTCCGGCTCTATGAAGAACTCGAGCGTATTCATGCCTCTCCGGTCATAACCCTGAACCGCGCGGCCGCACTTGCGATGACCGAAGGTCCGAACGCCGCGCTCGCAATCATCGACACGCTCTCCGGAGACCTCGAAAACTACCATCTTCTGCACGCTGCCCGCGCCGATCTGCTGCGCCGCATCGGCGCTCGAGAACAAGCTGCAATAAGCTACGCCCGCGCCGTCGAATTGGCCAGCAATGAACGCGAGCGCATTTACCTCGAACGCCGTTTGAAAGAAATGCAGGGAAGCCTGGCGAGCAAAGAAACCCGCGCCGTCTGATCTTCTTGGCGACGCTCGCGAATTTTGTGGTGAACAAGCTCGAACGCCATCGCAGCGTCGGTTAGAGGCTTTCCGATCGCGCATCATCGGCCGGCGCGGTCGGCCACGAGTTTACCCGCCGTCGAATCTCGACTGTGCCCCAGCGTCCGGCGGGGATCTGAGTGACGATATCAATGGCTTCATCGAGAACCGAGTTGGAAATGAACAACCCCTGCACACCCGCTCAGGAAGACCGATCTACCCGCTCTTCCAGGACTATTGTCACTTTGTCACCCGCGTCTTTCCCGATAGCTTGACGTATGTCTGCCCTCACCGGCAGTTTATGTGTACCGTCACCCAAAGCCATAAATGAACTCCGAAAAGGATGCCCATCAACCTTGCCTCTGACCTTTACCAAGCCACGAGTTCCAAAAAACCTGACTGAATCAGGCCAAACCACATAGGTCCACCCACCCTTATTGGAACTCTTTTGCAATCTGGCCGAAAATGTCTTGTCTAGCTTCATCTTCACCTCCTTGAGTACAGAGTTAGTCTGAATCCTTTGGCGGCCAGCGTGGGCAGAGTGGAGATGCTTTCTTCGTTCGGTCCGCCGAGGAACATATCAACCGCATCGGACATCTTCAGAATCTGTTCTCGCATTCTGTCTCCATCAGGATGCTTGCTGTTTTTGCGGAAGGTTCGGCTGCTCGTCCGCACTGGGTCCCCAGCTTGCCGGCACCGCCACATTGAGCAGCCGCAAGTACACACTGAACTGGCCCCGGTGCTGATACCAATGGTTGAGCATGATATTCCGGAGAAATTCCACGCGCGGCATAGCCAGTACTTCCTTTTCTCCCTGGACGATGCGCCATGTCTTCTGCATGCTCGCATCATCGAACTGGGGCAGGACCTGCCTGACTGTGGCAACACTCTCATCGAATGTCGCCAGGATCTCCCGCAGGCTTGCCGGCTGCGGTATGTTGCCGAAGTCGGGAGGGGGTATTGAGTCCCGCTGAGCGGACCGGACGACGGCGCCCGGCACGCGGGCGAGATGTAGCGCGAGTTGGCCTGCCGACATGGATCTTTCGTGGGGCTTCCATTTCAGCTTATCCTCGGGCAAGCGCTCCAAGAATCGGCGCGTGACCGGGACCTGTACTTGAAATTCTGCCATCATGGATTCTGCAACTGACATTTCGGTTCTCCTCATTTGGTTTTCAGTGCGAAGGTCATTTCTGATTCCTTCTCACGACGATTAGAACGCGTAGCCGTTCATCACGCAGGAACAGCCCAGCCCAAACAAGCACGCCAAAAATTACCGGGAAGAGCGTTTCAAACATCGGATTGCGGGCGTGAACTTGAATCGCTGTTGCACCCCCAAGATAGCCGGTCAGCAGGACGGCTCCCAGGATCGAGCTCCGGGGGATCACGTAAACGAGCGTACAGGCGAGCAGAAGAACTCCAATTCCGACAATCTGCGCCGTGCTAAACCCGAGCTGGGCGGCCGCTTTCAGCACAGGTTCCACCTTTATCAGCTTGGTGACCCCGTCGAAAACCAGGAACAATACCGTCACTCCGCTGATGACGCGTCCCGTCCAGAGGGAGGACTTCGAGGGTCTTTTGATAGCTGGCTGCATGGTTTTTTCCTCCCTGAATTCGTTTTGACCGGAAACAATGCCGACGCGACCCGCAAATACGTGGTGTGTGTCGCCCAACGTTATGATACTAGGTGTTTCCGTAAGCCTCATAGGCCATCCTCTTTTTGAACTTTCACCGGATAATCGAACGGGCTGGGCTTGGATCGACACTTCCTCGCGAAAATTCTAAAATCAAGCATGGCCGTGCGCACCGTCCGCAAGCAGCGCGCGGCCGCGCTCCCCTATATTAATGACGCGCGACTGCTTTTCTTCTGGAAACGTCGGTTCTCGCAGCCCCCCTCCTCGCCGGAGTTTCGACTCGACGGCGAGAGTTGGGATAAGATCATTGAATCCTGTCAGCGGCAAGGCGATACCGGCGACTCCATCGCGTTGGCAGCAGGGCTCACCCTGAACCTGCTGCACGATTACGCCTCGTGCGTCTGAGCCGGCGGCGGCAAGCTGCTCACCACCGGTTTCCGCGATCACATCGACCTGACCAGCACCGACGCACTCCGCGTCCCGCTGCTGCTGACCCGTAGTGTCCGCCCTATTGATGTCAATCGAGGCCCGCGCCAGGCTGTCGCGTTTCCCGATGCGCCGAGCCACACGAGGAAGTCTCGCGCCTTTTTGTCAATGATGCTTACCGCGCCACTCTTGAACCGGCGGACTTCATCTCGCGCTGGTACATCGATTTTAAAGACAAGGAAACGGTGCTCGAATCACCGGAAGCCGTCGAGTCCCTGCAGAAGATCTGGCGCCGCATGGCCGAACGCGACGAAGCGGCAGTCCGCGCCGCCGCGAAAGAGTCCGAGTTTTTTCTCAACAGCCGCATCGACTGGCTCGTGCGCAGCGAAAATGAGTTGCGAACCCTGCTGCCGTTTATTCTCATCGCCATCGTTGCCGGGATCTGCGTGTATGTCGGGGTGCTGCGCGTCAGAAACGAACAGCGCCTCGCGGTTCTGGTGAACCACGCCAGCGTCCACGCGACGCTCCCTTCATACGACCTCCGGTTGATCGACTGTGCGGCCGAAGCACGGCGGGGCCGTCTCACCCTGGACAATTTCTTGGATCACGTCGAGCGCTACGCCCGCCATCTTTCCGGGCCGTTCTACAGCCACACGGCCAGCCTCGCCCGCGCGCTGGGTCGAGAGATGCAAGGCCCCGGTGTCGCGATGGAAGCCTGCGAGCTGGCGCACAAGGCGAAGGACGGAGCCGACATTCAATTCGAGGCCGTTTGGATGTCTGCGGCGCCCGCTCTGCCGTTCGAGGTCGGGCCGTGCGGCGAATGGACCGTCGCAAAGCTACCGAATCTCGCCATGGTGGTCCTCCAGGAATGGCTATATAACACGTCAAAAAAAGGTTAGTTCTAGCGAAACCAGCCAGGGTATCTCCGTTCCCACAAATGCACGGGTGGCGATTTCGGTAGATGCGGATGGCTTCCCTGTTGACACGCCTCTCCCGAGGTTAGACCAATAGGGAGGTCAACTTCCCCTCACAAATGTGCGGAACTGCGAAGGTGAGGCTAGCATTCAGTGGAGCGTTCTGGACATCCTTGCTTTCGCACACACGGTAGTCGCGGAATCGAGTACAGCCGTCCCCGGCTGTCGTAACCGTTCCAGTCGTGCAGTGTTGTTGAGTGGCTTTTCCTGTCAAGTTCGCGAATACATACAGGCGCCACAACTTTGGAATGGAGTGGCGCCAACGGGGAGCTTGAGTAGGAGCACGCTGTGTTCGCTGTCCCAAGTGGTCAGGTCGGAGCTTTCGCTGGCTCCCCGTGCGTAAAGACTATCATCATGCGGGGAAGAGTCCATGACACCGACGTACTATTACGGACCACGAGAGCGGTACAAGGATGCACCTCCCGTTTTCCACCGCGGACCGCCCGGCCTGCCAAAAAGCCATGGCGAATAAAAGGCGAAGATGATATGCTTCCCGTCACCATGAACCTGCGCCAATGTCGAGTCACCGTGAGCGATATGGAGGGTGTAAAGCACAGCCTGGAAGTCACCGCATCAACTCTTTACGAGGCCGTAGCGCTCGGACTCGTGGCCATCCGTGAGCAAGATTGGGCGGGCGAAATCGCTGAGGGGCTGAACACCGTGGACGTGAGCGTGACTGCCGTA
>Ga0116110_1001192_pt1 | contig 14232 bp, 10 predicted proteins | sample June2015DPH_8_50_FD_89719 | JGI IMG/M metagenome (GOLD analysis project Ga0116110, IMG submission 89719) | Peatland microbial communities from SPRUCE experiment site at the Marcell Experimental Forest, Minnesota, USA - June2015DPH_8_40 | ecosystem: Environmental > Terrestrial > Soil > Wetlands >...
CGACCTCGAGCCATAAGCGGTTGCAGCTAGCCCGGCAAAAGCGCCACCAAAAAAAGTCCTGCGTTTCATTGAATTCCCCCCCCGCTCGATGTTTACCCTCGCTCGCAGCAGTTTAGTACAAAATGTCCGAAAAGGATACTGCACTTTGAAATCTGTCTTCTTGGGAGGGCCGAAGGGCAAGTACATGCCAGGTAGATTCCCAGGCAAGAAAGTGACGATGTGCGTAAGCTAGCTGAGCTGGCCTATGTCCCTGGCCCCGACCTCGGAATTCGCTTCCTGTGAGTCTTGAAATCAATCGCTACTGGGTCGAACGCGAAGCATCCAGCAACAGGACCCAATCGGTTTCGTCGTCGCCGTGCTTCTTTCCGGGCGGGGTAAATTGCCGCATTCCCGTGTTCGCGAATGGCCCCCCTAGGATTGTCGTGTAAGCTCCGTTCGTGGGGTCATACCATTTGGCGTTTGCCGGCGCTTTCAAACTTGCCATGTTGACGGTGATCTCCCGTGCGGTGGGCATATAGGCGATTACAAAAGAGCCGTCCGGCGTTTTGGAGGCCGTGCAATAATCGCTTTTGCTGACGCGAGTGTCGAGATCGCCCCGAGTTCCAAGTCCGCCGGTTACTACGGTATGGTCTTGGTCCGGAACGAGATCCTGCCAGGGCAGGGAAGAGAAGAATCCGTGCCAAATCATAAACTGCGTCACCCCGACGGTGTCGATATAGTCCTTCCATCCGGGCATGAAATAGCAAGTCCAACCGTTGCCGTAGAGCTGTCCTTTACCCCCGCTCAGCATCGTCCAATATTCTTGGCGTCTAAGCACCGACGGCGTCCCGTAATCCCACGGCTTGCCAAAATCTATCAAATCGTAATGTGCCTCAACCATGTAGGTCGGCGTAATAGGAGTCTGGTTGTAGCTGTGCAACATTTGAAGATAGGTCGGCGAATATGTGTAAGTGCTGTTGAGGGTGAGAATCGGCCGCCAGGATGGATCATCGAAAGAGGAACTGGAATAGATGTTCAGCTCGAGAGTTTGAAGGTGCCTGGGGTCAGTGGACTTGATACCCTCCGCCACGGCTCGGAGCGCAGCGTCATCGGCAGCGGTTTTCCAGGTATTAAAATCATTCCCATTCAACCAGATGATGTTGTCGAACCGCTTGTAGCGGTTGCCCAGATACTGGCCATAGGTGCGAGCGTTAGCGGGGCCATTGTTTTCTAACGTCGGAACCCACTGGCCGGTCTCGATGGGATCGAGGAAAACCACCACGCCATGATTGGCCGCGAGCGTGAGCATCTGGTCTACACGAGCAAAGTACGCTTCGTTGGGCTTAGTAAGATCATAATGGGCTAAATCATCCCCGCCGGAGAGGTGGCCGGTGAAGGGGAGAATGCCGTCATAGGTGCCGCCGTCCTCACGACTCTCAGTGTAATAGGGGCCGGCAACCAGGACGTCGATCCACATGGCATTAAATCCGTGAGCCTGGCGATCGTCGAAATAGCCCGCGGCGTCCGTCGTGGAGATCATCCCCACCATGGGTTGAGGAACGTCGCCGGCGATCAGGAAGGGCATGTTGTTCTGGTCGACCAGATAACGTCCATTGGCGCTAACCTTGAGTGGATAGGCGGGAGAACTCGCATCGCGACTTTCGGCGGGTGCCGCAGCCGGTTGCGCCAGCGCCCAAATACATCCTAGTAACGTGACCGCCATGAGTAGGGCAGCTTGTCTCAGATGGGTATGATTCTGTGGTGTTCCATTTTTCACTTTGCTTTTTCCTCCTTTGGTGTGTCGTTCTGTCAGACCGCTCGAGGTGTTCTTCTAATTTCCCACGATTAATTGCCGCAGTCAGGCAACCCGTGAAGAAACTCGAACAGTGTCATCCTGAGCGCAGCGAAGGATCTCGGCAGTTGTTCGTAAAATCGGTGATGCATATGAAACTGCCGGGATCCTTCGCTGCGCTCAGGATGACAGGCATCGACTTTTCACAGGTTCTGGGCTGCTCGTTACGATGTCAATATCCTGGTTCCGAATCGCACCAGGATGCAACTCGTCAAGCCCCCAACTTGGGCTGCCACCCACTGTGAGGTACGGAGTGAGGACCACACTGGCGTTACCTGGCGCAGCGTGCCGAGTGCAGCAGGGAATTTTGGCATCCTCAAATTCTCTTGATGCGCAAAGCTATGTCCACCGTATAGGTGGGCGTGGTGAATGCCCTGGGGCCTTCATCGTGCGTCACGATTTCCGACTGAATCACGGATCCGGTTGCCGGATCAATCCAATCCATTTTATAGGTCGACTGCGGCAGGTCGAGTAGCAGACTCTCGCTGTAGTGACCCGGAGTAGCTACGTAATTTCCCCCGTTTCCACCCTCACTATGATGGAGATACACGGCATATTGGTACCCTGGCTCGCTGATGGCACGGCAGTGTGCGCCGGCAGGTACCCCGCTTATTACAAACTTCTTGTCCGGGTGCATGCTGATGAAATCGAAACTCTCAAGGAATCTTTTTAGGTTCTGAAGTGCGCCCAGGAGTTGAGCATTGTCCGGCGTTTTTCCGCCCGGGTCCGCAGGAGTGAAGATGCCGTTCAATTGGTTGAAACTGGCGCCGCCTCCCACCATGAACTCCCAAGCTTCCACGCGGGAATCGGCGATCTTGTCTCCCTTATACGAGAACTCCGCTCGTATGAGTGAAAAATCTGGTGGATACCACGTGGTCTCGTTTTCCTCAATTGGTTTGTTATGACTATACTCAGTGTCCAAGCCCTTCAATCCCCCCATTTCCTCGTCTCCGGAGTTATAAAGGTACTGGGTGATCACCACCGAAACGCCGGGATTGCCGGCGAGGTCAATAGGGCCTCCCGGCGGACCTTGGACTTCCTGGCCAATCAGGTGCTGCTTCGGCAGGGTGCTTTCCGCACGCTTGATCACGTCTACAAAATGGACGACCCACGGAGCGGCGTCCGGGATGGGCGTAAACAGCGCCGGTTCATCACAAATCTCCAGGATGACATTGTCGAAATCATTTGCCTCTTGAACGATTTTTCGAACGTAATCATCCTGCCGGGCCACCAGATCGGGGTGTCTCATGGTCTGGGCATCCACAAAATTACACTTGCCAACTCCCTGAATGTTGTTCTCGGAATTCAATGGGCAGATAGGCCAAGTGTCAGAGTACTGGGAGTTAAAAAGACATATTTCCACCACAATGCCTCGCTCGGCGGCCTTGGCGATGAAGTCACGCAATCTCGCGAAATATTCCGGGTTCCATTTGTCCAAATCGAACTTATTGCCGCAAAGCGTGTAGCCAGGCTGGTCACTCCGCGCCCACGGAAGGATCAAGCTACGCGGCTTCGGACCCAAGGGATTTCCCGGCATATACTTGTCTACCGTCTCGAATAAAGCGCCGGGGTATATGCGCGTATAATTCAACCCGTACGCCTTTAGCGCGTCCAGGTATTGAACATAATCGAAATCCTTGTTGATCACTGCCCCGTAATGCTCGGCCGAGGTGATCAGCAGGGTCGGCTTTCCCTTAACGGAAAAATAATGAGGGTTTTTGCTATCCAGTCGGATCGTTTGCCCGAAGCATCCTCCTCCTACCAACAGGAGGACAATTGCCACTGCCTTGAGTGCTTTTGCCATAGGTTCAGGCTCCTCTTCCGTGCCGCTGCCGTCTGATGTAGTTCTGTTGGGATCCCCATTGCAAATCCCTCTCGGGGTTTTCGAGCCTCAGGTGTGGCTACACCCCTGTGGCACGATGATACGTTAGTTCTGGGGCCAAAATCGTTATATATCTATCATGTCCGCATATGTTTTTGTAATAAAACTTCGGTGCTTCTGAGCGCCATTACACGACTATTGGCCAAGCGCCGGCCGCTTCATACCGATGCTGGCTGTATCTCATTCAATGCGATCAATGCCGCAGATCGAGGCGCTCATAGCCCGCACTCAATTATATCGATATATTTAACTGAGACGATTTAGTGGTAATATGCACCGTTCAATTTTTTGACCAAGGAGATCCTACCCCCTCGGAGGGAGCATAGCGCGCGTTGTCGCGGACCAGCTTGATGCCGGCCTCGCCGGGGTAGGGACCTTCTCAATAGGGAGGACGTATGCGTCAGTACTTGTTCATGGTTGTCAAGGGGCGAAAAATCAAGTTCGCAATCGGACCATTGGTAATCGCAGTGGGCGTCGTGGTAGGCCTCTGGTCCCCGGCATTTCGGGGTGTAAACAGGCTGTCGGCGGCTGCCCCTTCCCCGGGACCGCACGGACCCTACACCACCAACTTTCCCCTCACCGAGAATCCCATTTCTGAAGGGGGTAAATGGTTAAACGGCCAGAGCGACGCGCTCGATTGGACCAACGTCCGGACAACTCCCGGGTTTGCCTTTGGAACAGAACTTGGCGGGGTGAGGCCGGAACTGGAAAAATACGATGATTCCACGGCCTTACTGAAGGGCACGTGGGGGCCAAACCAAACGGCCCAAGCCACGGTCCGCAGATTGAACAAGGACCTGCCGGAAGGTGTTTATGAGGAAGTGGAGTTGCGCCTGCGCAGTGCCCTCGCCCCGCACAACGCCACGGGGTATGAGGTCATGTTCAGTTGCTCCAAAAGCCCAAGAGCTTACTGTAGTATCGCCAGGTGGGATGGAATCTTAGGAGCCTTTATGATGTTAAAAGAGCTTAAAGGTTCACAATACGGAGTTGCGGATGGGGATGTGGTGAAGGCCAGCATCGTGGGAAAAGTGATCACGGTCTACATCAACGGCGTGCAGATTGGCCAAACCTCCGACTATCTGTTTACCGGCGGCAACCCTGGCATCGGTTACTATCTGGAAGGAACCACCGGGGTGAACAACACCTGTGGATTTTCGAGTTTCACGGCGACGGACGAATAAACGCAGCAGTTCGTGATTTCACCGGTTTAAGGAGGAGGAAATCGATGTCTCCCTTACGATTCGCCATGTTCGGAACGGGTTTCTGGGCACATTTTCAACTCGCTGCTTGGAAGGAACTCCAAGGGGTGGAGTGCGTAGCGATCTACAACCGAACCCGCTCCAAAGGGGAACGATTCGCCGCCCAATTTGGGGTTGCGGCGGTTTACGACGATGCCGACAAATTGCTGGAGCGTGAGAAGCCGGATTTCGTCGATATCGTTACCTACCCCTTCACTCTCAGTCATTTTGTAAAACTGGTGGCCGCACACAAAGTACCGGTCATCAGTCAGAAGCCCATGGCGCCCTCGGTGGCCATAGCGGAAGAGAACATCAAGGCCTGCCGGGAGGCGGGTGTTCCCTACTTCATTCACGAAAACTGGCGCTGGCAGCCGCAGCTTCGGGAACTGAAAAAAGTTCTTGACAGCGGGGTTATCGGTACGCCATTTCGGGCGCGAATTTCCATGGTTTCGGCTTTTGATGTCTACCGCAACGAACCGCAAATCAAAGATTTGGAGGATTTCGTTCTAACCGACGTGGGGACCCACATCCTGGATATCGCCCGCTTCTATTTTGGCGAGGCGCAAAGCGTCTATTGCCAAAACCAGCAAGTTCATCCGGATGTCAAGGGCGAGGATATTGCCACGGTGATGATGCGGATGGGGGGACGCACCACGGTGACGATTGAGCTGGGATATCCGGAGAATTATGTTGAACACGAGTATTTCCCTCAAACCATGATCTATGTGGAAGGAAACAAGGGAACCGCTGAGGTGGCAAGAGACTATTGGATCCGCGTGACCACTCGGGAGGGGACTCTGGCCAAGCGCTATCCGCCCATTTGGTACCCCTGGGTGGACCCGGACTACCACGTTATCCATTCCAGCATCGTCCTCACCAACGCCAATTTTCTGCAGGCGCTGCGTGGAGAGGGACCGGCCGAAACCACGGGAGAGGACAATGTGAAGACGCTGAAACTGGTCTATGCTGCCTACGAATCGGCCCGCGGCCGAAAGGCGGTGAATTTGGGCTAGTTCGTTGGGAGAACCCCCGGCTCTGAACCTGTGAAAAAATCAGTCGCCTGTCATCCTGAGAGCTTGTGACTTTATTCAGTTCGACCAAACAGCGAATGTCATCCTGAGGAGCCGAAGGCGACGAAGGATCTGCATTTTCTCGATTTCACGATGCTCGGCGAACTGCAGATCCTTCGCTGTCGCTCAGGATGACAGGTTGGGCGATTGGCTCTGCCTGTCAGTGCCACTCAAAACTGAAAAAGTCACACGCTCTGAGTGCAGCAACGGATCCCCGCAGTTTCCCGTGGTTCAACAACCTAGGAACGACTGCAGAGATCCTTCGCTGCGCTCAGGATGACACGTTGCTCTGCCAAGAAATTGATTACGAGGTGACTGGGGCGACTGGACCTCAATTTTTTTCGAGCACCAGAACCCAGTCCGCATCGCCTTTGCTATTCGCCTCGGGAGTGGTAAAGGTGTGAGAACCCGAATTCGCCAGTCCGCCGATGTTGGTATAGGTCCCGTTGGTGGGATCGTACCAGCGTGCTCGTGAGTTCCCGGTGCCGCCCCCCATCTTCGACATGTTGACCGTCAGGTGGAACCTTTTGCCGCTTTCGCCGGGGTAATAGCAAACGCCCAGGGAGTTGTCACCCGTGAGGCTCGCCGAAACGTAGGTGAAATCATCCTTCCCGGGGGTTCCGGATTGGCTCGTCAGAAATGTATGCGACCAGTCCGGAATCAATTCGTACCAGCGCCGGGCTATGAAGAAAGTAGTGCAGTGCGCGGCTTGCTCCACCCCCGGGGTTTTCCCCAGCCAACGCATGGGGTCTTCAACATCGTCGGGTGATCCCAGAATGCCGAACCCCGAGCCGCCGTTCAACACCGCTCCCCATTCCTCTTCCCTCATCATTCGGGGGATTGTGGGGCTGGGCTTCGGATGTCCGTAATCGCAGTGTTCGTAGAAAGTCTCGAAAATGCACGTCGGCATCACCGGGTCAACCATGTTGTAGTGATACCAGGTAGCCCACTGTGGAGCGTGGTATTGATACCAGGCGTTGAAATTGACCCATCGATGACCTAAGTCATAGAACTTGCGAGGACCCGTCACGTCGCTATTATAATCCGGCGGACCGGCGATCCAGTCGGTGGTCATCAGCCGGTCCGGCATGTACTTCTTGAGACCGTCCACAACGCTGTCAACCTGCGGCCAAACCAGCTTGTCATTTCCCAAGGTGAAATTGATATGGGAGTAGTTCTTGTAGCGGTTGCCCCAGAATTCACCCCATTGTCGCATCTCGTCATTTGAATGCTGGGAAGGATCAAACCCGGTCGGCCCAGGATCATAACCAACGCTGAACGGATCCAGAAACAGATATATGCCATGATTTGCCGCAGACTTGACAATGGCGTCAACCGACGCGACGTAGGCGGGATTCAGATTCTGCGGGTTCCAGCTCGTACCGTGGAGTAACATCGAATTCCCGTGAGCATCGGTGGGATTTGTTGAAGGTTTCTCAGAGCCCGCGACGGGAAAGTCAAATCCATTGACCACGACCCAGGCAAAATTGAAATGCCTTGCCTGCCGGTCCGCGAAATAGGCGTCCATTTGATCAGGGGTGCTCCAATGAACCATGTTCTGCGGACATACGCCGGCCATGAAAAACGCCGTCCCGTTTTCATCCTCGAGCAAATGCCGGTTGCTAGCTCGAGTCCGAAGCTTAGGAAAGTGACGGACCGCCGCGTCGCCCGGGCTACTGAGGCCGGCGGCCATTCCGAGGCGCCCTCCGATTTCCATCGGCGCCCACGGTAACGGTGCGCGTAGTCCCGGAGCGGCCATCCACCCCAACATGATAATAGCGAGTACAACTGCCAGGTTGATGACGTCATGGTTTCTCCGCATGATTGTTCCTTCTCTCTTCGATCCGTTGGATTGAACCACCTTCGCGAGTATAGCATTGTAATGTTATAGAATAGATACGACCACGCCTCTAAACTTTAGTTTGACAGACGCTAATTGGCGGGATATAAATTTTGGCGAGCCACATTTCGACAAAATGCTGATCAACTTTGCCCGTGGCATCCGGTGGGCTGCCCACTGAATGCAGACCTGACTGCAAGCTGGGGACACCTCCACGTTTCGGGAACAGCAAAGCGGCATCACGGGTTGGGGATAAAGGTCATGACCGAAAACCGGTGTCTCATTGGAATTGATGCGGGAACGTCGGTCGTGAAAGCCGTGGCATTTGACTTTGAGGGCAATGAGGTTTGCGTCCACGAGGCGGCGGTGCAGTTGCGCCGGCCGGAACGATCATGGGTCGAGCAGGACATGAACGAACTTTGGGAGACGGTGAAGACATGCCTCGGAGAAGTGGTTCGCAAACTGCGCGAGTCCAAGAAGGATCTGGCGGGCATCGGAATCACCTCGACAGGCGACGGGACTTGGATCATCGATCGCGACGGCAACCCGGTTCGCAACGGCATCTTGTGGTGCGATGGGCGCGCCAGCAACGTCGTCGAAAGGTGGCATTCCCGGGGGGTTGCGGAGGCGGCGTTTGAGATTTGCGGAACCTCTGTCTTCACCGGCTCGCAGTGCGCGCAGCTTGCGTGGTTGCGCGAGTTTGAGCCGGAGTCCTTCGGAAGAGCTCACATCATCTTTCACGCCAAGGATTGGCTCTTTTACAAACTTACCGGGATTATCAGTAGCGACGAGACGGATGAATCTCTCACCATGCTGCGGATGTCGACCCGCCAGTACGATTCGGAACTGTTTCGGATTTTTGGCATCGAAGACCTCTACTCTAAATTTCCACCGGTAAAGCCTACGGAGTCCAATTGTGGATACCCCACAAATGCCTGCGCATCGGAGCTAAACATTCCTGCAGGCACGCTAATTGGGTCCGGGCCGATGGACGTTGCCGCGTGCGCCCTCGGCACCGGCGCGATCGAGCACGGCCAGGCCTCCTCCATATTGGGGACGGCAGGGATTCACCAAGTCATTATGTCCGAACCTCTCATCGAGCCGAAGATGGTGGGGATGACCCTTTGCCACGGGGTTAAGGGCCGCTGGCTCCGTATGTTAGCGGCGATGACGGCCACACCGAACCTCGATTGGTTTTTGAGCGAACTGGGCGGCAGCCTCACCGGTGACCAGGCTTTGGTAGGTGAGGACAAGTATAAGGTCATCGAAAGTCTCGCGGCTTCTGTCCCCACCGGCTCGGATGGGGTCATTTTTCACCCTTATTTGTTTCCGGGAGGGGAACGTGGGCCCTTCGTCAAGCCCACGGCTCGCGCCAGCTTTACCGGTTTGAGCCTCGATCACTCCTGCCGGCACCTCTTGCGCGCTGTTTACGAAGGGGTTGCCTTTGCCACGCTGGATTGCTATCGTCACATGCCGATCGATCCCAAAGTTGTCTGCCTGTCTGGTGGAGGGGCAAAAAGCCCGACGTGGTGCCAGATTCTGGCGGATTGTTTGGGCAAACCGATGAGTGTCCCCGCCGGGTCGCAATTTGGAGCGAAAGGGGCCGCCATCAATGCCGGCGTCGCGGCAGGCTTCTACTCGTCCGCTCAGGAGGGCGTGAAGCACGCCGTAAAGATGGACCGTCTTTACGAACCAAACCTTTCAAACACAAGGCTTTATCAGGAACTATATCAGGTTTATCAGAAAACGGCGGAGAGGCAGATGGACCTGTGGGACCTCCGGGCCAGCATCCTCAAGGGGGAGCGAAAAACTTAATGCCCGAGACTTACGACGCGCTCAAATCCGCCATTATCGAGAAATGCCGTGTCTTGGAAAAGATGGGCTACTTCATTGGGACGTGGGGAAACATCAGTGTCCGCGTTCCCGAGGGCTTCATCGTGACGCCTAGCCGGATTGGCTATGACATCATCCAGCCGAGCGATTTTGTAGTGGTTTCAGCCGAGGGCAAAGTGGTGGCCGGCCATCGCCTCCCCTCTTCCGAAACCGAAATTCATCGCGCCGTTTTGAACAAGAAGGGGAACGTGGGAGCCATTATTCATTCGCATTCTCCTTACGCTACGGCCGTCTCCTGTCTCCACCTGGCCATTCCACCTTTTGTCGAGGACCTGGTGCAAATTATTGGTGGCCATGTGAATTGCACGCGTTACGTTCCCGCCGGCCAGCACACGCGGATCGCCGAAGAGGTGGCCAACACCATCGGCGACGAAAACGCCGTGCTGCTCGCGAACCACGGAGTGATGTGTTGCGGCCGGGACCTGGAAGAGGCCTTTGTGGCATCGCAGATTCTAGAGAAAGCCGCGTTCATGATGCTGGCGGCGGCCGCCAAGGGTGAGGTGATCCCCATCCCGGAAGAAGATGTGCGCTCGGAAAGACATCGGTTTCTCTACAAATATGGAACGGCCAGCGATGCTCCCGCTAAACCCGGCCCAAGCAAGCCGTGAGTGGGAGTGCACGGGTTGAACCCTAGAAGAGTAGTATCAGTGAGGTGGCGGCGCGCTTGAGAGGCTGCGGAAAAACCCTGTTTGCTGTCATCCTGAGGAGCCGCAGGCGACGAAGGATCTCCGTAGTTCGTTGAAAATACAACTGCCGAGATTCTTCGCTTCGCTCAGAATGACAGTACCCTAGCGTTTTTCCGCAGCCTCTTTAGCCGGGTAGGCGCCGAAATTAGCCCGGCACGTGCCGGCATAAAGGTCGGTGCTGCAGGAGAGTGCCCAATTCCATGAAGAACCTGTTACATGATAATCTCCGTCAGATCTATCAATCTGCCATCGGTCGGCCGCGGCGTGAGCTGGTGACACCCGCATTGATTCTCGACCTCGACGTTGCGCGCCGGAACATTCAATTCATGGCGGAGCGACTGCGCGGCATGAAGGCCCGGCTCCGGCCGCACATTAAAGTGCAGAAGAGCGCGGAGCTCGCCCGCATGCAAGTCGACGCTGGCGCCATCGGGGTCTGCACGGCAACAGTTTGGGAAGCTATCGAGATGCGCCAATCCGGCATTGCCGACGTGCTGATTGCCAACCAGGTGGGGGGCAGGGAAAAGATCAGAGCACTGGCGGAAGCAGCCCGGCGGGGTGGTCTAACCGTCGCAGTGGATGATGCCGGCAACGCCCAGGACCTTTCCAATGCGGCAGTGGCGGCCGGAAGCAAGCTCGATGTCCTAATCGAAATCGACGTAGGGATGGGACGCGGAGGAGTTCGATCTCCGCAAGAAGCGGTGGAGCTGGCGCAGACTCTCGCCCGGCTCCCCGCGCTGCGTTTCCGGGGTGTGCAAGGTTATGAAGGCCACTGCATGCTCGAACCCGACCGTGCGGTGAGGATGGCCAAGTGCCACGCCGCGTTAGACTATATAGGATCCATTGTGACGCAACTGAAGGAAGCGGGGTTTCCCTGCGAGGTGGTTTCGGCGGGAGGGACCGGCACTTACGACATTACCGGTAATGACTCGCGCGTGACCGAAATCCAGGCGGGTTCCTACGTCTTCATGGACAACTTTCACGGCAATCTTGTTCCCGGGTTCTCCCGCTCGCTTACGGTTCTCGGTACGGTGGTGATTCACCACGGTGAGACCATCGTGCTGGACTCGGGCCGCAAGTCCATAGGGATCGACTTCGTGTTGCCGAGCCTGGTGGATTATCCCTACTATAAAGCACGTTTCTTCGCGGAAGAACACGCGTTGTTTGATGTCGATGAGCGCTGCCCATTGAAGCTCGGCGATGCGACCGAGTTGACTCCTGGGTACGCGCCCACCACCGTCAATCTCTATGATGCGTATCACGTTGTCGAGAACGGGGTGGTGGTGGATATCTGGCCGGTTTATCCGCGCGGGCCGGGCCACGGCGGTTTGTTGGCCCCCTGAGCGGACAGGTGTCCCGCTGGTGTCAGGACATGGCCAAGATGGCTATAAGCGCTAACTTAAGGTGCTGGGACTCCGAGAGCCGCGGAGCGGCGCTAGAAAGTAGCCCACGGCGAGAGCCGTGGGAAGGAATGTGGCGCTAATATTCACAGCCCCGGAAGGGGCGACAGATCTCGCGTGGGAGCCTCTGCCGCCCCTCCGGGGCTGAGGTAACCAGGGGTGGCTCCTCGGTCCCACGGCTCACGCCGTGGGCTACTCCCTGTTGGCCCTCCGGGCCTGTGTTAGTGGTGAGCGAGACCTATACTGCCACCACTTGAGGCTTTAAGTTAGCGCATATGGCCAAGATGGCTATGTCACAATAGGCTGCCCATATGAACAGAACATGGCCAAGATCGCCATGCCACAAGATGCTGCCCAAATGAAAAGGGAGGAAAGCCATGAAGACTTTGCCGGAACCTATGTCTGCACAAGAGTTTGACAAGCTCTTCCAATCCGTCAGCAATCGGGGGCGGTGGGGGGCAAACGATGAGCGAGGAACTTTGAATTACATCACGCCCGCCGAGGTTCTCCGGGCCGCCTCGCTGGTCCGATCGGGAAAGTCTGTCTCGATGGCCATCCCGATCAACAAAGTGGCGGGTCCGGACAATCCTCATCCCGCCGTCCACTACATGGTTCAGAGCTACGATGTCGGCGCCGGCCGAGAGCCTCAAATCGCGTTGGATTACCTGGCGTGCGAATTCCACGGTGATTGCCATACACACATCGATGCTCTGTGCCACATCGCCTACAAGGGACAACTTTACAACGGCAAAACTGTTGCGGATGTTACCTCCCGCGGCGCCTCTCTCCTCGACATCACGGCCTATGCTCATGGCGTTATCGGGCGGGGGCTTATGCTGGATATTCCGAGACTACGCGGTGTTAAATGGCTCGAACCCGGGGAGGCGGTGACACCGCAAGAACTGGAGGCCGCCGAGAAGGCTCAAGGTGTGCGGCTGGGCAAAGGGGACATCTTCATTTTCCGCACCGGCCATCACCGGCGCCGTCTGGAGCTGGGACCTTGGAACAATGGGTATGAGGGAGAGGGTAAGGAAGGACTTCATTCTACGGTGATGCCCTGGTTGCACGAGCGTCAAGTGGCGGCATTTTTCCCGGATGGAGATGGCGAAACCGTCCCCAGCAAGGTGGAAGGAGTTATCTACCCCGTCCACACTCTCCAGATCGCCGCCATGGGATTGGCTTGCGCTGACAGTTTACAGTTTGAGGATGTTGTCGAGGTTTGCGAAGCCGAAGGACGCTGGGAGTTTATGGTCATGGCGGCGCCCTTGCGTCTACCGGGAGGGACGGGGTCTCTGTTCAATCCACTCGCCGTCTTTTGAAGTTTCTCCGCATCAGCAACCGACGCTGGCAGGGGAGGAAGGAGCAAAGGTCATGAAAGTGCACTTGGGAATCAACAACATTTACGCAGCAAAACGCTGGCCGGAGCCTGCGGAATGGGGAAAGCAGGTGACCCAGCGATGGGGATTGAAATACGTACAATTTTGTTTTGACCTGCTGGACCCTCGCTCGACCGATGAGGCGCGACAGGCCATGTGCCAGAAGGTAAAACAAGCGTCCCAGGAATATGGGTTTGAGATTCACAGCGCCTTCATTGGTCTTGGCGCATACTCTTATAACCTGTTGCTCCATCCCCTGGAGGCGATGCGAAAGGACGCGCTGAGATGGTGCGAGTTGGCCTCGCATACGGCCGGCCAAATGGGCGCGCAGGGAGTGGGTGGCCCCATTGCCGCCGCCAGCCTGAAGGATTATCGCGATCCCGGTAAGAAGGAGTTCCTGCTGGATACTCTGGTGGAAGGGATGCAAGCTTTTGCCCACTTTGCCGCCCAGCAAAACCTGAAATTTGTCTTCTGGGAACCCACACCCATTGGCCGCGAAATGCTGATTCACTTGGATGAAGCCAAGCAGCTTCACGAGCGGCTGAACCACCATAGCCCGATTCCCATTCATTTCCTTCTCGATGTGGGGCACCAATGCAGTTATGAGGTGGCCGGCAAAGATCGTGACACCTATTTGTGGTTGAGGGAGCTGGGAAGCATTTCTCCTGCTATCCACCTCCAGCAAATGGATGGCGTTTGGGATCGCCATTGGACATTTACCAAGGCCCACAACGCCGAGGGCGTGGTGGAGATGGATAAGGTAATCAAAGCCTTGGAGGAATCCGGAGCCAAGGAGGTTTACCTGTTTCCAGAACTGATTCACCCCTTCGAGTTTCCGGAGGACCAACTTCTGCAAGAGATGGATGAGACCTACGACTACCTGAAGCAGTATTGCTGCTAGTGTCCTGAGTCAGAGGATCGTTAACAAAGTCTTTTTCAAGCTCGACCGTTTGTTAGAGCCCCGTTAGGGGCGGCATAGAGTAGCCCAGGGCGTAAGCCCTGGGATTGATGGCCCTCAC
>Ga0116110_1001195_pt1 | contig 14213 bp, 10 predicted proteins | sample June2015DPH_8_50_FD_89719 | JGI IMG/M metagenome (GOLD analysis project Ga0116110, IMG submission 89719) | Peatland microbial communities from SPRUCE experiment site at the Marcell Experimental Forest, Minnesota, USA - June2015DPH_8_40 | ecosystem: Environmental > Terrestrial > Soil > Wetlands >...
CAATACTTTCGCGCCCATCCGCCGCAGGGCTACTCCGTCTGGCTGGTCTTCGACGACGGCGAAGAGGCCGTCCGCTCCTGGTCCGAATCCGACTCGCTCTACGGCACGCGTCACCTCGCAGCCAAGTGGTTCGCCGACGGCACCGCCCGCCGCATCAAGGCCGTGCTGGTTGCAGACATGATCGGCGACCGCGACCTCAACATCCTGCTGGAGACGCAGTCCACCCCATGGCTGCGCGCCATCCTGCGCCAGGCCGCCGCCAACACCCATCACTCCGCCAACGTCTTCAAGACCGAGGGCTCCGAGGAGGACGACCACCTGCCCTTCCTGCAGCGCGGCATCCCCGCCCTCGACGTCATCGACGTGGACTACGGCCCGCACACCGCCGCCACCCCCGACGGTTACCACCACACCGCGCAGGACACCATCGACAAGCTCAGCCCCCAGTCGCTGCAGATCTCCGCCGACCTCTTCCTGGAATCCATCCGCCTCATCAACCAGCGATAGTTTCAAGCGGCCTGCTTGTGTATTCACGAACTGCAGTGACGCGGGCATTTCATCAATTGACTGACAGATAGGAAAGTACTACCATCCTCTCCTGCCGAGTTCAACGTGTTGGAGGTTATTGTGGCTGATCATAAAGCACTTGTAAGCAAACTTGTGCATCCTCTATTCCTGTTTCTTGATGTAATGGGCATAGCTTCGTGCTTTGCCATCGGCTTTGTTCGGCCAACTTGGCACCCCTTCTTCATTACACTAGGATCTGCGCTTCTTACAACCGGCATCACTCTTCCTGTCGCAGTCTTTTTCCAATCCATCCATAATGAGCAGGCGTTCAAGATACTTAACTCATGTACACGTGCGGGAATAGAGTCGGTATTTGTTTCCAGAAAACAAGATTCATCCGACCTGTATGTAGCGATGCGAAAAGCACTTTCCGATTCAACCACAATTTCTCTACTAGGAGTGGCCTTTAAAACTTTCTTCGACCCAAGTGGCGAGGCTAGGGAAGCACTGAGCTGGGCTCTCAACTTGCCTGCGAAAACTTTGAAGGTTTTGCTACTCGATCCAAAATGTCAAGCTGCGAGATTGCGCGAAAAGGCTGAACATGGCAACTCCACAATTGATGATATAGAAAAAGCTATATCGACTGGCCTGCTTGCCGTTTTCCTTGAGCGGATGATTCGTTTGAGAAAGGAAATTGGAGAGGTTGAGTTTGACCGCATGGTGGCTGACTTTGTGAGAATGGTCCACCTTGACACAGCGGGTCTGAGACAGAGGTTGAACATGCAGGTTCGCACATACACTTCCGAACCCGTGGCGCAGATAATAATGTTCGATGGCTCGCTATTTGGCGAACAGTACCATCGGGGGCGGCCAAACGAGATAGTTCCACTTATGAGCTGTATTGGCAAATATATGCCAGTGATTCAGTTCCGAAGGGGCAGCTATAGTTACCGCTTTCTGGAATGTCATTTCGTGACTATTTGGAGTGAGGCGCAGGATATTACGGATAAGCTAATTAGCGATGCACTACGCAAACTGCCCGCTCTTTTGCTGATGCTTGAGTGCTAGAGAACGCCGGATGCCCCATTCATCGCGTTGACCGGGGTCCCCGTCGAGCGGTCTTGGCTCGCTGGGGTGGTTAGCGATGAGTGGGAACGGCGCTCCGCCTTACTTCACAAACCGCAGTTCGCCGCGCCGTACAACCGAGTGCCGCGCCACCCCGTCCCGCTCTGGATAATCGATGCGAAAGTGCGCCCCACGGCTCTCTTTCCGTCCCAGCGCCGCCTGCGCAATCGCCTCCGCCACCACAAGCAGGTTGCGCGCCTCCTGCGCCCTCCGCGTCATCCCCCGCGGCCCGATTTTCCGCAGCTTCGCCAATCCTGCTTGCGCTCGCCGCAGCCCCGCCCCATCGCGCAGCAGCCCAGCGTCCCGCCACATCAGCCCTCGCAGCTCCGCAATCCAGGTCTCCACACCCACCTCATCGATCGCTCCATCCTCCGTCTTGTTCCCTGCTTCACGCTGCCTGTCGTCTGTTCCCTGCTCCCTGTTCCCTGTTGCCTCGTCTCCAGCCATCGCCTCGGCCGCCAGCGCGCCGAAGACCAGCCCCTCCAGCAGCGAGTTGCTGGCCAGCCGGTTCGCCCCATGCACTCCCGTGCATGCCGCCTCGCCCGCTGCGTACAGGCCCGCCAGCGAACTCCGCCCGTGTGTGTCCGTCCTGATCCCGCCCATCAAATAGTGCGCCGCCGGCCGCACCGGAATCCGGTCCCTCCCCAGTTCCAGCCCATACCCCGCCAGAAAGCCTGAGATCCCCGGAAACCGCGCCTTTATATCGAAACTCTTCCCCGCCTCGCGCATATCGAGATAGACCGCCCCCTCCATCTCCTCGCGCCCGATGGCACGCGCCACCACATCCCTCGGCGCCAGCTCCGTCCCCGCGTGGTAGCGCTGCATAAACCGCTCTCCGCTCTCGTTCACCAGCCACGCGCCCTCGCCGCGCAGCGACTCGCTCATCAAAAACCGTGGCGCTCCATCCTTCGCGAACGCCGTCGGATGGAACTGATAGAACTCCATGTCCATCAGTTCCGCTCCGGCGCGATAGGCCATCGCGATGCCGTCGCCGGTGGCCACCGCCGGGTTGGTGGTATCGCTATAGACCTGCCCCGCGCCGCCGCTGGCCAGCAGCACAGCCCGCGCGCGCACCTCGATCAACCCTCCCGCCGCATTCAGCAGCGTCGCCCCCACCACCCGCCCAGCGCCATCCTCGTCGGAGCAGACAATCAGGTCTACCGTTGTCGCCCACTCCATCAGTTCCACGCGCTCCAGCCCGCGCAGATGGCGCAGCAGCGACACCAGGATCTCCCGCCCCGTCGCGTCCCCATTGGCATGAAGTATCCGCGCCAGGCTGTGCGCGCCCTCTCGCGTACGCATCAACTCGCCAGCCAGCTCCGCTGCCGCGCTTGCCGGATAACGGTCGAAGCCCGTGCCCCACGCGATCAGCTCCTCCACCCGCCTCGATCCCTGCTCCACCAGCACTGCCGCCGCCGCCGCGTTCACCAGCCCGTCACCGGCCGCTACCGTGTCTGCCAGATGCAGCGCCACGTCCTCGTCGCCGCCCATGGCCACGGCAATCCCGCCCTGCGCATAGGCCGTGTTCGATTCCGCCAGGCCTTCCTTCGTCACCACCAGAACGCTACCCGCTTCGGCCAGCCCGACCGCGGCACGCAACCCTGCAATCCCACCGCCCACAACCAAATAATCCACCACGCGCATACTTCAAGGCTACCACCGTATTAACGCGAAGCGCCGAGAACGGTCGGGTGCCCCATCCATCGCGCACTTGCGATCGGGGTCCCCGGCGAGCTTGCTCGCTGGGGTGAGGATGGGTGGGATGCATACAGCCTGCGCCATGATGATCTCTGTGCGATACCATTACCTCATCGTGTCCTCTATTCGCGTCACCACCCCCGCCGCCGCCTACAACGTCACCATTGCCCCCGGCCTGCTGCGCACGCTCTACCCGCGCCTGCGCAGGCTCACGCCGGGAAAAACTCCGCACCTCTTCGTCGTCACCTCGCCCGCCATCTGGGCGCTCTGGCATAAGGCCTTCCTCGCCAGCTTTCCCGCGGCCCAACAGCCCACCGTGCTCTTTCTCCCCCCCGGCGAGTCGCACAAGCGCCTCGCCACAGTCGAGTCGCTCGCCCAGCAGCTCGCCCTCTCCGGGGCCGACCGCGACTCCATCCTGCTCGCCTTTGGGGGCGGCGTCATCGGCGACGTCACCGGCTTTCTCGCCGCCATCTACATGCGCGGCATCCGCTACGTCGGCCTGCCCACCACGCTGCTGGCACAGGTGGACTCATCCCTCGGCGGCAAGACCGGCGTCAACCTCCTCGCCGGCAAGAACCTCATCGGCGCCTTCCACCACCCGCTCGCCGTCTTCAGCGACATCGACACGCTCGCCACTCTCCCCGCCGCCGAACTTCGCGCAGGCCTGCAGGAGGCGATCAAAGCAGGCATAATCCGTGACGCGAAGTTGTTCCGCTATATGGAATATAACGCTGATTTAATTCTCTCGGCTGATCCATCCGCTCTGGCCCGCGTCGTCACCGCCAGCGTCCGCGTCAAAGCCGAGGTCGTCCGCCGGGACGAGAAGGAATCCGGCCTGCGCATGGTGCTCAACTTCGGCCATACCATCGGTCACGCCATCGAGGCCACCACGCACTACCGCAAGCTCCTGCACGGCGAAGCGGTCGCCTGGGGCAGCATCGCCGCGCTGCATGTATCGCTCAGCCGTGCGCGCATCACTCCGGAAGACTTCGCCCGCACGGCCAACCTCATCCTGCGCTACGGCCCCATCCCGCCGTTCAAGGCCGACCCAGCCAAGCTCGTCGCGCTCACCTCCGCCGACAAGAAGAAGCGCAGTGGCCGCCGCGCCTTCGTCCTCGCCACCGGCATCGGCCGCACCCTAGTCGCCTACGACGTCACCGACGCCGAACTCATCGCCGCCACCAACGCCATGCTCACCGACATGCGCACCTACAGCAGGCCAGAATGAGATCACCGCGACGAACTTCGTTTTACGTCATCATGGCCATCTACAGTGCATACAACCTTCTTTGGTTGGCTGGCACCATGTTCTCCTACGGAAAGAACGACACACCTAGCGAAGCCCTCTTCTTCTGCCTTACCTTCCTTGCTGACATTCCGGCCTTCTTTGTCATCACCCGCAAATTGCGGCCCGGGCTTATCCTATTCTGCCTATTGCTCGCCTTTAGCTTCGCCCTCGCCGCGTCGCAGCATATCCTCAACAGCTTCAGCCTTCTCTATTGGTACGCCCCGAAACTAGTCCCACTATCCATTGCCGTCTGGGCCGCCTCATCGAGAACGGACACTACTTTGTCTTTAGATACCCCAAGGTTTTAGCCTTGGGTTTCACAAGTCCGCTTAATAGCACGTGGCAGTAACCACTGGTATACACTCGTTTGACGACCACTCCCCATCTCGACCCCACCCCAGGCGCGCGTCCCGGCGGCGTCTCCGATCCCGCCGCTGCGGCCCAGAGCATCCAGCAGATGTTCGACGCCATTGCGCCGCGCTACGACCTCGCCAACCACTTGCTCTCGCTCGGTATCGACCGCCTCTGGTGGAGGCGCACCGCGTGCGCCCTGTGTCCCATCCTGGCGCGCCCCGAAGCCATCGTCCTCGACCTATGCTGCGGCACCGGAGACATGACCCTCGCCCTCGACCGCCTTCGTCCCAAGCCGCGAAATCGGGTACCTCCGGGGCTAAAGCCCGCTTCTATAACGGTGCCTGTCGGCACGGCTGAAGCCGTGCCCTTAAGCAAGACCAGTTCGTCCGAAGCCGGCGAAACCCACGCCACGTTCCCCACTCCAATCCTGGCCGTCGATTTTTCCCGCAAGATGCTCGCCCTCGCCCAGCCCAAGTTTGCTGGCCGCAACATCCGCGCCATCGAGGCCGACGCGTTGCATCTCCCCTTTGCAGACGGCTCCATCGACCTCGTCACCTGCGCCTTCGGCTTCCGCAACCTGGCCAGCTACACCGACGGCCTCGCCGAGCTGCACCGTGTCCTGCGCCCCGCGGGCCAGATCGCCCTCCTCGACTTCAACCAACCCACAGGCCTCATGGGCGCTCTCTACTCGCTCTACTTCAAATGCATTCTGCCGCTGCTTGGCCGCATCATCTCGCGCGACCCACGCGCCTACACCTACCTGCCGGAGTCGGTCGCCCGCTTCCCACGCCCGCCGCGCATGATCGAGCTGATCTCCGCCGCTGGCTTCACCGCGCCCACCTGGACCCCCTACACCTTCGGCGTCGCCGGGCTCTACCGGGCGATCAAGCCATGAAGCCGCGCGGAAGACCTGTGTTTCACGTTTTGCGAAGGCCCGGGGCTAAAGCCCATTGAATCCATTGGCATTATTCAGGGGGCTGAAGCCCCCTGCTCCCTCCAAAAGGCAACAACGGAGTCGTTCAGCTCCCTCTGAAGCCCCCTGCTCCCTCCAAAGGCAATGCCGGAAATTTTTCCGCAGCTTGAAAATCCGGCACGCACCCCTCGAAAGCGATAGCATCACTGCCATGAGCCTTCCTCCGGTCAGCCCGACGCAAGCCGCTTCCTCGCCCGGACCATCCCCTCACGCCGCCAAGCGCACAGCCGCGATCTTCTCCGTCCTCGCCGCCGCTCTGGTCGCACTGCTCAAGCTGCTGACCGGACTGCTCACCGGTTCGCTGGGAATGCTCTCCGAGGCGGCCCATTCGGCCATCGACCTCATCGCCTCGGCGATCACTCTCTTCTCCGTGCAGGTCTCCGACCGTCCCGCCGACGAGGTGCACAACTACGGCCACGGCAAGGTGGAGTCGCTGGCCGCCTTCGTCGAGACGGGCATCATGTTCGCCTCCTGCGCGTGGATCGTCTACGAGGCCGTCAGCCGCATCGTCCTCCACCGCCATCTCGCGCTGCTGCCATCGCTCTGGCCCTTCGCCGTTCTGCTGGTCTCTATTGTGGTGGACTTCAGCCGCTCGCGCACGCTGGGCCGCATCGCGCGCCAGCACCGCTCCCCCGCTCTCGCCGCCGACTCCCTCCACTTCGCCACCGACATGTGGGCCACGCTGGCCGTCATGCTCGGCCTGGGGGCCACCTACGCCGGCGAGCGCCTCGCCCGCCCCTGGCTGGAGTACGCCGACCCCATCGCCGCACTGGTGGTCGCCGGAGTCATCCTGCGCGTCAGTTGGCGGCTTGCCCACCAGACCATCGACGCCCTGCTGGACGCCACACCCACCACCGACCCCACCAGTCACCAGCCTCAGTCCAAGGACCAGCTCCGCGCCAATCTGCTGCACGACCTCACCGCCATCCCCGGCGTGCTCTCGGTGGAACGCCTGCGCACCCGCCGCTCCGGCCCCAACTACTTCGCCGACGTCACGCTCGGCCTGCCGCGCAACCTCACCTTCCAGCGCTCCGAGCAGCTCACCCTGGCCGCCACGCAGGCCGTGCAACGCCACCTGCCCGGGGCCGACGTCGTCGTCCACACCGTCCCCACAGCCTCGCTTGCGGAGAGCGTCCACGACCGCATCCGCGCCGTCGCGGCCCGCCGCAACCTCGCCATCCATGAGATCAGCGTGCAGCAGATCAGCGGAGAGCAGCACGACCCCCTCCATCCCCGGTTGCACATCGAACAGCACCTGGAGGTGGACGAAACCATGCCCCTGCGCCAGGCCCACGACCTCGTCACTACGCTGGAGGCCGAGATGCGCCGCGAGGTCCCCGCCATCGCATCCATCCTCACCCACATCGAGAGCGAGCCGGCCACCATCGAGCGGCCCGCCTCGCTGGAGCGCGACCGCGAGCTGGAACTGCGCCTGCGCCACGTCGCCACCGCCTTCCCCGAGGTCCTCGACATCCACGAGGTCTACGTCACCCGCCACGCCCCCAGCGTCGTCCCTGCCGCCGCGCACGCCGCGTCTTCCAATCCCACCCAAACCGGCAAGCAGCCTGCATCTGAAAACCTGCAACGTGCAACTGGCAACATTCCCGTTCACACCCAGGTCTCCTGCCACTGCACCCTGCCCGACGACCTGCCCATGGCCCGCGTCCACGCCGTCATCACCGCGCTGGAGGGCGCCTTCAAACTCGTCGCGCCCGAGGTCGACCGCCTGCTCATCCACCCCGAACCCGCCACCGACAACCGCCGATGAATGCCCCACCAAGGTGTGCTATCGTTTTTTCGCAGGAGGTAAGTATGAAACGGTCCCTGGTATTTCTTGCAGCGCTGGTCACGCTCTCGCTGACAACCTTTGCGCTGCTCGCACAACCCCCCGCCCACAGCAGCACTGCAAAGCCGCCGGCGCGCGGTCCCGCAGCCTTCCGCGGCAGGCCCAATACCCAGCCCAACCGCAACTACAGCGACGCGCCCGGCCATCCCAACGCGCCCCACGTCGAGGCCGACGGCAAGTGGGTCGGCCACGACACCGGCCGCAACGATCCGCACTACAAGCTCGACCATCCCTTCGCGCACGGCCGCTTCACCGCAGGCTTCGGCCCCGCCCACGTCTGGCGCCTGGCCGGGGGCGGTCCCGACCGCTTCTGGTTCGGCGGCTTCTTCTTCCACGTCGCGCCCTTCGACATCGCCTTCTGCAACGGCTGGTTCTGGGACTCGGACCCCATCATTCTCTACGAGGACCCCGACCACCCCGGCTGGTACCTGGCCTACAACGTGCGCCTCCGCACCTACGTCCATGTAGAATATTTGGGCCCGCAGTGATGGTTTGACTGGACCGGCAGCGATGGAGTGGCTGGGCCATCCGCAATGGAATGTAGCGCAAAAAAGTGTGCCCCCCATCCGAACTCTCTGGACGAGGGGCACACAATTCCAAACTCACTCGGGCAACCGTCCGCTACAGCCCACGGTCAGTTCTCGTACTGCTCCATCCCTGCTTCGGTCGACGCATACTGCGCCTCATCCGCCAGCTTGCGTTCGTCGTACATGCGATGGATCGATTCCACCGCCGCGGCGAATCCCGCAGCCGATACAGCGCGTGAGAAGTAGTACCCCTGGGCCTCATCGCAGTTGCGTCGCGCCAGAATTTTAAGGTGGTCTGTCGTCTCCACACCCTCGGCCGTCACCTTGATGCCGAGGTGGTGCGACATGGACAGGATCGCGCGCACGACCGTCGCGGCGTTCGGTTCCGAGACGGCCTTCAGGATGAAGCTCTGGTCGATCTTCAGCCGGTCCACAGGATACTTCAATAGATACGAGAAGCTGCAAAATCCCGTGCCGAAGTCGTCGATCGCAACCCGCGCGCCAAGCTGCCGGATCTGTTGCAGTTTCTCCAGGTTCGACGCCGAGTTGATCATCAGGACCCTCTCGGTCAACTCCACCTGAAGGCTCTTCGCCGGAAGTCCGCTGCTCTCCAGCGCCTCGCCGATCACCTCCAACAGGTTGCTCTGCTCAAACTGCCTCGGCGACAGGTTCACCGAGACGGAAAGGTCCATCCCCAGATCGTCGCAGATCGCCTTCGCCTCTTTACACGACTGCTTCATCACCCACTCGCCGATGGGCACGATCATCCCCGTCTCTTCCGCCAACGGGATGAAGACCGAGGGCGAGAGCATGCCCAGCTTGGGATGGCGCCAGCGCAGCAGCGACTCCATGCCGACCACCCGGCCCGTGGTCAGCGACACCAGCGGCTGATAGTGCATGAACAGCTCATCGCGCACCAGCGCGTGGCGCAGCGCGGCATCCATCGACATGCGGTCCTGCGACTGCTTCAGCATCGCGTCGGCGAACATCTGGTACTGGTTGCGGCCATTTGCCTTGGCGACATAGGTCGCCGCATCGGCGCGTTCCAGCATGGTGTCAACGTCCCCGGCAAAGTCGGGATAGACGCACACCCCGACGCTGGCCGTAAGGTTGACCTCCATCTCGCCCACCTGCGCGGTGCTGGCGATCAGGTCGACCAGCCGCTGCGCGCACCGCTCCACATCTTCCATGCCTGCGATCTGCGGCATCACGATGACGAATTCGTCGCCGCCAAGCCGTCCCAGCGTGTCCGAGCGCCGCAGCGATTGCTGCATCCGATCGGCCATTCCCACCAGCACCTCGTCGCCGGCCTTGTGTCCCAGCGAATCGTTCATCCACTTGAAATGGTCCAGGTCGACCACAAACACCGCCGCCTTGCGCCCGTGCGCCGTGGCCTTCTCGATCGCCTCGGCGATGCGCTCGCGCAGCAGCGGACGTCCCGGCAGGCCCGTCAACTGGTCGTGGGAGGCCATATGCTTCAGGTACAGCATCAACTGCTTGCGCTCCGTGATGTCCGACGCAATGGCGATGAATCCGCTGATCTCGCCCGCCCCATCGCGCACCGACGTCACCGCGACATGCACCGGCAGCGTAGTGCCGTCCCGCTGCATGTACGTCCAGTCCTTCTCATCGACCTCTCCCTGGGCGGCCTTGGCCGTAAGCAGGGCGAAGCCCTCCAACCGCGGGCCATCTTGCGGCGCGGTTTCGTCAGGCAGAGGAGCCAGCTCCGTGGGATCGTGCAGCATGGTGATCGCCACCTTGCCCACCATCTCCGCGCGCGTATATCCCGTCAGTTTTTCGGAAGCCCCGTTCATCGCCCGGATCATTCCGTTCAGGTCCGTCTCGATAATGCTGAACGGCGCCGTATCAAAGACCGAGTTGCTGAAGTTCGACAGGCTCCGGTAGCGCTCTTCCGTTTCCTTGACTTCGGTCACATCGCTGACCGTAACCGCCACGCCATCGTCAAGTTTATGAATCCGCCGGCGAAGCCACCTCTCCCCGCCATCGTCCAGATGCACCACCAGGTCTTCATACAACGGTTTACCAGAAAGCACCACGCTGCGATATTTCTCGAAGAGTTCTCCGGTGCTGTCCGCTGGAAAGACCTCGCACAGGTCGCGGTCCAACAGCTCGATGCGCGGCTTCTGCAACAGTTCTTCAGCATGGGAGTTTACATACCGGTACCGCAGGCCCACAATCTCGCCGTCCTTGTTCCGCACCGAATCCAGTATGGAAAAAGCGTCCGGGCTGGTCTCCGCCGCCGCGATAAACCGTGCGTTCTCTTCACTGTTCTTGCGATAGCCCCCACCCTCGCTCCGCTCGCGCCACACCAGCAGAATGACAATGATCGACAGTACCGCCGTTCCCCATGTGAAGCCATTGTCCACGGTCGGCGACACCGATGAGCGGCCCGCCGCTGCAAGCCGCCACACCATCACGAGCAGCGCCACCAGCCCGAACGCAAATGTAGACAGCCGGATCCGCCTAATAACCTTGCTACTTAGCTTCATCAAACGGTTCGCCTTCCATGACACATCGCCGACGTGACTGCTTCAGCGTCCCACGTCTTGTCGATTTAGAATGGCCCACAAACAAGTGCAAAGCAAGGCTAGCATCCGGCAATCAAAAAGGAACTAACCTTATGGTAACTAAACTACAACTATTGAGTAACCTAAGTCACATGGTCCCCAAAAAACGTTAGTCACATCCCGGCAGGTTTCTCCCGTCCGGGCGCCGACAGGCCAGGCGATTGGCCCGGCAAGAACGGCCTTGTCCGGTGAAGCGGCCCCATTCCAACGCATCCTCATGCTGGTCCTCCCCGGAAGCCTTGCTTCCCCGCCGGCATGCGCCCGATCCATGCCTCGCGACCACGATTATTTGCCGCCTCGCAGCAACCGTTCGCCTCCGTTTCCGTCTATTGTGATAGTCATGAGCCCCATGCGAATCCTTCGCCCTTCCCTCTTCGCCGCGCTGCTGCTTCTAACCTCAGCCAATGCCGCGCCTCTGCTGGCGCAACCGTCCGGCGCTGCCGCTCAAGCCCAATCTTCCGCCGCACCCGAGCAGGCCCCCGCCACCACCGCTCCCACACTCAACGTCGATGCGCGCCTGGTCAACATCCCCGTCGTCGTCCACGATAAAAAAGGCGCCCTCGTCCAGACCCTCGCCAAGGACAACTTCGTCCTCCAGGTTGATGGCCATCCCCAGACCATCCGCTACTTCAACCGCGACACCGATCTTCCGCTCACCCTCGGACTGCTGGTCGACGTCAGCCTGAGCCAGCGCGACGCCATCGACGACGAACGCACCGCCAGCTTCGCCTTCCTCGACGACATGCTCACCGGCCCCGCCGGCCGCGACAAGGCCTTCGTCGTCCAGTTCGCCCGCCAGACCGACCTGCTGCAGGACGTCACCAGCTCCAAGCCCAAACTACAGGCCGGCCTCAAGCAGTTGGAGACACCCGCCTCCGGCGACTACGACACAACCAGCTCCGGCCCCAACTCCAGCGATACCGGCTCCGAGCGCTCCAGCGACAGCTCCACTCGCACGCGCCGCGCCGGAACCACACTCTACGACGCGCTCTTCCTCGCCTCCGACGAGCTGATGAGCAAGCAGACAGGACGCAAGGCCATCGTCATCCTCTCCGACGGCGTGGACAGCGGCAGCAAGGAGTCGCTCGCCTCCTCCATCGAGGCCGCCCAGCGCGCCGACACCATCGTCTACGCCATCTACTTCAAGGGCCGCGAGACAGCCGGCGGATTCAATCAGAATCCGGGCCGCCAGGGTGGCGGAGGATTCCCCGGCGGCCGTGGTGGCGGTGGTGGTTATCCCGGTGGAGGCGGTGGCTATCCCGGTGGTGGTGGACGTGGAGGCGGACAGGGCCGTCAGCCCGAGAATCTCCCAAGCCATATCGACGGCAAGAAGGTCCTGCAACGCATGGCCGACGAGACCGGCGGAGGGCTCTTCGAGGTCAGCAAGATAGAGACATTCGCCGAGATCTACAAGCAGATCGGCGACGAGCTGCGCGCAGAGTACCGGCTCGGCTACACCCCAGACAAGGAGACCGCCTCCGACGGCTACCACCGCATCGTCCTCTCGCTCTCCAAGTCCAGCCCCAAAGACCTCTTCCTGCAGACCCGCGACGGCTACTACTCCGGCAACTAGAGCAACCGCGCAATATGGAGTGCAGCTTCCGCTCGCCTCATTTCCGCGTGAAGGGAGCAGATATCCGCTGCTGCGCCAGCTCTTTGGCAGTAGCCGAACCCATGCCATATTGCGAAAGCTCCATCGTCTTGCCAGATTCCTTGGAGCTCAGCACCATCTGGTACTGCTGCAGCGCCTGATCTCGTTCACCCAGCAGATCGCACATCTGCCCCATCCACAGTCGGGACCAATCCCCCAATTTGTCCCGCTTCGCCTCCGCCAGGCCGTTCAGCGTCTGAAATGCATCAAACGCCTCGCGATAGTTCTTCGCATCGTAGAGGGCGTACCCGAGATAAAGCCGCGCTTCCAGGTCTTCGGGATTTTCGCTCACCAGAGTCTGAAAAGCTTCAACCGTCTGTTGGCTCCCGCGGCTGTCCTTGTATAGGAACATCGCGTCATCTTTGGTTCGCGGCGGTTTATTGAGCTGCACCGAGATCAGCGATCTGCAACCATGAAGGTCGTCGGAATCCCGCAGAACTGCAGGCTCCACCAGCCTCCCTGCCTTCGCAAGCTCCTCCAGGATTGCGTATGCCGTCTCATGCTGCACGATCAGGAACATCTCGCCGGCAGAGATGCCATAGGATTGCCCAAGCTGCTTATAGTCGTATGCGTTCGCAACCAGATTGGCATACTCGCCTGCGAGTTTCTTGAACAGCTTGTCCAGACTGTCTCCACGGTGATAGGCAAACCCCTGAAACTTCAGGTCCGCGTCGAACAAACCGAGCTGCTGCAGCGGCTCAGCCCGTGCAGCGCTCACTGGAAGCCCCCACGCTGCGCGGTTCAACTCAAACTGCGAGCCGAAGACCGTTCGACTGTTGCAGGAAGTTCGTTGACCCCAGGTCACGCTGAAAGAATCGTCGCCCACTCCGGAGTCGTACGAATTTGTCCCGACCATATAAGGATGCTCTGGAAATATCCGCCACTCAGCCGTGGGAGGGGTGCCATGATGAAATGCTTGTCCCCAACCGTCATACCAGAATCGGTCCATCACCCGCGACCACAACACATGAAACACCATCTCCGGGCGGTTGGGCAGCGCCTGAACAATCTGGTCCAGGATGGGAATAACCCGCGGCGTCAACGAACTCGCCACCGAGTCCACGGTCGCCGCCAGCCGCACGCGGTCGTCCCCGGCAATGACTGGAAACGCGACAAAATATTTGTCGTCGCGCAGCACCAGGACATTCCCGGCCACAAGTTTCTGCAGGCGATCGTCCAGGTCCGGCACATTCAGCTTGGCAAGCTCGGAACGGGACGCTCCATGGATGCATGCATTGGCGATTCCATTGTTGGTGGAGTCGCGCAAGAGCGACGTCTTCGGCGCAGGCCGCAGCGGCGCTCCTCCGGTAAAGCCTGTAACCGAAGAAAAACTGATTGCAGAGTTGGACTTGGCGGCAAAGCTCGTAGCAGAAAAGAGACAGAACGCTAGCACGACAAGGGCCCGCATGAGCAACCTCCAGTATTGATTACGATTGCAGAATCAAGTGGAGAAACGCCCACGGGCCGCTGCTTCACAATTCGCATCATACGGCAGAAATGTGAAACTGAAAGCGCTGGGACTGGATAAAAGTTGTGAATGGATGGGATAAATGGAGCCGATGAACGGATTTGAACCGTTGACCTACGGTTTACGAAACCGTTGCTCTACCAGCTGAGCTACATCGGCCTGCCAGCCTCATTCTACCGGCTCCGCCC
>Ga0116110_1001197_pt1 | contig 14211 bp, 7 predicted proteins | sample June2015DPH_8_50_FD_89719 | JGI IMG/M metagenome (GOLD analysis project Ga0116110, IMG submission 89719) | Peatland microbial communities from SPRUCE experiment site at the Marcell Experimental Forest, Minnesota, USA - June2015DPH_8_40 | ecosystem: Environmental > Terrestrial > Soil > Wetlands >...
CGACCACGCTCAGGAATGATCTCAACGGCCTGACGGCCGGCACGGAGATTGTGCTGGTGGGTACCACGCTGAATAACAACGCCGACGCCGGTCTCGACACCCGGGGCATTGGGGGCAGCAACTATGGGGTCGCTCCGGGTGCAACCAATCCACCCCAGGGGTATGCCGCGATTGGAATCTCGGGGGCCACACCCGGCAGCGCCTACGAAAGCTACTACCTTGTAGGCGATCTCGGCCAAGCCTACTGGAGGCCTCCTTTCGCCAACGGTCTGCTGGTCGAGGACCAATTTCTCAACTACAATTTCCACCCCGGCGACGATCTCCAGTTCGAGGTTTACCCGAATAACCCCAACACCGGCAACAGTAATGTCTTTATCAGCGAAAACGGCGACGTTCATGGTTGGGCTCCTCCTCTCGGCTCCGCGAATGGCTTTTGGCTTCTCATCCTGGATGGAGTGACCTTGCTGCCGATCGACGCCAGCACGGCCAGCGGCAGTCCATGTCAACCGTCTGGATTCGCGCAAAATTGCGGACAGTTTTTCCCCACCGGCAGCACCGACCCGACCACTGCTACCAACGCCATCTTTAAGCTGGGCGAAGTGCTCAGTGGGATCACGCCACGTCAATTGGCAGTCCTCACCACGTACGGACAGCCATTCCAGAACGCGTCGGCAGTAAATTCCTTCTTGGCAGGGGAGATTTTCGAGTTGGGGGGTTCTCCTTACACCTTGCAGTCGCTCACCACGGGCAACTCGACGTATACACTGATTGCTCCCGGGGTCCTCAATCCCAACGCCTGGCATAACCCCTTTTCGACAGGCGTGGTGAATTCCTCGTCTGCCTTCGGCCAGCAGGGGCAGACCGGTTTTGTCCGCGGCGTGATGGCGCGTAGCAATAAGGGTCTCTACTTCCCCGCTGTCGTGTCTCAGGAAGACGGGCTAATGAATGGCTCGGGCGCCAAGAGCCTGAGCATCGACTACGACTTCTACACAATCAGCACCCAAGCCCCCATGGATTGGCCGCTGACCGATACCCCGGGACACATGGCGGCCTATCACTGGGCCAGCCACACGTTTTTGCGCGCCCATTACGGCGAGATAGGAACCTTCAGTGAGGACCTGCGCTACTGGTATCCCAGCCCTAGCCGGAATGCGAACATGGCAGGCTACAATACGGACTTTCTATGTCCCAATACCGTGCCGAATTCACCCTGCGCCTACCCGGGCGGTAATGTTGGCTTCACGGCGCAAGATCTGGCAGACGTGGATGCGGAACTTTATACCGAGCTCACTGCGCTCCATGATACGGACCTTTTCCTCGGCTCCAACGGGATCGGTGGTCTGATCCATGGGCCCAGCGGGCTGGCTGAACAGATGATTTCAGCAACTTACGAGGTTCTGAATAATCAGGCAGTCCCGGTGACGAGCAGCACGGGCGTGAGCGCATCATCGTTCGACTGGATGAACCTGATGGCGGGCGCCACATCCGTACTCGCTGCCGCGCTCGGGCCGCTTGGCCTCCCGGAGGCTGGGGTGGCCATGGGGGTCACGAGCGGCATACTGTGGACAGGATCGGCTGAGGCGCCGTGGTGGTCGGGGAATGAATCCCCAACGCCTCCGTACTACGAGAACGCTTTCGATACTACCCTGGGACAGCTTTCGGAAAGCGAAGGCACGTACTACCAGAATCTTGCTAATTCCTACGACACCACACTCAACAATATCTACAGCGACTGGGGCAAACTATCGGCAACAGGGAGCAAAACGGCCAATTCGAACTCAGGCTGGAGCTTCAATAATGAACTGGACCCCGACAAATTTGCAGGCATATTGTCAGCCGGGGCACAACGCTCCGTGTACGCTCAGTTGGTGCCGCAGTTTTACGCCCTGGACACCTACAAAGTAGAGCCGGTGTTAACCCTCGATCGGCTCGGCATGTTCTTTAGTGTCGTTGACGTTACCAGTGCTACGTTTAACAACCGTTGCGACGCTTCCTACTCCTCGTCAGTAGTGTCCGACGGCTACCTCTACCAGACTTATCCTTCGCTTGAGGCTTCGGGAGCGACGGACATGTTTGTGCTGGGCGGCACGATCAACAATCAGGGCACCACGAACGTGAGCGAGTCGTTTCCTACCGATTCGCTGCTGAACATATTCTTCGGTGCGGGTGCGGGGGAATTGAACATTCCGCAAGGTCTCATCTTCGGGACTGGTGCTATAACAGAGAGACAAGGGCCGAATATGGGCACCTACGACGGCGTCTTCCAGTGCTATAAGCCGGGTTGCTCGGATACCTCGAGCGCACCTAATGACAGCGGCTGCATCGGGCCATAGCCTGAAAACTTCTGAGTGTTTTTCTTCGTATGGGCTTTTTCTATTACGGGAGGACGCCAGAGGCCGCGCCGGCTTCGCGGGTGCTTGGTTTCAGCACGCTTGTGTCGTCCTTTCTCCGTTTTGGGAGAAAATCACCGACAGAGCCGAGTCGCTAACTCACTCTCGCCCCTAAAAGGAGGGGGCTAACCATGATGCTACGCACACTGTTCCTGGCAATATGCGGATTGTCTCTATTCTCAGTTGAGGCTTCCGCAAGGCAAATCTTCTGGCAGTTGAGGGATGTGCAGTTCAGTGACGGCGCGCTCGCGGGGGGCAGGTTTATCTACGATGCCGACTCGAATGAGTACAGTTTTGTGCTCATCATCACTAATCGTGGCAGAAGCCGCCCTGGCGCAGTTTACACGACCGCCTCCCCAACCTCGAATCGGATAATGGGATTGTTTTTTACCAAGCCGGGGGAAGACCAGAAGGGCCTGCCTGGCTTGGATCTCTTCTACACCAGGGAACTGACGAACGAGGGTGGTGTGGTGCCGTTGGCCGCCGGTTTTGGCCTCGAGATGACCTGCGCGAATGCTAGCTGCAGCGTCTTTGGAACCCCTCAGCGGTTAGTGACGGGCGGATACCTGGAAGGGAGACCGCTTGACGAACCTGACTCGACTTCCATGTCGGGGAGCGATTTCCGTTCCACGGACAAGATAGTCGCAGCCGCACTTCTCGGCGGGTTCAGGATTCAGGCGCAGGTTCCATCGTCGCAACACCCTCTGCCCACACCTATTCCATCCTGGATAGCGCGGGAGGCGTATCGGTCGGCGAGACGAGATTCTCGGGAACTAACGGCGGCAATAACACATTTGGACTGGCGCCGCGTGTGAGTCGAGCGCCCCTGAGTAAGGAGGTCTTGGCGCCAAACAGTGACGCGCCACCCGACCGACTAAGGAGGATTCCCGATGCGAGGTACAAGTCGCCACAACCTGACCTTGTTTGCCAGGTTTCGAGGATTGCTTGTTATCATTGGGCTGAGTCTTTGCGTAGTTCAACCAAGCATGGCCTCGCCACAGATTCAAGCAACCACTTATCAGCCTTGCGGCGTGGAATCGGCCGCAGCGGGGAGCGTGGCTGCCAGCACTGCGCTCGCCGGTGCTCAGCCGGGCGCCACCGACCCCCTGGGCATACCAGCCGGTCGCTATACGCTGTTTCCGGACCAGGGCGTGGGGAGTTTCCAACCTACAACGTCGAACGCGTATCAGACCCTCTTCTATAAAACCGACGGCGACGCGACGCTCAGTCTCGGGAATTCCACGGTCGTCAAAACAAGCCAAACATATACCGGGAATCCGATTTTCGCCGCCGCCGGGAAAATCCTAACCCCGGACCACGATAACCTGGTGTACGCCACGCGCGTCGGCGCTCCCACCCAGTCTGGGTCCGTGGCCATCAGCTTTGCCCAGGAAGGCCCTTCGGTGACGTTGCCGGAACCCCTCATCCCTCGGCCAGTCAATGCCTCGGATTTCATCGCCATTGCGCAGGCTGATCTCGACAAAGTCCCCGACCAGAATGGCCAGCCCCACAACGAGGTGGTGGTGGCGCACGTCTCGTCGGAGGGCGGCGGTTATTACCGCTATACCCTCGACGTGCTGAATTACTCGTCCGGAAACGTGTCTTCCCCGGACATTACAAGTTTTGACGTTGTTGATATCGCCCCGTACTTCAACAATAGTCCTCAAAACGGCGGGCATGGTGTTCTCCCTGTGGACAACACCATCGCCCTCGCTGTCGGCGATTTCGATGGAGATGGTAACCAAGAAATTGCGCTAGCGGCCTTAGGCGACTACACGGTCTATGTGTACACATTCCGGTATCAGACCGTGAACGGGGTTCATTCGCTGAATGTGCTGAGCTCCTGGTTTGCGGGCGGGTACGGTTTTGTGGTTGGTAGCTTGTCGGCGGCAGCCGGAAACCTCGATGGGAAGGGGCCGGATGAACTGATTCTGGGCTACGTGGATTATGGCGAGAACCCGCTCCGTTATATCGTCAGCGCTCTCGTTCTTAAGTACTCAGGCGCCACTCCTGTGCCCGTGAATACTTACAGCGTGACGGCCAACCCGCCCCCTGACAAGACCTTCGGCGTCTTCACCCGGCCGATCGTGCAGATTGCCACCGGCCAGTTTCTGTTTAAGCCGCCCACCATCGCCTTAGGCACGCGCCAGCTCGCCATCGCCTATACTGACGACGGAGTACTGACACCTCCCGCCAGGCTTCACATCCAGATGCTCTCCTATTCCAGCGACTTGAGCAAGGCAACTCCCCTGGGCCCACTTTTTAACGACTATCCTGTTGTCAATATACCCGCCAGCCCGATAGTCTCCATAGCCGCGGGAGGGTTCCAAGGTTTGAACACCCTCCAAACCAGTGGGAACAACACGCCCGGCGCTCCCCTTGCGACTCTGGCGGTGGGCTTATGGACGTACCCAAGTTACGCGTATCTCGGCCAAACTATCAGCCAGTTCTGGGTACAAACCTTTTTCGTGGACCCTTCCCTCGGCCCTGTCCTGTCAAACTCTGTAAATAAATCCTTCGCATTTGCGCCTAACTTGTCGGCGCGACTGCCGGTCGTGGCCTACGACCTCCAGGGGAAGAGCCTTTACGTGGGAGCGCCGGCCCACATGACCATGACCGGAACGGCCAGGACCGACGTCCTTCTTCAGGAACCCCCCAAGCACGCTTACTGGGACGAGACATCGAAGTCGGTGGTCAACCTCACCCGCCACGACACCAACAACGTTCACCTTTATAACGGTAGCACCAGCAGTTTTTCCACCTCGAGCATCGACGAGGCTTCCCGCAACACCGGCGGGTCGATTGCCCTTTCGGCCGGCGCTACGGTTGGCTACAAATCGTCATTCTTCATAGGCTCTGCAAGTAGTCAGGCCAGCGTTGACGTCACGATAGCGGGCAGCTATGACTACAACGAGAACGAGACAAATTACAATTCGAGCTACGGATCGCGCACCATCAGCTCCCGCAGCAGCACCGACCACGACGACTTTCTGAGCGGCGAAGTACAAACCTTTGACGTCTGGCGCTATCGCGCCTACGGCGCCCCAGCCTCGGGCGAAACGAATACCTTTTACGAGCTTGTATTCCCAGGCCCCAAATTGCCTTTTGCCGGCGGCGGACTGACCTTTGACTGGTACCAACCGGTACACGAAAACGGTAACATCTTGTCCTACCCGTCGGCGCTGGGTCCCCCGGGCAACACCTTCATACCCACCGATCTTGGCACCATCACCCTCCCGAACGGTACGCAGCGTCAGGAGCCGCTGGTGCCTGCGAAGATGAGCTCTTTCAACGGCAGCGGGACCAGCGATTTGCTGGCGTTTTCTAGCGACGTGACCGTAGGGAAATCTTTCACCTACTCTCACGAGCTGGCCGAAAGTGCGGACGTCACGGCAAGTTATACCGCTTCGGCGAGTGTGGCTGGAGCCAGCGGCGAAGTTCGTGCCTGTGGATCCGTCGCGTTCCATAACAGCAACAGTTGGGGAGGGTCACAAACGAGCAACCAGACGGCCAAGAGTGAGACCGAGATCATCCTGAACAACGCGGCTGGCAATGCCAGTTACGCATATCCGTTCTACCCCGTGGTCTACACGACGCAGGATGGAACGTTGAAGATGGCTTCCGCGGTTCCCAATCCGGGCCAAAAGGCTTCGAACGCTAACTACCAAACCTATGCGAATCTTTACGGTGGCAAGCAAGACCCGGCGCTTAACCTGCCCTGGCGGTTTGACTCCTACATCATTACTCCCGGACAGGTCGGATGGACGCCCAATCTGCGCACCGATCGCAAGCAGATGCGCGGGCTCTTCTTCCGCCAGGCCACGGTGAATGACGTAAGCGGCACCTACGAATTCCTCTCCATGTATCCGACCGCCGGAGACACGGTCCGAATCGAAGCGCGCATCTACAACTACAGCACCAACTTTGGCGCGTTCGGCGTTCCGGTTCAGTTCGAGGCCATCCCTTACAATAGCGGGACGAACAGCGAACTCTGCCCGAACCCCATCAATGCCGCGTCGGGAAAGACGGCGGGATTGCTCTGCCCGCCCTCCGAGCGCACAGTCATCGGCCAGACCACCATCCCATCTCTCAATCCACTGCAATGGACTTGCCTGGACGGCGTGGATGACCCGAACATAACCTTCTGCGCGCCTCCGGTGTACATCGACTGGGACACGACCGATTTTGCGGGCCGCTACCCTGGCACCGCAGAATATCGCATCTACGTGGTTCTTAATGGGGACGGCTCGGCGGGCCCGGAGATTTACGGCTGGGAGGGCAACCCCGTGCCCATTACCAATGTGGCCAGCACTACGCCCATGGCGGTGACTGCGCCCGGTAATAAGTTCGAGTATGGCGATTTCGTGACCATCGGCGGAGTGCAAGGCCTGAATCAGGCCAACGGTATCTTCCAGATCGGGGAGTTTTCCAACAGTGGCGATACGTTCACCTTGAACACTTGCCAGCCGAGCCCGCCTTGCGCCGCGTCCTCCGTGCCAGGCAGGACACCCTATTCGGGCGGCGGCGCCGCCACCCTCCTCGATCCCGGGCAGAACAACGAAGGCTACGGCTACATCGGCATTACCACGCCGCTGGTTCAGGCTGCGGATAGCGCACCGGTCACTCCCACAGATCACTTGGACTACAACTCCCTGGAGGGTGTGCGAACCATCGGGCCTCTCGAGGGATTACTGGCCGAAAGCTGGGTGAATGCCTATTTGTACGATCACCAGGATCTGCGCTTTACAGCCTACAGCAACACCATTCACAGCGACGCGGCCGAGGTGTTGCTCTTTGACGGCGATCCCGCCACGGGAGCCCCGGCGATCGCTCAGAAGACGATTCATCCGGGCGCCAATGGCGCTGATGGCGAGAGCGTCTGGTTCGATTGGCAGCCGATGACCCCGGGATTGCACAAGCTCTTCGCCGTGCTCGTGGAGGGGACCGGCCCTCAGGAAAAGGTCGAGCTTGATGTGAATGTCACCAACGGCAACCCGGCCTCACAGTAATCTGCCGGTGCTGGGAGCGGATCGAGCGCCGACCTTCGCGTCGCCGTCCCCGCTTTTGACAGTTTAGTGCAGCGTAATTCAAGGGAGGATATTATGCAGAAAATTCATTCGACGCTGAAGCTGGCTGGCTTGGTTTTCTGCTTGCTGGCGTTTTCGAATGCCGCAAGGGCTGACGACGTGCCGCCTGACAACGTTGAGGGCAATTGGACGATTTACTCAACCAGCCTCGAGAACGGGATGACGGTCGTGAAACATGTGCAAATCGCACAGTATGGCAACAATCTTGGGGGATTCTTCCAGGGTCCCGACCAGGCGGGCCCGATTCAAGGAACGGTCAGGGGCCATCATATCGAGTTCAAGACGCAGACTCGCACCGTCATCACGTTTCGCGGGGAGGTCACCGGAAACTCCATGTCGGGTTTGTTCGGCATTCACGGACGGCATGCCGGTTGGCAAGCCGTGCGCACGACCGGGATTGGGATGGCGGCTCCGGTAACGACTGTGACCGCCACCTACCAGCCTCCCCAGCCCCAACCCACTCCACAACCACCGCCGCAGCCTGAGCAGCAGCCTGCACCTGCCGCGCAAACCAATTCCGGTCCGACCCCCGCGCCGCAAACTCCGGATCAGCTCGATGCTTTGGTTGCACCCATCGCGCTTTACCCGGACGCTCTCGTGGCCCAAGTTCTGGCCGCCTCGACAAATCCAGACCAGGTGGCGTACGCAGATGACTGGCTTCACCAGAACTCCAATCTTACCGGCGCGGCGCTAGCCCAGGCCGTTGACCAGCAATCGTGGGACCCCAGCGTCAAGGCGTTAACGCAGTTCCCATCGGTCATGGATACGCTGGCAAAGAATCTCTCCTGGACCTCGAGCCTGGGGCAGGCGTACGAAAACCAACAGGCCGACGTGATGGCGGCCGTGCAAGCGATGCGGGCCAAGGCGCAAACGGCGGGAACGCTTCAGTCCACGTCCCAGATCACCGTCACCACACCGGCTCCCGGCACCATCGTGATTCAACCAGCTAATCCTGAAGTCGTGTACGTTCCCCAGTACAACCCGACGGTCGTGTATGGAGCGCCCTTTGTGGTGCCTTACTACACGCCGCCCTTCGTGGTTGCGACGGCAGGTTTGTCGTTCGGCACCGGTGTGGCGCTCGGCGCCTTCATCGGCGGCGGCGGATTTGTGGCCGGTGGTGGATGGGGATGGGGCTTCCACTCGTGGGGCTTGCACTGGGGTGGAGGAGGCGGCGGGGGAGGCACCACGGTCATCTACAACCACAACACGTACATCTCGAGGAACACGACTTACCATAACACCACCTATAACAACTATCACCCTTGGGGTCCCGGCGCGCACGGCGCCGGCCCTAGCGGCCCGCATCCTTACGCCCCCGGGCCTTATCGTCCGGACGGCTATCGCCCCGGCTATGGGCCAGATCGCAATCAACCGAATGGCGGCGCCAACGGAAATCGTGGGCTCATCGGGGGCAATGGCGGCGTGCAGGACAAGAATGCCGGCCGCAACGGTCCCGGCGTCGCGCCCGCGGGCGGTTACAACAACCTCGGCCAGGAAGCAAGGAACGAGAACCGCATGGGCGACAGCAGAATGAACAGCTCGCGAATGAGCGGAGACGGCAGGACGAATCGGATGGAGAGCGACCGCGGCCGCCAGAGTATGGCAGGGCGGCGCCCGCAACAACACATGGAGCGGCAGCACGAGCCTATGGCACGTCGCGGTGGTGGTGGAGGCGGGCGCCGCCGCTAGTGGCGCGATTCGATATTGAATGAGTAAGACGCAGGTGACAGAGATCAGACCAGCAGGAGGAGATGGAAAATGAGATCGCGAACACAGGGAAGGGGAGCGTCGAAAGTCACTGCGGTCTTCGCAGTGGTAGCTTTCGCCGCCATCGCTTTAACGGTTGGATGCTTCAAGTCGAAAAACTCGGCCTTCGGTGGCGGGGCCCAAGTGGCGTTCAAGTCGGCAGACGAAGCCGGTGCTGCCCTCGATCAGGCAGCGAAAACCGCTGATCTCGATGCCTTGACCCGCATCCTGGGCCCCGATGCGAAAGTCCTCATTCTGGCTGGCGATTACGAAACCGACAAGGCGGCCATGGACGTTTTCGTCGCAAAGTATCAGCGCATGAACCGTTGGGTCGACATGACAGACGGCAGCCGGGTTCTCTACCTCGGAGCGGATAACTTTGCCTTCCCCGTGCCTCTCGTGAAGAACCCTTCGGGCCAGTGGTACTTCGACGGGGCAGCGGGAGTGCGGGAAATCCGCGCCCGCGAAATTGGCAAGGACGAACTGCTGACCATCGACGCCTGCTACGCACTCGCCAAGGCTCAAGAAATGTATTACGCAGGCAGGGGCAACGCACCGGAATATGCGCGTCGCATTGTCAGCACATCGGGCAATCAAGACGGCCTATATTGGCCCTCGCCCGAATCGCAGGATCCGACGAGCCCGCTCGGGCATTTGAGCAAGTTCCCAAAGACTTCGCTCGGTTCGATGCCTGCGGATGAATCTCTGACCGTCGATGGCTACACCCTGCGCATCCTCACTAGGCAAGGTGGCAATGCTCCGGGTGGCACAAAGAGCTACGTCGTGGATGGAAAGATGACGGACGGCTTCGCCATCCTCGCAGTGCCCGTCAAATACGGTGAAACCGGAATCATGACCTTCACGATCGGTCCAGAAGGCGTCGTCTACGAACGGGACTTTGGTCCCGACACGGCCAAGGCCGCGGCCTCGATTCAACAATACGACCCGGACGACACTTGGGCCCCGGTCGAGTAGACGCTGATCTAAGATGAAGAGACGCTGCGCGTCTATGAGTGTGGAAAGCCCGTTGTCGTTGTCGTGTAACGTTTCTTAATCGGGGCGACGGCATCGTGGGGCACCGTTCCGAAACACATTAACAGGAATTTCCGAGGCGGAATCTCTTGGACCACTACTCCCCGACCGAATTTCTTTCTTCGGTTCCCGCCGCGCGGCGGTAAGACACAACCAAGCGCGCGACAATAACTGCGATATAGAAAATACCAATCATCCCTTCGAATGCGGCTACTAGTCTTACATAAGGGTCGATCGGCAAGATGCCGCCGTAGCCGAGCGAGGTAAGAGTGATCATACTGAAATAGAGAAGCGTACTCATCTGGGACGGCAGAATCACCTGGTTGAAGGGATGGTCGATCATGTGAATCATGATCCAGTAAACCTGGGCGAATGCCGTGGCCAGAATCAGATAGCCGACGAAAGCCTCCGCGATGGCGCCAGAACTCACCATCGGCAGTGTTTCAAGGCGGATGAGAATGGCCCAAAACACTACGATGGACAATGCTAAACCCGCGAGCGGCGCGAGGTGCGTGTAGACGCGACGGTTGTCGCCCAGAGCTTCGACGATGCGCGCAAGTAACCAGAATGCGGCCGCCGGAAGGACCACTTTGCGAACGACATTGCGGCTGGCCATGTAACTCGCGCCCGCCAGCATGAGGACCAGGATGCCCAAAGCAATGAGTCCACCAACACGAGGATCGGCTTCGCCCAAGGGGGAGAGCAAAACGAGCCCCACAAATAGGAGCACGAGCGACTCAGAGCGATGATTGAGCAGGAATCTGATTAGGTTTGACATATGCTCGCTTGGTTGGGTGGGTAGACGGTCGGCGAATCAAACTAAATCGGCTCGCCACTTTCGGTACGACTAGCAGAATAGCACGGAACAGGCACGGTGAACGTGCGTTTAATTAGATGGATCGTGTAGCCGTATTCCCGCCTGGAGCTAAGGTGATTCACATAGGTTGGTCAAGTCACGCGGGAGGCTGCAAGCGATTTGTTGACGCTTTCCACAGCCGGCGCGCCTTCCTCATTTGATGAGGACAGGCTTGAGGAAGGAGTCATAATGTTCCGCACAACATCGTCCCGTATCTTGCTCGGCGGCGTTTGCATATTTTGCCTGGCCCTTGGGTCAGTTTCGCTTTCGGCCCCGGCCGCTGGCGCTTCGGATCGAGTCGGTCCTAAAGCGGTTTGGAAGGCGAGTCCGGAGGTCATCGTGAAGTTGCGAGCGGAATGCTCCGCGGATCCCGCAAAAGTTGGCGCGTGCTTCACACAGTTCATGCAATCAGCCGGAGCATCCAGCGAGGCTGTGGCCTTCGCGAAGTCGCTTGCCGATAAGGGCTATGGTTATCTGCGCGCCTTCCGCCGCACCGGCCGCGTCGACATCGCCTATGTCGAGTACGTTTTCCGCGCCAACGAGATGGAGGGCGTGTTCCTCGTCAACGGCGACCCGCCGATGATCGATGTGGATGACGGCCAATACCTCTCGCCGCAAGTCCAACAAAAAAACGCCGACTACGCTGCGCTCCTGCAAAAATATCCGCAAGCGAGTGTCTGGCCGGCGGACCGCGGCGAGACGAACGCTCCGACGGTGGTGTCCTCAACTAACGGCCAGCAATTCAACGTCGAATATCGGCTCCGGAACGGATGCCACGTCTGCGCCCAAGTGGGCACTGAAACGACCGCCTTTCTCTTCGACGATTCCGGACACTTCCACGGGACGAAGGTTTTGGGAGTCCGGCCTCGACAGCCATGATCACTAGTCGATGCCGGTAATCTCGCGCACATCGGTCATCGAGTGCAACGTTGCTGGCCGTTGTGTCCGCACCCTATTTACTGGGCGGTTAAAATGGAGTTTTAGTACAGTTCACCTATTATGGACTCTTTTTGGTACGGTCGAAGCCACGTTGCGAGTGGTGCTGCCTGTCAGTCGTTGATTCTGGTACGCCCAGGGTGATTCCAACACCCGACCCCTTGCTTCGTAGTCATGCGCGCGGCCGGGAAACCGCCGCGAGTTCCTGGACCTCAGCGAGATCTCTGCTCAAGATGAACTGGAATCTACTTATGTCTGTGCGCTGTCCGTCCCCGTGAAGCAGTCCCTAGCCTCGACAATCTCGAACATTAAGTCCTTTGCGCCGAGCGTATTGCAGGGACACGACTCTGACGGCCGTGCCACGCTTCGGCCCATCATTCTCCAGCAGAGTGGAGTAGTTGTCGTGACATCTCGCAAGCGGAACTATGTGGTCGCACCGGCGGAGTTTTAGCACAGTCGCACCACATTAACTGGGTTTTCGTACAGCTTCGCCTCTCTCTAGCTTACAACCTGGGCTACATTAATTGTATGTTATTGATGCGCTGTAGGATATGGTGGACCTGGAGGGGTTCGAACCCTCGACCTCATGACTGCCAGGCATGTCAGAATTGTACCCGGTGTTGATTCTTAAGGGCCTTGGCTGGCTGCTGATGGCCCGTATTACCCCTCATTCCCGCGCAGATGTGGCCCAGTTGTGGCCCAGAAGTTTGCGACGGTGAGCGCCTGAATCCCATACTCCGTCTTACAACGGATGTGCCTCTAGCGTTGCCGACACCAACTCAACGACGGCCATTGTTGAGGAAGCCCTCGCGACAGCCTTTACTCCTCCGAGCTCGATTCGGCCGAGAAGTCGACGGGCCTGAGCATCTTGAAAACGCCATTCCGAGCGCCTCAGGCGAACGCTTTCTGCGAACGCCTAGTCGGATCCATCCGCCGGGAATGTTTGGATTTCCTGATTCCGCTGAGTGAAAGACACCTGCGGAGTATTCTCAAGGAGTGGGTGGCTCATTACAACGGAGGCCGCCCACACGCCAGCCTGGGACCAGGCATTCCTGAACTCACGGCAGGCTTTCCGGCGCCACAAATGTCAGGTTACCGAATTCCGCATGATCACCGACTCGACACCATATCCGAAGCTGAAAAACTGGAAATTCCATACGTGCCATTGGGGCCTTCGTTAAGTCCAAAGCCGGGATTTCCGGTAGCAAAAGTGCTGTCCGTGATCTGGAACTGTAGCCGACCGTTGGCGTACGCTGTGATTGTGTGCCCGACGATCATTCCTTTTACCACGTCACCTGTAGTTACGCCGTACTCCGGTCCTTTGAGTGATTTAATAATAGTGTAGTGAGGAGGCTTGCTTCCCGGACCGTTCCACGTGGCGATCGATAGGTAAGCTGTCTTCCTCTTGCCTAAAGCACTCCACATGATTTCGTACCCGGTCGCATCCTTGGGCGAGGTCCGCAGACGGATTTCCACTTCAGGGTATCGGACAGGGTCTACCAGGCGAACAGTCGCCTCCGCCATTTGGTCTGGCTTCCAATTTCCCGTGAGCAGCGCCAGAGCATCGCCAAATCGTTCCGGCCCGATGGGACCGAACGCATAACCTGGAGTTGTCGAGACACTGGAAACATGCAGGTCACCATGGTCGCCACATAGCGTTTCATGCCAGTTAACGCCGGGGGTCCCGGCCGTGATCCAGTGGCCGCCCTCGGAAATGAGCGCTTCAGCTTTGGGGAACTTGGTGGAGTAGTCGGTCGCTGGAGCTCGAGTGGGAAGCGCCGCCAGGTACAAAATCAGCACTGAAACGGCGGCAGGCACAATCTTCTTCAACCCACGAACGGGTTGTCTTTTTGTTTCTTGCAAGAAGTGAGAATTGGTTTTGCTGCACATTAGCTTATCCTCGGACAGAATATTGTGGTATAGCGTCGCCATTTTCGAAACAGGCTGTCCACATGCCATTGCCGATGACGGAGCAGGCCGTCGTCGCACGCTCGAAAAATACTCGCATGACCCTTCAAGAACTGCCGCGAACTGCGGCTATTATCGACTTTAGGATAGCTTAGCCCTCGGACAGATTCGCCAATTGTTTTCAGCATGAGCGCCGGTAAGGGCGCGACGGCTATCCAAAATTCAAAAGTCGTCCTGCGGATCTTCGATCTCCGCG
>Ga0116110_1001202_pt1 | contig 14157 bp, 14 predicted proteins | sample June2015DPH_8_50_FD_89719 | JGI IMG/M metagenome (GOLD analysis project Ga0116110, IMG submission 89719) | Peatland microbial communities from SPRUCE experiment site at the Marcell Experimental Forest, Minnesota, USA - June2015DPH_8_40 | ecosystem: Environmental > Terrestrial > Soil > Wetlands >...
GTTTGGTACAAAGAAAATGTCTGCGAGACTTTTCCTCACTAACTCGGTTAATCAGCATCTTAGCGAATTCGCGCCGGAGATTGAGCAGCAAATCAAAGATTTGTTACAGGGCTAAAGGTCTTTACAGTAACCACATGTAATCGAGGTGAAAAAATATGAGTACATCTACGCCAGTCCTAAGTAGATTAGCCGTCGTTCAAGTAGGCGGGACAGCAATCGGTTTCCTAACGGATTTTACAACTGACATTAAGGCAGAAGTGATCAAAGAATACGTTTGTCAAAGTGCGCCAACACCCGCTTTCTTAGCCAGCGGCAACCAATCCAACACCTTCAAGGCATCAGCGCTCTTTGTTCCCTCACTGTACGCACCATTGCTAAATGACGTTCTAAACGGCACGGTCGTAACAGTTATTTGGGGACCACAAGGAACAACCACAGGAAACCCGAAAATCACCTACAACAACGTTATCCTTACTGCTTACAGCGTAAAAAACGGGCAGAAAGGCACCATTGCAAACGACATAAGCGGTGAAGCCCAAACGATCACACCAGGCTCATTCTAATTTTTTTTTAATTTTTAGATTTTCTACAACCGACAATTTGATTATAAAATAATGAGGTGATTTGATGAGTGAAGAAAAATTTGATGCTGAAGGTTTTGAGAAACTTAAGGCTGCATTTGATGAATATGAGGCTGAGCAGAAGGAGCGGTTCAAAAACTTTAGCGTAGGCCTACTGAAAAGCAGTAAGGTTCCGCAGGAGGCTAATGTGCCTGGCGCAGGATGGGTCAAATTCCTATTACTTACCCATAACGAGCTAAGCGATTTAGCCAAGTTTTACAAGGATGATCAACGCGAATTCGAATTGCAGGCGCTTCTGAAGATGATGAAGCCCTGTTACCCCGACTTATCTGAGAAGGATCTGCGGGATGCGCCTTGGGATTTGGTGCGTGCTTTGGAGAAGGCTTTGCTTAATGAGGGTTTTTTACCGCGTCAGGTGAGGCGGTCAATGACTGGATTAACTGGAGCAGTGAAGCCCAGCGCATCGCAGCCGTCATCAACCTCTACCACTACACCCTAGAATATGCGGCAAGCTTGACTAATTTTCAACTTGAATTTTTAATCCAATCAGCAGTGTGGTTCAAAAAATTGTCAGAAGGCTAAATTGTGAGTGGAGCTCCTGCAGAAATAGACATTGTTGCAACTGACGATGCTTCGGATGTTTTCCAAGAAGTCAGCAGCAACTTTTCCGATATGAGCAGCAATGTCAGCGAAGCTTCTGATGCAATGAGCACCGATGTGTCAAGTAGCATGCAGAATACTGCAGGCAACGTCACCACTATGACAACCACTGTGCAGGCTGATACTGTTCAGATGCAGGATTCTTTCAATCAAGCAGCTGATTCCGCTCAGATTAGCATGAATCAAGTTACAGTCAGCACCCAACAGGCGGGAGAAGCGACTGAGGCTTCAAGCAGCAGCTTTAGCAAAAATGCAGTGCAGATGAACACGATGGCGATGAGCGGCGCCATGCTCTATATGAGCGTAAATAACATTGAGAATGCGCAGACTTCACTTGCCAAGGCGAATTTGACTGAGGAGAAAGCTGCAAACTCCGTGACTTTGGCTCAGCAAGCATACAATAAAGCAGTTGCCGAATATGGTCCCACAAGCTTGCAGGCACAGGATGCACAGAATAAGCTGGCTTTGGCAGAGCAAACCCAATCAGTGGATCAAGAACGGGTTTCAGAGGCGCAGAGAAACTATAACAGTACTCTTGTGATGTCAGCGCTTACGGTTATTCCCAGTGTCGTCGGTATTATGACGACGTTGAATAGTCTGCGGGAAGCCGGGACGCTTGGCACAATCGCTAGTACAGCGGCGACTGATGCGCAGTCCGCTGCACAGTGGATTCAGGTTGGCGCTACAGAAGCAGCGACAGGTGCCATGGGCTTATTTGATGCGGTCTGCGACGCTAACCCGATTATGCTGGTCGTGTTGGCAGTTACGGCGTTAGCTGCTATATTTTATGAGGCTTATGAGCACTGCAAACCCTTCCGAGATGTTATGGATGCTTTGGGGCATGTGATTGGCGGAGCCCTTCTTAGTGCTTTCAATGATTTGAAGAGTGCGGGAGACGCCCTGTGGAATGGGCTTAACTGGGCTTACACAACTATTCTTTTACCAGTGGCTAACTTTTTCAAGGAAATTCTTGTTGCAGACTTGCAAGTTGCATTGATTCCGGTGAAGGCTTTTGAAACGGCAATTAATGCTGTTGCAAACGCAGTGAAGCCTCTTAGTAGCTTGATTGGCGACTTAGGTTCAGCCCTTGGCCACCTATGTTTTGCGCATGCTGCTCCAGCTGCGGAAGAATTCAACAAACAAGTTACCCAGAGCATCGCACTTAGCGATCAACTTGCCCATAAAACCAACACACTTGGGAGCAGTCTGCAGGGTCTAGCTGGCAACGTTAACGTTAAGGGCGGTTCAGGAACAAGTAACGTGAACATTTCTTCACCCAATATTACAATTAACGGCGGCATTACAGGTTCAGCTTCACTTAAGCAAACACGAGACGCGGTCAGTAAAGGGATCTGCGACGCTATGTACAAGAAAGGAATAATGAATAAGGTGCTATAAGATGAGCTGGCAGATAACTCAAGGATCCACGACGATTACTTTGCCCTTGGCGCCACAAACAGTAACCGATGAAGCACCCACCGTTGACGACACGACAATTACAGTGCCCGAGCAAGAACCCGTTTTAGTTTCTATCGGCAGCGACATCCGCCAGTTAACTTTTGAAGGGGTTCTTAACGTTTCAGGCCAGAACATGGCTTACCTGGATACCAATTATGTTACGCCTCTGCTTGGTTTTCGAGGTTTAATTTGCACATTATCAACCCCCCGCTCCAGCCTCAACAGCACCTGGAAGCTGGATAAAGCAACATTCATCCAAACAAAAGATTACGCAAACAATCCCATACTAAAATTCACTTTGATCTTTAAGCATGCAGCGTCCTACGTGAATCTCTAATGGTTTTTACAATCCAATACTATAACGGTACTAGTTGGGTTACGGTACCGAATGCCTTGTTCAGCCAGATTATTGACGAATTGAACGGCCAGCTTGAGCTTGATTTTATTATTCCTAACACATTTGCAAACATGACTTTTGTGCAGAGTAACCAGCAAGTGCAGCTGCTGTGGGGAAGCACCGTTATTTTCAGCGGCTTGCTTATGGCCTACACGGCAACTTTTACTCAGATAACCTGCACAGTGTACAATAACACTTTTGAGGTCATGCAGAAACGCCAAATCACCGGAGCATACAACAATGTAGCTGCAAACACTGTTTTAGCCGCAATTTGTGCTGCGTCAGGTATGACTGCTGGTTCTTGCCCAACAACAACCGTGAGCATACAGTTCAATTCAACAGACTGCTTAACAGCCGTTCAAAACTTAGCCGCACTTCTTAACCAGAATGTCTACAATACGGGTTCAACTGTAATTATAGGCGTTAAAGGGAATCAAACGCCAACCGCAATAACTGTTGATACGCAAAGTCAAGTCAATTTTGATCGAAGCAAAACGGGATATGTAGGCGTAATTATTCGGGGCGTCAGCCCTACCGGACAAGTGATTATTGGTACTGCTGGAAGCGTTGGGGCAAGTAACAACACTATTACGTTAACGAATAATGCTGTTACAAGCCAGGCGTCTTTGAATGCGTTGGCAGCGGCGTATCTGCAGAGTTTGGCGGAGACCAATAGCGGTTGCCCACTAGAAGCTGACATTTCGCAAACAGCCACTTTGAACAGCGGAGACTTGGTCACAATATCAAATGGATCAAAGCTCGGCTTATCTGGGAACTATGCGATTTACCGTGTCACTAAGAACTTGACGAAAAGCACTTTGGAAATTGTGACTCCTGCAGGCGCTTTTCTCGCATTGATTAATGCGACTTCTTCAATTAACGGTGTTGTAACCTCGCTGGCTAATGCTTCAGCTGCGTTACAGACTATGCCTGATGGCAGTGACCCAAACACATCGGGAATGTACTTGACATTAGCGGATAATTTGGGTGACGTCGCGTCGTTGATGCTTGGCAATAATACGTTGTTGCCTGTGCCTTCTTCGGGGTTTCCAGCATCGTTTTTAACATTCAACAGCAGCTATCTCACGTATATTATTCCGTCGGTTGCAAACCAAAACGGCTCGGCAGCAACCGCTACGATAACGCCTCAGTCTGGACCTCCCTACACGGCGCCCATGATAGGCTTAGGCACGTACAAGTACCCGTTTCTTTGGGTTGACCAGGTATTCTGTTACACCGACTTCCTGAATTCTTTGGAGTCTTCAGCGATAACTTTGCTTTGCCCCTTAAACACAGGAACTATCGGAAGCGCGACAGTTGGTTCAAGCGGACAAGTTTTGCAAAGCCAAGGTTCAGGCGCCCCACCTAAATGGGTAACCATCACAACAACATTAACACAAATGCCTCTGGGTACAAGCGGCTACTTTTTGGAAGGCCAAGGCAACTCAGCACCAATATACGCACAAGTTACATTCACTCTTCTTGGCGGCACAATAACAACTGCTCAACTTGGATCCGCTATTACTCCTGCTACGCTTTCAGGTTCCGGCGCTGTCCCGTCTGGCTGGACGATACCTTACGGCCAAATTTCAAATTACACGTCGATGCCTGTACAATTTTCACAGTTAACTGGCTTAACATCGGCAGATCCAGTGTTTGATAGCGTGAACTGCACGAATACTTCTGCATCCATAAAAATCTCTCCATCCTCAAACCCTTCTGCACCCTACTTAGCAATGGTCGGCAACTACACAATTAGCTCCACCGCATACAACGTTCTCAACACCTATGGGTACCCCTTGTACATAACCGGCACAGCAAATCCCATTGTGTACATAAACGGTAACCTAACCGTTACCGGTACAATATCAGGAAGCATTGCCTGGAATGGCGGAACCGTGGCAAATGCCATAACTTCTCCTCAAGTATATGCGAATGGTGCAAACGGTGCTGGTTTCAACGGTTGGAATCTTTGCTACTACATTAGCAATGGCAGCCATGGTGCGATCTACAATTCTACTGGAACTAACATGTTCGGATTGCATAGTAACGGTCAATGCTATTGGGCACACGGATCCAGCTACACAATGATTTTAGACACTGTTGGAGACCTGACCACTTACGGTTGGATAGTATCTTCAGGTTACCATCAAATTGGAACCAGAGGAGGAGGCGCAAACAGTTCAGGGTATCCGCAAATATTCTGTCGCACTGATTCCGTTCCAGGGTGCACGATACAGTTTGGGGCGTCAGGGCAAAGACTAGATGTTGTGGATTATGCTTGGACGGTTGATCTTCTCCTTTTAGACCAATCAGGAAACATGACTATCTCAAACGGTGTAACCGGAAATAACTATGGCTCATTTGCTGGCGTAAACATAGAGAAGAATTGGCAATCGACATGGTCAGATTGCACTACAACGACATCGATTCTGGCAAACGACACAGGCTCATACCAATGCCTCATGATACTCGGAAACTATTCCGCTGGCAACGGCAGGCGAGTGGGTATTTGGGACTTTTTGACAGTGAATGGCAGTATGAACGTTACAGGTCAATGCGAAGCCAGCAACTTTTGGGTTAGTGGTTCCTGGCTCAACTCATCAAGCACGCTGTACCTTGGCGGTGCTTCTGGAGCTGCAGTTACAATGTACATGAATGGCAACGTTAACCCAATTAGTGACAATGCTTACGGTCTTGGAAGCGGCAGTAACAGATGGGCTGGAATTTCATGCGTAACAGCTTACGTGGCAGGTTCCGTAGAAATTCTTGGCACAAGCTACAGTAATGCCATATTCGGAAACGGTTTCTTTGGAACTGGAAACGGAGGCATTCAATGGTACGACGGCGCCTTTAACATAATGACTAACGGCAACTGGTTTTACTACAGGGGTACATGGGGCGGCGGCGTAGTATTCTCTATAGATTCAATTGGCGATGTTTCTTGCGGTGGCCTAAGCTGCGGTGCAATGAGCGTAGGCGGAAATATAATTCCAAAATCGGGCGGCTCATACTATTGCGGCTCATATTCTTACCCTTGGCAAATCGTAGACACGCAATACGTATACTGCAACGTCATAAACAGCTTAACAACCGGAATAACCATCTATGGCGGTGGCGGATCCTGCGGGACAGCCAGCTCTTATTGGAACTACGTTTATTCAGCGTACATCTATTATATCCATGCACCCTCAGCATTCAATGAGCTCTTGCATGACGAGTTTAATGAAAAAATAAACTTTGACTTGATTCGTAACATCAAACTTAAAGGCGAAACAATTGACCCTGACTGCATAAAGCATCTCAAAAATAAAGACGGGTTTTATGAGTCATCTACGATGGATGGTTGGCATTTATGCGTCCAGCAATTAATTATCAAGAAGCTCGACGAGCAAGAAATCATCAATGATGAACTTCAAAAAGAGTTGGATAAAGCAAGAATGGAAATAGATGAGTTACGGTTACGCCTCGACGAATTGACTCAAAAAATAGGAGGTGATTGATTTGGCAACATCATCGACATCACCCTCTCCTTCTCTAGTTAGTGTCACCGTTCAGCAGGTCTCAAACGGGTTTATTGTTACTCAACAAACTATGGGTCAGCCCTTCACTCCGCCAGTTCAGCAAGTTTTCAACGATTTCCCAGATACTGTTGCAGCTTTGGCGACGATATTTGGAGTGCCAGCTATTACAGCCGCAGCCTTGAATGCGACCATATCTGCAGCCGCGACGACAACAACAGCAGCCCCAACCACATCAACCCCTGCATCCACTTAGTTTCTTTTGATTTAAGTAATAAATTCTTGATTGAGGTGAGAATGATTTGAAGTTTAATCCAGCCGAAAGAATAAACCTGCTAAACGTGATCCCGAAGGAAGGAACCGCTTCTACATTGAAAATTATCCGTGATTTGCAGACGGCGCTTGGTTTTACGGAAGAGGAACACCGCGAATTCATTATCGAGTACAAATTACCCAACGGCAGCAAATACGAAGACCTTAACAAAGACAAACTTACAGTGCTCAAAGATGTTGCAGTCGGCGAGAAAGCCCATGACATAATCGTGGAAGCCCTCAAAACCGCAAGTGAACAGAAAAAACTGCATATCAGCACGCTCGGCTTGTACGAGCGGTTTGTAGAGGGTGTGAAGTCTGCTGATGACCTGAAGGATGAGGCGGAGGCGGCTGTAATGAAGAAAGCTAATGCAGATGTTGCGGTTCCTGCCCCAGCCAAGTAGGCTATGCCTTAGTTTTTTGTTATTGAAAAAACAAAGTTGCTTTGTGTCAAGAGATTACTGCGTGCAGCCTGGGCTCCGAACGTACGTGGTAACATTCTCTTGGTTTTTCCTAGTGATTTAATCACGCTTGTTAATGGGAGGTGAAATTGAAAATGAAAACTACAAATAAAATTATAGCAATTCTTGGCGCCATCGTTACCATCTTAGGGATCACTGCTTCTGTTGCCACTGGTATAGGATACTCAGGCATCGGATTAACCGTTGTTGGCATTATCTCTATTGTTAAAGGCAGCGAAGAACTAATCGACGGCAACCTAACTGATGCAGTAACAAGCATTGTTAACGGCATCAATGCAGTCAAGCAGAATGCGCCACAAGCAGCACAAGAAACAAAAACTGCAACTTAGAATTTTCTTCAATTTCTTCTTTCTTTTTTTGAGACTATTTTTATTTTCGCTAAAATAGTATTGTAAACTTTTCGACAATTTTATTAAGAATTAGCGATAACTTTTTTTTGGGTCTTCTACCGTTATTCTTCCTTAGGCACCATGAGGGCTGGTAGGTTTTTGACTTTTTCCAAAATCAGGCGCCATAAAAATAAAAGTGTTCCTGCTTTTATTGGCTTACATGCACCTACCCAATTAATAGGCGCAATGTTGGTTGAGGTACGAGTCGTACCCGAATCGGGTCTGAATCGTGAAAACGCTCTTAACTACGGAAGGGCTTCCGATAATTAGGAGCGCCAAGTAAAGGGGGCGCTATGACAAAAATCCCCTAAGTATAGGAGAAATTTTAAGGTGGTGAAAACATGAACATGAAAAAATTTTTGGTTATTACTCCAATAATAGCGTTGCTATGCTTTTCAATGTTCGCAAGCCTCACACCATCACAAGCAAAAGCACAAGTAGTCCCTCTAAATCCTACCTACTGCATAAGCGTTTACGGAACTAGCCCCATTGGTGGTGGTAACGTCTACAATTCAGCTGGTTTTGTTGGCACTGCACCTAGCGGGAACTTTGCACAAATATATGGCGGTGGAGCCATAGGCGACGGAGGAATTGCAGTGCTCACAATGAGCGCTACAGTAAATGCAGGATCAGCAATTACAATTCATGCAAAAGCAGCCAGCGGATATACGAGCAGTATGCTGTATGTTTACGTCTCGAGCAGTCCCACTGGTCCATGGTCTGCTGCAATAGCACCAAATCCCCAGACCATCGGTTATACCTCAGCTTTCTGGTATACTTTTTACGGTCCTTCAGGTGTACCCTTCCGATACGTAGCGATCGCAGGTTATAACCCCAGTAATTATGAGGACGTATTCATCGATTGCGTCCTTACAATGTAAAACCAAAATAATACGCGCTTCATCTACACCCATTCTTTTTTTGTTTTTGACTATTTGCAATTTCTTGACGCAAGAGGTTACTTTGTAGGCGTCTGTTAGAGGCTCCGTTAGAGAAAACAATTTTTGATCTAACAAATTGCTTAGAAGATTCTTCATTTTTATGTAGCTACTACGTTATCGTTTTGTCAGAAAGAAAAAATACTGTACACTAAAGTTTTGCTTGCCCTTGAGTAACGATTCTCCTTTAGCATTAACTTAGTCATAGCGCATTGCTTCTGCTGGTCGGGTTCTGGCTGCTTTCCACGCGGGATACAAGCTGCCGAGTGCACCTAACAGTACAGCTACCCCTAATCCCAGCAGTACAAGTTCTGGGGTTATGGTTATGGAGATGGAAGCTGACGAAGCTGAGCCTATGGATACGCCTGCTGTTGATACAGTGCTGTTTCCGGCTTGGGTTGGATGTGGAAGCAGCAGGTTTGCCAGAGACGCAGCGCCAACGGTACCAATTAGTATTCCCAGTAAGCCGGCGATTAAGCTCAACAATACACCTTCAAGCATAAACTGCCCCAAAATCGCCAAGCTACTGGCACCCAACGCCTTCAAGGTTCCAATTTCGCGGGTTCTCTCACGCACCGTATACAACATAATGAACAGAACAATTGCGGCGACCACAACAGTGACAACAGCAATCTCCATTGTACCAGTGCTCTGGATTTGACTCATGGAAGATTGCGCCATCTGCAACTCCTCAGTGGTCTGAGTTTGCATTTGAATCACCGAGTCCACTAAGGATGCAGCTATCGAAACAGACAACTCATGGTACATAAGGCTGATTTTACTGGCGACATCTTCTACAGTGGTGACGTTGTCGGCGAAAACCTTAAAGTCGGTTACATCTCCCGTGTTATTAGTTATTGTCTGTGCGTCATTGAGGTTCATGTAGGCGGCGGTTTCGTTGAGCGGCGTGTACCCCTCTATGCCGACGACCTGGAAGGTTTGGTTTAAAATGTTAACGGTTCCACCAACAGTGACGTTGAAATGATTTGCAACTCGCTCCTGAAGTACAACTACGCCGCTGTCGCCTGCCTGCAGGTTTTGTCCAGCCGTAATGTTCGAAGGCAGAAGCAAGGGGTACGTGCTCAGCAAAGAAGCATTATCCAACGGTATCCCATAGACGTCATACGCGAAGCTGCCGTTGTATTCTGTTTGGTCAAAGATGGGTATGACATTGGTGACGTCTGGGATCGAGGTGAGGTTGGAGTAGTCTGTCACGTTCATTAGCGGCTGCTCAACGATGGTTTGATTATCAGGACCTGCATTGGGAACAGAGACCACTGGCAGATGACAGTCTATTTGAGTTGCTACGGCAGTTACCGTTGCATTAACGGATTGGGTAGCCTCTGTCAGGTCTGAGATGGTTTGTTGGGTGGTGGCTTTGCTGGCGGTGATGCTTGGCGGAATCGAGATCAACATTGCCAAAGCAAAACTCAATACCACAACAACCAGTAGCGACCTGGTTTTTCTTCTGGAAATATTTCGGGTTGCTCTCGAAAGTATTCCCATTTATTTTACCTTCTGATTAAAAAAATAGAAAAGAAGGTTATGTTGCTTTGTTGGTCAGTGGAGTTTTTGCTGTTGCTTGTTTTTTCTTGGCTTATTTTTGCCGAGTTGGATTTTTCAGCTTTTTTCATTGCAATGATAACTATGGAGAGGACTATTACGATACAGACAAGCAACGCGACTGTTAACGATTGGGTAGGAAATTCTGGAACAGCAGGGGACGAAGAAGCAGTTGGTGCCGTGTTTGTAGCTGTGCTAATCACCGAAACAGCACCGACCCAATCAGCTACAGGACTTTGAGTTGCAACAGAGACAAGATTTGTAACATACGCATATTCACCGTTAGGCGTTATGGCTATGCCATAAGGGCTGGATCCAACAGTTACTGTTTGATCCACTGTGTTCGTGGCTGTGTTTATCACCGAAACCGAATCGTTGAAGTAATTTGTAACGTAGGCGTATTTGCCGTCAGGCGTTATAGCTACACCGCTAGGAGCGGCAGAATCAACTATTGTCGCCGTCACTGTGTTCGTAGCGGTGCTTATCACTGAAATCATACTGCTGTTCGAAGTTCCAACACAAACATAGGCGTATTCGCCGTTAGGGGTTATAGCCAATGCGTTAGGGGTGTCTCCATATCCAAGGTTTATCGTTGCCTCTACAGTATTCGTAGAGGTATTTATCGCCGAAATCGCGCCATCGGCGCATGCAACATAAGCGTATTCACCATTGGGCGTTATCGCTACAGCTTGAGGAAGGCTACTGCCGCTGGGCATAGATATGCCCCCTATTGTGGTGGTAGCAGTTAAGGACGCAATAGTTATGTTCGCCGTTACCGAGTTGGTTGCTGTGCTTATCACTGCAACTGCACCGTCATCATTTGTAACGTAGACATATTTGCCATCTGGAGTTATTGCCACACCGGTATTGGGGTTACCTCCAACGGTTATCGTCGCCGTTACCTTGTTAGAAGCCGTGCTTATTACTGAAACTAAGCCTTCTTGGTTTGTTCCCGTATTTGTGTCTGTAACGTAGGCGTATTTTCCGTCTGGCGTTATAGCTATGCCGTTAGGCCAGTTTTGTGTAGGTATTACCGCTGTTACCTTGTTTGTAGCGGTATTTATGACTGAGACATTTTCTGAAAAATTTGGAACATATGCATATTTGCCATCGGGAGTAAAAGCTACGGCATAAGGAACCCCTCCAACAGTCACAGTCGCCGCGTTTGCAGCTTTAACTGGCTGAGGTAAGGATGTGAAAGCACAGATTAAAACGACGAAAATGATGCAGCCAACGCTCAAAGTCCCTGTTATTTCTCGCTTCATTCTTGCTAGGCCTCCTTTGATTTTGATGAACTGTCGAGAAGAGCATCTTTTTGGGGTTGCTTATCTTTGATTATTTTTCCGTCGTTTAGATAAAGCGTTCGTTGAGTCTGAGCTGCAACCTGCTCGTCGTGGGTTACCATTATGATGGTTGTGCCTTGTTTTTGGTTAAGGTCTGCCAGTAGCTTCACGATTTCTTGCTTGTTTGTCACATCCAAGTTTCCAGTGGGCTCGTCAGCTAAAATTATTGCGGGATCCTTGGCTAGGGCGCGGGCGATGGCGACTCGCTGCTGTTCACCTTGGCTGAGGCGTTGGGGGCTATGTTGCTCACGACCCGACAAGCCAACCGTAGCAAGAAACTCTTTTGCTCTCTCACTTCTTTGGCCTTGGAATTTGCCTGCAAGCTCCATGGCTAACTCCACGTTTTCTCGAGCGTTCAGATATGGCACAAGGTTGAAGTTTTGGAAGATGAAGCCTATTTTGTCGCGGCGTATTTTGTAGAGTTTTGACTCGGGCAATTTTGCAACGTCTACGTTGTCGATTAGTACTTTGCCGCTTGTTGCCTTGTCTATGCAACCAATGACGTTAAGCAGAGTGGTTTTGCCGCTGCCAGATGGCCCCATGATTGCGGTGAACTCGCCTTTTTTTACTTCAAGGTTAAGGTTTGTTAGAGGTTGCACATCTCGTTTGCCTATTTTGTAGGTTTTGGTTAAGTTTTCAATTTTTAGTACTAAATCACTCATATCTCATTGCCTCCGCTGGTTTAGTTCTTGCTGCCTTCAAAGCAGGATACAAACTTCCAAGAGCACCCAACAATATGGCCGCGCCCAATCCGAGCAGCATAATTTCGGGGGTTATAGGGGCAGCGATAACGTTAGATCCGTTGCCAGTGAGAATGGGCCTTGGTCCAAAGGATATTCTAGTCAGAACCACCGTTCCGTTTGGAGCCCATCCAAAGCCGACAGCAGTTTGCACGGGGGTTGGTAGCAGCAGGCTGGCTAATGTTGGTACGACGACCACACCGATTGCTATGGCAACTACGGCAGCTACCAAGCTGAGCACGACGCCTTCAAGCATAAATTGCCCCAAAATCGTTGTGTTGCTAGCCCCCATTGCTTTAAGCGTGCCAATTTCCCTAGTCCTTTCTCGCACACTGTATAGCATTATGAACAGTATTATTGCAGCATCTGCGATGATTGCGATACTTATTTCAGCTAGGCCAGTGCCTTGGATTTGATTCAGGTTATTTTGGGCTGCTTGGGTCAGTTCGGTGATTTGGTTTTGCAAGGGTTCAGCTGTGTTTAGCTGAGATAAACCTGCAGAAACTTGTAGTTTAGGGTCTAAACTGCTGATCCGCGTTACGACTGTATTTACGTTATCAATATTGTCAACAAATATTTTGTATGCCGATGCTTCACCAGTCATGTTGGTGATGGCTTGGGCGTCAGCCAGACTCATGGTAACGCCATGCGTAGGCTGTGGCAACTCGCTGCCTTCGATCCCTACTACCGTAAAGTTACGCCCTGAAAGCGTAATGGTTCCACCGACGCTTACACTGAAATTCTTTGCGGTTTCCTCGTCCAAAACAACAACACCGCTATCGCCGACCCGCAAGTTTCGTCCCTCAGTAATGTTAGCTGGCAGAATTGTTGGATCCATTTGAAAAGAAGCGTTCTCCACTGGTGCACCGTAAATTTCATACGGGCCATAGCTAACCGCCCATACGTCAAGTATTGGTATAACATTGGTAACATCTGGGATTGAAGTGATGTTATTGTATAATGACTCATTCATAAATGACTGCGTAAGAATATTCGACGTGCTCGAACTACCAATCATCGAGCTGTTGAAAAACGGCGGATAGTCGCACTGTATTTCGGTTGCCGACAAAGTTATTGTTCCCTTAAGGGCACTGTCAGCAGATATTAGACCGTTAAATGCATATCTGGTCATTGCTTCTCTTGCATTGATGCTTGGCGGTAGGATAATTAGCATTGTTAAGGCAAGCGTTAATGCGATGATTATAATTATGGCTCTGGTTTTTCTTCTGGATAGGTTTTTGGTTGCCCTTGTCAGGATTCCCATTTTCTGCCTCCTGATTACACCTACTATCATGCTTGGTAGAGCTTATAATATTTACTATTAACTATGGTAGGTGAACGCAGGCAGTCAAACAGCAGAACATGTGTTGTTCGCTATTTCAGCCCAATTTTGGAAAACGTTAAAAGCCTACCATCCAGTATGGTAATTGAGGAAGAATTAACGACGGTAGAGAAAAAATCAGCGGTCTCTCAGTACAACGTTGAAGGAAAACAACTCGAAGCCTTCCTAGGACCTCTTGAGGCAAGCATCGTTCAAACGATATGGTGCTCAAAGAAAAGACCCATTACCGTAAGAGAAGTACTCGAAGAAATCAAAAAGAAAAAAACCATCGCCTACACAACCGTAATGAACACGATGGACCGGCTCTACGAGAAGGGTATGCTTGATAGAAAAATCGAAAAAAGCAAAGGTGGCGCCTACCTTTATTACGTTTATTGGCCTAAACTTGAAGAGGCAAACTTCAAGGAAGCTGCAGTTCGACAAGTATTAGA
>Ga0116110_1001209_pt1 | contig 14126 bp, 11 predicted proteins | sample June2015DPH_8_50_FD_89719 | JGI IMG/M metagenome (GOLD analysis project Ga0116110, IMG submission 89719) | Peatland microbial communities from SPRUCE experiment site at the Marcell Experimental Forest, Minnesota, USA - June2015DPH_8_40 | ecosystem: Environmental > Terrestrial > Soil > Wetlands >...
ACCTGGTCGCTCCCGAAAGCGATAGCGTGGCCCTTCAGCAAGACATCGGCAATCTACCGCGTGATTTCAGAAAATCTAAGAACCCATCAGACAAATTCAATTTTTGAGTGAGCCATGCCAACAGCCTACGTTTACGTCTATCTGGAAGAGGGCCCGGTGCCTGCCGGGATATTGGAGACCACGGGTACTGGCCGCGAGGCAGGAACTCGTTTTCGATATGGACGGCGCTATCTCCAGCGCAAGGATAGGGTGGCGATCGATCCGATTCAGTTGCCTCTGACGTCCCCTGATGCCGACCGAGAGTACATCACCGAAGAAGGCTTCGTTCTCTTTAATGGCATCCGAGATGCCGCTCCTGACGGTTGGGGGCGTCATCTCATGGAGCGCGCAGCCGGTGCGCAGACCCTCTCAGAATTCGACTATCTGGTCGCAACAGGAGAATCTCGCGTTGGCGCGCTCGCATTTGGTGCTGACCTGTCCGGCCCACGCCGCATGGTGTCTTGGATCGAAAATGAAGGGGCCGAGGATGACATCGTTGGTGAAGACCTCGATTTGCCGGGAATGCTCGAAGCAGTCCGAGAGCTAGATACAGCGGAGAATCTGCCGCGAAAGCATCGGCGCTTTTTCTTGCGCGGCTCCTCTCTCGGCGGCGCGCGCCCGAAGGCAACCACGGAATATGACGGCCGACAATGGATTGCGAAGTTCGGTCGCGCCGATGATCGCAGCCCTATGTGCCGTGTTGAATACGTCACGATGAGGCTCGCCGAACAAGTTGGGATCACGGTGCCACCTGTGAGGATTGAGAAAGTGCTCGACCAAGACATTTATCTCATCGAACGTTTCGACCGGGTGCCAAATGATCGGGGATACCGGCGCGTCCCGTTTATCTCTGGGCTGACAATCCTCGGTGCGCATGAGAGTGAGTCCTCGCAGCAAAGCTACCGTAAGCTGGCAGATCAGTTGCGGCGTCTTGGATCGGAGCCAACAGAGGACACCAGACAATTGTGGCGCAGAATGGTGTTCAACATCCTCTGCAGCAACAATGACGACCACCTGCGCAACCACGGCTTTTTGTGGGATGGCCGCGGCTGGCGATTGTCTCCGGCCTACGACGTAGTTTCATTTCCCCAGGTTGGAACCGAACGAGATCTGGCTATCGGAGTGGGGCGCAGTGGGCGACGCGCGACGATTGAAAACGCATTGACCGATATTGCAAGTTTCGGACTATCGCGTTCTGAGGGTATTTCGATCGCAAAAGCGATGCAACAGACCGTCAAGGCAAACTGGGAACAACTCTGCGGCCAGAAAGGGTTCACAAAACTCGAAATCGAACGGCTGCGAACCTGTTTCATCGCCTGTGATGAGAAAATCCATGACGTAAATCTGACGGTGTGACGGCTCCGGCGTTCGCAGATAATGCACGCCGTTGACAACATTGATCGGCGTAAGCTGCTTGAACCTCTGGAGGCATCATGAGCCAAGAAGCTGAAACTATCGTCACAGAAGAAGCGAAGAGCAGTCCGACCGATGTGGCTCAAACCATTCTCCAGCAGCTCGGCGGGAGAATGTTCATCGCCATGACCGGAGCGCGCCATCTGACAAGTTCAGAGGATGGCCTGGCTTTCAAGCTGCCCTCCAATTTCGCCACGGAAGGCATCAACCACGTCATCATCCGCCTCAACTGGCGAGACACCTACGACGTGACCTTCGGGAAGACCCGTGGACTGAAGTACACCGTCGCGTGTGAGCACAAAGACATCTATGCGGACGGTCTGGCTGAGATGTTCACCAGGATCACATCGTTGGACGTTTCCCTTGGCCGCCGCCGCCGTGTCCCGTCTTAACGATGCAGAGCCTGTACTGAAGTCACCAGAAGCTGAACTAGGAAGGCCGGCAAGCATGGCTACGAAGTCCGGCGAAGATGAATGGGAGATCAAGCAATAATACTTGATCTCACTTTACTGATAGACACACAGGCGCCCTCGATGAGGGCGCTTTCCTTTGGAGATCACCATGTCCCAGCATCGCTTTCAGGCTGAGTCCTTCACCCCAACCAAGTGGAGCACCGCCGAACAAAAAGCCAAGTTCGCCAACCAGTTGATGGCCTTCATCGCAGCGGACTTTCCGGAGAACAAGTTCACCAAGGCGCTATACAACCGGCTGAGCCAGTGTTTTGGCATGATTGCCCACTACAACCGCGAGGGCTTCATCGACACATTCTTCACATCCTTACCGGGTAAGGTCCGCTTTCTCAAGTGCCTTACCGAGTGGCCCTGCTACGGAAGCTCTGAGTACACCTTTTCTGACGTGGAGTGCGCAACTTCCGCAGCGATTCGGTCGATGGGGTACGTGGAGATCTACGATGCCAGGCTACGTCGCGAGTCCGAGACGCGCGAGAGAGCCATACTGGCACTACTTCAGGCCAAGTACGACGGGACAGAAGCATCGACTACTGTCGAGCCACTCTCCAATCACGAATTGGTGTTCGCAGCACACTTTGCCCCTGCTTCCGTTCCAACCCCTGCCGACACTCAGTTCGCGTTGTTTGGATAGAGCCACCGCAGTCGCAATCGCTACATTTCCATAACAGAAAGGGATCAAGATATGTCCTATAACGTGTTTTACAACGGCGAAATTAGTATCACGCCGCCGCTTACCGAGGCTGATGCCATCATCTTTACCGCAATCGTTATTTCCGAGCGTACCGAGCCGACAAACTTCTTCTTCGACGCAATTGCGGCGAGCGATGAGCCCGACCTCCCTTACTATGGTGGGCTGCTTGAGTTGTCCGAAGACTACTCGAAAATCATCTCAGAGGAAGGCGAGAGTAATCCCGGTGCCGGGATGTGGCTGCTTCTCCTGGCTAAGTATTTCTTTGCTTCGCGAGGCTACTCGCTAGACGGAAGCATCTCGTGGATGGCTGACGACGATGCGGACGATCGCGGTTGCATCTACGCCAAGGACCAGCAAGTAGAGATTGTCGACGATCACATAGAGAACGCTGGCCCGAGCTGGTCGCCCACGCCGTATGCAAGCGATGGCGTCAAGCAAGCAATACTGACTCTTTTAGAGTCTGCTGACAGTACCGGGTGCTCGCCCGATCTCACGGTCGTTTCTGCTACCGACGTCGAGGCGCTGCGGCTTATGTCCGAAGGACTGTAGGTGCGGCGGGGGGAGTGAAATTTCCTCCCCTGTTCGTTCAATCACGTAACAACCACCGCTTTAGACTCGTCCACCTGAAAGGTCCACCAATGTCCACCGCTGCTGTAACCCCCCCACCCCCACAGGCTGCGCCGCAAGGCCTCACGCTTGTCTCCGCAGCCCCGGCCGCGAAAGCCAAGTCAGCCGTACTCATGGAAGTAGTTGTGAACCGTGACGCACTCCTGGCCGAAGTCGCCGCCGCCCAAGGCATCACTTCATCGAGAACAACGATTCCGATTCTTTCCAATCTCCTGATCGAAGCCCAAGACGGCTTCCTCAAGATTTCGGCGTCGAACATCGAGCAGACGCTGACCACGAAGGCACCTGCCACCGTGAAGAAGGCGGGCGTTGCTACCGTCCCGGCGCGAAAGCTGTACGACTACCTCAAGCTGTTGCCAGCCGGCGACATCAGCATCAAGCTGTTGGATAACGATTGGATCCGAATTCAGGCCGGTCGTTCCAACACCAAGATGGTCGGCATGGCACGGGACAGCTACCCCGCGATCCCCACCATCGGCAGCTTGCCGAAGGTGACGCTTCCCACCACCACACTCCGTTCCTTGATCGCTCACACGATCAGTGCGGTGTCGATGGAGGAATCACGCTACACGCTCACCGCATCCCTGCTCCTTTTGGAACCGACCAAGGTTTCGATGGTCAGCACAGACGGGACCCGTCTAGCGTTGGCCGAGAAGGATGAGGCTCTGGAAGGCGTTACTGCTCCCCGGAAGCTTCTCGTTCCTTACCAGGCGCTGCACAACCTCGCTTCGCTACTCGCTTCCACCAAGAGCGAGACGGTCGAGATCGCGGAGAGCGACACCACGCTGTTCGTGGTGATTGGGGAACGGGAATACACCTCCAGGAAGAAAGCAGGAGCGTTTCCGAACTACGCAGCCGTCATGCCCCGGAGCAACAACAACGTGGTCATCTTGCGGACCGTGGATGTCGAGCGGTCGGTTCGCAGGGTTGCGCAGTTTACGGATCAGAGATCCAGCGGCGTGAAGCTCGCCCTCGGTGCCAATGCTCTAAAGATCAGCGCATCGACCACCGAATCCGGCGAGTCGGAGGACACCATCGACTGTCCGTACGCTTCGGAGCAAATTCTGATCAAGCTGAACTCCGACTTCATCCTCGACTTCTGCAAAGTTGTCGGAAGCCTGGGAGAGGTCAGATTCAGCTTCAAGGATGGCCGGAGTGCCGCGGTGTTGGAGCCGGAAGCTGCCAACAGGGATATCCGCTTCACGCTGGTGCTGATGCCAATGCGGTTTTAAATTGGTCCGTCGCTGTCAGAGGCGAGAAGGGCATAGTGTTGCCACCAAAGGCCCACTATGCCCTTTTGCTCCTTCGTAACGGAGCCAGATGTGGTGATATGTTGATGGTCGTACCCGATAAGCGTAGCCAGATTCGCGTGCGGGTGGAGAATAATGAGATGTCAGTTCAGTCCCGCAAGCTCACCCGAGCAAAGCGGAAGTTGCAAGATGCTGAGAAGAAGCTGAAGCGCGCCGAACGAAGCGTCCTGAGTTGGCGCCGCAAAGTCGCCGATCTCACGTTTGAGCGGCGATCCGTTGAGCAAACCGTACTTTGGTCTGACAAGCCTGCAATCGTCGAATAACCCCGTGACACCGGCAGAGATTGCACATCTGTGACCGCGTTCACACCTGGTAGGCTATGTCGGTGACTATACTAGTGCCACTATGCGGACCTTTGGTTTGGTAGCTACTGCCGGCGCGGGAGGCGCCTTCTACTGGAAGTGAATGGCTGAAATCATCAAGACCTGGCTCTGACCGTCCCCAACGCGGCTATCAGTAAGCCGGAGTGCTGGTGACAGGAAGCTCCTAAACACTTTGAATCTGAACCAAGCACGCGATTCACAGAACCAAATACGCCATTCGGCGCCATAAAGGACAATGCACATGACTTCCACTACTACTGCAGGTTTCACAATTGAGCCGGTTTTCACAGCCCCCGGCGCTCACGGCTTCGATGGCGTTGAATTCACGCTCCGTGACGCTCTCATCCAGTCGGGCTCCGGCAAGACCGTGTTTGAGCAGAAGGACTGCGAAGTCCCGACATCCTGGTCGCAGACGGCCACGAACATCGTTGCAAGCAAGTATTTCCACGGCGCGATCAATACTCCCGAACGCGAATTCAGCGTGAAGCAGCTCATCACACGGGTTGTGGACACGATCACCGAGGCTGGCATCTCTGCTGGCTATTTCGATGGCAAGGAGAGCGCGGCTGCCTTTCAGAATGACCTCAAATATCTGCTGGTTAATCAGAAGATCGCGTTCAACTCGCCGGTGTGGTTCAACGTCGGATGCGCCAAGCTTGAGCCCAGCAACAAGGGCGGGAACTGGCACTGGAACACGGAGACGAAAAAAGTCGAGTTCGGAAATACCGGGTACAACAACCCCCAGTGCAGCGCGTGCTTCATCAACTCAGTGCAGGACTCGATGCCCTCGATTCTTGACCTCGCGAAGACGGAGGGCATGCTGTTCAAGTGGGGATCGGGCACAGGCACCAATATGTCGGTGCTGCGTGGCTCCACGGAGCGTCTCTCGGGAGGCGGCACAGCTTCGGGACCCCTCAGCTTTATGAAGGGCTTCGACGCCTTCGCCGGCGCCATCAAGTCGGGCGGCAAAACCCGTCGCGCTGCCAAGATGGTCATTCTCGACGCCGATCACCCCGACATCGAGGACTTCATCGCGGCGAAGGGCAAGGAAGAGTTGAAGGCAGCGGCTCTTGTGCGCGAAGGTTACGACGGCAGCGGTCCCGATTCAGAGGCCTATGCTTCGATCGCGTATCAGAACGCCAACAACTCCGTCCGCGTTACCGACGAGTTCATGGAAGCGGCCATCAACGGGCGTGACTGGGACCTCAAGGCTCGCAAAGATGGCACCACGATAAAGACGATCAAAGCGGCTGACCTGCTTCGCCAGGTGGCAACTGAGACTCACAAATGTGGCGATCCAGGCATGCAGTTCGACACCACCATTAATTCATGGCACACGGCCAAGGTCTCTGGACGCATCAACGCCTCCAATCCTTGCTCCGAGTACATGTTTCTCGATGACTCCGCCTGCAACCTTGCCAGTTTCAACCTGGTCAAGTTTCTTGGCGAGAATGGCGAGTTCGACTCCACCGGCTTTACCGCGGCGGTTCGTCTGCTTGTCATCGCAATGGATGTCCTCGTCGATATGGCAGGCTACCCCACGGAGAAGATCGCGCAGACCTCGCATGATTTTCGCCCACTGGGTCTTGGATACGCCAACCTCGGCGCGCTTCTGATGAATATGGGGCTTCCCTATGATTCCGTAGACGCGCGTTCGATGGCGGGGGCAATCACGGCGATTATGGGCGGTGCGGCAACCTTGGCGTCTGCTGAGATTGCTTCGAAGATGGGCAGGCTCGTTCCGGCCTCGAGCATCGAGAACGATTCACTGACTGGCTCCTTCCCAGGCTATGCGATGAACTCGGTTTCGATGTTGGAAGTTGTTTCGATGCATCTGGAGGCAAGCGCGCGGCTCGCTCAGGATGCAACGACGGACGAATCTCGCTCATTGGCAGCCGTGGCAAAGTGCCTGTGGCATGATGCTCTTCAATCTGGGACCGTCAATGGATTCCGGAATGCGCAGCTCACTGTCCTCGCACCAACTGGCACAATCGGGTTCGTGATGGATTGTTCCACCACTGGCATCGAGCCAATGATGGGCCTGGTCATCTATAAGAAGCTCGTCGGTGGAGGGTACATGACCCTCGTCAGCGACGTAGTGCCTGCGGCTCTCACACGCCTCGGCTACAACGAAGCTGAGATCGCGGCTATCGTTGCGCACGTTGAAGCAGTAGGCACGGTCGAAGGGGCTCCTGGCATCCGCGATGCCGACCTCGCTGTATTCGATGGAGCGTTCGTTCCCACCAACGGAGTTCGTTCAATCCGTTGGGAAGGCCACGTTGACATGATGGCTGCAGCCCAGCCGTTCTTGTCTGGTGCGATCTCAAAGACGGTGAACCTGCCAAACAGTGCCACCGTCGAAGAGATTGCCGATGCGTACGTCAAAGCATGGCGCAGTGGTCTGAAAGCAATCGCAATTTATCGCGACGGCTCAAAGTCCGCGCAGCCGGTCAGTGTGACCAAGGAAACAACCAAGTCCTTGGATCGTGCGGAGGTGGTCGCAGAAGACCCCAATGGTCCTCCCGTTGCTCGGCGCCACCGGCTCAACGACGACCGAACGGCAGTCACGCATAAGTTCTCCTTTGGAGGCCACGAGGGTTACCTCACCGTGGGACTCTATCCGAATGGTCAGCCTGGTGAAATCTTCATCAGAATGTCCAAACAGGGATCCACTATCAATGGATTGATGGAGTCTTTCGCAACGCAGTTCTCGGTGTCGCTGCAACATGGGGTGCCACTGGAAGTGCTGTGCGGCAAAATGGCCCACACCCGGTTTGAGCCTTCGGGCTGGACTGGCAACGAGAAGATGGGCTACGCCAAGTCCATCATGGATTACATTGGCCGCTGGCTGCAGTTCCGTTTTCTTGAAGGCGAACAACTCCCGCTCTTCACGACGAACACTCACGTGGCGGGGATGGCGACGACCGGCACCAAGTCGGAAGCCGCCATCCCACCGCCACAGTTTGGGGATGCTCCTTTGTGCCCAGCCTGCGGCTCTGCCACTCGTTCATCTGGGACGTGCTTCGTGTGCGTCTCATGCGCTTCGAGTGTTGGCGGGTGCTCGTAGAAGTCTTTAGATACAAATACTTAGTAGGACAAGGAGAAGGCTCATTATTCGACTCTTTTTCACTCTAACGCCGGTATCTTTTCTTCCAACCTTTAACCCCACATAACCCGAATGATTGATCCCCTACTGGGGGCTGCGCGAATGATGCGCAGCCCCCAGTCATTAATTTCAAGCTCCGCAACGAAAGCTTCGCGCAAGCGAGGAAAGAAAGACAAATGAACATAGACAGTCTGCGCAGCGCGGCCGACCTCTCCCCCGCTGACCGAGCCGTTGTGGATGCACTGCCGGCAGGCTACGAGACAAACGCTACCGGACCCGCCGCTGCCCAGCGCGCCCTGCTCAAGCAGTGGTTTCCTTGGCTGAGGGACGAGGACGAAGATGTGGAGGGCGCAGCGACCGTCGACACGCTCAACGAGTGGTTCGCATCGCTCGACGAAGGTGTTTCGACCTACCCACCGCTATCCTATGCCGAAAAACAATGGGCATGGTAATTTATCGTTGCGGAGAACCGTCGATGAGCCGCAAAATCGCCATTGCGTTATTCGAGGCTTCGAAACTTGCAAAGCCCTGTTGGCAGCAGCTGAGGCTCTTCTTAAGGCGGATTCCCGGATCCTGGCCGACTTGAACGGACTAATCATCCTCGATGAGTGCCATGGCGATTTAGCGCGAAGCCAGGACCTTCCAGGCGACATCGGCGTTAGAAGGATCAATCCTCGAAGCGCACCCTACTCAGGGTCAATGAGTGAAATAGCCTGTTATCGCCAACGCAGGTTCTCTTGTGGGCACCTCGATGAACACTGGGTGACTTCCAAGGGACAATTTCTGTCCCTTTTCATCCTGTCTGGCCCAGGCCGGTTTCGCGCTCTCCGGGTATCAATTCGGAGATGGCGGATCGAGATGGATGATTTCCAACTTGGCAAACATTAGGCGAAGATTTATACTGTATGGTGGTATCGAATGCAATCCGCCCTGGTATTGGAGGTACGACGTGCACAGGTTGATCTTCTTCCCACTCGGAAACGCTGACTGCATCCGCATGGAGCTTGAATGCGGAAAGCAGATCCTACTCGATTACGCCAATGTGAAGAACCACGAAGACACGAACGACAAGCGCATCGATCTCCCAGAGCAACTGCGCAAGGACCTGGGCGACCGGAAGTCGTATGACGTAGTGGCATTCTCGCATCTTGATGATGATCATGTGCGTGGGAGCTCAGACTTCTTTTACTTCGACCACGCGAACCGTTATCAATCCGAGGACCGGATTAGGATCAATGAGTTGTGGGTCCCGGCAGCTGCGATTATCGAGGACGGCGTCGAAGATTGCGCCCGTGTCATTCGTCAGGAAGCTCGGCACCGCTTACGCGAAGGCCGGGGCATCCGAGTTTTCTCGCGTCCTGAGCTATTGCGACGGTGGCTGGAGTACCAGGGTTTTGCCCTGGAGTCGCGGGCACATCTGATTACGGACGCGGGGGGGCTCATCCCGGGCTGGAGCAAGGACGGCGAGGGTGTCGAGTTCTTTGTGCATTCCCCGTTTGCAACGCGATTAAACGACAGGACCTTTGTGGACAGGAACAATGACAGTCTCGTTTTGCACGGTACGTTCAAAGTTGGCGGGGTGGAGACGCGCGTCCTATTCGGTGCCGACATCGAGCACGAAGCCCTCAGCGAAGTCGTCGCGATCACGAGGTATCACGGGCGGGAAGAGCGTTTGGAGAGCGACATTGTCAAGCTACCTCATCATTGCAGCTACCGATCGTTAGGGCCCGAAAAGGGCGACGACCGGACAGAGCCCACAGACGAGATTGCGTACCTCTACGAGAAGAAGCTGAACGGCAATGCCATTCTTGTTTCGACAAGTTGGCCAATACCGCAGGATGACGGGGATGGGCAGCCCCCTCACCGCCAGGCGAAACGCTATTACAAGGACTGTGTGAGGGCCGGCGGAGAGTTCGAAGTCACGATGGAGCATCCCTCTATGCGGAATCCGAAGCCCCTGGTCATTGAAATCACGGCGAATCGAGGCAAGATCAAGCGTGCCCTTTTCTCTGCGGCCAGCGTCGCAGCCTCTGCGCCGGCGCCGCGCGCGGGGTGAAGCATGATCGAGGTTCCGGGCGAGACTATCGAAGAGAACGATATTCAGATTCCTAAGGCGCGAGAGCTGACGGAATACTTGCTGAGCGGAGTACATCCCGCAGCTTCCTTGCTTTGGGCCTCGCGCGATCCCGAAAGCGGTGCTGAAACGGTTGAATTCGAAGTGCGCGTCGAACTCGCCCAGAACCGGAAGTTTCCGATTCAGCCCATTGAAACGATCGCCGTATCCTTTGCACCGGAGGACGATGTCCAGCCGGAGGTCGTGTCGCTCCGAGAGGATTTCCCCATTGTTCCGCACCTCAACCTGCGCCCCGAGGAGCTGCCCCGCAGCCTTTGCCTCTACGACATTTCCTACGACGCAATAAAGCTGAGATGGACAGCCGCAACCTTCATTGAGAGAGTAAGGGAATGGCTCTCGCTAACAACAGAGGGAAGGCTCCACCAAGACGACCAGCCACAGGAACCTCTCATCCTCGGCCCGTTTTCAACGCTCATCCTCCCGGCGACGTTTCACGAGGATTCTTTCGGGGAGCCCGATAAACGGAAGCGCTACGCCGTGATCGCTCTTGCGCCGGTCGACGGCACACCAACTGCCTTCAGATTGGAGAGGGAGGGCTCTGTCCATCCCCAGCATTTGTCGCACGTCGTACTGGCCTTCGCGGCGGTGGCTGGCGGCCACGGGGCTATCCGACACACGCCAACGAACCTAAGTGAGCTGATTCTCCTTTGCGAAGCGAGTGGCCTGGATCTCAGGGCAAGACTAAAAGAGGAGGTGCCACACCTGCGGGACGACCCGAAGTCTCGACAACTCCGGGTCCTACTCGTAACTGCTTTTTCGAAGCAGCGGGAAGGAGGCGGGTCGCCATCGTGGGAGACGCTCGGCTTTGAGCTCGGCTGTGATGTCGAAAACCTTGGAGAGAGGCTGGGCCTATGGGCCGTCAGCCCCCTCGGCAGCCTTGGCGCATTAATTGGGCCGCAGGAGGAAACGACTCAGCAGGTTCCGGTGTCAACCGTCCGCCCAGTGCTAGAACTCACCAAGGCGACGGCGGCCCAGTACAACGGGATTCAAAGCTGCGACGAGCCGTTTGTCATGATCGGCGTCGGAGCCCTCGGGTCGATGCTCCTGAGTCAGCTTGCACGAAAGGGGTTCGGACTGTGGACGGCTATCGACGGCGAAACGATGCTTCCGCACAACGCGGCGCGCCACCTATTACCAGGGAACGCAGCCGGATTCCCGAAAGCCGAGACCGTGCGGAACGTAATCAACACCTATTACCGCGACGGTGCAGTGGTAAGAAGCCTAGCGGGCAGCAGCCTTCATCCGGGAACCCTGAAGGTTGAAATTGACGATGCAATCCTCAAGGCAGCGGCAATCATCGACTGCTCAGCAGACGTTCCTTCGGCGCGCGGCTTATGCCTTGACATAGTAGGAACCGGGCGCCGAATTTCAGTGTTTCTAAGCCCAAATGGTGAGAGCATGGTGATCCTAGCTGAAGACCGCAATCGCGCTGCGATGCTCGATTCGCTAGAGATGCAGTACTACAGAATGCTGCTCAACACCCCCGATCTCTCAGACCACTTTTTAGGAGCCACCGCACGCATACGGTATGGGAGATCCTGCCGCGACCTGTCAGCGGTCCTTTCTGGCGATGCAATTGCTATGTTCGCGGCAATCGGAAGTCGGTTCATTCCCCAGCAACTCGACCGGGAGGAGGGCTGCATTCGCGTCTGGAAGACGAACCAAGAAGGCTCGGTTCGGACATACTCTTGCCCAGTTGCAGCCTCGATCAGAACTGCGGTCAGCGAAGAGACAACGATTGTTTGGGATGCTGAAACCTTACGAAAGCTGCGGGAATTGCGCGCTCAGCGGCTCCCGAGTGAGACGGGTGGCGAAATCCTCGGCAACTGGGATCAAAGCCGCCGCATTCTATATATTGTGGATGTTATTGGCGCCCCAGCCGACAGCGAGGAGGATCCAACGGGGTTCGTTCGCGGGACCGAAGGACTGAGAGAAGAGCTGGAGTCTGCTGACCGCCTAACCGGTGGTTCGGCCCAATATATCGGGGAGTGGCATTCGCACCCCGACGGATGTAGCACACGACCGAGTTACCTTGACCAAAACCTGTTTCGATCGATGACTGAGCGCCTCTCCCCACATGGGCTGACCCCGATTATGCTCATCGTCGGAGAGTGCGATCTAAGATGGATTGCAGGTCGCAAGATGGAGGAGGCTCCGTGGAATTTTCCAAGTTGAAGCTTGAGCTATATGATCTTGCAGCAATTATCATTCCGGGATTTTTCCTGCTCGCGGAATTCTGGGCATTCCTCGCGAGGATGCCCCTATCTTGCGCGGTGTTAAAAGAGGCTAGCGCGACTGAATTCACAGTCCTGCTGCTGTGCAGTTTTGCTGCTGGTAACCTAGTGCAGGAAGCTTCAAACTGGACGGTTACTCGAATTAAAGGACCGCGCTATTTTAAACAGGCACGAGACGCGTATTGGAACTTGCCAGCTGGGGAACTCGTGCGGACGAAAATCCTCGGTGAATCGAATCTTGGTGTCGCGTCCGTGGATATTGCGTTTGACTATTGTCTGACGCGAATCGCGGGAAGCTTCGCAAAGCGAGATGTGTTTCTCGCAATCTCTGATTTCGCCCGTTCCCTGTGGCTCCTTTCAGTTCTTACAGTTGTTCCGTTAGGAAGAGCGATTCTCTACACCTACGGAACTTTGCCACGAATCTGGTTGTCCGTAGAAGGACTATTTCTCCTTGGCGTCGTAAACTATCTTAGTTGGACCCGTATGATGCGGTTTCGGGGATTGAGCGAAACGCCAGTCTTCTCCGCGTACTTGGCCTCCGATTCCGGCACAACAGCTAAGGCGCATGACGAAGCTACAGCGAACCAGACTGATTGATTTACCCTCTCCGCAACATTCACGGCTGTGTCACGGGCTAGACCTGACAAACGTTAGGTTCCTATCGGGACTGCACCGGCAGACGAGGCAGGGTTAAGCCCGGTTTTTCCGTCCGGGGCAGTTTCGATAGGATCGTTTGAACTGCGCCGCTGGCGTTTGCGGCGGATGCGGTGATCTACCTATGCAATTTCAATGGCACCGGCTTGCCGATCGTGGCTATTGTGAGCACGGAACTGAACCAGCGGTGTGGGGAGAGCCGCTTAAGTGAGCTTAGCTGAATGTTGCAAGGTATGAGCGAGTGCCGTATATAGGGTGCTTGGGCAGTTTGTGGGTATACAACAGCCTTGCATGTGCGAGCATGGCATCGGGCGACAGAGGTTGAAACGTCATAGGCGATAGCTGTTTTATGAGCTGTCAACGCAGCACCTCTGTGGGGTAGGGAGGCTCAGGGCTGGCCTGAAGTAAAGTTGAGCACTCGTGATCCGTTCGATGACGAGCATCACGCCGGAGCAAGCGGGACAGCGTAGCTGAGTGCTCTGGTCAGGATGATCGATGGAAACCGTTGTTCCGAGCAGCTCGCGGCAACGTCCGAGCGCATCGCTCCGTCTGCGGTTAGCGAAGAGGCCGAAGTGGCGGATGCGGACGAGTCCTTTGGGCAAAACGTGAAGAAGAAATCTGCGCAGGAACTCATCTGCTGAAATGGTCATGACCTTCTTCTTGTCGCCGTGGGCATAGTCCTTCCAGCGGAACGAGACGCGATCGTTCTCGAAGGCCACAAGACGATGGTTGGAGATGGCGACGCGGTGGGTATAGCGGGCCAGATAGTTGAGAACGTGCTCCGCGCCGCCGAAGGGTGGCTTGGCGTAGACGATCCAGTCCTGCCGGAATAGTTGCCGGAGGAAACTGGAAAAACGGACGGGAGTGGCCAGATGCTGTTGTGAGCCGTGAAACTGAAGCTTGTCCTGCGCGAAGAGTTGCTTGAGTCCAGCGACGAACTTGCCGCGGAAGACTCGACTCATTACCTGGACAGGCAGGAAGAAGCGGCGCGACGAGTCTATCCATCTGGAACCATCGAGAGCCAAGCCCCCGGCGGGAACGATGTAGTGTACGTGGGGATGATGCTGAAGGTTCTGCCCCCAGGTGTGGAGCACGCCAAGACCGCCGATGTCAGCTCCGAGGTGC
>Ga0116110_1001210_pt1 | contig 14119 bp, 10 predicted proteins | sample June2015DPH_8_50_FD_89719 | JGI IMG/M metagenome (GOLD analysis project Ga0116110, IMG submission 89719) | Peatland microbial communities from SPRUCE experiment site at the Marcell Experimental Forest, Minnesota, USA - June2015DPH_8_40 | ecosystem: Environmental > Terrestrial > Soil > Wetlands >...
AACGTGAACAGCCCGTTTGAATCGGTCATATTCGTGCTAATGGCCGTCCAGTTATGCATGTCGAATGAAGCCTCGATCACGTAATTCTGGCCGGGACTCCCGGACAGGGTAATGGCCGGACCCTCCGGCGTGGTGGCAATTGAAACCGTGCTGGCGTCGGGAATGTTCACCGGGAGTGGATTGGGGACATTACCCGAGAAATTGAAGTTAACGGGGAAGTCGGCGCCGGCACCCACCATGGTAACCGATATCTGATGGATGCTGCCGTCAGCGTTGGTTCCGCCATTCACAAAGCTGCTCAGGTCGAAGGAAACCAGCACCGGTTGTGAGTTGGCTCCGTTGATTGAGGGAATGCTCACTCCATACATGTACTGGCTTCCGTTCTCGAGGATCAGGTCCGAATAACCTTCGACCTCCCCGACAAAGGTCGCACTGCCGGTGTCGGTATTTACCTGGTAAATATCGGTGTTCCCGCTGCCGGTATTGCTCAAATAGAGGTTGCCATCGGAGTCGAAGCGGATGTTCTGCGCGAGGTTGAGGCCGTAAGGGCTGCCAAAATCCCCAATATAAGTTGCCTGCCCGGTGGTGGGATCGATTGTGCAAAGACCACTCTCGGTGGCTCCGAACAATGTACCGTCGCTGGGGTCGAAAGCTATGGATTCAATACCTGCCACGCTCAGTGGTGTCCCCGGAGTAACGGCCCCGGTCGTTGGATCGAATGTCACCAAGGATTGACCATTATTATAGAGGCCGTACAGTGTTCCATCCGGAGCATAGGCAATGTCGTTGTATATCGCTCCGCCCAGTGAGGAAATTTCGGTGAAATCGCCGTTCATCAGGTTGATGATGCCGAAACCGTTGTTGCCCGTGTTGAACTCAACGGCGTAGACATCGTCCTGAGCGCGCGCCGACAGGACCAAGCTACCTGCCACCACCACGCCCAGCACTGCCTTGTTGATTTTGTTTAACATAGATTTTGTACTCAATTTAACCGTTTGAGTTTTGGCCTTTAGTCTTATGCTTCACCAGCCTCCTTGCTAACCACTTATTGATTTCAGATATTCCTGTTAGCTGTCTTAGACTGATACACTGAGTGTCTCCCAGCACCTCGTATGCCACCATTGTTGTGGTATGCAATCATTGTTATCCGCGGAAAACGATTCCTTCGGAACTCGTTGATGTGGAAGTAAATCCCTTAAACTCGAGGCGAATTAAACAGGGTTGGCATGGTAGAACAATAGATAACTGCCTTTACGAAAATGTATTACGTACCAAATCTTATTGCAGGCCATGCAAAATGGCCGAAAATTGCATCTTTTTGCAGGGTAAGACGGGCAACGGCATAGTCCGACGCGAAACTTATGCCAGTTGTATCTTATCGTCATGTCTCGGCACGTAACATGGAAGAAATCCAAATATTTGTCTAAATAATGTACAAAATTGTCCCAATTAGTGTCTCATATTGTTACATTATGAGATAAAACCGGTTTTACACACGACAATCATGGGAATTTTCTGATTTTTGTGTCTAAATATTTTACAGAGACGTGTGTAAGAGCCGAAAAGGGTGGCTGGAACACTAACTCTGCTTTGCCAGATGACACGCAGCCCAATGGCGGGATGAAATTTCGCGCAACGGCGGAACATCCGTTTTACATCGCGCCTCAGCAACCGGACAACGTGGATGAAACGGACAGCCAAGCGGCGGATGAATCGGCGACGGTACGTCACCCGGCAAAACGATGCGCTGCCGTTTCGTCTCGGGATCCACCTCCGGCACGGCGGAAATCAGTGCCTGGGTGTAGGGATGTTGCGGCGTACGAATAAGTGCTTTCGCTTCGGCCATTTCGACGATTTTGCCGAGATACATCACCATCACGCGACGGCTGATGTGTTCGATCACTGCGAGGTCGTGCGCGATGAAGAGATACGCGATGCCGCGCTGCTGCTGCAAATCCTGGAGTAAATTGATGATTTGCGCCTGCACCGAAACGTCCAGGGCGCTCACGGGTTCATCGCAAATGATCAGTTCCGGCTCGACCGCCAGCGCCCGGGCGATGCCGATGCGCTGCCGCTGGCCGCCGCTGAATTCGTGCGGATAACGCTGCGCATAGACCGGGTCGAGCCCCACGTCCTGAAGCAGCTCAAGGATGCGCTTTTGCCGCGCGGATTTGCTGTCGGTCAATTGGTGGATGTCCAGCGCTTCGCCGACGATTTGCTCGACCGTCATGCGCGGATTGAGCGAGCCGTAGGGGTCCTGGAAAATCATCTGGAATTTTCGCCGCCGTGCTCGCAATTCCGAGCTGTTCATCTGCGTGATGTCCTCGCCGCTGAGCAGAACACTGCCAGCCGTCGGTTCGACCAGCCGCACGATGGCGCGGCCGAGCGTCGTTTTGCCACAGCCGCTCTCGCCGACGAGGCCGAGGGTTTCACCCGGCTCGATGGCAAAGCTCACGTCGTCCACCGCCTTCACGAATTCACGGACGCGGCTGAACATCCCATGCTTCACCGGGAAATGGACCTTCAGATTTTTGACTTCGAGCAGGCTCATGGCGTTTTCCAAAACGGACATCTGACCCAGCGTCCAGCCTCGACCTCGACCAGTTCGGGAATTTTTTCGGAACATTCCGGCCTGGCAATCGGGCAGCGCGGCGCGAAGCGGCAGCCGGGCGGAAAATTCCCGATGCGCGGGACGTTGCCGGGGATGGCCGAAAGGCGGTCGGCGCCGCCGGCCAGTTTTGGAACGGAATTGATCAGCGCCTTGGTGTAGGGATGCAGCGGGCGGCGCAACAGTTCCTTTGCGGGTGACAGCTCGACGATCTGCCCGGCGTACATCACCGCCACGCGGTCGGCCATGTCGCCGACGATGCCGAGGTTGTGCGTGATGAGCAGAATCGCCATGCCCAGCCGCTGCTTGAGGTCGTGGAGCAGTTCGAGAATCTGCGCCTGAATGGTCACATCAAGCGCGGTCGTCGGCTCATCCGCCACGAGCAGTTTCGGTTCGCTCGCCAGTGCCATGGCAATCATCACGCGCTGTTGCATGCCGCCGGACATCTCGAATGGATAATTTTTGATGCGCGATTCCGGCGCGGGAATGCCGACAAGTTTCAGCAGGCGGATGACCTCGTCGTTGTAATTTTGGAGCGCCGGCCTCTGGCCCGGTGTGTTGGTTTCGTTGATTCGCGCCGTGCCGGAGGCCGGCGTTCCAATCGGCCGATGCAGCTTGAGCGATTCCTTGATTTGATTGCCGATGCGGAAAACGGGATTCAGCGACGCGCCCGGTTCTTGAAAAACGTAGCTCACCACACCACCGCGAATTTGGCGCAATTCGCCGTTGGACATTTTCAGAACATCACGGCCATTCAACAGGATTTCTCCGCCGACGTAATTGGCCGGTGGCGCCGGCACCAGCCGGGCGATGGACAGCGCGGTCACGCTCTTGCCGCAGCCGCTTTCGCCGACCAAGCAGACGGTTTCACCCGCTCCGATGGTGAGCGACACGCCGTCCACGGCGCGCAGGGCATCGGTGCCGGAACCGAAATCCATTTTGAGATTTTTGATTTCGAGCAACGGCATATCAGGTGACGCGCGGGATTTTCGGTTGTTGGTGCATTCTGTCGGGGACATCAGTAATCGGCTTTGATGCGCGGGTCAATCCACTGATACAGGAGATCAACGACGAGGTTCACGCTGACCACCAGGGTGGCGCTGAACAGGACCGTGCCCATGATCATGGGCACGTCGAGGTTGAAGACGCTTTGCACGGCCAGCGTGCCGATGCCGGGCAGCGCGAAGACGTTCTCCGTGAAAATGACCCCGCCCAGCAGCGCGGCGACGTCGGTGCCGAGAACCGTAACCACAGGGATGAGGGCGTTACGGAGGGCATGCCGGAACAGGATCGCGGTTTCTGAAAGGCCTTTCGCCCGCGCGGCGGCGATGCAGGGGGCATTCAGGACTTCCATCATGTTCGCCTGGATGAGCAGGGCGTAATAACCGCCTGAAATGATTGCCAGCGTGGCGGCGGGCAGCAGCAGATGGGCGAAGCTGCGAAAGCCAGCCACCGGGAACCAGCCCAGCCGGAAGGCCAGCCAGTATTGGAGCATCCGCGCGAGCCAGAACGCTGGTAACGACAGACTGAGAGTGGCGGCCACCAGCATCGTCCGATCGAACCATGAGCCGCGAAACTTCGCCATCAGCACGCCCAGCGGCACGGCGGCCAGCATCCACAAGATCAAACCGGTGACGCACAGCGCCGCCGTCGTCGGGAACCGCGTGAGGATGGCCTCCGACACGGATTGGTCGGTGACAAAGGAGTGGCCGAGGTCGCCCCGGGCCAGCTGGACGAGGTAATGGCCGAGCCGCACCAGCACGGGATCGTTCAAATGATATTTTTCGCGGACCTGCTGGAGCACTTCCGGCGAAGCCTTGGCGCCGGCGATGCTCCGGGCGACGTCGCCGGGCACGGCGTTGACGAGGAAGAACGTGAGCACCGATGTGGCCAGCAGGGTCACGGCGGACCAGAACAGGCGGGTGAGGAGTCGGTTGAGCATATCGGTTCAGGGGTCGAGCCACATGTGTTCGTAACGCCAGAGCCAGACCGGATGCGGCTCGGTGCCGTGCACCCGCGGATGATACAGGACGGGGATCTGTTCATGGATCAATGGCGCCCAGGGCGCGTCCTGCATGATCAGATTTTCCGCCTGCCGGAACAGCCGCGTCCGTTCGCCGGGGTCCAGATTTTTTGCGGCTGCATCCAGATATCGGTTCACCTCCGGGTTATTGTAGAAGGCGGTGTTGTTGCATTCGTTTTCCGTGATGCGCTCGCCGTTCAACAGCACATCCAAAAAATCACTGGGGTCGGGATAATCTTGGAACCAACCCCAGATGCCGCAAGGAACCTGATGGCGGGTGGTGACTTTTGCATCGAACGCCGTGAAATTCGCCGGCCGCAATTCCGCCTGGATTCCGACCTGGCGCAGGTCCTGTTGAACGCCTTCAGCCAGGCGGGCGAAAATGGGCTGGTCTCCGGAATACCATAGTTCGGTCTTGAATCCGGAGGGAAAGCCGGCCTCACGTAGCAGTGCGCGCGCTTTTTCAGGATTAAAATCGTAGCGCGGCAAACCCGGGTTGCTCCAAGGAATGACCGGCGGTACGGGACCGTGTGCCACCGTGGCGAAGCCGCCGGCCAGCTTGAGCAGCCGTTCCCGGTCAATGGCAAAATTGACCGCCTGCCGGACCTGTGCGTCGTCAAACGGTTTCATTTCAGTGTTCATGAAGAAATAATCCGTTTCGGCCGCATCCACCAGCGTCAGCCATGAGCGCAGGCCGGGATCGCGTTTGAACCGGGCAGCCTGTGCCGGACTGGCCAACGGCACTTGATCGATTTCTCCCCGCTCCAACATCATCGTCATCACCGTATCGTCGCAACCGATCATGATTTCGACACCGTCCACAAATCCGTCCGGTCCCTGGTAATACGTATTCCGCTGTAACCGGCAGGAAATGCCGCGCCGCCATTCGGCAAGCCGGTAAGGACCCGTGCCGACCAGATGCGATTGAAACTCCGTTCCGTACTGCTGGACGACTTCGCGCGGCACCGGGCAGGCAAATGTCATCGCCAGCACGTATCGGAACGTGAATTGCGGTTCCTTGAGTTCGATCACCAGCGTCGTTTTGTCGGGCGCGCGCAGGCCGATCACGTGCGGCGCCTTGCCATCCACAAATTCCCGCGCGCCCAGGATGCCGAGGAAATAGGTCTCGCCGGGAGAACCGGTCTGGGGATTGAGAATCCGCTCGAACGCGAACACATAATCCTCCGCCTCGACCTCCCGGCCGTTGGCGAACCGGACGCCGGAACGCAGGTGAAAAGTGTAGATTTTGCCGTCCGATGAAATGTTCCAGTCTTTCGCCTGGTCCAGTACCAGGCCGGTGGCGTTGTCATAATCCAGCAACCCGCGAAACAGCAGATGGACGACCGGGATGGAAAAACTGTCGAAGGCAATCGCCGGGTCGAGCGAACGGATTTCGCTTGGCTGCGCCAGATGCAGGACGCCACCGCGTTTGGGTGTCATGGTGGCCGCCTCTCCGCCGTGCGTTGTCGACGCGACTGCAATCCCCAGCAACAGGCCGGCAGCCGGAAATGAGAGCCATCGTTTCATCGGGTCCGGTGTGGATCGAGTGTTTCCTGCAACCCGCGCCCGATCAGATTGAAGGCCAGCACCGTCAGCACAATGGCCACGCCCGGTGCAATGACAATGAGCGGCGCGGAAACGAAGTAGGGCTGGCCATCGGCAATCATGCCTCCCCAGGTCGGGGTCGGCGGTGGCACGCCAATCCCCAGGTAACTCAGCCCCGCCTCCAGCAGGATCGTGTTGGCCGTGTTCACGGCGGCCAGCACCAGCACCGTAGGCAGGATGTTGGGCAGGATGTGCCGCCAGATGACCCGCGCATCCGAAGCCCCGAGCGCCCGGGCCGCCTGCACGAACTCGCGTTCCCGGAGCGCCAGCACCTGCGCGCGAATCACCCGCACCATCCCCGGCCAGCAAACAAAGCCGATGATCAGAAACAGGCTCACCATGCCGCGTTTGAGCTGCAGGTCGAGAAAATGCCAGTGCCAGGCTGCCGGATACGGGTGGAGTTGCCGGCCATCCATCAACCCGGCAAACGCAATCGCCAGCAGGATCGCCGGAATGCTCAGGTTGATTTCGGTAAACCGCATCAGCGCGAGGTCCAGCTTCCCGCCATAAAACCCGGCCATCAATCCCACTGCCAGGCCGAGGAACACCGCCAGGAGCATGGCCGCGGTGCCGATGGTCAACGAGACGCGCGCGCCGTAGATGACCCGGGAAAGCACATCGCGCCCGAGATTGTCCGTACCCAGCAGATAACCGCCGCTATGCGGCAGGGGCATGCCATCCGCGTCGAGACCCTTCTGGTCCTGCTGGATCGGCTCCTTCAGGATGTGGAAGCGGGTGAGCCCTGGCGCGGCCAGTGCGAGCAGGCCCAGGAAGAGTACGATGGCGGCGCCGACCCGGACGAGCCGGTGCCGGAAAACCGCCGGGCCGGTTCCCCCGCGCCCGGCGCGCGCGAAATCAACGCCAGGATGATCGATGACGGTGTCAGCCATGGCATGCGCCACTGAAGGCAGCGGTTGTTTGTAGCAGCCTTCCGGCGCGTTGACAAAGAATTTGTCCTATCCGGATTGAAAACACGGGTGGCTGGAGCTGAGGCTTCAATCAATGTCTGGAATCGGAGATCAAAAATCATCCGCTCCACGCGCCGGCGGCCACAAAACCGCTTGAATGTCGCGCCTTTGCGATTAGCCTGCACGGCGTATGAACCGGAAAATATTTCTCCTGGCCGCACTGGCCGCGGTCCTGACTGCCTGTCACAGCGTTCCGAAACCCAAACCGATCCCGACGGGTTCGCTGGCGGCGTTTCAGAAAAAAGCGGAGGCGTTCAACGAGGTTGTCACCGTGCCGACGTTTGAGACGACGCCCGACGAAGTCGCGACCACGGTCACGAACGTCATCGCTTCCGGCAATGCTGCGCTTGACCGCATTGGCCGGCTCAAGCCCGGCGAAGTCAATTTCACCAATACGATTCGGGCGCTCGATGACATTGGCTATTCGATTCAAACGCCCGAAAACCGGCTGGAATTGATCCAGCAGACCAGCACGAACGCCGCCGTGCGCGACGCGGCCACGGACGCCATCAAACAACTCGACGAATGGTCGGTCGGCATTGATTACCGCGAGGATGTTTACGCGGCCGTGAAGGCCTATGCGGACATGAAGCCGCAACTGGCTGGCGAGGATAAAAAACTTTTGGACGAGACCCTGCGTGATTATCGCCGGGCCGGGTTGGAATTGCCGAAGGATCAACGTGATGCAGTCGAGAAATTGCGCAAACAACTGACCGCGCTGGAAACGGATTTTCAGAACAACGTCACGAAAGCGAGGCAGCCGCTCAAATTCACCAAGGTTGAACTCGAGAGCGTGCCCGAAGAGTTCCTGGCGCAGGAAGGCATCAAGACCGGTCCGGACGAATACACATTGATGGCGAACATCACATTTCATTGCCTGATGGTCGAAGACAACGCGAAGCGCGAGGACACGCGCAAGCGCATGATGGTCGCGCAGTGCAATCTGGCGCGCGACGAGAACATTCCGTTGCTGCGAAAGATCCTGGTGCTGCGCGACGAGATCGCCCGGAAGCTCGGTTACGTCAGTTACGCCGATTACGCCACGGAAGTTCGCATGGTGAAGAATGCCGCAACGGCAATCGAATTTTTGCAGAAGCTGGAAAAGGGCTTGCAACCGAAATTCAACGCGGAACTGGAAGAGTTCCGTCAATTGAAAATAAAGGAGACCGGCGACCCGAACGCGAAAATCTACGTGTGGGACTGGCGCTATTACGCGAACGAATTGAAGAAGACCAAGTATAACGTGGATGCCGAGCAGTTGCGGGTCTATTTCCCTTACGAACGCGTGCTGGAGGGATTGTTCGCGATTTATCAGCATATTTTTGATTTGAAATTCGAACGCGTCGAACCGCCTTACAAATGGATCGGCGACCTGCAGCTCTACGACGTGTCCGACGCGAAGACCGGCCAGCCGCTGGGGCTGTTCTACCTCGACATGTTTCCGCGCGAGGGCAAGTACAATCATTTTGCGGAGTTCGGCATCACCGAGGGAAAACTCCTGCCGGACGGAAAATACCAGCGTCCGGTCTGCGCGCTCGTTTGTAATTTCCCGCCGCCCCAGCCGGACAAACCGTCGCTCATGTCCCATGACGAGGTCGAGACGATCTTCCACGAGTTCGGCCACGCGATGCACACCATTCTGACGCAGGCGAAATATTCGCGCTTTTCCGGCACCAGCGTGCCGCAGGATTTTGTCGAGGCACCATCGCAGATGCTGGAAAACTGGCCTTGGGACAAGAAGGTTTTGGACAGCTTTGCGGCGGATTACCGCGACCCGAACAAAAAAATTCCGCAGGGAATTCTGAATCAACTCAAAGCCTCGCGGCTGGCGACGGAAGGGACTTTTTATCGCCGGCAACTTTCGTTCGGCCTGACGGATTTGGCGCTGCATACGCAAATTCACGCGACCAATGCCGATGAGGTTTTGCCGTTGTCGAACGAAATTTTGAGTGAGGTGTTCCTGGCGGTGCCTCCGGAAACGGCGTTCGTGGCTTATTTCGGCCACATCATTGGCTACGGGGCGGGTTATTACGGCTACGCTTGGGCGGATGCCATCGCGGCGGACATGGCGACGGTATTTGAAAATTCACCGGACGGCTTCTTCGACAAGACCGCCGGCATGAAATTGCGCCGTGAAATTTATCAGGTCGGCGACTCGCGCGACATCAATGTTTCCATTGAGAAATTCCTCGGCCGGCCGCGCTCCATTGAGCCGTTCCTGAAGAAGATTGGGGTGGAGAAAAGCGCAGCCGGTTCCCCATGAGTTCACCGGCAAAATCCGCCGTCGAACGCTGGCCGCGCCAGATCAAATTCATTGTCGGCAACGAGGCGCGCGAACGCTTCAGCTAGTCCCTTACACCTATGGCGAAACCCGAATATCTTACGGCGCCTTTGAAGACAGACAAGATGCCGCCGGGCATTCCCTTCATCATCGGCAACGAAGCGGCCGAACGTTTCAGTTTCTACGGGATGAATTCGATTCTCGTGATCTTCATGACAAAGTATTTGCTGGATGTCCATGGCGTGCCGGCTCACATGACCGAAGCCCAAGCGGATGCCTGGTATCATACCTTCATCTCGGTGGCCTACCTGCTGCCGGTTTTGGGTGCGTTTATGGCGGACGCCGTGCTCGGGAAATATTGGACCGTTTTGATCGTTTCCATCGTGTATTGTTTCGGGCATTTCACGCTGGCAATGAATGACACGCGGGTCGGGCTGGCGATCGGGCTGGGGTTGATTGCTCTTGGCGCGGGTGGCATCAAGCCGTGTGTCAGCGCCATCGTCGGGGACCAATTTGGCGCATCAAACCAGCACCTTCTGCCGCGCGCGTTCAGTTGGTTCTATTTTTCCATTAACGCCGGCTCGATGTTTTCCACGATGCTGATTCCGGAGTTGCTGGATCGTTGCGGCCCCAAGGTCGCCTTCGGCACGCCCGGGATTTTCATGGTGATCGCCACGGTCATCTTCTGGTTTGGGCGCAAAAGATTTGTACGCATCCCGGCGGTCGGCGTGCACAACTTCGCCAGGGAAATTCTCCGGCGCGAAAACCTCAAGGCGCTGGGCAATCTCCTGATCATCGTGCCATTCGCCGCAATGTTCTGGGCCTTGTGGGAGCAAAATTTCTCCTCGTGGGTGATTCAGGCGGACAAAATGGACCGGCACTTTCTCGGCCGGGAATGGCTCCCGTCCCAAATTCAAACGGTCAATCCGATTTTCATTCTCGTGCTGCTGCCGCTTTTCTCTTACGTCATCTACCCCGCCATCAACCGGGTGTACCGCCTGACGCCATTGCGAAAGATCGGACTTGGCCTGTTCACCGCCTCGGCAGCGTTTTTGATGGTGGCGCTGATCCAGATCCGCATCGACGCCGGTGGGCGTCCGAATATCGTCTGGCAAATCCTTGCATTTTTAGTGCTGACGGCATCGGAGGTCATGGTGTCCGTGACGCATCTGGAGTTTTCCTACACGCAGGCGCCCAAGAAAATGAAGTCGCTGGTCATGTGCACCTATCTCGGCGCAGTTTCGCTGGGAAATGTGTTCACCGCGGGAGTGAACTTCTTCATTCAGAATCCGGACGGCACGGTCAAACTCGCCGGCGCGGCTTACTTCTTTTTCTTCACGAAGGTCATGCTCGCAACCGCAATTGTGTTTGTCCTGGCCGCCGGTTTTTATCGTGGCAAGACTTACATCCAGGACGAGGCCGCCGCCCGCAGCGCTTGAAGGGATTTTGACAGGGAATTTTCCGCCCATGAACCTTTCTGATTGGTACTTATTTTGAAATACCTATTTCAAAAAAACGCCAGGTAACAATTCCCACAAACCCCCAATTGGGGATGTGTGGCTGGTGGTGGCCTCCTCCCTCACAACACCGTCTTGAGCAGCCCGTAAATGCCCACGCTCAGCGCCGCCAGCGAATCGCCGGCAATCAACCCGCCGCCCACGAGCGAGGTGGTGCTCATGTCCGCCGGGACTTCGCCTTCGCCCGGCTTGATGCCGCGCCGCTTGAGCCTGCCTGGCACGACTTCATACAGCGATCCCGCCACGCCCCCCGCCGTCCACCAGAGCACCGTCGGCAATTCAACGAAGCCGCCGAAAGACGAGGCATAAGGGCTCGACAACAGAAACGCGTCGAGAATGAAGTCCGTCGCGCGGCCCCGGCCCGAATTTTGGACGAACTGTTTGTACTGCTGATTGCGCTTGATCAATTTCCGCGCGATTTCGATCAGCAAGCCGAGCGCAATGCCCAATTGCAGCGCTTTCATCACGTGTGGCTGATGGGTGGTGATGCCTTTGAGCGCGCCGACGAATTTGAAGGTCATGGCCGACTGCCATTGTTCCGCGCCGGGAATGTGCGGGTTGCTGAACTGGTCCTCGCGCAGCACCGGGTAGGAGTTCATGAACGTTTTCGCCAGCACCACCGCCAGCACGGCGCCCATGGCGATGCCGATGACCTGATACCGGAATTGCACGACGCGGTTGGTGCCCAGGCGCCAGCCGGTCGAGCGGTCCTGTTGCATGTCGCCGCCTTCGCTGCACGCGATCAACACAATCGCCGCGCACATCAGCCCGATGCTGGGATCCTTCAGCCCGACCGCGGCGAGAATGAACACCGTCAACACGAACGCACTTGAAACCGGGTTCCAATCCGATATGCCCTGCGAAATGCCGTTGATGAGCACGAACAAAAACGACAAACCGACCGCGACGATCAGAAAAAAGACCGGCTGATGCATGACTTGGCTGCCGACCACCACCGTGCCGGCCGCCCAGAACACGACCCACAGAATGAGTCCGGCCAGGTTGACCCGTTTCCAGTCCTCGGCGGGCTGCTCTGCGGTCGTGCCTTGTGCGCGGAAACGTTTCACCGCCTCGATGAGAATCAGCGCGATGTCGATGATGGCGGCGCCGAGAATTGTGCCCAGTGAAATGATGAAACCGATCTTCCGGAACGGCGCGTTTGGTTCCAGCCAGCCCATCTGGACCAGGTGCGGGCGTTGCCAGATTCCGATGAGGCCGACCACCAGGGCGGGAATTGTGATGCGCGCGCCGCAGATCATGCCCGCGCCAAAGGTTGAAGCGGAGATGTTCAATCCCTCGAAGCCCGCCACGATTCCTTTGGACAAACCGAACGATGCGGTCTTCAAGCTGAAAATTCCAATGCCATAGCCGCTGAACATGCCGCCGCCGAGCTTGGCAATGGAGCGTTTGAGCAGGTTCTTGTCCGTGAGCGCGCGAAGAATGTTGGCGACGGCGTAGCCGGACGGATACGTCAGCCGCATTCGATCCACGAGGATTGGCGTGTAGAGCATGCCGACACCGACGCCGAACATGCCGAGGCACATGAAATAAAGAACGAGCTTCCACGCGGGCGGCTCGGGCAATCCGAGCCAGACCATCGCCTGCATCAGCACCGCCATGCCACACATCCCGGCCACCGAGGCCGCCATGGTCTGCAGATAATTCGCGCCGTGCCTGCCTTCCGGCCCGTAGGGCAACGTAACCGTGCTGCCCAAAATGCCGGCGAGAACCTGTCCGCCAACGAAGAAACCGATGGAAAAATTCATGAACGCCGCCGAAATGCCGCCCAGCGGACCCAGAATGAAAAGCGCCACGACGGCCAGCATGACGTGGTAGGCCGGTGAGCCAATCGGAGGCAGGAAACGCCGGCGGCCGGTGGAAATCGTCGAATGGTCCGTCATGAGTGCCTGTTTTGGCTGGCGAGCATAGTCAAAACGCGCGATTGGGAAATGAAAAACACGCTTTCGCCGGAACACTTTTCAGGCACTGAAACGTTCCGCTCTCACGTCGGGAATCCGAAGCAAAGGACGAGCAGTTTCAGTGTGCCATAGGTGGTGCCCCAAAGCAGCTCGCGCACGAACTGGATTTGCAGCACGATAATCACCGCGATGAACCCGAACCGCGCGAACCGGTAATAGGTTTCGTAGCTCATGCCGGTCAGGTTCCGCAGGACGTGCGAGCCGTCCAGCGGCGGAATCGGAATGAGATTGAAAAAGCACAGCAGCAAACTCAACGCAGCCATTTGCACACACAAACCGGTGAATTGCGCCCAATGGCCAATCAAGCCGACGCGCGCCAAAGCCATGAGCGCGACGGCCAGGATCAGGTTCATCGCCGGACCGGCCATGGAAACCAGAATGTCATCCAACCGCGGATTTCGCAGGTTGTAAGGATTCACCGGCACTGGTTTCGCCCAGCCGATCATGAACCGGCTGATGCCCGGCGAAAGAAAAATCATCATCAACGGCAACAGGACCGTGCCAATCGGGTCAATGTGGACAATGGGATTGAGCGAGCAGCGACCTTGTAATCGCGCCGTGTCATCCCCGCATTTTTCCGCCGTCCACGCGTGGCCGAATTCGTGAAACGTCAGCAGCACGATCAGTCCCAGATAACTGATCAAGCCCTCAATAATCCAATTTGCATCCATGTCCGTTCAACTTAACCACCGCGCTGATATGAGTCGAGGCTGGACGCGGCGGTCAATTTATCTTATTCCTTTGTTAATGCGGATTTTTACCAATTTAACATTTTAACGGTTAATTTATGCCATTGCTTGAGGGAAAACTCGGAATCGTCTTTGGGGTCGCCAACCAACGTTCCATTGCCTGGGCCATTGCGCAGGCGTGGGCGCGCGAAGGCGCGAAACTCGCGTTCACGTATCAGGGCGATCGCGTCAAGGAAAGCGTCGCGGAACTCGCCGGCGCGTTTGGCGCGGACACACTCATCCTGCCGTGCGACGTGACGAAAGACGACGAAATCGCCGGCGTCTTTAAAACCGTCGGCGAAAAATTCGGCAGGCTGCATTTGCTCCTGCACTCGGTGGCGTTCGCGCCGAAGGCCGCGCTCGAAGGCGAATTCGTGAATACCAGCCGCGAGGCGTTCCGCATCGCCCAC
>Ga0116110_1001222_pt1 | contig 14041 bp, 7 predicted proteins | sample June2015DPH_8_50_FD_89719 | JGI IMG/M metagenome (GOLD analysis project Ga0116110, IMG submission 89719) | Peatland microbial communities from SPRUCE experiment site at the Marcell Experimental Forest, Minnesota, USA - June2015DPH_8_40 | ecosystem: Environmental > Terrestrial > Soil > Wetlands >...
AGCGGCGGCGTGAGCAGCGCGCCGTTTTTCACAATGAACAAATTGTCGCCCGTGCATTCGGCCACGAAACCTTCCGCGTTCAACATCACCGCCTCCTCGCAACCGCCGTTGTTCGCCTCGATTTTGGCGAGGATGTTGTTGAGATAATTCAGCGACTTGATGGCCGGGTTGAGCGCGCTGTGCAAATTGCGCGTCGTCGGCACGGTGATGATGTCCAGACCGCGCCGGTAAACTTCCGGCGGGTAAAGCTGAATTTTGTCCGCGATGATGATGACCGATGGACGTTTGCAACTCTTCGGGTTCAAACCGAGCGTGCCCATGCCGCGCGTCACCACCAGCCGGATATAGCCATCGCGGATTTTGTTTTCCCGGCACACCTCGACCACTGCGCGCGTGATTTGCGCGGGCGACATCGGAATTTCAAGCAGGATGGCCTTGGCCGAATAAAACAGCCGGTCAATGTGCTCCTTGAGTTTGAACACGCGGCCGTGATAGGCGCGAATGCCCTCAAAAATCCCATCACCATAAAGCAGACCGTGATCGAAGACCGAAACCTTCGCATCACGCTCGTCGTAATATTTGCCATCAATAAAAATTTTCATTTCAGAATCAATGCAGCCTATTGGAAAAATGAGGTTGAAGCAAACTTGAATTTGAACCGTGGCACAGGCATCCCTGCCTGTGAAATCCGAAACACGGCTTGGAAGCCTGTGCAACGGGTTGTGGCACAGACCTCTGGTCTGTGGATGGGGCACACAGGCCGGAGGCCTGTGCCACCTTTTAAATTTGCGTGACAGTGCGTGCGCGATGAATATATTTACGCCCCTTCGACGACCCTATGGTCTAGCGGTTAGGACACCACCCTTTCACGGTGGGAGCCCGGGTTCGAGTCCCGGTAGGGTCGCCAAACTTGTTTTTTCCACCTCGGATTCCTGTAACAGCTTGAAAATCAAGCAGGTTTCGGGTGTTTTATAAATCCCGTCCGCAAAAGTCACGCCTTGGGGGAAAAGCACCTTTTGCAACCGCTGTTTTTGGTCGCTCGAAAACTCTATCCACAGCCGCGCCGCGTTGAGGATGACGTGCTCCGCGAAGTTTAGCACTGCTTCCACATCATAGCTTTCCAGCTTGGCGTCCCGTTCTTGCATTTCCGCCAGCACGATTTGTTCGTTGAGCTTGTCGAGACGACGCTGGAAACGTTCGGCTGGACGCCGGAGGAAGGGATTGAACTGGGTGTGAAAAATATTGGCCAAGCGGTTCAGCCGACCGCGCGTTCGGCTTCTGATGAATTCAAACAACGATTGGCAGCTAAGCTATGCAAAAATTTGGCCAAGCTGGAAAAATCCCAAGATTAGTGTGAAATGTCAAAGTGCCGTTTTATTCTTGCGTCAGATGACCGCTACCCGAGTTCGCTGGATTTTCTGTAACGAGCCTTTGACCTCGGCGTCGAGCATTTTTAGCGGGCAGGGCTTGGCACTCCTTACAGAAAGCCTCGCCGGTATGCGAAATCGGCACGTTGCAGGATCAACAGCGCGCCAGAAGGGGTTGGGCAGATACCGGACAGCCGGCGAGCCGTCCGGCGCGTTTGGCGGCGATTTTTGCGCTGAGGGAAGGGGGTTGGCTTGAAGATGAATTTTGTCCATGCCCGGTTTCGGCGTGCCGTTCCCTTTGCCGTTGGGCGCGCTGAGGCGTTTCGGGTGAGGGTGAGGGAAAAATCCCAGCCTGGCGGGACCCTCGGCACGTCCTAGGGCGCTTCAACGCGGTTTTCAACCAATCACATTTGAAACACAAAGCACCCGTTGAGATGTGAATAACTTATTGTAGACAGGGATGGGGGGGGCGGCGTAGAGTCGCAATTAATCAGATGGCTTTGGGTCAACTTTGGTTTATTGGGCATCACTCGCCAGGAAAGCCATCCATGTGCAATGTCGCGCACGCTTCTTGGCCTGCTAATGTTTTTCGGTGCCAGTCGAAGCCGGTTCAGGGCCAAACGCAATTAGAGAATCAGAGAAGAAGGAAACCGAATGAAAACTTATCTGGTAACACTATTGGCGGTAAGTGCAGCTTTCGCACCGGGCAGATTGTCCGCACAGGTAAACCTCGTACAAAACGGCAGCTTCGAGGTGAATTACAGCTTTTCCGACTGGACTTTATCTTACGGTTCTTTGGTGAATTTGGGTGGGCTAGGATCAGGCGTTCAGTGTGCCGATGGATACAACGCAGTTGGTTTAGGCTGGCAATCAACTTTGTATCAAGATGTTCCAACAGTGGTGGGACAGCAGTACGACTTCAGCTTTTACATGGCGGATTGGTACACTGATTTCGTGCATGCCAATGTCGTTTCTCTGAATCCCTCCTTTGGTTCCACTTCGCTGGGAACTGTTAGTTTTAGTGGCGCGGGGAAAACTTATCAAAACATGGGGTGGGAAGAGTTTGATTACACCGTGACAGCAACCAGCACATCTACTCAGATAACGTTTTACAATCCAGGGGTGTACCCATCTGATACACGTTGGCCTATGATTGATGATGTTTGGCTGACGACCGTTCCAGAACCGTCAGTGAGTATGCTGCTCTTTTTGAGTGGAGCCGTGGTGCTCTCCAGATGCCGCCGAACAAGCCGGATGCAGCGAACCCCGTGATAGGCGTTTCTGTTTCAAGGACCAAGCCTGACCCGCCCGGAAAACCCGCTTCATGAGCGCGAGCGAGCAGAGTGACGGGTCTTTGACGAGTTGTTCCAAGACGCGGAATTGTCCAAAGTGGTCGCCCGCGTGGACCGCAACGGTCGCAACCAACCTTTCGACGGCGGATTGAATCAGCACTTTCTGGCGTTTGGCCTCGGCGGTTTCGAGCGCGGCGATTTGTTGCCGGAAACCGACCGGAACGAATCGCGCCTTGAACGCCGTCCGCATCGGTCAAAAATACTGCTGTCCAAAAAACGCGGTTTTGGACAGCAGTGGTCCTTCGCCATTCTCAATGCGTCGGACGGGTCGTTTGAAGCCACGCCGCGCAACTGGTTTGAAGCGCGTTGGTCGTCCAGGCCTGGGGTTGAATCGCAATCCGGTAATCAAGGTTCATCCGTTCACCCGGGGCGAGAGTGCGGATTTTGGGAGCCAGAATGGCGGCGCAGACAAAACGCATCTGCTCGGAGTTGATGATATACCATGGCGCATTCACGCCGGCATTCTTTGGAGTGCTGAAGATCGCAATGCCGCCGATTTCCTTTGAGCCTTCCGTAAAATTGCAGCCCACGGCGGCGGCGTTCGGCCGGGCACGGTCGCTTTCAAAATGGGTCACGAGCCCCGTGGTGCATACCACCGACATCGTCAGCGGCAGACCCGCCAAGCGGATGCCAAGGCCGGCGTAACCGCCGTTGACCTTGCCGTCGGGTTCGTCCAGCAGGGGCGTGCGATCCAGAATGGCCCCTTCCTTTCCAGCGGTGAACCGTGCGCGCCAATCAATGGTGTAGCCGCCGTCGGACTTTGGCGCGGAAACCTTCAACTCGCGGCTTTCGGTCATGTCCACGCCGTTCGAAGGATTGGTGTAGGTGACATCAAACCGAATCACAGCGCTGCCGTCAGGCTGCGTCTCAATCACCGGAGTGGTCCAACGGGTCGCGCCTTCCGCGTGACCCGTCGTGCGGTCCTCTTCCCAGTAGTTCACGTGGTTGATGTATTTCCAGGAAAACCAGAAACCGTAGTGCCACGGATGATCCGCGGGTTTGAAGTTGGTCAGGGCCGGGCCACCGGCGACCGTCAGAGGATGAAAGAACGGTTTGCCCTTTTGAGGATCGAAACTGAATTGCCACAGCACATTTGTTCCAACGCGCCAGGCAAGGGTGGTGTCCGTGCGTTGCCAGTCGGCACGCGCGGCGGGTTGGGACATGCAGAAAACCAGCAGCGCCATGAAAGCGGCTTTACAGGAAACGCGGGGAAGTGGCATTCTCATGTGCATGACCCTGACAAAGAAGCCATCCATGGTCAAGCAACAGCTTTCCCCGGTAGTGGTACAATTTGGCTTTTCGGTGGGGCGAGGCTACCGACGAGCCGGCTCGCGAGGACGCTCGTCCCACCGAGTTGTCTACCATCGCCTGTTTCATGAACCCCTGAACCACATCTCTTGCCATGACTAAATCCTCTTTCGACTCTCTCACTCGCCGCGATTTTTTGAAGACAACGGCTGTCGGCACTGCGGCACTGGCGTTGCCGCTCATCGTCCCATCCCGTCTGCTCGGGGCGGACGCGCCCAGCAACCGGGTGCGCGTCGGCCAGATTGGATGCGGCCGGATTGCGACCGTGCATGACCTGCCCGGCGTGCTCAATTCCGGGCTGGCGGACATCGTGGCGGTGTGCGACGTGGATTCGAAACGGATGGCCGCCGGCAGGGAGTTCGTTGAAAAATTTTATCACGACAAAAAAATGACGCCGCCTGCAATTTCCACGCACGGCGATTACCGGGAATTGCTCGCTCGGAAAGACATTGACGCCATTGTCATCAGCCTCCCCGACCATTGGCATGCGCAAATCGCGCTGGCTGCAATTTACGCGGGGAAGGATGTTTACCTGCAAAAGCCGATGACGATGACCCACGCCGAGGGCGTATTGCTGCGCGACGCGGTGGCAAAAACCGACCGCATCCTTGAGGTTGGCAGTCAGCAGCGTTCCTGGGGGCCGAACGAGCAATTCCGCAAGGCGTGCGAATTCGTCCGCAGCGGGCGCGTCGGGCGTTTGCAGCGCGTGGAAATCGGACTGCCGGTTGACCCCACCGCGCCCGATGACCCGCCGCAGCCGGTTCCGCCGAATCTCAATTACGAGATGTGGCTCGGCCCGACTCCGGACGTTTATTACACCGAACAGCGCGTGCATTCACAGCACGACATCACCTCCCGTCCGGGCTGGCTGCGCAATGAGTCGTATTGCCTCGGGATGATTACCGGCTGGGGCGCGCATCATTTCGACACGGCGCATTGGGGCATGAACCTGGAGCTGAGCGGCCCGGGCCGGATCGAGGGCAAGGGCGAGTTTCCGACAAACAAAATCTGGAACGTGCATGGCGCCTACCACGTGGAACTGACCTATCCCGGCAACATTCGGATGACCGTGACGGACAAGTTCCCGAACGGCATCCGGTTCATCGGCGATGAAGGCTGGATTTTTGTTTCCCGCGACCCGCAATCCTCCACCACGGCCAGCGACCCGGCCTCGCGCCCGACTTCCTTGAAGCCGCTCGATGCGAGCAACGAGAAACTCCTCGATCCAAAAGGTGTGACCGTGCATTTGCCGCACAGTCTCGAACATCACCGGAATTGGCTCGAATGCGTCAAGTCGCGCCAGACCCCGCTGGCCCCGGCGGCGATTGCCCACCGCAGCAACAGCGCGTGCATCTTGAGTTGGATCTCGATGAAACTGGCCCGGCCGCTGAACTGGGACGTGAAAACCGAACGGTTTGTCAACGACGATCAGGCCAACGCCATGCTGTCGCGCCCTGAACGCGCGCCTTATGGGGCGTTTCGGCTGGCAAAGGGTTGAAGACTGAAAATCCGTGCATTTTTTCCCTGCATCCCGTAGCGGCTTTCGGAAGAAAGCCGCAAATGTTTTAGCGGCGGTTTGCCAACCACCGCCACGCCTGTACCACGTCATTGGCAGCAGAGTCGGAGGTTTCTGAACATGAATCGCATTCTTATGATGATGCTGATATGCGGTGTAATCGCAGCCGTAAATTCCGCGATGGCCCGGACCAACGCCGAGGGCGCCCGGTTTCGATTAATCACGCTTGACCCGGGACATTTTCACGCGTCGCTGGTGCAGAAATTCATGTATGCCGACGTGGACCCGCTCGTGCAGGTGTATGCGCCCGCCGGCGAGGACCTGCAGGAACACCTCAAACGGGTTGAGAGTTTCAATTCACGGTCAAACCAGCCGACGCACTGGCGCGAGGAGGTTTACACCGGCCCGGATTTTTTGGAGAAGATGCTCGCCGACAAACCGGGGAACGTCGTCGTGATCGCCGGCAACAACGCGCGGAAGACGGAGTACATCCTCCGCTCGGTGCAGGCCGGATTGAACGTCCTCGCGGACAAACCGATGGCCATCACGCCGCAGGATTTCGGCAGGTTGCAACAGGCGTTTGCCGTCGCGGCCTCCAATCACGTCCTGCTCTACGACATCATGACCGAGCGTTATGAGATCACGACGGAGTTGCAGCGTGAGTTGTCGCAGCAACCGGCGCTGTTCGGCGAACTGGCCAAGGGTTCGTCGAATGAGCCCGTCATCATGATGAAAAGCGTCCATTATTTTTCCAAAATCGTGGCCGGTGTGCCGCTCAAGCGCCCGGAATGGTTCTTCGACGTGCGCCAGGAAGGCGAAGGCATCGTGGACGTCAGCACCCATCTGGTGGATCTGGTCCAGTGGGAGGCGTTCCCGGAGCAGGCATTGAACCCGGCGGATGTCAACGTGTTGAGCGCGCGCTGCTGGGCAACGCCCCTCACGCGCGCACAATTCAAACAGGTGACGGGCGCGGAAAATTTTCCGGAGTTTCTGAAAAACGACGTGAAGGATGGCGTGCTGCGGGTCTATGCCAACGGTGAACTCACTTATCGGTTGCGAGAGGTGTACGCGAAGGTGTCTGTGGCTTGGGATTTTGAAGCGCCGCCGGGCTCGGGTGATACGCATTACTCGGCCATGCGCGGGACCAGGGCGCGGCTGACCATCCGGCAGGGCGCTGAACAAAAATTCAAGCCCGTTCTTTACGTCGAGAAAACTGACGGGGTTGACGACGCGGCGTTCGAAGCGGCGCTCAAGAACGCGATTGCCGGACTGCAGGGCAAATATCCCGGTGTCGGTTTCCGGCGGGAAGGGAATGCGTGGCCAATAACCGTGCCGGCGAAGTATGATGTCGGTCACGAAGCCCATTTTGCCCAAGTCACCGAAAACTTTCTTCATTACCTCCGCGACGGGCGATTGCCGGACTGGGAAGTGCCGGACATGATCACTAAATACGCTACGATCATGAAGGCTTACGAACTGAGCCGGTAGCCGGGCGTCCCCCGATGCTTTCGACTTCTTGCCACGTCGAAGTCGGACGAAGACAGGTGGCCCGGGACGGAAGCCAATATATATGGGGGTCAATCTCCTAAACGTTCCGCTATTGCGGCCTCCTTCAGTGGGCGGGCGCATTCGTCCCGCGCACCGACTTCAAAGAACGCCGTACGAAAGTGGTCGCGCGCATGGCTGTTCTTGTCATAGAGGCTCTGTTTGGTGGCCGGCTATGGTGCAAAGTCGTTCCCGAACGAACTTATATTGAATGGACTGAGGCGGTTTGGTCTGTTCGTTGTATAGTCGAGCAATCCCAAGCGAATATCGCGATGGCTTACAAGATTCGTGACGACGATGAAAAAATTCGTGGAATCCATCGGAAACGTTGCCAGACTGGCTCGGTATCCAAGCGTGCTCGGCCTTCCGGCATCCTTTTTCAGTTCTACATTGTTTGTTAGCAAGCCTTCGCAAATGGCCCGGTACACCTCCGCTCGGAATTCAAGCTCCCTTTTGTCGGCGTTGGTCGCACTCATCATGCAAAGTGGCTGCACAGGTATGGGGAGCGACGGCACGTCAAAGTAGACTTGCCGGTTCAGTCTTGGCTGGAGGCGCGGAACAAAATCTTTCGTGCAAAGATTGTCAATCTCTCTGGACCATTTCCACAGCGTTAAAACGCTTGGACGGGGCAGGCCGACAATAAAATCGGTATCTGCCGCATCATCCTGCGCCAAACCGAAACTATCGTAGATCGTGCGACGGAGCTCGGCGGGGTGCCTGACCACAGCCACGCTCACGACGAGTGCCTTCACCTGATTGTAAAGCGGCTGGGAGATTTTTTGAATCTCAAAAACCTGCTGCCTGGCTTTTGGCTCGCCTGTCTGTTCAGTTTGATTCGTCCCAGCTTTTGACGAAGAGGATGATTCATCCAGGCTGATCACGTACAGTGGGTCTGACGCAGGCGGAATGTATAATTGAACTTTTTCGTTGAACCGGCCTCCGAGGCTGGCGTTGATCATGCCGCGCTGGGTGATGCGCAGGAAATTGGCGTCCGGGGAAATGTAGGCAGACCGCTGATCGAGTTGTCTGAGAAGCTTGGTTGTGGTCGTCGCCGAATCGGTGAAAGCCGCACTGAGGCTGGCACTGGCTGTTGCCGCCGAAACCGGAACGGACGCTCCTATATTGGGGGTAAAAGTATCGCCGCTGGTGCGTTGCACGGAGCCCAGATCCAGGTTGTTTGTGACCACCGTAGTCGCTACGTTCTGAAACTTGACCTTCATGTTGTCGAAGGCGCGGCACAGATCATCCTTGATGTACAGGAAAATGTTCGTATTAATCCCGTCGGTCGCCCCATCTGAAAACCGGTTGTAAGTGTCATTGCGGGCTGCCTGGAAAGAAAAGAAGTTATCCCAGTACGTCCTTTCCAAATTGACCCCGGTATTGGGAGGCATCTGGTATGGGTATATGTAAATAAAAGTGCTGACATATTCAAGTCGGTCCAGGACATCCGCGCTGTTCAAGACCGTTGACAGCGTCAAAGTGACATTTTGAATCGGATCAAAATCATAGAGCGCTGCGTCCTGGGTTGCTTCCACAACATTCGACGAATTACCGTTGGAATTCTGAACTCTTGTTTGAGGCGATGAACCCGCCACCAAATATTCATTGTTGATTGTGATTTGATTTGTTGAAGGCGTCTCTGGTTTCTTGGGTTTTTCCTCTTGCTCGCTTACAATGGAGAGTGAAACCCCCGCGGGGTAGGATTGGCTTACCATTTGCGGAGAGGATCCCCTGCGCGGAGAACCGTTTTTGCTTGTCAAAAGTGTGCGATGTTCGTCATCGATCCGCCGGAGCATATCCAACGCTTGCTGCCGCAGGCTGGTTCGGCCTGTTACGAATACTCGTGACGGTTGACTGTCACAAAAGTACCCGTTGGTGTTCCCGGGATCGTCTAACGCCGGCCATTGGAAATAGGTGGTGACGTTGGTATCCAGCTCGAAATAAGCCGCTGCATCAATCAAGTCGTTTTTGACTCGCTCGGAGTAATTCGAATTCGAAATCACGTTGATTCCAGCTTCCTGCTCCAGCCTCTCAAATTCAACCGGCAGGTCTCGAAACCACCCTGCGGGGGGCGCCCAACCGTTCAGCGTTTGCATTTCCCCGATAAAAACCCCCCTCCATTGATCGTTCTGATTGGTTTCCGAGCCAGATTTAAATCGAATTCCCTGCAACTTTTTTTGAAAGTTTTGAACGGTCACAACCTGATTACACGGTCGTGGCGACAGTAATGAGCAACCTGAAATGATAACGCAGGCAAAGAGCAACAGTGCCAGGAAGATCTTCCTTACGAATGTTGAATTGGCATTTAGTTTCATGTCGTCACCTCGGTAAACAGAAAATTGATTGGATCAGTCATCGTTGCCTTATCCCGTTCGAGTGTTTGGCAGCGGATCGGTTTTAAAAAAGGACACATTTCCATGGGGCGTTACGGAAGCGGCAGGCTGTTCTTTCAAACAATTTTAATGACAAGGTTTATTGCCGGTAGAAGGTAAAAATCGAGGATGGAAGATCATCCTGCTTTGATGCAGTCCGGTGAATCGTTTCGGGCGTTGTTCACTGGTTTGGAGACGCAGCAACAATCCCTGTCCTCGGCGGGATAGAAGTGCAACCGGGGAAGAGTCGACGGGGTGGCTCATATTGACGCTTCCCTTTGCTGAAATGTTTCGTTACAAGTTTGTTTTGTGAACTTGGCTTCGTGGCGTCATGGGATCACGCGCTACCAATGGCTGGTGCTCTTCGTCGCGTGGCTCGCCTGGGTGTTCGATTCGATGGACTCCACCATCTACGCGCTCGTCCTGCAACCTGCGCTGCACGACCTCCTGCGCGCACCCGGCGGCGGACCCGTCACCGCCGAGGTCATCGGCTGGTATGGCGGAATCATTTTCTCGATTTTTTTGATCGGCTGGGCCATTGGCGGCGTCCTGTTCGGCATTCTGGCGGACCATTTCGGGCGGACCAAGACGCTGGTTTTTACCATCCTGATTTACGCCGCGTTCACCGGCCTGGCCGCAATGTCGCAGACCTGGTGGCAACTGGCACTGTTCCGTTTCCTCACGGCGCTGGGCATCGGCGGCGAATGGGCGGCGGGTGCGGCGCTGGTGGCGGAAGTGTGGCCGGAGGACAAGCGCACCAAGGCGGCGGGACTGTTGCAATCGGCGTGGGCCGCGGGATTTTTTGTGGCGGCGATCCTCAACCTGCTCCTGCGCAACTGCGGCTGGCGGCTGATCTTTGTGGTCGGGGTTGCGCCGGCGTTGGTCGCGCTCCTCGTCTTCTTGTGGGTCAAGGAACCGGAACGATGGGTCAAGGCCCGTGCCGAAGAACGGTCGGCCGGCGGCGTGCGCCGGTTAAAACTGACGGAACTGTTTGCGCCAGGACTGTTGCGCGCCACGCTGGTTGGCTCCGGGCTGGCGTTTGTGGCTGTGTTCGGTTTGTGGGGGGCGACGAACTGGACGCCAACGCTCATCCGCGCGTTGCCGGGATTGCAAGGCCTGAACGCCTCCGAACTCACGAGCCGTGTCAGCTACGCCACCATGCTGCTGAATGTCGGGGCGCTGGCGGGTTACCTCAGTTTCGGTCCGCTGGCTGATCGCGTGGGCCGGCGGCGGGTCTTTGCTCTGATGTGCGCGGGCAGTCTGGTGATGCTGCCCGTCACGTTCCTGACCCCGCGAACCTACGTCCAGGTGCTGTTGCTGTTGCCGCTGCTGGGTTTTTTCAACAACGGCATTTTCAGCGGCTTTCCGATTTACCTGCCGGAATTGTATCCCACGCGGATTCGCGCGACCGGCGCGGAGTTTTGTTTCAACATCGGCCGGGTGCTGGCTGCCACCGGTCCGTTTGTGACCGGCTGCCTGGTCACAGCACTGGGCAGTTTTGGCCGCGCCGCCAGCGCCGTGGCCGTGATTTATCTCGTCGGACTGCTGATTCTGCCATTTGCTCCCGAAACCAAGGGCCGACCGCTCCCGCCGTGAGTGAAAACCGGGCGCGGGTCGGAAAGACGGATGTTCATCCGCGATTCAGCGATTTATCCACTTATTCTGGTCGAACCCCAAATTCCGTGTTCCGTGTGCCGTCGGGATGAAATGCGAGAATACTACAATACTAGGAACCGACCCGTAACTCAAAAAAAGTAAATCTACGGTATCACTGCCCGGTAGAACCGGTGGTTTGAATTTGTCGCCGCCGGGTCACGGAAAGTGATTGTGGAATTGGTGCCTACAAAATTGGTCAGCGTGGTCCAGCTTTTCAGGTTGGTTGAAACCTGGATGTGTCCGTTCAAGCCGATTGACAATTCCAAGCTGAAGACTAGTCCGTTCGATTTCAGCGGGAGAGCGTTGGTGAAGGCGAGTTGCAGCTTGAACGCATTGCTCGACACAAAACTTACGCTGTTGGTTGTTGAAAAGTTTCCGGCGAAATCCATCGCATACGCCTTCACGGTGTTGGTGCCAGAACTCAATTCCACCGTGGTTGTCCAGTTTGTCCAGCCATTCGTGGTTGTAGTTGGGTTCCAAGCCCCGTTGTTTAGCTGATACCAAACACCAGCCACTTTCCAATTGTCTATAGCTGTGCCAACGACAGTCGCCAAGGTATTGGTCATGTGCTGGCCGGGAGTCGGAGCGATGATCCGGTTGATCGGCCTAGCCACGTCCGCGAAATTCACCTGCAAGGTCAGGTTTGAGGCCATCATGAATAACAGGTTGGTTTTGGTTATGATCGTGCCGCCGATCCAGTTGGTTGAAACCACCCAGTTGGTGAACACAAAGCCATTGGTGGCGGCCGTGGCCGTCGTGCTGTAATTCCGCCCGATTTCCAGCCAGGCATTGCTGTAGTTGGGTGAGATGGTTCCCAGACCGCTGGCATGGATTTGGAGTTGATTGGTCACCACGAATTGGATGCTCACACTATTGGTCGTGGAAACATTGCCGCTGGTGTCCACCGCACAGGCTTGCACCACATTTGTACCCGGGATGAACGTTACTCCCGCCGCCCAGTTCGTCCAATTGTTAATGTTCGTCGCCGAGTTCCAACCTCCACCATTGATTTGGCAAACCACGTTGCTGACCTGCCAGCTGTCGCTGGCCTTCCCCTTGACGGTGAACTCGGCGCTGCTCACCCGCTGACCTGTTGCAAGATCGGTGATGCTCACGGTCGGCTTGTTCGTGCCCGCAAAGTTCGCCTGCAACACCAGATTGCTTTGCATCACGAACTGCAAAGTCGCCCCGTTCGTCAGCACTGCCAGCGGCAATGTGGTTCCCCCCGTCCAGTTGGTGAACATGAAACCCGATCCTGGCGTCGCCGTGATGGAATAGCTCTTTCCGATTTGCAAGAGTGCGTTGTTGTAATTCGGGTTCAAAGATCCCAGGCCGTTGGTATGCACCGTCAACACCGTGCTCAAGACGGCGACGAAACTCACGCTGTTGGTGGCCGAGATGTTGCCGCTGGTGTCCACCGCGTAGGTTTGGATGGTGTTGGTGCCCGCAATCAGATTTACCACCGCCGTCCAGTTGGCCCAGTTGTTAGCTGTCGCCGCGTTCCTCCAAGCTGCGTTGTTCAACGAATACAACACATTCGACACCGCCACGTTGTCACTGGCCGTGCCCGTGACCGTGAATACCGCGTTGCTCCACAGTTGTCCCGGCTTCGGCGAGGTGATGCTGTTGGTCGGCTTTTGTACGTCCATAAAGTTCGCCGTGAACGTCAAGTTCGACGCCATCGTGAACATCAGAGTCGCGTTATTGGTCGTGAGGCTGCCCGTCCAGTTCGTGAACGCAAACCCCGCTCCCGCCGTCGCCGTCATCGAATAATTGTTGCCAATCTGGAGCAACACCCCGTTGTAATTTGGGTTGACTGTTCCGTTGCCATTTGTATTGACCGTGAGCACCGTGCTCAAGACGGCGACGAAACTCACGCTGTTGGTGGTCGAGATGTTGCCGCTCGTGTCCACCGCATAAGCCGCAATCGTGTTCGTCCCCGGTAACAATGTCACCCCCGCCGTCCAGTTGGTCCAGTTGTTCGCCGTCGCCGCGTTTGTCCAAACTGCGTTGTTCAACGAATACAACACATTCGACACCGCCACGTTGTCACTGGCCGTGCCCGTGACCGTGAACACCGCGTTGCTCCATAATTGTCCCGGCGTCGGCGCAGTGATGGCGAGCGTCGGCGGTGTTGTGTCCCCAAATTGTGTGACGGTGAACCCACTGAAGGTGAAGATGCAATCCGCCGGCACGGTTGCGGTGAAGACCCCGTTGGTGACCGGGAAGGTGGCGTCATAGGCGAGGTTGGTGGTGCTGCTGGTGTAATAGAGATCAAGGCTGGAAATGGACGGCAGGTTCGTCAGCGTGCCAGACAAGGTCGCCGGGCTGCTGTCGGTGTTCTCTCCGGTCAGGGCAAGCTGCCCGGTGTTGGGCTGGTAAAACGCCAGCAGAACAAAGGGCGAGGTCGAACCGCTCACGTTGATCCGCTGCGCGCCCGGACGGACAAATTTGGAGATCTGCGCCACGGTGTAAAAGTTTTTCCGCGGCGTATAGGTCTTGGGAACGGCGTTGATATCATCCACAGCGAACAAACCCCAGTAACTCCAGCAGTTGTGGATCATATAGAAACTGTCATAGCCTTCCCACACCAGTCCCCCCGATGCGCCATTGGCCAGATGCGCCAGCAGATATTCTGCCGTGCCGCGAAAATAGGTCCAACCCGTCGCCCCGCCCACGCAGTTCTCACAATCGCTGCACCAGACGTTGAACTCGGTCATCCAAAAATGGCGATCCGGATAGGCGGATTGCTGGAGAAAGTCATACACCCCGGCCGAATTGCCGCCGTCGGCCAGATAGCTGTGCTCGCCGAAATACGCCAGCTTCGCCATGATTACTGGGTCGCTCATGATTTGCGGCAGCCAGTTCGTGCCGCCGTAGCCAAGATCGGGGGCCACGAACCGAAGGTCGCCCACGCCGTTGGTA
>Ga0116110_1001237_pt1 | contig 13918 bp, 10 predicted proteins | sample June2015DPH_8_50_FD_89719 | JGI IMG/M metagenome (GOLD analysis project Ga0116110, IMG submission 89719) | Peatland microbial communities from SPRUCE experiment site at the Marcell Experimental Forest, Minnesota, USA - June2015DPH_8_40 | ecosystem: Environmental > Terrestrial > Soil > Wetlands >...
AGGTCGATTGCAGGCGGGCCGCTGGCGTCCAGCACGGGCCATTTCCGGGTGCGCGACTGTCCCGGCGGAATCCGCTCGCTCCGGCGCGTATCCGGGCTGATGATTACCTCCGGCGAAAGTCCATCCGGCGATAGGATTTCGTCCCTCTGGGTTTTGTCGCGGTCCATTCCGAACATCCTCCGAGTGCCTTTCTGATTTCATTCTACGCGCGCCGGCGGGCGCGCACAATTTAGCTCTATGCACCTTCTGGAATATGCGCCATAATACTTGCAGTAGCAGACTGTGTGCCGGAGGCGCTGGTACTTAACGTGCTCACCGCAATGGCGATGATTTTCGGGTCCCGGATCGGGTGCGGTCACGCGGGAAGAACGGGGTGGGGGGTATGTGCGCTCTTTCTGTGCGGCAGCGCGCTTTCGGCCCAGGTTCTGATGCCGGTTTCCGCCCCGGGTGGCATGGTGCGGCTCTTCGGCGCGGATGCCGCCATTCTGGAATCGCAGGAGACGCGCAAAGACCTTCCGTGTACGGTATTTCCGGCCAAGGCGGTGCTGGGCTTCGATCTCAAGTTTCATGCCGGGTACGACGTCAGTGTTCCGCTTAAGGATCTGGCCGGCCCGGAGAACCGTCTCACCATGATCTTCCGCGTGGTTCCGGAGGACCGCCCCGACGAGCCGGTCTACTTTTCGCAGCACGTCTCCGTGCCGGCCATCGAAGAAGACGCCCATGGCGATGCCGTTCTGCAAGGCATGGTCGACGTTGGGGAAGGAAAGTACCATGTCGACTGGATGATGCGCGACCGCGCGGAACGCGTGTGCTCCTCGAGCTGGGACGCGGAAGCCAGTCTGCCCGCGAAGGATAAGGAGATGGCGCTGGACATCGCTCCCGGCGTGGTCGAGGCGGCCGACAGCGAGCCATTCAAGCAGGAGCCTCCCGTCGAGCGCGAGCCGCAAGAGAATCCGCTGAACGTCAAGGTGGTGGTTAATTTCGCCCCGCAGAACTGGCAATCGGCCACCTTGCAGCCGCTCGACACCAACGCTCTGCTCTCCATCCTGCGGAATATCGCGCGCGAGCCGCGAATCGGCAAGTTCTCGATTGTCGCGTTCAACATGCAGGAGCAGCGCGTGATCTACCGGCAGGAGGCTGCTTCCCAAATCGACTTCCCCGCGCTCGGCCAGGCGCTGGGCACGCTCAGTCTCGGCACCGTGGATCTCAAACGGCTGAGCCAGAAGCACGGCGATAAGGACTTTCTGGCTAACTTCATTACCCAGGAGATCAAGGATGACAGAGAGCAGCCCGACGCCGTGATCTTCGCCGGGCCCAAGGTGATGCTTGACGAAGCCCTGCCGCCAGATGCGTTGAAACAACTGGGGGACGTGAAGTTCCCCGTGTTTTACATGAACTACAACCTGAACCCGCAGGGGTATCCCTGGCGGGACGCTATCGGCAACACGGTCCGGTATCTGAAAGGCGCCGAGTACACCATCTCTCGGCCGCGGGACCTCTTTTTCGCCTGGACCGAAATTATCGGCCGTATAGTAAAATCGAAGTTTGGGGGGACGGTTAGCCGTAACGCGTCCTCACAGTGACCCATGCAGGTTTTCGCCATCGCGCTGCTGCTGGCGGTAGCCACGCTACCTGCCGGCGCCCAACAGTTCGGGCCTGCCGAGAATCTCGCGCCTTATATTCCCACACCCCAGGAGGCCGTCGACAGGATGCTCGAGGCCGCTCATGTAAAGCCCGGCGACGTGGTGTACGATCTCGGCGGCGGCGATGGCCGCATCGTAATCACGGCGGCGCAGAAGTTCGGCGCCAGGGGCGTGGGAGTGGAGATTGGGTCCGACCTTTGCCGGAAGGCCAGGGAGCGGATCAAGTCACTGGGCCTGGAAGACCGCGTCAGCATGGTGGAAGACAGCGCGCTGCGGGTGGACCTCAGCGCCGCCGACGTGGTGACCATGTACCTGCTGACCAGCTCCAACGAACGGCTCAAGCCCAACCTGGAGAAGTACCTGAAACGCGGCTCCCGCGTAGTCTCCTACGAATTCCCTATTAGAGGCTGGAAGCCGGTGAGGGTGATCGTTTTGCAGACCGGCAAAACGGAGCACCGCATCTACCTTTACGAGATGGGACGGCAGCGGTAAGGCCCAGCCGCGCCTGGCCCCTACTTGGTTTTTCCCGCGTTCTCGATGACGCTACGCGCCAGGTAGTTTTCCACCTTGGAGCTGTTGCGCGCCATTTCATAGTAGGCGTTCTTCAGAAGCTGGTCTTTACGGTTCAACAGCGTCTCGCGGATGTTCTGCTGCACGCGCGGATCGTTCAGCTCGCGCTGGCCGGCCGGTTCTCTGGCGATCACCCTCAGGATGCGGTAGCCCTCCTGCGTGTGTATGGGCGCGAAACCGCCCGGCGAGAGCGACGCCACCAGCTTGCGCAGCTCGGGGTTGGCCTTCTCCAAAGTGGATTCGGGAATGAATCCCATGTCGCCGCCGTTGGGAGCGGAATCGGGGTCCTCGGAGTAATTCTGCGCCAGCATGCTGAAATCTTCGCCGCGTTTCAGGCGGGCAATGATGTCGTTGATCTTGGTCACGGCCTCGTTTTCGTTCCGGGCCTTGCTGTTCTTCAGGTTGCGGACGTTGGGGTTGGCGTAGGGAGTCACCATAATCTGCGCCAGGTGGATCTGCGGCTCGACCAGGTTGAAGCTGGCCTTGTTGGCGTTGTAATAATTGGCCACGTCGGCGTCGGTGATGGTGATGTGGGAAGTGATTTCCTTGTTGATCAGCTTGTTGACGGTGAGATCGCGGCGAAGCTGCGACTTCAAGTCGTCCACCGTCATGTTGCGCGCCTTGATCTGGCTGTCGAATTCCTCTTTGGTGTAGGGCGCTTTGATCTTGTTGAATTCCGTATCGACGTCGGCGTCGACCGCCGTCAGCCCCGCCTTCTCGGCGCGCTGCAACAGGATCTCGTTGGTGATGAGGCTGCTGAGCAACTCGAGTTTCTGCGACATGATCTGGTCTTCGTTGGTCCCTTCGACGGCCTGGGGAAACTGCGATTGGTAGGTCTTCTCGAGTTCAGCGTAGGTGATGGCGTGATTGTTCACTTCGGCCGCCACGTTGGCGGGCGGCTTGTGATGGCACGAGAACTGCGGCAAGGCCGCAAGGACGGCGGCGAGAACTGCAAGTAGGCGCTTCATGCGTGATCCTTATTGTAACCGCACACGCGAGGTATGGCGCGCTGCCCCGTAACCGGTAGAATGGTCGTTACCCTTATGCGAGTCGGAATGATCGGCACCGGCGCCATTTCGCACATGCACGCGCGCGCCTACAAGAACATCGGATACCAGGTGACGGTGTGCACGGACATCTACGAACCGGCGGGACCTAAGTTCGCGGCCGAGCACGGCGCCGAATTCGTCCGCACTTACGAAGAGGTGTGCCGCCACCCCCATGTGGACTACGTGGACGTGTGCACGTTCCCGGATTTCCGCCTCGAGCCCATCGAAATCTGCGCCCAAACCGGGAAGCACGTGCAGGTGCAGAAGCCCATCTCGACCAACCTGGAGACCGCGCGCCGGATGATCGAGACGGCTCGCCGCGGGGGCATCCTGCTGGGCGTGGTGAGCCAGCACCGGTTCGACGACGCCAGCCTGTTCCTCTCGAAGGCCATCGCGGCGGGCCGCCTGGGCAAACTGCTCCAGTGCGACTGTTACGTGAAGTGGTACCGCTCGCCGGAATATTATTCGCGGCCCATCAAGGGGAGCTGGAAGACCGAAGGCGGCGGCGCCCTCATCAACCAGGCCATCCACCAGATCGACATTCTGCGCTGGCTGGCTGGCCCGGTGGCGGAGGTGTTCGGCGAGTGGCAATTGGGCGCGCGGCACCGGATCGAATCCGAGGACGTAGTCAGCGCGGTGCTGCGCTATGCCAGCGGCGCCACGGGCGTGATCCAGGCGTCGACGGCCATCTGGCCGGGATACACCGAGCGGACCGAGTTCCACGGCACGAAGGGAACGGCCATCGTCTCCGGCGACAAGCTCACCGCCTGGGACGTGGCCGACGATTCAGGTGAGCCGGCGCCGGTGGCGAAGGCAGCGGCCTCAGGCGCGTCGGACCCCATGGCGATTTCGCTTGAGCCCTTCGAGCGGCAGTTCCTGGATTTCGGCGACGCCATCGCCCAAGGCCGCCAGCCGCTGGTTTCGGGCGAAGAAGGCTACCAAGCGCTGGAAGTGGTGGAGGCCGTCTACCGCTCCTGCCGCACGGGAGAAAAGGTGGCGCTGGAGTCAAAAGGCGCGGCGCGGTAAGATCAATCACAGCAAATGCTCACTAGCCTGCGCATCAAGAACTTCAAGCGCCTGGAAGATGTCGAAATCGAGCTCGGTAAGACTGTCGTCTTCGTCGGGCCGAACAACTCCGGCAAGACGACCGCCTTGCAAGCTTTGGCGTTATGGGAGATCGGTCTTCGGAGGTGGATTGAGAAGCGATCCGCCAAAGACACCCCCGAGAAGCGCCCCGGCATTACCATCAATCGGCGCGATCTGGTTGCAGTTCCGGTGCCGGATGCGAATCTGCTCTGGAGGGACTTGCATGTGCGCGCCGTTCAGAAACGCGCAAACGGCAAGCCGGACACCAGAAACATTCGGATCGACATTCTGGTTTTCGGTGTCACTGATGGCAAAGCATGGAATTGCGGTTTCGAGTTCGATTACGCCAACCAGGAATCGTTTTATTGCCGTCCCTTGCGAATGACCGAAGACAGGCAAGCGGAGCGCATGCCGGTGCCGCCCGCGGCGGCTCCGGTGCGAGTGGCGTTTCTGCCGCCGATGTCCGGTTTGGCGGCCACCGAAGACCGGCTTGACACCGGCGCCGTGGATGTGCGGATTGGCGAAGGACGCACGGCTGAGGTCCTGCGAAATCTGTGCTACCAAATATCCTCGAACCCAGACCAGGCCAGTTGGAATGAGTTGGTCTCTCAGATCAGGAAGCTGTTCGGGGTGAGTCTGAACCCGCCCCAGTACATCGCCGAGCGCGGCCAGATCACCATGTCCTACCACGAGGCTTCTGGCGCCGAGCTGGACCTGGCGTCTTCCGGGAGGGGCTTGCAGCAAACCCTGCTTCTTCTCGCTCATCTATATACCCATCCCCGGACCGTTCTGCTCCTCGATGAACCAGATGCCCATCTGGAAATTCTGCGGCAGCGGCAGATCTATCAGATTCTGACCCAGACGGCCGAAATGCGCGATTGTCAGGTCATTGCCGCGAGTCACTCCGAGGTGATTCTGAATGAGGCGGCCGATCGCGACGTAGTGGTCGCCTTCGTAGGCAAGCCGCATCGAATCGACGATCGTGGAACCCAGGTTCTCAAGTCGCTGAGGGCGATTGGCTTCGACCAGTATTATCAGGCAGAGCAGACAGGTTGGGTGTTCTATCTGGAAGGCTCCACCGACCTGGCCATACTTCGAGCTTTTGCGGAGTTGCTCAAGCATCCCGCGATGTCAGTCCTGGAACAGCCATTTGTCCACTATGTCGCCAACCAGCCGGCTAGAGCCCGGGAGCACTTCTATGGTTTGCGAGAAGCAAAGCCGGACTTGGCCGGGTTGGCGCTGTTCGATTCCATTCCAGAGGAATTACGGGACGCAGGGCCGCTTCGGGAACTCAAATGGCGGCGCAGAGAGATTGAGAACTACCTGTGCTATACGGAGACCCTCATCGCGTATGCGGAGCAGGCCAGCGGCGAGGCTGGCCCGCTGTTCGAGGCTGCGGAGCGCGACCGCCAACGGATAGCGATGCAGGAGGCCATGAACGAGGTAACATCGGCTCGGGCGGTGTTGGGTCTGCCAGCCGCCTTTTCACCAGACATAAAGGCCAGTGATGACTTTCTCGTTCCCGTATTTCAAAAATACTTCGAGAAGCTTGGTATTCGGAACCTGATGCAGAAGACCGACTACCACACGCTGGCTCGATTCGTGCCGAACGGCCGGCTCGATCCCGAAATCAGCGAGAAGCTGGACAGTATCGTCGAGATTGCCCGCCGGGCAAAGCCGGTGGAGTAGAAAGAGTTTAGAACGTGTACAGAAGCGTCCCTGCCGGCGGCTCGGCCGGGCCGCCCGCGGTGACCGCGGCGGCTTCGCCTTCACCAGCCAGTTGGCGGTAGTAGATGCCGGTGTCGCCGAGGTAAACCTCCAGCTCGGAGGGCCGGGGCAGCGTGCCCTGGATCAGAGATTCGGAGAGCGGGTCCTCGATGTACTTCTGCAAGGCGCGGCGCAACGGGCGGGCGCCGTAGCTGCGGTCGCCGCAGGTCTTCTCCAGGATGTACCTGGAAGCGTCGGGCGCCAGCCGGATCTTCACCTGCTTGGCGACCAGGTTGACGTTGATCTGCTCCACCATCAGGTCGATGATCTTGATGAGGTCGTCATCCATCAGCGAGGTGAACAGAATCACTTCGTCGAGGCGGTTCAGGAACTCGGGATTGAAGGCCTTCTTCACCTCGGCGCGGACCATGTCCTCGACCTTGGAGGGGATGCCTTCGCCCTGGGGCGCCTGAAAGCCCAGGTTGCTGCGCTTCTCGAGGTAGCGTGCGCCCAGGTTGGAGGTCATGATGATGATGGTGTTCTTGAAATCCACCTGGTTGCCGAGACCGTCGGTCAACTGGCCATCCTCGAACACCTGCAACAGGATGTTGTAGACGTCCGGGTGGGCCTTCTCGATTTCATCCAGCAAAATGATGGAGTACGGGTTGCGCTTGACGCGCTCGGTGAGCTGGCCGCCCTCTTCGTAGCCCACGTAGCCGGGAGGCGAGCCGATGAGCTTGGAGACCGAGTGCTTCTCCATGTACTCGGACATGTCGAAGCGCACCAGGCTCTTCTCGCTGCCGAACAGGAACGCGGCCAGGGCGCGCGCCACTTCCGTTTTGCCCACACCGGTGGGGCCCAGGAAGAGGAACGAACCAGCGGGGCGGGCGCTCGATTTCAACCCGGCGCGGGAACGGCGGATGGCGCGGGCCAGCGCGGAAATGCCCTTCTCCTGGCTGATGATGCGCTTGTGCAGCTCCTCTTCGATGCGCAGCAGCTTGGCGATCTCTTCCTCCTTGATGGAGGTCATGGGCACGCCGGTCCAGCGGGAGACCACGTCTTCGATATCGTCCTTGGTGACGCAGCCGGTGGAGGAGTCGTCGAGGTTGTACTTTTCGCGGAGCTGGCGCATGTTCTCGCGCTCTTTGCGCTCCTCGTCGGAGTAGAAGCGGGCCTTTTCGAACTCGTGGTTGGCGATGGCGTTTTCCATGCGGTGCACGATGAACTTGATGCGCTTCTGGATGTCGGCCAGGTCGGCGGGGAGGGTGGTCTGGCGCAGCTTCACGCGCGCGCCGGCTTCGTCGATTAAGTCGATGGCCTTGTCCGGCAGGTAGCGGTCGGGGATGTAGCGGCTGGAGGTGTAGACGGCGGTTTCGATGGCATCGTCGGTGTAGGCCACGGCGTGAAACTTCTCGTAGCGGTCCTTGATGCCGAACAGAATTTTGACGGCATCGGCCTCGCTGGGCGGGGGGACCTTGACGGCCTGGAAGCGGCGCTCGAGGGAGCGGTCCTTCTCAATAGACTTCCGGAACTCGGCCGGCGTGGTGGCGCCGATGCACTGGATTTCGCCGCGCGAGAGGGCCGGTTTCAGGATGTTGGCGGCGTCGAGGGAGCCTTCGGCCGAGCCGGCGCCCACCAGGGTGTGCAGCTCATCGATGAAGATGATGGCATTCTGGTTCTCCATGAGCTCCTTCATGATGGTCTTGAGGCGCTCTTCGAACTGGCCGCGGTACTTGGTGCCGGCGACGATCAGAGAGAGATCCAGCGCGAGGATGCGCTTGTCGGCCAGGAAGGATGGCACGTCGCCCTCGGCGATGCGCTGCGCCAAGCCCTCGACGATGGCGGTCTTGCCGACGCCTGGCTCGCCGATCAGGACGGGATTGTTCTTGGTGCGGCGGCACAGGATCTGGACCACCCGCTCGAGCTCGTAGTCGCGCCCGATGAGCGGGTCGAGCGTGTTATCCATGGCGCACTGGGTGAGGTCGCGGCTGAATTCGGCCAGCAGCGAGCTTTCCTTGGGCCGCGCGGACGCGACTTTCTCACTCTGCGATCGGGCCAACTCTTCGCGGATGGTGGAGAGGCGCAGGCCGCGCTCGTGGAGAATTTCGGCGGCGAAGCACTTTTCCTCGCGCAGCAGGCCAAGCAGCAGGTGCTCGGTGCCGATGTGTTTGTGGCTGAGGCGCTCGGCCTCCTCGGCGCCGTAGGCCAGCACGCGCTTGCACTCATGGCTGAGCGGGAGATCCACGGAAGTGGAAACTTTTTCGCGGATGGTGGTGTGTCCCTCGATCTGCTTGCGGATGGATTCGACAGCGGCGTGGGAACGCAGGAAGCGGTTGGCCAGAGCCTTGTCTTCCCGCAGGAGGCCGAGGAGCAGGTGTTCGGTTTCGATGTAGGGACTGCCGAACTGGCTGGCCTCGTAGCGCGCGAAGAAGATGACCCTGCGCGCCTTCTCGGTGTATCGCTCAAACATAACGAATGTGGCCCCCTACTCTAAAGATACTCCGGCTGGCCGGCAGGATGCGAGTTTATTGGTACCAGCGGCACCAGGCCGCCTTTTTCCAGGCTCAAGACGCGGTCGCAACGCCGCGCAAACGAGAGGTTGTGAGTGACCAGGACGGAGGTGAGCCGATGGGAACGGTGAAGGCCCGCGAGGAGTTCGAAGATCATCTCGCCGGTGCGGAAGTCCAGGTTCCCGGAGGGTTCATCGGCGAGCAGGACGGAGGGTTGGCCGACCAATGCCCGGGCGAGCACGGCGCGCTGCTGTTCCCGCCCGATAATTCACCGGCGCGGTGCGACGCGCGCGCGCGAAGCCCCACCTCATCCAACCTGGCCAGCGATTCGGAAGCGGCCCGGGCGTGGGGCCAGCCGCGAATCAGCAACGGCATCATGACATTCTCGAGCGCGGTAAACTCCGGCAGGAGATAGTGAATCTGCCAAACGAAGCCAATTTCCCGATTACGGAAATCGGCCTGTTCGGAATCGGCGAGCTGCGAGATCTCGGTACTGCCGTAATGAATCGTACCGTTCGAAGGCCGGTCCAAACCGCCCAAAAGATGCAGGAGGGTGGACTTACCGGCGCCGGATTCGCCCACTAGGGCGAGCATCTCGCCGGGTTCGACATCGAGGTTCAAGTCGGAGAAAACCACCAGGTCGGAACCGCCCGAGGTATAGACCTTGGAGAGGTTGCGCGCGCGGATGCAGGAGTCGGCCATCCATCCGTTACGATATCGCAAGTAAGGGGTCAGGGGCCGGGGCCCGGGGGCCAGGGGCCGAGGGAAAGGCCGGCACGGGAGCGGGGCGTTCGGGGGGAAATGGGCTCGCTTCGCAGTGGGTGGAAGTATCTTCAAGTGGTTCGGGTTGGGGGTCGGGCTCGGTTTCGTAAATAGGTTCGATGGGTAATTCGTCGCGCAGGGCTTTGAGGCGCTCGAACTCCTCGATGGCGCGGCGGTACTGGCGCTCCGCCTGGGCCTGGTAGCGCAGCAGCAGGGCAAAACCGTTGCCTTGGCGGGCCAGGCGGTGGAAGCCATCCACCAGCATGAAAGTGCGGTTCTGGGACCTGGTGATTTCGATATCCCCGGCGAATTCCGAGTTCATGGGGAGGAGGGGTCTTCCGTCGGCGCCGAAGGACTGGTTGAGGCAGGTGGTGAAGAAGCCGGATTCGAAGCGGGCGGCGCGGAGGATGGACTGCTGGGCGAGGGCCACGCGCTCGAGGGCGAAGATCTCCTGGGAGTTGACGGGTTGGTAGAGGGCGATGAGATCTTCTCTGAGATGGGCGACCTCCTGGAGGTCTTCGAGGCGGACGACGGCGAAGGTGGTAGCGGTGAAGCCGTGTTTGCGGGCATTTTGGGCGGAACGAAGCTTGCCTTCAGGGGTGCGGGGGCCGGTGGATTTGCCGGCGTTGGCGCGGTTGGCGGCGAGTTGTTTCGGGGAGACAGGACGAGACATGGGAGTATTACCCTCCGACTTGAGGATGGCATGAGGAGGGGCTTGACTCTGAAATTGCCGGCTGTAAGTGATGGGAAGGAAAGGGAAGAATGAGTGAGACGGGCTGTGACTGGAATCCCAAAACTTGGGATAGGGCGGCAAATTTGTTTCCTTTTTCGCACTTCGTTTGCTTACCTCCATCACGATAATGCTTCCTTTTCAGTTGTTTGTCTTCGGCAGCGTAATTGCCTAGGAGTTTTTCGGAGGGGAATCAGATGCGCGTGGAAGTCTATAAGAGTGTGCGGATGCTCGGGACCGCGGTTGCAGGAGTCCTTTTGTTTGTCGGGTCACAGTCGGCTGCGAGGGCAGACGACATGGCCTACATGTCTACGGGGTCGGATCAGTTTGGGACCATCGATCTCAACACGGGCGTGTTCACCCAACTTGGCAACAGTGGCCAGTTGCTCTCCGGATTGGGAACGATCGGCGGCAACATTTACGGTGGCCTTTTGGACTCCAACATTTTGTATCAGGTGAACCTGGCGAATGGGGGCCTTACCGAAATAGGCACCGGATCGATCGAATACAACGATACTGGTTCCACGACAACTGGCCTCTACGCTGTGAATGTTGGGGTAACGGATCTCTATCAGGTGAACCCGTTAACCGGCGCCACCACGCTGATCGGACCCACCGGCTTCACCTCCGGCTTCGGCATAATAGGCATGTCAACGGGATCGAGCACGCTGTATTTCGCCGGTGGTTACAACTTGTATTCGTTGAGCACGACGACGGGCGAGGCAACGCTAATCGGGAGCCAGGGGTTCGCTGTGGGCGCACTAGTGAGCGAAGGCGGCGCACTATGGGCGGGCGCGAGCCCGCTTGACGTCTACACGTTGAACACGAGCACGGCGGCCGGGACCCTTGTCACAGGGGTCACGGGCGGTGCGGTCTCCTTCTGGGGGCTGACGCCAGACCCGCTGACCACGACGAGCGTGCCCGAGCCATCCTCAGTGATCCTTTTGGCAACCGTCCTGCCGGCACTGGCTTTCGTGGCACGAAAACGAATTGCCCAGGGGCTTTAATTCCGGCCACTCGAATGAACGGCTGAGTTCCAGAACACCTCGGACAAAAAAATCCGGCTGTGACGACAATCGCGCCACAGCCGGAGCAAGGAAGGAGCCGGTTCGTTGTCGGTTCGTTGTCAGAATTCGTAGCTGAGGCCCACCATGGGCACGAAATCGTTTAGAATGCTGCCAAATTTCGCGTTGGGAGCGGGAGCGATCAACTCCTTGGGGAAGGGCGTGATGTAGTCGCGGAACTCGGTGCGCAGAAAGACCCTGCGGGCAATGAAAAACTTCATGCCGCCGCCCACGCTGGCCATGGGCTTGAGGGCCTGGGTTTTGGTGAAGTAGCCGAACTGGCTGAGGGGCTGATAAGCCGCCTCCGCGCCGGTTCCGCGGAAGATTTTCATGCCGCCGCCGAGGGCGGCGAAGAACTGCACGCGCGAGCGGCGGGGGGTGGTGCGAAGGATCAAGTCATAATGCACCACGTGGGCGGCGCCGGCAAAGGAGACGGTGGAGCCGCCGCTCGCGAGCTGGAGATTGCTTTGGAGATACGCATAGCGCAACTCGCCGCCGACATGGCCATAGAGATTGTTGCCAAAGAACGCGCCGACGGCAGCGCCGGTCTGAAATCCGGCGGTCGCCGAACCGACGGGGCCGGCCACGGCGACGTTGCTCAAGAATCCGCCGCCGCCAATGCCTCCAACTTCCCACTGCTGGGCGCGGCAGACGACGGCAGCGGCGACTAAGACCAAGATCGATAATGCGGGTTTCCTCATGTGAATCTCCTGTATCCGTTGTTAGTCGACTACGCGCACGCTAAGCGTGGTGGAATAGCCCTCCTGGGCGACCACCAGGGGGATGCTCATGCCTTGCGGCACGCCGAAAGGAACCGAGGCATTGACCTGGTAGACGCCAATCTCGCCCGGCACCAGGCCGGCGTACAGGACGCTCAGTGAAACCCCGCCCAGGGTGACGGTCGCGGGGATCACGGTATTGGGCAGCGGATTGGCGGGCGCGGGCATGCCGGCAGTCACCAGAGGCGAAGTGAGGCCCATGCCGGTGGCGTAGATGGTAATGATGTCGTTGGCGTGGATGGGATTGGTGGGGGTGATGAGCTGGCCGTTATCGTCGCGATAGACGGTTGCGAGGCCAGTCAACGGCCCGGCGGTGCCAGTGAGGAAGATGCTGGGAGCGACGGGTGAGATGGAGAGATAGAAGTTATTGCTGATGCCGCCGGGAGTGTAGAGCGTCATGGTGGCGCTGCCATTCACGGTGGTGGGCAACTGTCCGTTGATCTGCTGGCTGGAGACGAAGAGCATGGGCACCGCTGCGCCGTTGACGGTGAGGCACGATTCGCCCAGCGCGGTAGGCAGCGGGATCTGCTGGGTGGCAATGTTGACAGGGCTCAATTGCTGGCCGTAGACGCTGATGAGGCCGCCGGGCGCAATCGGCTGAGTTCCATCGGCGGCATTCACCACACTGGTGATCTGGGGCGGCGCGACGGCCGCATCATAATTCCAGGGAAGGACGGTGAAGCCGGAAACCGTGAGCGAGATGACGGCGCTTTGGTCGGGGAGCGGCGCCAGAGTGCGAGTGAAGGGCCAGGCGGTGGTGGGGACCAGGGGCGCCTCGACCATGGAGGTAGGGTTGACAGTGGCGCTCTGATTGACGCGTTCAATCACGCCGGGGCTGCTCGACGACGAGGCCGTGGTGCGGAGCGCCGCCTGATTCACGAAGGCGTACCCGGAAGGGGCGCCGGAAGCGGTTTCCAATGTACCCACGGGGACCAGCGCCGCATTAAAGAGGTTGTTGCCGATGGCGTACGAGCTGTAGCTGGAAGCGGCGTAGGGGCCCCCGAGAGAGGTCAGGTCCTTTCTGGAAACGGTAAAGGTATTGGCGCTGGCGTCGTAGAGCATGACGTTGCCGTCGGGCATGGCCGCCAGGACGTAACCGCCGTTGGGCGAAGGCGTGAGCACGCCGCCGGGGTTGACGCTATTGACGAAAACCCCCAGGCTGGGCGGGGCGGTAGCGCGATGGGAGGGAAAATCCACGGTGTCGATCATACCGGGACCGCCCGCGCCGGCGTTGCGCGCCAGGGCCAGGATGGCTTGGCCGGATGCGGCCAGGGAGCGGGGATAGTGGCCTGGCGGGAAGGTGATGGACGGCTGCTGCTGGAAGGTATCCAGATCGTAGACGTATGCCAGTTGCGAATTGTCGTGGCCGATCAGAAGGTACTTCTGATCGAACGTAATAGCCATCTGCGTGGGAGTGGTGGAGGTGCGCAGGGCGGTGATCTGCTGGTAGGTGGTGGCGTCGAACACCAGCACTTCATTCTGGTCCTGCCGGAGGATGTAGAAACGGCCGCGGAACGGATCGGCGAGAATGTCGACCAGGTTGCCGGGGACGTCCACCACGGTTCCGCGCTGATTGGGGTTGCGGCTGTTGACCAGCAGGCGGACGGCGGGGGGAAGGTTGACGGCGGTGGCGGAAGCGATGGTGAGCGGCACGGTGACGGTGCCGTTCTGATTGATGAAGGCATTGGGATCGACGCTAACCTGCACGGTAGCGGGGGTAACGCCGAAAGAGGGCGAAATGGTGACGCCGGTAACGCTGGAGCCGATCTCGAAATCGGTATTGCCGCCGCCGGGATCGGTAATGGTGAGGTATTGGGTGATGACGGCGCGGTTGCAGAAACTGCCGGGCGCCTGGAGGTCGGAGGGGGAAGCGGCCAGGCGGTGATACTGGTTGAGCTTGCCGACCGGCAGCACCGTAACGCCGCTGTCGGTAACGGCGTACAGCACATCCGCAGCAGCAGTCAGCACGGCCCGTCCGACGATGTTCTCGGGCAGCGACAGGGTGTCCTCGACGGTCA
>Ga0116110_1001245_pt1 | contig 13873 bp, 11 predicted proteins | sample June2015DPH_8_50_FD_89719 | JGI IMG/M metagenome (GOLD analysis project Ga0116110, IMG submission 89719) | Peatland microbial communities from SPRUCE experiment site at the Marcell Experimental Forest, Minnesota, USA - June2015DPH_8_40 | ecosystem: Environmental > Terrestrial > Soil > Wetlands >...
CCTGCACAGCGGGGTGGGCAAAGACAATTCATTGCGTTGCACGTCCGCCGCGGCGGACCGCGGCAGACCGGGGCGGACATTGCCTAGGTGTTCTTTCTCACCCCGTGTGATGAACTTTGCACTCGGATGAGCCAAGCCGGACGGCACTCTTGCCCTCCGCGCCGATGGAGTTGGCGCTAGCGGCGACCTTCGCATGAATGGCCCTGCCTTCAAAAGTCCCGGCAGACGCCTCTTTGCAGCCGCGAAGACGCGCCAATGGCTTAAGCTGAATGCAGGATGAAAGATACGGCCGTACTGCTCATCGACTGCCCGGACCGGAAGGGTCTGGTGGCCCGCGTGGCCACGCTACTCTACCAGCGGGGCGCCAACATTCTGCACGCCGACCAGCATCAGGATCACGATCTGGGCCTGTTCTTCATGCGCGTCGAGTGGGCGCTGAACGGTTCGGACGGCAGTCCATGCGAGCCGGAATCCGGCCAGGCGGCAGACCCGGGCCGCTTCGATCTGGAGGGATTCCGTGCGGCCTTCGCCCCCCTGGCAGCAGAGCTGGGGATGCGCTGGAAGCTCAGCTCCAGCGGACGGCTGCCGAAGGTGGCGCTCTTCTGCTCGCAATACCTGCATTGCATGGCCGATCTGCTGCACCGCTGGCGCACCGGCGAACTGCTCTGCGAGATTCCCGTGATCGTTTCCAATCATCGCGATGTGGAAAGGCTGGCGGGGTTTTACGGGATTCCCTTCGAGTTTGTGCCGGCTGCGGCGGCCACGCGCGCCGAGGCCGAGGCGCGGCAACTGGAACTGCTTTCGTCCTATGGGGTTGAGCTGGTGGTGCTGGCGCGGTACATGCAGGTTCTTTCGCCCGGCTTCGTTGCCCGCTATCCGGCGGCGATCATCAATGTGCACCACTCGTTTCTGCCTGCGTTTACGGGGGCCAAACCGTACCATGCGGCGCATGCAAGGGGAGTGAAGCTGATCGGGGCCACCAGCCACTATGTGACCGATTTGCTGGACGATGGGCCGATCATCGAGCAGGACGTGGCGCGCATCTCGCACCGCGACCAAGTGGAGGATCTGGTGGCGCGGGGGCGGGATCTGGAACGCATTGTTCTCTCCCGCGCGGTGCGCTGGCACCTGGACCGGCGGATCCTCTGCTACGGGAACAAGACGGTGGTCTTCGACTGATAGCGCGAGGTTCGAGAGGCAGGAAACAGAGATTGGAGAGCCGCGTACGGATGGATCGATTGCCGGGGTTGAAATCCCGGCCTGCCGGCAGCGCCCTTTCAAAGCAAATACCTGCCCATCTGTGGGCCGCACGCCACTCACATGCAGAGTTCTTTCGTTCTACCGCTCGCTTTGCCGTTCGTAGCGGGCGATCTTCTCGATTCTGCCGGCGTGCCTGCCTCCCTCAAACTCGGCGCCGAGCCATACATCGACGATCATCTTGGCCAGCCCGATGCCAACCACGCGCGCGCCCAGGGCAAGGATATTGGTGTCGTTATGTTCGCGGGAGAGCTTTGCCGAGTAGGGTTCGCTGCACACCACCGCCCGTATGCCTCTGACTTTGTTTGCGCTGATGGAGATACCGACTCCCGAACCGCAAAACAGCACTCCCTTTTCGCATTCTCCGCGGGCCACCGCCTCGCCCACCTGAAAGCCGAAGTCGCAATAGTCGGCTCGTTCCGGCCCAAAGGCGCCGAAATCCTGAACCTTATAGCCCTTCTCGATCAGATAAGCCTTGATTTCTTCCTTAAGCGCGAATGCCGCGTGATCGGACCCGATAGCAATCATATTGTTCCCTTGTTCTGGTTTTGCAGTTCATCCTTGATTACAACATCGCCGAGACCAGCAAGACCAATCCGGTAAGGAAGAGGACAAACATAGCCGCAATCATGGCCAGGGTCCCCTTGGACGCGCCTTTGAATTCCTTCCAGATAAAGACGCCCCAGATAGCGGCGATCATGGTCCCGCCCTGCCCCAGGCCGTAGGCAATGGCGGGGCTTGCGGTCTTGGAGGCGATGAAATTGGAGGTGGTGCCGGTGCAGTTGATCAATCCGCCCAATATCCCGATCAGGTGATACTTAAGCGTGCCCTTGCTGAAGTAATCGGAGTAACTTACCTTGGCTCCCTTGAAAGGATGAGACATAAGATAGCTGTTGAAGAGCAGATTGGAGGTGAAGGAACCGGCGGAAAAAACCAGCACAGCGGCGTAAGGCCCGAACTTACCCGGATCTAAGTGGGTATAGTTGATGGAAAGCGATCTCTGCACGAGATAGTAAAACAATCCCATCAGAATACCGCCCGCCAAAGCCAGCGAGACGCCCTTAACGAGCATGCCCGGTTCGCTCCCCACGTCTTGCTGGTTGCGATAAGCCAGCGCATCGAGAACGATGGCCAGAGTAATGAGCGCGACGCCCGTAAAAATGAGCAACGGATTGCCTTTGGGCTGGGCAATGTAGTTAATCACTACGCCCTCGACGAGAGCGATTCCAATGCCGATAGGGAAGGCCACCGCCATGCCCGCGACATGAATGGCGGAGGTAAAGAGAATGTTGGCCAGATTGAAAACAAACCCGCCCAGAATGGCCCATTCAAAGCTGCTCATGCTGCCCTGCGCCAGATCGTCCAGAAGCGTTCTTCCTCCCGAGCCAAAGGAGCCGAAGGTAAGTCCGGCAAGCAGAGGCAGCAGCAGGTAGCCGATGGCCTGATCCCAGTAGTAGAGCGGGAATGCATAGGAGCGCGGCTCCATTTTGAGGGTGTTGGCGTGCGAGCCCCAGCACATCATGGTCAGCACACAGAGCACTACGGCAATCGGGTACGAATGCACGATCATCATTGGTCTGCCTCGACCCCTTTCACGATCTCTCTTATGGCGGCTATGGCCTGGACGATGGAATAGTCCTTGTGGAAGACGCTGGACGATCCTCCGACCAGCATGGTAGCGCCGGAGGCGACCATCGCCGGTATATGTTCGAAACTCACATTCCCATCGGCCTGGATTTCGACATGGTCATGCCCGGTTGAACTGAGCAATGCGCGGACGTCCTTTATCTTGCCCAGCATGGCCGGAATGAGAGTCTGCCCGACAAAGCCCGGATTGACGGTCATGACGGTAACCATGTCGATGTCATCCAGGATGTATTCGAGGTTAGTGAGCGGCGTGGCCGGGTTCAGGGCGATTCCGGACTTTGCTCCGGCGTCGCGGATTTGCTGCAGGGCTCTTTGCACATGATAGGTGGCTTCAACATGGATGGCGACGTATTCCGCGCCCGCTGCAACCGTCCGATCGATATACCGCTCAGGTTCGACCACCATGAGGTGACATTCCTGAGGAATGCTGCAAAGCTCTCTTGCCGTCCGCATGATGCCGAAGTCCAGGGCAAAGTTGGGAACAAACTTTCCGTCCATGATGTCGATGTGCAGAAAGTCGATTCCCGCGGCGCTTAGCTGCTCGATGTCGGCCTCGAGATTCCTGAGGTTGGCGCAGGCCAGCGAGGCTTCGATTTTTACGGTTCTGTTCATGGTGGGGATTCCCGCAGTTACTTAAATCCTCTGGGACGGTTGCTGCGGTTCATGATAAAGGCTGTCGCGCTCAAAGTCCAAGCGCCACTGACTCCTGTTCCTTGTACTGCAGCTGATAGAGCTTCCAGTAGATTCCGCGCTTGGCCAGCAGTTGCTGGTGCGAGCCCAGCTCGCGCAACTGGCCCTTGTGCATGACCAGAATGGTATCGGCGCGTTGCACGGTGGAGAGCCGGTGAGCGATGAGCACGCTGGTCCGCCCCTCGACCATGCGCTCCAGCGCGCCGCGGATGCGCAGTTCGGTGTCCGTGTCCACGCTGGAGGTGGCCTCGTCCAGGATAAGAATGCGCGGATTGTAGGCCAGCGCGCGGGCAAAATTGATGAGCTGTTTCTGTCCCGTGGAGAGCGAACTCCCGCGTTCCCGCACCGGCTCGTCGAAGCCGTTGGGCAAACTCTCGATAAAGTCCAAAACATTCACATCGCGGGCAGCCTGGCGCAGCCTGGCATCCGTAATCTTCTCGTTACCAAGGCGGATGTTCTCCGCCAGTGTGCCGGTAAAGAGGAATGGGTCCTGCAAAACCACCGCGAAATGCTGCCGAAGCGCGGTCAGGTCTTGCGCGCGCAGGTCTACGCCGTCCACCAGAATCCGGCCCGCGGTCACGTCGTAGAAGCGCATCATCAGGCTGGTAAGGGTGGTTTTGCCGGCGCCGGTGTGGCCCACGATGGCCACCGTCTCTCCGGGCTCGATGGTGAAGGAAACATCTTTGAGAATCCACTCGATGTCTGCAAGAGAGGCCAGCTCGGCGGCGGGCGATTCACTTACCGCTGCCAGGTCCACGGCAGACTGCTGGTCGGCGGTGAGCTTCTGATAAGTGAACCAGACATGGCGGAACTCAATGCGGTTGGATCCGTCGCCCTCGACCGGATGTGCGGGATTGACGATTTCGGGAGCCGTGTCGAGCAGCTTGAAGATGCGCTCGCAGGCGGCCATGGCGGCTTGCAGGATGTTGTACTTATCGCTCAAATCCTGGATAGGCCGCCAGAAGCGCTGCGAATACTGGATGAACATGGCCAGCACGCCGATGGTGACCGTACCCTTGAGCACGCCGAAGCCGCCGCGCCAGATAACCAAAGCAATGGCGACGGAGGAAAGGAGTTCTACGGCGGGGTAATAGAGGGCGTAGGCGAAGATGGTGTCTTTAAAGGCGATCATGTGCAGGCGGTTGACGGCCTCAAAATCGTCATAAGCGCGCTGCTCGCGGTTGAAGAGTTGCACCACGCTCATGCCGGAGATGTGTTCCTGGGTGAAGCTGTTGATGCGGGCGATGGCGGCGCGGACGCGGCGGAAGCTCTCCCGCACGTGATTGCGGAAGAGGCGGGTGACGATGAGGATCAGCGGCAGGACGGAGAAGGCGATCAGCGCCAGCCACCAGTTGATGGTGAGCATGACGGCGGACATGATGACGAGGTTGAAAAAATCGTCGACGATGGCCAGCACGCCGGCGGTGAACATGTCGTTGATGGCGTCCACATCGGAGGTGAGGCGGGTGACCAGGCGTCCGACGGCGTGGGTATCAAAGAAGCCGATGTGCATGCGCTGCATGTGGCGGAAGATGTCGCGGCGCAGATCGAACATGATCTTCTGGCCGGTCCACTGCATGAGGTAAGTCTGAATGAATTGAAAGAGATAGGCGGAGAGCAGGGCGCCGAGCCAGATGGCGGCCAACTGGGTGATTCCCTGCCAAGGGTCGGCCGGGAGGCGGCGCGTGAGCCAGTTGGTTGCGGGGCCGGGCTTGCCGGTGAGGTAGCGGTCGATGGCGACTTTGACCAGGTAAGGGCCGGTGACGTCGCTGAGGGATTTGAGGCTGACGGCGACGGCGGAGACGGTAGCCTGAACCCAGTAAGGGCGCAGGTAATGGGCGAGACGTTTGACCAGGCGGGAGTCGTAGACTTTGCCGACCGGGTCTTCATCCCGCTTGCGGGGATCGGGGTTTTTGGGCTTGTTCTGCTCTTCGTCCGCCATGCGTTGGGTGGGGTTCGGCTTCCTTCTTTATTGTACGGTTCAGAGATCAGAGGTCAGTTGGAGCTTGAAAATGTCTGCCTGCAAGCCCACACATTTGTCGGCCTGCAGGCCCACAAAGAGCAGGTTTGAATTGCAATATGCGAAAAAGTCGCGTTCCAGGCAGTCATAAAACCGTGAAAGCCGCCCTGGAAGTCTCCATAAAAGGGTAAAAGTACTCAAAATTAGTCGTTTTTGGCCCCTTTTTGCCCCCTTTTTGCGCGCATTTTGCGGCCCAATATGTACATATTTCGTGTACAGATTGCCGATTTATGGCGGGCTTCTGTCTTTGCCGCGGCGACGGGACAGGGGTCAGAGATCAGGGGTCAGGGGTCAGGGAAGGGCGGGTCAACGATTCGGGAAGCCGGCGGGCGGCGGTGACTCTCCTGCTTTCTATTGGGTGCGCTGACGCAGAAACGACGGAATATCCCGCGCGCCCTGGGTCACAGCAACAATCTCGATTCGTTCGCTTTGGACGCGGTAGAGAATCAGGTATGCGCCCACCGGCCAGAAGAGGATCGGGTACGCGGTAAGGTCTTCCCGTTTATGCCCCATTCCTGGGTTTCGGGCCAGTGCTTCGAAGGCGTCAAAGAGCTTCCCTATCCAGCGGTCGGCGGCATCGATGTTGTCCTGGGCGATGTACTCCCAAATCTCGTCCAGGTCCAGCTCGGCGCCGGTGCTGAGAACGTACTCCTTCATGCGCTGAGCTTTCTCCGCTCGCGGGACTTCTGCTCAAGCCGTGCCCGCGCCGCTTCCGGCTCGACGTGCTCTCCACGGTCCAGCGAGGCCAGCCTTGCCCCGAGTTCCTGGTTGAAGGCGGCAAGCTGCGCGCTGCGCGCCCTGTCGTGTTCTTCGAGCAGGCGCAGGGCCTCGCGAACGACCTCGCTGGCGGAGTTGTAGCGGCCGGACTCGACTTTGCCGGCGACGAATTTGTCCAGTTCGGGGGTTAGCGAAACATTCATGGGGAATATCTCCTGTTTCCGATTCTGGACCGGATAACAGAGTTTGTCAATCTTTGGTATTTGCGCTGACGGAATCCCAGGTCTCGGAAGCGAGACCTGGGGTCCTGGGCACCCGGCCGGAATGGGATTCAAGCCGGTGCCCGGCCAATCTCGCAAAGGGCGCTATACTGTCTGCTCATGAATTGAGAGGCTGGAATCTTGCATGAGCATTGAGCGCGTCATTGTAAAGAACTACCGGACTCTCGCGTCCGCCGAGATCAACCTGCGCCCCGACCTTAACGTCATCGTAGGCGATAACGAGTCCGGTAAATCAACTCTGCTTGAGGCAATCAATCTGGCGCTAAAGTGCCAGATCAACCGGAGGCCGGCGGTCTACGAACTCCATCCCTTCCTTTTCAACACAGGGTGTGTAGCTCAGTTCATTGACGCCTTGAATAGGGGTGAAGGAACCCCGCCGCCCGAAATCATGGTCGAACTTTACTTTACAGATTGCGATGCCCTTGCCGAACTCAAGGGTACCAACAACTCGGAAGGTGAAAACCAGCCGGGGATTAGCCTCACAATTCGTCTTAATGACGAGGACAACAAGGCGGAGTATCAGAACTACATCTCTGACCCCTCGGCGGTGAGAAGCATCCCGGTGGAATACTACGAGGTGGTCTGGCAGACATTTGCCGGGGAGCGTATTAAGCCCCGCACAATTCCCGTGCGTTCTTCCCTGATCGACCCAAGTGCCATCTCAGATACATACGCCGCCGGGAGATATGTGGTTGAGTTCACCCGGGATTATCTATCCGATAAAGAGCAAGTTGACCTTGCATTGTCGTACAGGAAGATGCGCGACGCCTTCCGCAACGACCCCAGCATCACTAGAATCAACGCAGGGCTCGCGAAGGAGAAAGGGACGGTAACCGACAAAACGCTGTCGGTCGCCATGGACATGACGGCCCGGGCTGGCTGGGAATCCGCCGTGTTGCCCCATCTAGACGAAATCCCAATTACGCTGGCCGGGAAAGGTGAGCAGAGTTCTGTCAAGATCAAACTCGCATTGAAGTCCGAAAAATCGGCAGAAATCGTACTCATCGAGGAACCTGAGAACCACCTCTCGCACACCAACCTGAACCGCTTAATAGCTCACTTGTCCGCAGCAGCGTCAGGTAAACAGCTTATTATCGCGACACACAGCAGCTTTGTACTCAATAAGCTTGGCATTGAGCACATCCTGCTCTTCAATGGAAAGACCAATATTTCAATCAACGATTTGTCGCCCGATACAGCAGCCTATTTCAAAAGGCTGCCCGGCCACGACACGCTGCGGCTGATTCTCGCGAAGCGCACGATCCTCGTTGAGGGTCCATCAGACGAACTGATCGTCCAAAAAGCATATCGTCAAAAGTATGGCGTCTTGCCCCTCGAAGCCGGGGTCGAAATAATCTCAGTCTACTCGCTCGCTTTCAAGCGCTTCTTGGAGATTGCCAAGCCCCTCAACATCGACACGCGCGTAGTCACTGATAATGACGGCAGTGCTGAAGCAGTCAAAGAAAAATACAAGGACTACGCAGACGACAAGAATATTCGAATCTGCGTTAGCAGCGACAACAACCTCAATACTCTTGAGAAGCATCTCGTGTCGCTCAACGATTTGGCCAAATTGAACAGGATCGTAGGCACCTCTTTCAAGACGACGGACGAATTGCTCAAATATATGTTGAGTAACAAAACCGACTACGCACTGAAAATCTTTGAAAGCGTAGAGCCAATCACTCTGCCGGACTACATTGAAGATGCAATCAAATAATCGCATCATCCTTGCGACCGCCGGTTCGGGCAAGACGACGACAATCATTGAGGCCGCGCAAAAGGCAATAGGGGCGCGTTCCGCCCTGATCACCTACACCATCAACAATACCTCTGAGCTTAGAACAAAGACCTACGAAGAGATCGGATTTGTTCCGCAGAACATTAAGATCAGTACATGGTACGCATTTCTCCTGCGCCACTTTGTCCGCCCGTACCAGAACAGCCTCTATAATGTTCGACGCGTCTCCGAGATATGTTTTGTCAACACAATATCGGCCCAATACTCTAAAGCGGAGGATATCGGGCGTCATTACTTCTCCAAGCCAGGCCGGATTTATAGCGATAAGGTCTCTAAATTTGCATGCGAAACAATTAAGCGGACGAACGGCCTGCCGCTGCGGCGGATGGAACAGATATTCGACAGCATCTATGTTGACGAGAGCCAGGACCTCGCTGGGTACGACCTCGATCTAATCGAGCTGCTTATGAAATCGCAGATCTCGACCGTGCTCGTTGGGGATCCCAGGCAAGCCGTCTATTCGACCCACAGCGCCAAGAGGAACAAGCAATATGCCGGCGCGAACGTTGTTAACAAATTCGAGGAGTGGAAGCGGGAGGGACTATGCGAACTTGAGCATCAGCATTACAGCAACCGTTGTACCCAAGCGATCTGTGAATTCGCTGACACGCTCTTTCCCAATCTCCCAAAGACTACCTCTCTCAACCAAAAAGTCACCGGGCACGATGGCGTATTTGCCCTTAGGCAGAGCCAAGTCCCCGCTTATATGGAAGCATTTCGCCCGCAAACCCTCCGATACAGCCGCGCAAGAAAGGACGTTCCAGGGAATCCCATCAATTTCGGAAGGGCAAAAGGATCGACGTTTGATCGATGCCTCATCTTTCCCCACAAGAATCTCGAGAGCTTCATTTTGACGGGCAAACTGAGGGAGACCAGAGCCAGCTTGGCCAGAACCTACGTAGCGTCCACACGTGCACGCCAAAGTACGACCTTTGTTATTCCAGACGGCACGCGGCCTGCCTCAATACCGCTGTTCGAGCTGTAAAGCGCCATTGCCCGGTCCCGAAAAATATGTGCCGGGGTTGAAACCCCGGCCTGCCGCTCCCGGCCCTTGCCTGGTCGGATGGATTTGCGCGTGATGGGCCGGCGGGCCATCGGACAGAAACCTCTATCCCCACAGTCGGCGCAAACGTAGAAATCCACCCTGTTTTCAACGCCTTACGCCGGTTTCCCGTTGCATTTGTGCGCATTCCACGAAATCGCTGTTCAATTCTCTACAACCTTTCATTCCAATTCGCAACTTTTCCCGGTGCCAATTCGCCAAATCGCACCGCTGGAAAAGTTAAGCCCTCCAATTTCTGCAACCATCGGTGCGAACATTTGCGCAAAATCGCAACCCTTGAGGCGAACATTTGCGGCTTGCTGCGGAACCATCCGCGCCAACATTCTGGACCGCCGCGGCGCTTTTTATTTTCTTGCCTGTTCAACCTTTTCGTTTTTCATCCGGGCATGAGCAAGATCGAGATTTCGCCTTGCATCGGCATCGGCTGGATCAATTTTTATCGCGTCGCTGAACTGCTCGGCCGCTTTTTCAAAATCCCCCAGTTGAAACAGGGCAATGCCGAGGTTATCATGCGCATGAGCGTCTGCAGGATTGAGCCGCAGCAATTGGGTAAACTCCTCTACTGCTTCGGGGAGCTGATGCGTCTCGACAAGGATCCTGCCGATGTTGGAATGGGCCATTGCCTGATCGGGCTTGATGGCCAGAGAAAGCCGGAATTCCTGAATTGCTTCCTGCTTCAATCCCTGCCTGTCCAATATCATGCCTAAGCTGTTATGCGCATCAATATTATCCGGCTCGATGGCCAGCGCCTGACGGTAGACCTGGGCCGCCTCGTCATGTTTTCCCTGCGCTTCGAGAGCACCGGCAAGATAAAGCCGCGCCGCTATAAAATCCGGGTTCGCGGCGATTGCCTTACGGCTATACGTCTCCTCATCCTTCGGCCTGCCCATCAATACAGACCATAGCGCCATGTCGGTCAGGACAAAGGGATCGTCAGGAGCATCGCGCAATGCCAGTTCGAGGCGCTGCCGCGCCAGCGGCAGATTGCGCTGATCATGCGTTTCGATCGCGGTTCGCATCAGGCAATAGGCGGAAGAAGAAAGAGGCAGGTACCAGGCGGGATTATAGGCCAGCGCGCGTTCGAAATATTCTTGCGCCTCGTCATTCCTTCCCTGCCTCATGTACGCAATGCCCAGGAATGTATTGGGAAATTCTCCGCGCGGGTCAACCTCGAGCGCGTGGCCTAAAAGCGTCACCGTATCTTTCCATACCGTTACCTGCGCCTCGGTTCTTACTGCGCACGCTACAATGACCGCGACCGCAAGCAGTTGAGCCGCGACCCTGATCTTCGGGAATTTGGCCACTACATCGCCGGCCAACCAGACAACGGCGATAAAAAGGCCGATAAAGGGAACGTAGGTATAACGCTCGGCCATGGCCTGATTTCCAACCTGCACGATGCCGATCACCGGCACCAATGTTCCCAGGAACCACAGCCAGCCGATCAGGCAATAGGGCTTATCCTTGCGGATATGCCAGCAGACGGCGGTAACCAGGATGAGCGCAACGGCCGATAACACCGCCGCGGAAACCATGATGTGATTTGCCTCATGGTAATAAAAGGCTCTAAGTGGATCAGGCCATCCCATGATCCGCGCGTAGCGGCAGTAACTGATGGCCGCATTGCCGATTCTCTCCCACAAGGGCAAGCCTTGAAGCTTAATCACTGCGCCGACGGACCTCTGCGCGAGAACGGTGATGACGCTCGAAATTGCCGCCATGATGAAAAGCGGCCACTTTTCAACGCATAACTTCCAAAGGGAAGAGAACCACCGCGCGCCTGTTTTTGGAGTGAACGTCATTCTGCGCAGCGGCCAATAGTCGAGCAAGATCAGGGCAAAGGGAAGCGTAACGGCCATTGGTTTCGATAGGAGAGCGCAGGCAAAGCCGCAGACCACCCATGCGAACCTTTTCCAGGAGGGTTTGCGAACGTACCATGCATAAGCGAGTAATGTGGCGAACCAGAAAAACGCGCACAAAATATCCTTGCGTTCAGCAATCCAGGCAACGGATTCGACGTGCGCGGGATGCAACGCGAACAGAAACGCGACCATTGCGGAACGCCCTAAAAAATCGGTCATGTATAGAAGCAAAAGGAAAAGCAGGATTGCATTGACGGCGTGCAGACACACATTGGTCATATGATGGCCGGCGGGATGATTGCCATAAAGCCTCCAGTCGACCATGTGGGAAATCCACGTCAGGGGGTGCCAGTTCCCCTCCTGGAAGGTTGTAAACGCCCACTCGATGCTCTGCGGGTTCACCCCCTGCTGCACATGCCGATTCTCCAGGACATATTCGTTATCGTCCAACGAAAGGAAATCGTTGCTGCGCACTCCCCGGAAAGCAAAGATGGTAACCACCGCAAGGACGACGCACGCCACGGCAATTTGCCAGGGTTTATGGGTTGCGGGAGCAATGGGAACGTTCTTCCCGGCCGGCGCTCCGGGTGCGCGCTTGGCCTGGGATTTGCGCTGTCGCGATTTCTTCGGCATGAAGGGCAATCTCCGATCATCCCAATAAAGGCCTGGGCGCCCCATCCCACGTCTTTGCTCAGGGCAGGCTTTCGGCTCCCCACCCCATCGACGAAGACCTGTCCCTTCACCCCAGCGAGCAAAGATCGCTCACTGGGGATCCCGAGTCGCTGGGGACCCCGGCTCCGGTCGCGGCGGCGACCTCCGCTCAGGATAACAGCATCTTTCGGATGCGGGGTTGGAGCGGGAAATTGAGTGCGGCGGCTACCATTTACACTGGTAGACGGAGATTTGTGTCTTGATCGATAAAGTACTGACGAAGATTTTTGGCACGTCGAACGAGCGGATCATCAAGAAGCTGTGGCCGGTGGTGGCTACGATCAACGATCTGGAGCCGGCGACGAAGCAATTGACGGATGAGGAGTTGCGGGCTAAGACAGTGGAATTCCGGGCTCGGATTGCGGCCAGGCGGGAAGGGATTACGGACGAAGAGGAGTTGAAGGCTGCCGAGCGGGCGGCGCTGGACGAGCTGCTGCCGGAGGCGTTTGCGGTGGTGCGCGAGGCGGGTTGGCGCGCGGTGCAGATGCGGCACTTCGACGTGCAGTTGATCGGCGGGATAGTGCTGCACCAGGGCAAGATCGCCGAGATGAAGACCGGCGAGGGCAAGACGCTGGTGGCTACGCTGGCTTGCTATCTGAATGCGCTGGTGGGGCACGGGGTTCACGTGGTGACAGTGAACGACTACCTGGCCAAACGCGACGCCGAGTGGATGGGCAAGATCTACGAGTTTCTGGGCCTGACGGTGGGGGTGATCGTCCACGACCTGGACGACAGCGAGCGGAGAGCGGCCTACGCGGCGGATATTACTTACGGGACGAATAACGAGTTCGGCTTCGACTACCTGCGCGACAACATGAAATTCGAGATAAAAGATTGCGTGCAGCGGGGGCACTACTACGCGATTGTGGACGAGGTGGACTCGATTCTGATCGACGAGGCGCGGACGCCGCTCATTATCTCCGGGCCCACGGACGAGACGACGGACAAGTATGCGCGGGCGGTGAAGATCATTCCGCAACTGGAGAAGGGCGAGGAGATCGAGGCGAGCGATACCAAGCGCCAGATGGAACTGGGCATCCAACTCAGGGAGGGTGAAAAGTTCCTGAGCGGCGACTACATCGTGGACGAGAAGCAGCGGACCATCGGAGTTACCGACGAGGGCTGGGTAACGATCGAGAATCTGCTGGGAATCGGAAACATTGCCGATGCGGAGAACTGGGAACTGAAGCACTACGTGGAGACGGCGATCAAGGCGCACGCGCTCTACAAGCGGGACGTGGAGTACGTGGTGAAGGACGGCGAGGTGATCATTGTGGACACCTTCACCGGGCGGCTGATGCCGGGGCGGCGGTGGTCGGATGGGTTGCACCAGTCGATCGAGGCCAAGGAAGGCGTGAAGATCCGCAAGGAAGACCAGACGCTGGCCACGATCACGTTCCAGAACTACTTCAGGCTCTACAAGAAGCTGAGCGGCATGACCGGGACGGCGGATACGGAAGCGGCGGAGTTCGAGAAGATTTACAAGCTGGAGATCGTGGTCATTCCGACCAACAGGCCGTTGCTGCGGCTGGAGAATCCGGACGTGGTTTACCGGACGGAGAAGGAGAAGTACAAGTCAGCGGCCGAGGACATCGAGCGCTTGCACGAGCGAAAGCAGCCGGTTCTGGTGGGGACGACGTCGATCGAGAAGTCGGAGCGCCTCTCGGGGATTCTGAGCAAGAAGGGCGTGAAGCACGTGGTGCTGAACGCGAAGTTCCACGAGCGCGAGGCGGAGTACGTGGCCCAGGCGGGAAGGTTGGGGGCGGTGACGATCGCCACCAATATGGCCGGGCGCGGGACGGATATTCTTCTGGGCGGTAACCC
>Ga0116110_1001267_pt1 | contig 13749 bp, 13 predicted proteins | sample June2015DPH_8_50_FD_89719 | JGI IMG/M metagenome (GOLD analysis project Ga0116110, IMG submission 89719) | Peatland microbial communities from SPRUCE experiment site at the Marcell Experimental Forest, Minnesota, USA - June2015DPH_8_40 | ecosystem: Environmental > Terrestrial > Soil > Wetlands >...
CGGGTTGCCGGCCCATCGCCGGAGGGAACCTCACCAGCACATCGTAGCGGTCGAAAGACAGCAAACGACGCCCGATGTTCTCCTCCTCGATGGCCGATTGCAGCTTCTTCGTCCCTTGCATCTCCGCAATCACCGGAGCCGCGTTCCGCAGCAGGCGGAAATCCCCTGCCACGTCCGCGAACTGCGGGCCAAACTCGCCGTCGGCGGTCGCTCCGTATTCCTTGATGCCCACTCCGAACTGTGCAAACCCGATCGCCGCGTATTCGCCAATGGCCATGAAGCAGTACCGTGCGTACTCCTTTCCCTCCCCTGTCTCCACCATCAGCAGCGGGTTGTCGGGCCGCGCGTAATCCGCAAGGTCGGTCCGATAGTTGACCGCCGAACGGTCGTAGATATCGGGAGCGATGACATCGATGGCCGGAGCCGTGGCCTTCCACAGGTCCAGCGTGTGCGCTTGACCGCCGCCGCTGGGGTAGCTGTCGCCCGGACGGCCGAAAGCGTTGGTCCCCGGCCCACCCATCCAGACGTTCAGACACATCGGCAGCGGGTAGGCATCCTTCCCGGCCTGAGCCACTGAGTTGATGTACCTGGCCATGTAGTAGGTGGTGAAAGCCTCCTCCGCGAACTGGCGGCCGAAGACCTGTATCCAGGTTCCGGGCTGCTTCTTGAGAGCGGTCGCGAACTCCGCTGGAACAGGCCCGTTGAACAGCTTGTTGGCCTCCGCAGAGTGGTCGCGTGCGGACCCTAGTATCCCGGCCTCGTTCTCCACCTGCACCAAAATCACGGTCCGATCATTCTCGTCGAACGCCCGGATATGCTTCATCAAAGCTGTGAAGGCCTTGCGGTCGGCTTCCAAGGTGGTTGCCCCATGCGGCGAAAGTGACCTCAACGCTTTTCCGTCCTCATCCAGCGCATGTGGGAAACGCTTGGGATTAGTCGTTATCCAGTCGGGGTAATAGTCCCATTCGCCGGCCTTCCACGTGCCGAACCAAAGCACAATAGCCCTGAGGGAGTGTGCGCGAATGCCGCGGACGATCTGGTCGAACCCGGCGAAGTCAAACTCACCCTCTTTGGGTTCTATAAGCCCCCAATGGACCGGAAACTCGATGGTGTTGGCGTTATACGACTTGAAGCCCGGCAACACCTTTGCGATCTCATCCGGGAGGGGATCAAGGCTATGGTACGACGGCCACCAGGAATTGAAGTTATCGACTTGTCCCCCCAGCATAAGAAAAGGCTTTCCATCGACAAGGAAGGTATATTTGGCGCCTTGCTTGACTATTTGCGGAATCGGCTTGCCCTGCGCGAGCGCAAGGGAAGCGGCGGCGGCCAAGACAAGCGACAGCCCGAGGAATCTGCGCAGCATGGTGAAGCTCCCCATTTTCTGACCCACATTTAAATCATCCATAACGGCGTCGGCGTTGTCGAGAGGTCCGCGCCCCGGCTAGAAATGCAGCCGGAAATGACGATCAGACGAACGGATTCCGCACCGTCACGCTTCCGTACCGCTGCCCGTCGGCCAGATCTTCGCTCCAAAAGACGCTGCTGCCCAATTCGACGGCGCTGTTGACAACCAGTGCGTCCCACCAGGACATTTTGTAACGACGTTGGAAGCGCACGGCTCGCAGCAGATCCGCATGACCGGGACGGTGAATGATCCAACCGCCCAGATCGGCCAGAATCGCTTCGGCTTCCTGGCTTCCGATGCCGAGTTTCTTCGTGGCGGCAGCGTAGAACTCCGCGAGCACCTGAACGCTGACCGCTCCAGCCCCATCCTCCACCAGCCGAGTCAGCAGTTGGACCGATCGTTCGTGCTTGTTGCCGGCGCCACCATCATGAGCGTAAAGGAGGACGTTGGTATCGACGAACTCAACGCTCATGCAACTCTTCCCGGCTCCAGCGGATCACTCCGCCTGTCCCTCTGTCTGGGGCGCGCTCGATCCGGTCGAGGAACCGCCGCTTGGCCTTCAATGAATCCGCATCCCGATCCATAATCTCGCGGATCGCTTCGGCCATCAGGCTGGTCATCGATTGGTTCCGGGAAGCTGCGAAGACTCGAAAGCGCCGAAGCAAGGCCTCTGGCAGGCTGAGCGTGACATTCTTATGAACAGATCCATTCACAGTTTCCAGTGTATCACAGAAATATGTGAAGCAGGCACTCCTGCCCGCTGCGTCCACAGTCGCGTGGACGCCCGGCACGCCGGCCCGCCTCGAGCCCCAGCCCCGCTAGAATAAAACTTGGAAGCCGCTTCGAAACGCCGGCGAGACTCATGATTCAACTCACGGGGGCGGGAAAGCGCTACGGCCCCAGAATTCTTTTTGAGAACGTGGACTGGCTGGTCACGCCCCACGAGCGCGTCGGAATCGTGGGCCCGAACGGCGCCGGAAAGTCGTCGCTGCTTAAAGTGCTGGCGGGCATCGAAGGCCTGGATTCCGGCGCCATCGCCACACAGAGGGGCGTCAGCATCGGTTATCTGCCGCAGGAGGGCCTGTGGCTTTCCGGCCGCTCGGTTTTCGCCGAGTGCATGACCGTGTTCTCGGGCCTGCGCGCGCTCGAAGACGAGCAGGAGCAGCTCGCGCGCCGCCTGGCCGAACTCCACCCGGAAAGCGCCGAATACGCCCAGGTGGCCGAGCGCTTCCATCGCGCGGAAGGCGAGTTTCGTGCGCGCGACGGATATGCCATCGACGCCAAGGTGGGCAGCGTTCTCTCCGGCCTCGGATTCCCGCAGCGCGACTGGAAGCGCCGCACCGAGGAGTTCTCGGGAGGCTGGCAGATGCGCATCGCGCTCGCCAAGCTGCTGCTCGAAAGGCCCAACCTGCTCCTGCTCGACGAGCCCACCAACCACCTGGACCTGGAAGCCCGCAACTGGCTGGAAGAGTATCTCGCTTCCTACCCTCATGCCTTCGTGCTGGTGTCGCACGACCGGTATTTTCTGGATGTCACCGTGCGCCAAATCGCCGAGCTCTGGAACAAGGGCCTGTATTTCTACACCGGCGGGTACACGCGCTACGAGTTGCAAAAGACCGAGCGGCGCGCGCAGCTCCAGGCGGCTTATAACAACCAGCAGGACAGAATCCGCCAGATCGAAGCCTTCATCAATCGCTTCCGCTACCAGGCCACCAAGGCCAAGCAGGTGCAGAGCCGCATCAAGGAACTGGAGCGGATTGAAAAGATAGAAATTCCGCCCCAGGAAAAGACCATCCACTTCAGCTTTCCGCAGCCCAAGCCCAGCGGCAGGGTGGTCGCGGAATTCAGGAACGTCGCCAAGAGTTATGGTGACCACCAGGTTTTATCGGACGTGGATTTCATCATCGAGCGCGGCGGCCGGGTGGCGCTGGTGGGAGTCAACGGCGCCGGCAAATCGACGCTCATCAAAATCCTCGCCGGCGCGGAGCCGGTCAACGCCGGTGAGTACATCCTCGGACACAACGCCCGGCCCGACTACTTCGCCCAGGACCAGTACAAGGAACTGGACCCCAACGCGCGTATGATCGACGACCTGGCCACGGTCGCGCCGCGCGCCACCAATACCGAGCTGCGCAGCATCCTGGGCTGTTTCCTGTTCTCCGAGGACGACGTCTTCAAGACCATCGGCGTGCTCTCCGGAGGCGAGCGCAACCGCTACGCGCTGGCCCGCATGCTCATGATGCCCTCGAATTTCCTGCTGCTCGACGAGCCCACCAACCATTTGGATATGCGCGCCAAGGACGTGCTGCTGACGGCGCTCCAGGAATACACCGGCACGGTGGTGTTCGTCTCCCACGACCGCTACTTCATCGATAAGCTGGCCACGCGCGTGTTCGAAGTGGAGGACGGCAAGCTTCGCGTCTATCCGGGCAATTACGAGGACTACCTCTGGCGCAAACAGGGAGGCCCGGAGGGTGCCCCGCCAGCGGAGGCGGCCATCGTCGAGGAACCCGCGGCAATGGCGCAGGAATCCCCGGGGCCCGGAGGGCACCCCGCAAAATCGGGCGAGAGGCGGCTAAACCCCATCAAGCTGCGCCAGATGAGAGAGCGCCGGAAAGCCATCGAAGACGAGGTTACGAAACTGGAGGTCGAGATCGCCGACTACGAGGCCGCCCTCGGCAGTTTCGTCAGCACGGAGGAAACCAGGCGTGTAACCGGGTTACTGAACGCGCGCCGCGCCGATCTGGAGGCGCTCCTGGGGGAGTGGGAGGAAGTGGCGCAATCGATCGAAGCGAACTCCTGAGCGCGCTACTCTTGAGCGGGCATCTGCTGCTCGCTCTCGTGCCAGGCGCTGATCTTCAGACGGCGGCAGACCCAGCACAGCGGCTCGCCCACGGCATCGGAAGCCTCCGCGCCACAAACCGAGCACTTGGCAGCTCTGGTCAGGCGGTCTGGGGAAATGGAACGCTTAGCCTGTTCCAGCATTTCCCTCGGGACCACCGGCTCGAGTTTTGACTGAGCCTTCCGTCTCATTTTCACTTCCCATCCCACTATGGCAGAAACCGCGCCTCCGCACAATCCACCCCATGGGGGGGTACTGGGCTAGGCGGCTTCCGGAATCTGTACCACCACGGCGACGTCCAGCGATGACGAGCAACGCGGACATCTCTGGCCGGACGCCACACGCGCGTACCTGCCTTTCAGGTCGATCTCCGCCGGCACCGTGTGGGTGCAGATCGGACAATGGACTTGCCCCTTGATGTGATTTTCACCGAGTGCTTTCATGGCTAATCCCTCACTTCATCCGACGCAAAACTGGTGTCGCCGGTTGTGTCAAAATCGTAAAAATTTTCTAACTGAATCGCAGGGCGGTGCCTCGAATGGGCTAATCCTTCCCGCTGGCTGGTGCTACTCTGGAAACTATGATTCAGCCCCCGCCTCCCAAGATTCAGTTGATTAACACACCCGACTACCGGGAGAACTACGCCAACAGCGTCCAGGTGCGGGTGAATCTGTGGGATTTCTTTCTTCTGTTCGGCCGCGTGAACCAGACCACGCCGGAAAACGTCGCCATCCACAATTTCCAGGGCGTCTACGTCAGCCCGCAGCAAGCCAAGGCGCTGGTCCGCATACTCCAGCAGAACCTCACGCAATACGAAACCGCTTTTGGCGAAATCAAACTGGAGCCGCAGTCCGCCGACGGCATTGTGCAGTAGGCCGGTCAGGCGTGCCCGGCTCGCATGGCGAGCGAAACCCGCGGGGAACCGCTTCGGCACAGGTATTCGAGCAGCACAATCATCTTGTGGTCCTGGTCTGCGGAACAGCCAGGGGGGCAGCGCAGCCGTCCCCGCTGGAACTCCGCGATCCGCTCGGCCAGTTCCGAGCGGGAACAGCGGCCTTTTTCCGTAGATTCCAGGATGCACGCGCCCAGAAACTCGGCGATGAATTGAAGCTCGTCGAACGAGAGGCCCGTCAGGAATCGCCGGGCTGTGGGTTTCAGAGAACGATCAGCACACGAAACTAGAGCGGCTACCAAGGCATTCCGCACGGCAGGTCTCCTGTCGGTGATGAACCACACTGAATCTTGGGATTCTGGCCGTATTATGGCGAAAACCGGGTTCGCAGCGCAAGGGGGTAGTCCGGTACCAGTACCAAAGCCATTAGGATTCAAACGTACATTTAGCTATAATCCGGGACATATGTCCAGAGCGGAGTGCCTTGTCCTGTTTGCGGCCGGGATCTTTGCATTCCCGCCGGCCGCGCTGGCCGGTTTCATCAACGCCGTGTGGACCGGCGGCGACAGCTCCTCCGTCTGGACGGGTGCCTTGAACTGGAATCCCAACGGCATCCCCAACAACGGTTCCAACACCTTTTCAGTCTTGATCGCCAGCACCGCCTACAACCCGGTGACCCTAGGCACGAACACGACCATCAACCAGCTCATCATGGCGGCGACGACTTCCCTCAGCCTGTCGCCCAGTGTCACGTTGAACCTGGTCTCCGGCACATCGAGTCTGACCAATGCGCAACTCACGGGAGGAGGTTCGCTGGTGGTCGGCGACACCCTCCAGGGCTCGGGATACGTTGCACCCTCCGCGCTGACCAACAGCGGAAGTATCATCGCCAACCAAAGCGCACCACTGTATTTGGCGCCTGGCTCCCTCACCAACAGCGGCCTGATGACCGCCACCGCTAACGCTGTCCTGATCCTCGCAGCCGGCAACATCACCAACACCGGGGGCACGATAAGCGCCAACGGCGCCAACAGCTTCGTGGGCATTTTCCCGACGTCTCCCAGTGCTACATTGACCGGCGGAACCGTCGAGGTCGTCAACGGCGGCACGATGATGTTAGAGGGAGCTGCGCAGAGCGCGACCCTGAATGCCGGCGCGGGCTCCATCCTGAACCTGAACGGCGCGCAGGTCACCGGAGGCGCGGTCAATGTCAGTGCGACGGGAACGCTCAACCTGGGCGGGTCGAACCCTTCCATCATTTCGACGCTGAGCAACTACGGGGCCATCGCTGTGGACGCCGCGTCCACGATGGGCGGCACAATGACGAACTACTCCGGCGGGGTGATCAACGTCGCCAACGGAATAGCGCTATCGGTGCAGGCCGGCGGGGCCTACACCAACTACGGCGCCATCAATCTGAATTCCGCGACTCTAAAACTGGCCGGGAGCGGGACCGTGTCCCTGAGCGGCTCGGGCACCCTGAACATGAACGGCAGCGGGAGCGGTATCTTCCCGACCGCAGCCGGCCAGACGTTCGATAACGGAGCCGGCCATACGATCCAGGGCTCGGGTACCATTGAACCCTATGCGCTGACCAACGAAGGCAGTATCATTGCCAACACCCAAAGCTCACTACTGTTGGTAACGCCTCCTTCCTCCGTCACCAACAGCGGTCTGATGACCGCCACCGGCGGCGCAGGCATGATCTTCCAAACCGGCAACATCGCCAACACCGGGGGCACGATAAGCGCCAACGGCGTCAACAGCCGCGTGGCCGTGGTGTACCCTTCCACTACATTGACCGGCGGAACCGTCGAGGCCGTGAACGGCGGCACGCTCCAACTGGATTCAGTTACGCAGGGCGCGACCCTGAATGCCGGGGCGAACTCCTACCTGACCATGATCGGCGCGCAGGTCACCGGAGGCGCGGTCAATGTCAATGCGACGGGCACGCTGAACCTGTGGACGAGCCCTTCCTCCATCAACTCGACGCTGAGCAACTACGGGGCCATCGTCGTGGACGCCGCAACCACGGTGGGCGGTGCGATGACGAACTACTCCGGCGGGCTGATCAGCGTCAACGGATCGTCGCTATCGCTGCAGGCCGGCGGGGCCTACACCAACAACGGCCTCATCATTCTGAATTCCGCTGCCCTGGAACTGGCCGGGAGCGGGACCGTGTCCCTGAGCGGGTCGGGCACCCTGAACTTGAACGGCAGCGGGAGCAGCATCGTCTCGACCGCAGCCGGCCAGACGTTCGATAACGGAGCCGGCCATACCATCCAGGGCTCGGGAACCATTGAACCCTCGTCCGCGTTGACCAACGAAGGCACCATTATCGCAGCCGGGAGCGCCCTCTTGACGATCGATTCCACCTTGATCGCCAACAACGGCACGTTTGACGTCGAGGCGGGAAGCGGGCTGGCCCTGGGTAGCTCCCCTTTTAGCAATTACTCCAGCAATACCCTTACGGGCGGAACATACGACATCGCCGGCTTCTTCGAGTTCCAGGGCGCCGACATCGTCACCAACCAGGCGAACCTCGATCTGAGCGGATCATCCTGGGACATCGCCAATCAGAACGGCCAGAACGGCACGCGGGACCTGGCCGAAAACGGCGCCAACGGCAGCTTCGATCTGCAGAATGGCGCCGTATTCAGCACTTCGCAGCAATTCACCAACGAAGGGGATGTGACCATCGGCCCGGGCAGCGCTTTTGGCGCGCTCGCGTCCGGCAGCAGCGCCTACCTCCAGACCGCCGGGACCACGCTCGTGGACGGGACTCTGGTCGGCAACGTGGACCTGGAGGGAGGGAGCCTATCCGGCTCGGGTGAGGTGGAGGGCAACGTGTATAACACCGTGGCCATGGATCCCGGCGACGCCCCCGGAACGCTCCTCATCTCCGGCAATTACACGCAAACGGCCGGCGCAGTGCTGAATATTGAACTGCTGAACGCTGTCGTGTACGACAAGCTGCAGGTTTCCGGAAACGCCCAACTGGGGGGGACGCTCGATGTGACCCTCCTCCCCGGATATGTCCTGAACAGCGGCGACGTGTTCACAATCCTGATGGCCAATTCGGTTTCCGGCACATTCAGCTCCTGGGATCTGCCCGTGCTGGCCAATACTTATTGGACCTACGCCGTCAATGGCAACGACGTCCAACTCGAGTTCCACACTCCCGAACCCGCCACCTGGAGCACGTTGGCTGCCGGGGCGCTCTTGCTGTGGTGGCGTAAGCGAAACGCGCGGAACGCGCCGTAGCCCGGCTACTTCTTCGACTCGGCAATCAACTGCGCGACTTTGGAATCGCTCCCGACCGGTTCCACGAAGACAATGCTCTTCGCGTTGAGGATCATCCGGTCCGGACCGTGCCACTCCCTGCCGCGTTTCACCAGCACGTTCGACACCGCCTTGGTCTGCTGGTCTACGTTGCTCTGCACGTAGTAGACGTCGCGCAGCACCGGAAGATCGGAGTCCAGACCCTCCAGACGGCCGAAATACACCGATCCGTTGCTCAACAGGACGGCGTAGTACTTGTTCGGGTCCACGGCGGCCGACGCGGGGTTGCTGTGCTGCCGCTGGCAGCCGGCGCCGAGCAGCGCGGCGCAGATCAGAGAAGCGATGGCGAGCGATTTTGACATTTATCGAATCCTAACAGATATTGCGGTCTTTGGATACTTCGGCGCGCTCCGCGTGCCCCAAAACGCGTCTAGAATTGATGAGGAGCCATGCTCGAAAACATCAATCTCAAAAGGAAGCTGTCGCGCGAGGAGTACAAGCTGGCCCTGCCCTCCATTCAGCAGCGCCTGTACGATCTCGAAAAGGCGTGTTGGGACCACGGCGTGGCGACCGTCGTCGTGTTCGAGGGCTGGGACGCCTCCGGCAAGGGCACGGTGACCGCGGCCCTCACGCAGCGGCTGGACCCGCGCGGTTTCAAGCTCTATCCCATCGCCGTTCCCCGCACTTACGAGCAGCAGCGCCCCTGGCTGTGGCGCTTCTGGCTGAAAGTGCCCAACCGGGGCGAGATGGTCATCTTCGATCGCAGTTGGTATATCCGCGTCCTGGACGAGCGGGTCGAGGGCGCCATCCCGGAGAAAGCCTGGCGCGACGCCTACCGCGATATCGTCGAGTTCGAGCGCACCCTGGCCGACGACGGCGCCGCCATCCTGAAGTTCTTCCTGCACATTTCCAAGAAGGAGCAGAAGGAACGGTTCCGCGCCATCGAGGCCGATCCGCTGGAAGCCTGGCGCGTCACCAGCGCCGATTGGGCCCGCCACAAGAAGTACGACGAGTATCTGGCCGCCACCGAAGAGATGCTCGAGCTGACCGAATCCGAATTCGCGCCCTGGACCATCGTCGAAGCCACCTCGAAATGGTACGCGCGCAAGAAAATCTTCGAGACCATCGTCTCCGTCATGGAGAAGCGCCTGGGCGCCGACGCGCCGCCTCGTGTGGAAGTCCCCGCCGCGCTGGCCAAGGACGCGGAACTCCGCGCGGCCATGGAGTCGCTCGGCGGAGAGAGGCTGTGATGCTGGAAACACTCGATCTCACCCGCAAGCTCGATCGCGAGTCCTACGTCCGCGAGGTGACGGCGCGCCAGATTGAACTCCGCGAATTGGGCTACCAGGTCTATGTGCAGAAGCGCCCGGTGATCATCCTTTTTGAAGGCTGGGATGCCGCCGGCAAGGGCGGCGCCATCAAGAGAATCACCGAGAAACTCGACCCGCGCGGCTACGTGGTCTACTCCATTGCCGCGCCGGAGGGCGAGGCCCAGACCCGCCATTACCTCTACCGTTTCTGGCGCCGGCTTCCCGAGCGCGGCCAGATCGCCATCTTCGACCGCACCTGGTACGGCCGCGTGCTGGTGGAGCGCGTCGAGGGCTTCGCCGCCGAGGCGGAGTGGAATCGCGCCTACAAAGAGATCAACACTTTCGAGCGCCAGTTAAAGGATTTCGGGACCATCCTGGCGAAGTTCTGGATCCACATCTCGCGCGAGGAGCAGTTCCGCCGCTTCGAGGAGCGCAAGGCCAGCGGCTACAAAGCCTGGAAGCTCACCGACGAGGACTGGCGCAACCGCCAGAAGTGGGGCGCTTACGAGGAAGCCGTCGAGGAAATGCTGGTGAAGACCAGCACCCGGACCGTCCCCTGGAGCCTGGTGGAAGGCAACGACAAATACTGGGCGCGCACCAAGGTTCTTTCCAAACTGGTGGAGATTCTCTCCAAGGAGCTCAACTACCAGCCCGCCGACCCGCTCAAGCGCGCCGCCAGAAAGAAACTGGCAAAGCGATGACGGGAGAGCCCGCGGCAGGCGCCAGGGTGGCCACGCAACACTGTCGGGCCTCACGCTGGGGCAACGTGACCACGTACAGCCGAAAACAGGAAGGCGCGTTGCAGACCCGCTGCCTTCCAGCTTGTGATTTCGTAATCCCTTGGGCACAGAGCGTCCACCGGCCTCGTAGTGATCAAGCCCAGGATTACATCCGGTCGATGGCGCTGATAGGCTGCCGTGGATAGAACCACGGCAGGCTCAGCGGCGCGGCCACTTCCCCCAAGGGGACTTCCCGGGCGCTTACTTGGCGGGACCGTGTCCGACACCCCGGTTCCGCCGACGCCGGCCAGGTGTTCACCAGGTCCGAACTCACGGCTAGCTGGCTCGGTGCTACAATGCCGCCGAATGCCTACCGACGAAAGTGGTTTCCAGGACGCCAACGTGCGCGCTGCTCCGGCGATCACTTCGCCGTGGGGCATATCGACTTTTGACAGCTTCCGACCGCTTATCGAGTCGGTAGCGAAATTGACTCTCGCCATCTCGGTGCTGCTGTATTCGATCGGCCTGTTCATCAGCAATCTGTACTTTCAGCAGTTCGGCTTGACCGGATACAGTCTGATTAGAGCACAGTACATTCTGGTTGGGCTCCTGTGGCTCCTCCTGGTTGCGGTTGGCGGGATTATCAGGGTAGCACTATTCGATGCAGGGCGAACAGTGGTCCGCAACTGGAAGAGCGGCACGGTGCCACGATTCGCATTGTTCAGAAGGGTCGTTCGGGATTTGTTCTCAGTCGTCGCTGTCCTTTTCATCGGAGTGAACGTTTTCACACAGCTAGGTGCTAGAAGTCTCTCAACTCGGGACTACTGCATGATTGCCCTCACTGTCGCAATTAACTTCCTGAGCTTGAGGCTCCTGGCCTCCGCGATTTATCACAATGCGACGGGATCCAAATCGCCGAATCCAAGATTCGGAGACCCACTTGTGATCGTGTCTAACTGTGGCCTCGTGTTGACAACGTTGGTTCTGTATTCCTTTGTGGTGTTTCCCAGTTTGGATCAGAGTCTTGGCGGCGGCAGGCTCCACAAGATCGAACTCCTTCTGAAGCCGGAAAGGAGTCTACACCTGAAGCAGCTCGGACTAGATGTGACCAAGGACGGGCGACTTGGCCCAGTATTGTTGGTCTCCGAGAGCAGCGACGGGTTCCTCGTAACGAGGTCGCAGTCAATACTTGAGCCACACGAGGCCTACCGCGTCAGTAGGGACTCTGTGGAAGCAGCCAAATAGTACGCGTCCGGTAGACCCATCTTCCGCAGCCTGACCTCTGGCGGCATAATCCTTGTTGGCGAACAGATCCGCTCGACGTGTCAGCCCGTTGGGTGGGAAGCGGAGGCGCTGACGTGAACCGGAAAATGCAACATGTGGAGAAGGCGCGATTCTGGCAGAGCACGATGCGGGAAGCGGCGCGAAGCGGGCTCTCGATACGTGAGTTCTGCCGGCAGCGGAAGTTGAAGGAATGCCAGTTCTATTGGTGGCAGCACCGACTGTCGGCGACGCGGCAAGCCGGGAGCAGGCGGAAGCAACGAAACGCGGGGCCGGTGTCGGGGAGTTTCGCCCTCGTCAGTGAGGCGCCCGGTGCGAGCGATGCCGGAATTGAGTTGGTGCTTACCAGTGGCCGGCGATTGCGAATCGGCCGGGGTGTGGATGAGGCGACCTTGCGGGCGGTGCTGGCGGTGGTGGAAGCCGAGGGATGCTGAGTTTCCCGGCGGCCATCAGGGTCTACCTGTGCACGGTGGCGTGCGACATGCGGCGCAGTTTCGACGGTCTGTCGATGATGGCCGAACACATCATCCGGTGCAATCCGTTCTCGGGACATCTGCTGGTGTTCTGCAACAAGCGGAGTGATCGGGTCAAGATCCTGTACTGGGACCGCGATGGGTGGGTCATCTGGTATAAGAGGCTGGAGGCGGGCACGTTCGCATTCCCGTTCGCCGAGACGGGACGGCGGGAGGTGGCGGCCTGGGAGTTAGGAGTGCTGTTGGAGGGAATTGATCTGAGCAAGGGGCGGCGGCGCAAGCGGTACGCGTTGCCGGCGGCGGCGCTGAACGAGGCGCACGCGGAGATGGAAGCGGCGAAACAATAGCGGACACTTTTGTCTTGAATCGCGCGAGTAAGTGTAGTAAGTTACACTTATCAGCACTTAGTGCTGTACTCTGACGATGGCGCTCGATCCTGACAACCTGCCCCACGATGCGGCCGCTTTGCGGCAGATGCTGCTGAGCACGATGGCGCAACTGGACGCTACTCGGGAGCAATTGGCCGCCAAAGAGCACGAACTGCAGCGGGTGCAGCATTGGCTGGAACAGTTGCTGCGCCACCGTTACGGGCAGAAGCGCGAGCGGGTGGACGAGAACCAGTTGTTTCTGTTCGCGGTCGAGCTTGCCAGCCTGGGGCAGGAAGCGCCGCGCGAGCCCAAGCCGAACCACGACGCAGGTCGGCCCGCGACGCCGGGACATGGACGGCAACGGTTGCCGAAGTCGCTTGAGCGGCGGCGCGTGGTTTACGATCTGGCCGCCGCGGAACGGCACTGCCCGGAGTGCCAAAGCGAATTGCGTCACATCGGCGAAGAGATCAGCGAGCGATTGGAGTATATCCCGGCCTCGCTGCACGTGATCGAGGAAGCCTGTCAGAAATACGCGTGCACGAAGGGCTGCACGGTGATCACGGCCGCCAAGCCGCCGGCGCCGGTCGAAAAGGGAATGGCTGGGCCGGGACTGCTAGCCCACGTGGCGGTCTCGAAGTATGGCGACCACCTTCCGCTCCACCGGCAGGAATCGATCTTCGCGCGGCACGGCGTAGAGTTGTCGCGCCAGACGATGTGCGATTGGATGAGGCAGTGCGCAGAGTTGGTGAACCCACTGTACGATCTGATGAAAGAGCGGGCGCTCAGCTCGAAGGTAGTGCAGACCGACGACACACCAGTGCCGGTGCTGGACCCGGGGTTACCGCACACCCGCACGGGCCGGATCTGGACCTACGTGGGAGACGCGGCGCATCCCTACACGGTGTATGACTACACGCCCAATCGCAGCCGCGCCGGTCCCGACGAGTTCCTGAAAGACTTCCGGGGATACTTGCAGGCGGATGCCTACTCCGGCTATGACGAGATATACAAGGATGCCGAACGCGGCGTCACGGAAGTGGCGTGCATGGCGCATTATCTGGACAGCGGAATTATCTGGAGTTGTCGCCCAAACGGTGTGCCAGACGGCGTCGATAAGCAGCGAGGCGGCCATCGCCCTCCGGATAATACCGCTCAGAGTTTCTCCAGGAACGCA
>Ga0116110_1001286_pt1 | contig 13616 bp, 12 predicted proteins | sample June2015DPH_8_50_FD_89719 | JGI IMG/M metagenome (GOLD analysis project Ga0116110, IMG submission 89719) | Peatland microbial communities from SPRUCE experiment site at the Marcell Experimental Forest, Minnesota, USA - June2015DPH_8_40 | ecosystem: Environmental > Terrestrial > Soil > Wetlands >...
GGCGCGTGGGTCCACTACGGGCTCACGTCCTCCGACGTCGTCGACACCGCGCTCTCGGTGACGCTGTGCCGGGCCGGCGATCTGCTCATCGGGGCGGCCGACGGTCTCGTCGACGTGCTGCGGCGCCGCGCCACCGAGTTCGCCGCAGTGCCGGTCGTCGGGCGCACCCACGGCATGCACGCCGAGCCGACGACGTTCGGGGCGAAGCTGGCTCTTTTCTGTCTGCAGGCCGATCGGGACCGGGTCCGACTGGAACAGGCCCGTGACGCAGTGGCCGTGGGCAAACTCTCCGGCGCGGTGGGCACCTACTCGAACATCGATCCCTTCGTCGAGTCACACGTGTGCGCGGCGCTCGGCCTGACGCCGACGCCGGCGAACCAGGTGATCTCCCGCGACCGCCACGCCCAGTTCCTCTACGCACTCGCGTCGGCGGGAACGACGGTCGAGGCGATCGCGACCGAGTTCCGCCATCTCCAACGAAGCGAGGTGGCCGAGGTCGCGGAGGCTTTCGCCGCGGGCCAGAAGGGATCCTCGGCGATGCCGCACAAGCGGAACCCGATCACCGCGGAACGCCTCGTCGGCATGGCGCGGCTGCTGCGCGGCTACCTCGTCACCGGGCTCGAGGACGTCGTCCTCTGGCACGAGCGGGACATCTCGCACAGCTCGGCCGAGCGGATCATCCTGCCGGACGCCAGCCAGCTCTGCTACTACGCCCTGGTGCGGGCGGCACGGCTCGTCGACGGGCTCGTCGTCGACACCGACCGGATGCGGAAGAACCTGCTCGAGGGCTCGCACGGACTCGTCTTCTCGCAACCGGTGTTGCTCGCGCTCGTCGCGGCCGGGTGCGACCGGGACGCCGCGTACGCGATCGTCCAGCGCGCCGCGCACCGCGCTGCAGGCGAGCGGCGGTCGTTCCGGGGGGTGCTCGAGGAGGACGAGGAGCTCGTGTCCGTCTTGGGAGCGAGGCGTGTCGGCGCGGTCCTCGACGAGGCGTTCGATCTGGACCGGGCATTGCGCAACGCGCACCGCACGACCGATGCCGTCGAGGGGACCGGGCGGTGATCCGCGAGCTCGTCTACTCGGGCAAGGTGCGCGACGTGTTCGACGCCGGCGACGGCCTGTTGCTCATGGTGGCGTCCGACCGAATCTCCGCCTACGACTACGTTTTCGACAAGCCCGTCCCGGACAAGGGGCGCGTGCTGACGGCGATGACCGCTTACTGGGGGGGCGAGCTCTCGGAGATCGCGCCGACGCACCTCGTGAGCACGGACCCCGCCGACTTCCCCGTCGCCGAGCGGGACCGGGCGGGTCTCGCCGGCCGGGCGATGCTCGTCCGGCGGGCGGAGATGCTGCCGATCGAGTGCATCGTGCGCGGCTACCTCGCCGGTTCGGCGTGGCGGGAGTATGCCGAGCGCCAGACGATGCACGGCGAGCCTTTCCCCGCCGGTCTCGTCGAGGCGGATCGCCTGCCCGAGCCGGTGTTCACGCCGTCGACGAAGGCCGCGACGGGCCACGATGAGAACATCACGTTTGGCGCCGCGGAGACGCTCGTCGGCGCGGAACTGGCCGGCCGGGTGCGGGAGGTCTGCCTGGCGGCGTACTCGGCAGCCGCCCGGGCTGCCCTCGCCCGCGGGGTCATCGTCGCCGACACGAAGTTCGAGCTCGGGATGGTGGGCGGCATCCTCACGATCTGCGACGAGATCGTGACGCCGGACTCGTCCCGCCTGTGGGACGCGGGGACCTGGGTCGCCGGCCGCACGCCGCCGTCGTTCGACAAGCAGCCGATGCGCGACTGGGCGGCGGCCACGGGCTGGGACATGGCGTCACCACCCCCGTCGATGCCGGACGAGGTCGTTGCCTCGACGCGGGCGCGCTACGTCGACGCGTACGAGCGGATCACCGGGCTGCGCCTGGCCGACTGGTGGGGAGGCGGAGGGAGAACGTGAGCTACGACATCGTCGTTGAGATCCGGGGCCTCGCCGGGCTGGCCGATCCCGAGGGGCTCGCCATCGAGCGGGCGCTCCCCTCGCTCGGCTTCGAGGGGGTGCGGGGCGTCCACGTAGGGAAGATGTTCCGCTTCGTCGTCGACGCGCCGAGCGAGGCCGAAGCTCGTCAGACCGCCGAGGAGATGTGCGACCGGTTGCTTGCCAACCCGGTGATCGAGCGCGCCGAGATCCGCGTCGTCGCCGACGGCTCGGTGGAGCGACCGTGACGACTGACGTCGGAATCGTCTGCTTCCCCGGTTCGAACTGCGAACACGACGTCGCCCGCGCGCTCGGCGCGCTCGGCGCCTCGACGCGAATCCTGTGGCACGGAGACGACCGGATCGGGGACGTCGGTGCCGTCGTGATCCCGGGGGGTTTCGCCCACGGCGACTACCTGCGACCCGGCGCGATCGCGCGATTCGCCCCGATCATGGCGGCCGTCGCCGACTTCGCGGCCCGGGGCGGTCCCGTCGTCGGGATCTGCAACGGCTTCCAGGTGCTCACCGAGGCGGGTTTGCTCCCGGGCGCGCTGACGCGCAACGTCGGGCTGAGGTTCATCTGCCGCACCGTCGAGTGCACGGTCGAGTCGACCCGGAGCGTACTCACGGCGCGCGCGACGGTCGGAACGGTGCTCCGGCTGCCGATCAACCACTACGAGGGCAACTACACCTGTGACGCCGCGACGCTCGGGCAGGTCGAGCGCGACGGGCAGGTGCTGCTGCGGTACCGGGACAACCCGAATGGCGCGGCGCACAGCATCGCCGGGGTTGCGAATCCGGCGGGCAACGTCGTGGGGCTCATGCCGCACCCCGAGCGCGCCTCCGACCCGCTCGGCGTCGGCACGGACGGCGTCGTCCTTTTCCAGTCGCTCCTCGAGGCGGCGCGTGCCTGGCAATCGGTCGGCCGGCCATCCGAGCCGGCCGACGCGGCGAACTAGGCCCCAGCGCTCCGGTGGACACCCGCGCGGCGCAGCACCTCGGCGGGGACCCCCGCCTCGCGCCACGTGGCGTAGTCGATGCCCTTGCGGGCGCCGTACTCGGCCGCAGCGGAGACGAAGCCCTTCTCGAGGGCGGAGATGTCCTCGGGACCGCTGCCGGCGGAGAGCCTCGCTTCGATGCTCTTGCGGCGCTGGATGAGGTGGAGCCGCTGCAACGGATCGGCGTCCTTCAGGCGGGCGGCGATGTCGTTCAGCTGCTTGCGGAGCGAATCAGCGCTCGGCCGGCGACCCCGGCGCGGCCGGTTGCGCTCGAGCGCCTCCAGGTAGCGCCGCACGGCGAGGCCCTGTGTCCGGCCCGCGGCGAGCGCCGCCTTGTGCTCCGAAGTCATCGAAGTTCGCTTTCTCGGTGGTGTCATAACTCCACTATGGCCGCGGTTCATCCCGAATGCAATGCGTCAATGCCCGATGTTCGGAATTGCCGCTTCTTCGCGGCGGCAGGAAGGGGTAGAAGGCGTTGAACGAACCTGCGGATCGCGCACAATCGGAGGACCCGAGACGGCACCGCAGCCTGGGACTGACCGACGAGGAGTACGGCATGATCGTCGGGATCCTCGGACGGCGGCCGACGGACACCGAGCTCGCGATGTATTCCGTGATGTGGAGCGAGCACTGCTCGTACAAGTCGTCGCGGGTCCACCTCGCGCGATTACCGGTCGAGGCGCCCCACGTGCTCGTCGGCCCCGGTGAGAACGCCGGCGTCATTGACTTGGGCGACGGGATCGCCGTCGCGTTCCGGATCGAAAGTCACAACCACCCCTCTTACATAGAGCCGTACCAAGGGGCCGCGACGGGCGTCGGCGGGATCCTGCGGGACATCTTCACGATGGGCGCGCGGCCTATTGCCGTCATGGATGCGCTGTTCTTTGGCCCGCTGGAGGACGCACGCAGCCGGTTCATCCTCGACGGTGTCGTGCGCGGAGTGGCCGGTTATGGGAACGCCGTCGGCGTACCGACCGTGGGGGGCCAGACCGTCTTCGATTCGACCTACCGGTCGAATCCGCTCGTCAATGTCTTCTGTCTCGGCGTCCTGCCCATTTCCCGACTCGTGCTCTCTTCGGCGTCCGGTGTCGGCAACCTCGCCGTGCTGTTGGGCTCGGCGACGGGGCGTGATGGGATCGGCGGCGTGAGCGTGCTCGCCTCGGCCGGGTTCGCCGAAAAGGGCGCGGCCGAGGAGTCGGCGAAGCGCCCGAGCGTCCAGATCTCCGACCCCTACGAGGAGAAGCGCCTGATCGAGGCCTGCCTCGAACTCCTCGACGCCGGCCTCGTTGTCGGGATCCAGGACCTCGGCGGCGCCGGTCTGTCGTGCGCGACGAGCGAGACCGCGGCGCACGCGGGGCTGGGGATGGACGTCGACGTCTCCCGTGTGCCCCGGCGCGAGCCGATGATGAGCCCGGTCGAGGTGATGACGAGCGAGAGCCAGGAGCGGATGCTGGCGATCGTCGAGCCGGGCTCGCTCGCCGCGGTGCAGGAGGTTTGCCGGCGCTGGGAGGTCGAGGCGACGGCGATCGGCGTCGTCACCGCGCCGGACGCGTCCGGGGTCGGCCGCCTCCGGATCATCGACGGGGCGACGGGCGAGGTGGCGGCCGACCTGCCCGCCTCGTCGCTCGCCGATGACGCTCCCCGTTACGAGCGGCCGCTCGCGCCGCCGGCGGACCTGGCGGCGCGCCGCCTCGACGACCCGTCGCGCGTCCCCACGCCCGCCGACCCGGGCGAGGACCTGCTGGCGCTGCTCGCGGACCCGGCGCCCATCTACCGCCAGTACGACCACCAGCTGTTCCTCAACACCGTCATCGGCCCCGGCGAGGGCGACGCCACGGTGCTCAAGCTCGCCGCGCCGGGGATCCCCTGGGGCGGGAAGGCGCTCGCGATGAGCGCCGACGGGAACCCGGGGTGGTGCGCCGTCGACGCGCGCTCGGGCACCGCGGCGACGGTCGCCGAGTCCGCCCTCAACGTCTCGTGTGCCGGCGCGATCCCGCTCGCCCTCGTGAACTGCCTGAACTTCGGTAACCCGGAACACCCCGAGGTGATGTGGCAGCTCTCCGAGGCGATCGACGGGATGGCCGAGGCCTGTCGGGCCCTCGCCATCCCCGTCGTCGGTGGCAACGTCTCCCTCTACGACGAGTCCGGGGGGCGGGACATCGATCCGACCCCGGTCGTCGCGGTCGTCGGGTTGGTCGGGCGTCTCGTGCGCAAGCCGCCGGTGCCCGGCTGGCAAGCCGGGGACTCGCTCGTCCTTGTCGGGCCGGCGGGCCGCGGGCTCGCCGGGTCCCGCTGGGCACGGTCTGTCGCCGGCTGCTCCGGCGGCACCCTCACGCCGGTCGATCTCGAGGCGCACAAGGAGCTGTGCGGGTTCGTCCGTGAGCTCGTCGCGGCAGAGTCCGGCGACGATGATCCGCCGCGGCTCGTCGACGGGCTCCACGACGTCGCCGACGGAGGACTCGGAGTTGCGCTCGCCGAGTGCGCGCGCTCGGCGCGCCTCGGAGCCGAGATCGAAGACATCAGGGGGCACGAGGAACTGTTCGCCGAGCTGCCAGCGCGGGTCCTGCTCGCGACATCGCTCCCCGACGAGATCCTCGCACTCGCGGCCGAAGCCGGAATTCCGGCCCGGGTGATCGGAGTGGCGGGTGGCGAGCGGCTCGTCGTGCGAGGTCTCGTCGACCTCGGGCTCGACCAACTCGACTCGGCGAGCGCCGGGATCGCCGCGGCGCTCGACGCCCGGGCGGCGCTCTAAGGGTGGCACCAGGGGCCGGGGGTCGCTCTCAGTGGCGGTTGGAGCGCGGACAAGCTTGGCGCCGCCGCGGCAACGACGACCGGCGGGCGCGCGAACGGCGCCCGCCACGGGCTGATCCGAGCTAGATCTTCGTGTAGGTGATCGCCCGGAGGCAGTTGGGGCACCGCGGGAACTCGTCGCCGAACTCCCTCATGTGAGCGGTCCAGTGTCCGCAAGCCGCCTTGTAGGTGCCGGGTTCAGTGCACTTCTCGCCCGTTCTCGCCATCGCACTCCCTCCCTCGTCCGTGGGAAATCCACGCTACCGGTGGGTCGCGAAAATCATGCCGGCCGGGCGCGGCACGATCGCCGACCCGGATCCGTGAATCCGGGAAACGGGCTCGTGGGGTTCTCTCATGACACCACGGCGACGATCTCCACGAGATTCGCGTTGGATCGCGCGAAAGGACTTCCTGTTGATCGAGACGGGTTATTCGGCGATGTGTGCGATGACACACCCACCCCGTACAATGTGGGCATGGAGAAGATCACAGTCACCGCCCTGGCCAGGAAGATTCCGACAGAGGACGCGGCCTACCTGTTCATGGAGTCCCTTCGCTGGGCCAACGGCGTTGTCTGCCCGCACTGCGGTTCGATCGCGGAGCACTACTTCCTGACGCCCAAGACGACAGAGGGCCGCAAGACGCGGACCGGATCGGTGACGCCGCGTCGGCTGTGGAAGTGCCGGGATTGCCGCAAGCAGTTCAGCGTGACGACCGGAACCGTCATGCACGGCTCCAAGGTGTCGCTACAAATCTGGCTGTTCGTGATCTTCGAGATGTGCGCGAACAAGAACGGAATCGCTGCTCGCGAGATCGAACGGAAGTACGGCGTGGCCTCTCGCACGGCGTGGTTCATGACGCACCGGCTCCGCGAGGCGATGGTCCGCAACGGCCGCGGTTCGCTCATGACGGGTGTCGTCGTCTCCGACGAGACCTGGATCGGTGGCGATCCCGCGAACAAGCACCGCGACAAGGTGGCCCGCGACGAGCAGGGAAACATGGTCCACCACACCGAAAAGACGCCAGTGCTTTCCCTGGTCGACAAGCAAACAGGTGAGGTCCGCAGCCGGGTGGTCCCGCGAGTGAACACCGCGAACCTGCGCCAGGTCATCGAGCAAGAGGTCGACGTACCGCACGCCTTGTTCCACACCGACAGCGCGAGCTGTTACAACGAGTTCGATTGGCGGGCCGCTGGTCACAAGCGCGTCGATCACGCCGTCGGTGAGTACGTCCGCGGCGACGTCAGTACCAACCGGCTTGAGAACTACTTTTCCCAGCTCAAGCGGTCAATCGACGGGACTCACCACCACGTCAGTCGCGAGCACCTGCCGCGCTACCTTGCCGAGTTCGACTTTCGCTACTCAACGTGCGACATGACGGACACGCAGCGGATGAGCGCCCTGCTAGGTCGCGCAGACGGTCGGCGGCTGGCCTACAAACTCTGCCGGTAGGTCAGCGACCGACCTCCCGAAGGCGTCTCATGAGCTCAGGCATCGCCAGGTTCATCATCGTCGACGGAACGAGGACAAGGGTTCCAAGCATGTCCGGGTTGAGGATCCAGTGAATCTGCTTCCCCGGCCCAATCCCCACTTCGGCTTGTAGATCCTTCGGGATCGACACGTTCCCCGTCTTCTGGATAGTGCGCGGCCCATGTGGCGTGTCGATCGAAGCATCCACCAGGCGCGATAATAAATTTATTACGATGGCTTGTCGAGATGGCTCTCAAGAAAGCGCTCATGGTGATGGCTTCGGGCGCAAGCCCAAATGACTCAAAAACCGCTAGTAATCGAATGGCGGAACTGGGTAGGCTCGGCGGTCTGAAGAGAGCGCAGAGGTTGAGCGATACTCAGCGTCGCGAAGATGCACGTCACGCCGTAAGCGCTCGATGGGATCGCGCTAAGTCATCCTCGGAGAGATGACACAGCAACTGAGGTGGGTGCGGGCGGGGAGCCTCGAACTCCCGACTTCCGGATCCAAAGTCCGGCACTCTTCCTACTGAGTTACGCCCGCTCCGCAAGACCGGCCCGGTGTTCACGCACCGGGCCGGTTCGCGGTTGTAGAAATCGTACTTGCTCGTGTACGCGCGGTCGCGGATCAGGACCTGGGATTTCGTAAAAAATGGCACCGTGGCGTCGCTACGTAGCCGCTAGCGCCGCCGCCGAAGGGCAGATTCCGAGGCGTAGGATGACACCAGTGAAAGACATGGACGAACCTGTCAACATCGACGCGGAGCCCGAGAACACCCTGGGTGGCCGCGTCAACACCGACATGGAGTTCGAGGACGCGATGAAACTCATGCTCAACACCGACCTGCGCGAAACGGGTGACGACGAGGCGTAGTCAGCTGAGTATCCAGTAGCTGGCCACTAGAGGCATTCGGAATCTCAAATCGGCCGATGGCCTGGACACCTGAACCGAGCAGTGACACGTCGACGAACGCGTGACGACCGAGCGGGTGATGCCTCAAATCCGGTTTCACGAACTTCGATTCGTTGTTCCACGCGAACCATTCCAAATCATCGAGGTGCCTGATCCCGATGTCGATCTTGTAATTGCCGCCGTTGGCGGGTAGGTCGAAAATCGCTGGGGCCTGCGTCCTTTCTACGTTGCCGGCGATGACATCGTGCGCCCAGCGGCCTTCGATCTCGCAAAGCAAATTGCCCGCGTCATCCGTATAGCGAAGTGAAACGCGAACATTGCGCGCGTCCTCCTCGCCTCGTAGTGGATCGTTGCGAACGTGAACATACGCGCAGTAGGCCGGTAAATCACCCGGTTCAAAGGTCGTTGCCGCGTAGGTTGCCCCTACGGTGCTCCCCCCTGCAACTCCCGTGAACGTTGGATTGCGGTTAACGCCTCGCAGCTCGGTCGTGGTACCGACAAAAACGAGGCGTGGCCTATGTTGTCTGGCTCTCCAGGCAACCATCGCCGCCGCTAGAGCAAGCAGTGCTGCAAGAACGAACAGCAATGGCTCTCGACTCCAAATCGCGGTGATCAACGCAGCCACCGCGCTTCCAACCAAGGCGGTCGACCAGGCCTGGAGTCGCATCGACCAAAGCCTACGTACTGTGGAAACCAAGATGTGGGTGTGTCATCGCACACAGCGCCGGTTATTCACAGCCTGTGGACGAGACTGGGGAGAATTACAGAGTTGTGATGCCGCTCACCGGTAACGGGTGGCGAGCAACGCGCCGGCGAGGATGCAGACGAAGCCGCCGAGGGTGTACCAGTTCGCCGGGCTCTTCGGCAGCGCGTCGATGTAGTTGAGCAGGATGACGAGGACGCCGACGACGAGCAGGCCGAGGAGCATCCACGGGTACCACCTCGGGCTGCGCCGCACCTCGCGTGGGATCGGCGGCGTGTAACGGCCCGAAGGCGGGCGCCCCTTCGGTGTCACACGACCGCGCCCTTGGCCCTGGGTCCTCGCCTTAGCCGCCACGGACCCCGAGGATACCGACCGGACCGTCACCAAGGGGAAAACGCACGGCAAGTTCTCCCGTCCGGCGCGTGGGGTCCGTCCGGACCGCTACGGGTTCGTGGTCGGCGGGGTCGTCGACGTCGTCGTTCCCAACGGCAGGGTCGTCGTGGTCGTCGTCGGAGTCGTGGTCGTGGTCGTGGTCGTGGTCGTGTTCTCAACGCCGACGTAGATCGAGACCTGGTAACCGGGCGGCTCGGACTGGTCCGGGCGCGGGTCCTGAATGATGACGAGGCCGACCTGGTCGGGCAGGTTCGCCTGCATCGGGATGATCACGTACTGCAGGCCGGCGTTCGACAGGTCCTGTTGGGCCTGGAGGAGCGTCTCGTTCTCGACGTCGGGGACTTTGATCAGCGCCCCCGAGGAGATGACGAGCTGCACCGACGTCCCGCTGTTTACTTTGTGCCCCGCGGCGGGGCTCGACGAGATGACGGAGCCCGTCGCGACCGTCGAGGAGTACTGCGTCGAGGTCGGTCCGATGCTGAGGCCGGCTGAGGTGATCGCGGCGTCGGCCGCCGCCTTCGTCAGCCCCTCGGTCTGGGGCACCTTGATGATCAGAGTCCCGTGGATGACGTCGAGGACGATCGTCGACCCCGCCGGCGCGCTCTTGGGGGGGCCGGGGGTCTCGTCGACGACCTGGCCCTCGGTGAGGCCGGGGACGGTCGGGAGCTCCCAATGGACGCGGTAACGGAACCCGGCGATATGCAGCTGGGCCTCGGCGTCGACCATGGTGAGGCCCGTCACCGGCGGGATGAGAACATTCCCGGGCGGGAGCGCGACGTCGATCGTCACGCGCTGGCCCTTGGCGACCTCCCCGGGATATGTCGGGTCCTGGGAACGGACCTTGCCCTTGTTCGCGGCGGTGCCCGGGACCTTCTTCGTCACCGGGACGAGCCCGTCGTGCACGAGCTTCGTCACCGCCGCCTTCGCCGAGAGTCCCTCGACATTGGGCACGGGGAAGTAGGGCGCGCCACCGAAATAGCCGAGGGCGTGGCCGCCGAAGTAGACGATGAGCCCGATCGCGACCGCGAACACGCCGCCGCTGCCGAGCCAGTACGGCGTGGACCTTCTCCCCGGGGGCGCGGCACCGGCGGCGAGCGGAACGGCCTCCCGCGTGGCGCTACTCGTCGCCGGGGCGCTACTCGTCGTCGGGACGGCGATCGTCGGCTCCTCGTGGCGGGCGTGGGCGAGCACCGGCTGGCCGTGGGCGAATCGCTCGAGGTCGGCGCGGAATTCCTCGGCGGTCTGGTAACGCTCCTTGGGCAGTTTCGCCATCGCCTGGAGGATGACGGCCTCGAGCGCCGGGGGGACGTCCGGGTTGAACGCGCTCGGCGGCTGGGGCTGTTCCCGGACGTGCTGGTAGGCGATCGCGACCGGCGACTCGCCGACGAACGGGGGTCGCCCTGCCACCATCTCGTAGAGGACGACGCCGAGGGCGTAGACGTCGCTGCGCCCGTCGACGCCGAGGCCCTGCGCCTGTTCGGGCGAGAAGTACGTCGCCGTCCCCATGACGAGGCCGGTCTGCGTGACCTGCTCGTCGACGCCGATCGCCCGGGCGATGCCGAAGTCCGTGACCTTCACCTGCCCCTCGGCGGTGATGAGGACGTTGCCGGGCTTCACGTCGCGGTGCACGACCCCGTGGCGGTGGGCGTAGGCGAGGGCCTTCGCGATGTCCGAGGCGACCGAGGCCGCCTGCGCCGAGTTGAGCGGCGCCTGGGTGCGGATGATTGAGGAGAGCGCCTCGCCGTCGACGTACTCCATGACGATGAAGTACGTCGAGTCGGTCTCGCCCCAGTCGAACACGGGGACGATGTTCGGGTGCGACAGGTTCGCGGCCGCCTGTGCCTCACGCCGGAACCGCTCGACGAACGCGCGGTCCGCCGAGAGCTCCGAGAACAGCACCTTCAAGGCGACCGGGCGCCCGAGCAGGAGGTCGCGGGCCAAAAAGACCTGCGCGGTTCCGCCGCGGGCGATCTGGTCCCCGAGCTCGTAACGCCCGCCGACCACGGTGTGCGGGGTCATCGTCATGCGCGTGTGAGCCTAGGCGGGCGGGCTGCGCCGACGAACGACGGTCGTGACGGTCTCATGACCCCAAACCGAGCGCGGCGAGAAGGACCGTCCGCACGATCGGACCGGCGACGGCGGCACCGGTGCCGTCGCAGTATCCGGTCGGCTGGACGACGACGGCCGCGACGGCGACCCGGGGGACGTCCCCGGGACCGGCCGGCGCCGTCGCGACCAGCCAGTCGTCGTTGCAGGGGCTGTTCGATGTCTGGGCGGTGCCCGTCTTCGCCGCGACGTGGAGATCGGCCGGGAAGCCAACGTGGGACGCCGTCCCGTTCGTGACGACGCCGAGCATGAGCGTGCGGACCTGCTCGGCCGTCATCGCCGACGTCGCCTGCAGCCAGGGGTGCGGCTTGTAGGTCTCGATCACGTTGCCGGCGGCGTCGACGATGCGGCTCAAGAAGTGCGGCGTCATGATCGTCCCGTCGTCGGCGATCGCCGAGGCGATGAGCGCGTCCTGGAGCGCCGTCTCCGCCACGTTCTCCTGGCCGATCGCCGAGTAGGCGACGCCGGGGATGTTCCCGGCGAAGCTCGCCGCCGACGGGAACACCGCCGGGATGACCTCGTCGGAGGGGAGGTCGATGGGCGGGACCTGGTTGAAGCCGAACGACGTCGCCTCGTCGTAAAGGCGCTGGGCGCCGAGCTTCACCCCGATCTCGGCGAACGCCGTGTCGCACGAGATGGCGAGATCCTCCGCGAGCGGGCCCCCGCACGTCTCGGAGCCGAAGTTGTGGAGCCGCAGAATCGTGTCCGGCAGCGAGATCGAAGAGGCCGGCTTGGCGACGAAGTTCTCGAGTGTTGGGTCGTGATCGAAGATCGCCGACGTGGTGATGATCTTGAACGTCGAGCCGGGCGGGTAACGCTGCGCGGTCACGCCGTTGACGAGGGGCGAACTGCCGCTGTCGGGGTTGAGGGACTTGTAGTAGTTCTCGGCCTGTTTAGCGTCCGCCGACGACAGCTTGTTCGGGTTGTACGTCGGGTTGGAGTACGCCGCGAGGATCGCGCCCGTCTGCGTGTCGACCGCGACGACGGCTCCGAGGTAACTGCCGAGCGCCTCGGCGGCGACCTTCTGGAGGGTCGTCGACACCGTGATCTCGACCGAGTCGGTCCCGGTCCGCTCGGTGAGAATGCCGTCCAGGCTGTGCACGGCCGGGGTGTTCGGGCTGAGGAACTGGTTGTACTCGGCCTCCATCCCGTATGGGGCGGAGGACGCCGTCACGTCGTAGTAGCCGGTGATGTCGGCGAAGAGCGGGCCGTCGGGGTAGTGGCGGAAGTAGCGGTAGACGTTGCTCGCCGGGATCGACTCGGCGAGCACGACCCCGTTTGAGCTCACGATCTCGCCGCGCGGCTGCTCGAAGGGGTCGCCCCCGTTGACGGGCGGCTGGAACGGCGAGTGCTGCAGAGCGGTCGCCTGGCGCACCTGGAGGTTGCCGAGCTGGAGCAGGAGCAGGCCGAAACAGGCGAGGGCCACGAGCGCGAAGGTGCGGATCCGTCTGTTCATCTCAGATGGTGTGCGCCACGAGGCTCGCCGACGTGCCCGGCCCTGCCGTCGCCGGCAGGATGGTGATCGAGGCGCTGAGCCCCAGTTTGCTCTTCTCGGACATGAGAGTGTCGACGGCCCCGATCGCGGCCGAGAGCGAGGGTTCGAGGAGGCCGGCTTCGATGAACGGGAGGCTTGGCTGGTAGACGGCGCCCCGCGTCAGCGACGTCACCCTCACGAGCGACGGTTTGAACCACAAAAAGCCCCCGGGGCGTCCTTGGAAGATGGCGACGTTGTTGTGGTCGAACCCCACGAAATACGAGGCCTTCACGTACCAGTCGACGAAGCCGGCCGCGCCGCCGAGCACGCCCGCGAGGGCGAGCACGAACATGACCGACCAGAACGTGACGAGTCGTTCCCCGATGCCGCGGCGTGGACGCGGCCCTCGGACGCGGCTCGGCGAAGCACCGGCCGCGGCGGACGGGGCGGTCGGGACCGCCGGCGCGGCGACGGTTGCGGCTCGCCCCGGCGCCTCGGATCCGGCGTGCGCGGCGGTTTCGACGACCGAGGCGACGATCACGGTGACGTTGTCGTTCCCGCCGTGCTCGAGGGCCCGCACGACGAGGGCCTGTGCCGCCGAGTCGGGATCGGGGTTCGCCTTGAGGATCTCGGCGATCTCGGCGTCGGGGCACTCGTTCGTCAGTCCGTCGCTGCACAAAAGGATGCGGTCGCCGTCGGTCACGTCGACCGTCCAGGTGTCGACGTCGAGCTGACGATCGACGCCGAGGGCGCGGGTGAGGATGTGGCGGTGCGGGTGGAAGAACGCCTCGCGCTCGGTGATCTCACCCC
>Ga0116110_1001305_pt1 | contig 13468 bp, 8 predicted proteins | sample June2015DPH_8_50_FD_89719 | JGI IMG/M metagenome (GOLD analysis project Ga0116110, IMG submission 89719) | Peatland microbial communities from SPRUCE experiment site at the Marcell Experimental Forest, Minnesota, USA - June2015DPH_8_40 | ecosystem: Environmental > Terrestrial > Soil > Wetlands >...
ATCTTCCAAAGGCGGCGAGAACGGAATTGGAACATGCATCGCGCCCATGCGTTTGACCGGAGCGTCCAGATCGTAGAATGCGCCGCTGGCGATCACCGACGCAAGTTCGGCGGTGACGCCGTAGCGTTCGTAACCTTCGTCGAGAATGATTGCCCGCGACGTTTTCTTAGCCGATTCAATCAGAGTTTTTTCGTCGAGCGGCCACATGGTGCGCGGATCGACCACTTCGGCGCTGATTCCAATTTCTTCCAGCAACGTTGCCGCTCCCAGCGCCACTTGCACCATGCTGCTGGTGGCGACCAGAGTGATGTCCTCACCCACCCGTTTCACATCCGCGACGCCCAGCGGGACGGTGTAGTCGTTCGCAGGCACCGCGCCTTTGAGTTTGTACATCATCTTGTCTTCGAAGAAGACAACCGGATTCTCGTCGCGAATCGCCGACTTCAGCAGTCCTTTGGCGTCATAGGGCGTGGAAGGCAGAACCACTTTCAAACCGGGAACATGGCAGTACCACGCATGCAGCGACTGCGAATGTTGCGCAGCGGAGCGGCGAGTCGCTCCCATAGTCGTGCGCATCACCATCGGCACTCGCCACTTTCCGCCCGACATGTAATGGACCTTTGCGGCCTGGTTGACCATCTGGTCCATGGTCAACGTAATGAAGTCGCCAAACATGATGTCGACCACCGGACGCATTCCCGTCATGGCCGCGCCTACGGCGAGGCCGGTGAAGCCGGCTTCGGAAATCGGCGTGTCGAGCACGCGCTCTTTGCCGAATTCTTCCAACAAGCCAGAGAGAACTTTGAAGGGAGTGCCTGCCTCGGCCACGTCCTCGCCCATGATGCAGACGGTCTTATCGCGGCGCATCTCTTCCGCCAGAGCCTCACGAATCGCTTGCGCGAATGTCAGTTCACGATCGTTATGCGCGGTTTGCGCATGAAGATGGGTTTCAGGCATACACATCCTCATCCACTTCATCGACGGTGGGGTACGGCGCCGCCACCGCGAAGTCGACTGCCTTTTTCATCTCAGACTCGGCTTCAGCTTGCACTTGAGCCAACGCCGCTGCATCGGCAAGATTCTGCTCGACCAACCACTTACCGAAATTCGCGATCGGATCCCGCTCCGTCTTCCATAGAGATTCTTCCTGCTTGGAGCGGTAATATTCGCGGTTGATGTCGCCGACGTGATGTCCGTGGTAGCGATAAGTATTGCAGAGCAGGAATCCAGGACCGTCGCCGCGGCGGGCGCGATCGACCAGGCGCTGGGCGATGCCGTTGACGGCTCGCACATCCTGGCCATCGACGCTGGCGGCTTCCAAGCCGAAGGCGGTCGCCCGCATAAGAATGTCTCCAGCCGTGGTCTCCGAGTAATGCGTGTATTCCGTATAGAGATTGTTCTCGCAGACGTAGATCACGGGAAGTTTGAAAAGTTGGGCGAGGTTCATCTCTTCGTACAGCACACCCTGGCCGAGCGCACCTTCTCCGAAGAAACATATTGCCACCTGGCCGGTACCGAGACACCGAGCCGAAAATGCGGCTCCCGTAGCGATGCCGGCGCTGCCGCATACGATTGCGTTCGCTCCCAGGTTGCCGGTCGCCGGGTCCGCAATGTGCATGGAACCGCCTTTGCCCTTGCAGTACCCGGCCTTCTTGCCCAGCAGTTCGGCGAACATTCGATCGGGGGAGGCGCCTTTCGCCAAACAATGTCCATGACCGCGATGCGTGCTGGTAATGTAGTCGGTGCGCTCAAGAGCTTCGCATACGCCCACGGCGACCGCCTCTTCACCGATATAAAGGTGCGCCAAGCCGGGCATCAATGCCCGCGTGTAAAGTTCGTTGACCTGCGCTTCAAATTGGCGGATGGCGACCATCTGCCGGTACATCCGGAGCCACAAATCAACTTTTTCTGAAGCTTCTCTCGGCTGCGTGGCAGTCGTCATTTTTGAACTCCCGTTGTTACACCCGACATGTGCGCCAAAACGTCGAACATGACGGCAAAGTCCAATTTTTCCCAGCCCATGCCGCGCGCAGCGGTCAGGAACTCGTTGCTGACGGCGGTGGTGGGAACGGGAACATTCAGCTTGCGGCCCAACTCCATCGCGAGCAGCATGTCCTTCTGCATCATGTTGACGTCGAACCACGCTTCTTCCGGCTGCTGCAACACAAAAGGACCGCGGTACTGAATCATGGGCGACGCGATCGCGCTGTGCAGCATCACGTCCACGGCGACTTCACGCGGAATCCCGCTCTTTTCCGCCAACAGAACGCCTTCGGAAAAAGCCAGCATCTGCACGGCTAATTGCAGATTCAACGCAATCTTCATGGACAGCGCGACTCCGTTGTCGCCGACATGCGTTACCTTGGGTCCAATATCGAGAAGCAATGGCTTCAGATGCTCGAAAGTTTCCTTACTGCCACCCACCATCACCGAGAGCTTGCCTTGCTGCAGCGTGATGACGCTGCCCGAAACCGGCGCGTCAATCATGTCAGCGCCCAGCGCGCGAATTTTTGCAGCCAGCGCGCGACTCGCCTCCGGGCTCACCGTGCTCATGTCAATGTGGAACTTGCCAGCGCCAATTCCAGCGAGCAATCCCTCCGGCCCATCCGTCACTGCCGCGAGCGCGGCGGCGTTCGTGACCATGGTGAACGTCACATCCGACGCAGCCGCCACGGCCTTCGGAGAATCGCCAAACTTCATGCCCTTGTCGATCAACCATTGCGCCTTGGAGCGCGTTCGGTTGTAGCCAGTCACGGTGTGCCCCTTTTCGAGCAGGCGGGCAACCATGTTGCCGCCCATCACACCGAGACCGATGAATCCCAATTTCGCCATATAGATTCCTTCCCGGCTAGGAATGCGGCTTGCGATCCGAATCGTCTTTTGCCGAAGAGACCGACGAATCTGCAAGCACCTGCGTGAGGTGAGCGCGCATCGCTTCCCGGGGCCTCCGGATCGCGCTGCTCGACGGCCGCCAGGATGCGCTTGTGATGGAATTGCCCGCGCTCCGGCCCTCCTTCCACGTTGAAAATGCGGCTGCGCTGCTCGCGGAGCAGGCCGACAATCGAATCGAGGAGCGAGAGAATCAGCGGATTTCCTGCCGCCTCTGCCAGCGCTAGATGGAAGTCGAGGTCCGCTTCCACGTAAGCGTCAGGGTCATTCAGGTTGCGCTCCATCACGGCAACTGCTTCCCGCATGGCGCTCAGCAGTTGCTCCTCGATTCGAACGGCAGCCAAACCCGCAATCTCGGGCTCCAGCACCAGCCGCAATTCGGCGAGGTTTGCCGACCCTTCCTGTTGGTTGATACGGATCATTAGATCCAGCGACTGCCGAATCGCCTGCGAAGTCCCGTTCGTCACGAAAGTGCCGCGCCCGGAATAGGCTTCGACCAGGCCCTTTTCTCGCAAGGTCTTTACGGCTTCTCGAACCGCGGTACGGCTTACTCCAAAGCGCTGCGCCAGATCGCGTTCCGCTGGCAATTGGTCCCCTGGCTTAAGCTGACCATTTAGGATGGAGTCTTCCACCTGCTGCACAATCTGCTCGTACAGGCGAGACGTCTTTACCGCCCGGTACATCGGCTTAGTGTCTGGAGAATCCAGCGCTTGGTTTGTCATTATCATTAGGCCCTCAACTCACGCAGGTCCAATCAATTCTGGAGCCGGTATAGTGGTCCAACCAATATACCAGACGACGGTCTACTGGATCCAAATCGCCTTGATGTTCACAAACTCGCGGATGCCATGCTCGGACAGTTCGCGCCCGTGGCCTGAGTGCTTCACGCCACCGAAAGGCAGGCGCGGATCGGATGCCACCATCTTGTTCAGAAAAACCATGCCGGCTTCGAGTTCGTTGATGAACCTCTCGGTTTCCGCAGGATTGGTGGTCCAAGCGCTGGCACCGAGCCCGAAGCGACTGTCGTTGGCAATGGAGATGGCCTGATCTATATCCTTCACGCGAAAGATCGACGCCACGGGGCCAAAGAATTCTTCCTTGTATGCCGGCGAATCTTTCGGAACATCGGTCAGCACGGTCGGCGCATAAAAGTTGCCAGAACGGTTGAGGGGATGGCCACCGGTCAGCACCCGCGCGCCCGCGGCCACAGTTTTTTTCACGTCGGCATCCAGAGAAGTAACCGCGTCCGCGGTGGCCAGCGGACCGAGCTGCGTGCTCTCCTCGAAGGGATCGCCGACGCGCAATTCCTGCATGCGTTTGACGAACTTCGATTCGAACTCGTCGGCAATTTTTTCCGACACGATAAAGCGCTTGGCCGCGATGCACGATTGCCCATTATTCTGCACGCGCGCGTCGACTGCAGTTGCGACCGCCGCGTCGAGATCGGCGCTGGGCATCACGATAAAAGGATCGCTGCCGCCCAGTTCCAGCACGACTTTCTTGATCCGTTTGGCGGCAGAAATTCCGACTTGAATCCCCGCCTGCTCGCTGCCCGTTAAAGTCGCGGCCACGACACGAGGATCATTCAGGATGCCGTCGACCGGTCCCGAGCCGATCAGCAGCGTCTGGAAGACGCCTTCCGCAAAACCGGCGCGGCGAAGAATGTCCTCAATCTTCAGCGCGCACTGTGGGACGTTCGAAGCATGCTTCAGCAGCCCGACATTGCCCGCCATGAGCGCCGGCGCCGCAAAGCGAAACACCTGCCAAAAGGGAAAGTTCCAGGGCATGACGGCCAGGATGGGACCAATCGGCAGATAGCGGATGAAGCTGCGCTTGGCTCCGGTTTCCACAATTTCGTCCGCCAGAAATTTTTCTGCATTCTCCGCGTAATAACGGCAACCGGTAGCGCACTTCAACGCCTCGCCCACCGCTGCCTTCAGAGGCTTGCCCATTTCGAGCGTCATCAAACGGGCGCACTCGTCCTTTTCTTTTTCCAGAATCTCGGCCGCGCGCATCATCCTGCTCGCCCGGTCCGAGAATGAGGTCCGACGATGGGTTCGAAACGCGGAGGCCGCCAGTTGCAGTTTCTGCTCAATTTGCGGCGCGGTAAGAGATTCGAAAGTCTTCAGGACTTCGCCGTTCGCAGGATTGATTGTCGCTATTGGCATTCCAGATTCTTCCCCTTCGGTTCCGTGGCTCCGCGCAAATTGTCCGATCGCAGCTAGCAGCCTCTGGGCTCCAGCTGTTTTGTGGTCGGACCACAATACTACTTGACGGGTGGCCCACGTCAAGGCTATACCTTCAAGTCGCCCGATTTTTCCGATTTGTAGAACAGCGGCCGCAAACTGTTCGGCCAAAAATCGTCCATCCTCATTCGAGGAACTGGAGGTCGTAATGCATTCTCCGTTGAATGGCATTCGGGTTTTAGGCATCGTATGCCTGGTGCTCGCCGTCGCTGTTTCCACGTTTTCCCAAACTACTACCGGGCGCATCCTGGGGACCGTCAGCGATCAGTCCGGCGCCGCTGTGGCTGGAGCCGCGGTCGTCATTACAGATGTTCAGCGCGGCACCATTCGGGCCGTAGCCACCGATGCCTCTGGAGACTACGCTGCCCCGGAGTTACAGCCAGGGGTTTACAAAGTTCGGGCCGAAGCCAGGGGCTTCAAGACCGTGGAGCGTGTGAACATTGTGGTGGAAGTTGCCGAGGACTTGCGCATTGACATCACGCTCCCGGCCGGGCAAATTTCCGAGACGGTGGTGGTTAATGCCGATGTCCCGCTGGTCGACACTACCTCCGCCACTTTGGGCGGCACCTTGAGCAACGAGGAGATCAATGACCTGCCGTTGAACGGCCGCAATTATGAGAACCTGCTCCAGTTGCGTCCGGGCGTGATGCGATATCCCGGCGGCGGCTTCTCCACAACAAGCACCAACGGACTACGCGCGGAAGACAACGCCTACTTCGTCGAGGGCTTGTTCAACAGCGAGCCCTATTCCGGGCAAGCCATCATCAACGGTGCAGGTATCGCTGGCGATTCCGCGACGATTCTGCCGATCGACTCGATTCAGGAATTTAACGTGGAAGAACTTGCACCGGCGGAATTCGGCTGGAAGCCGGGGGCGGTGGTGAACGTTGGACTCAAGTCCGGCACCAACCAGATTCACGGCACCGCGTTCGCATTTGGCCGCGACGGTGTAATGGACGCTCGCAACTATTTCAACACCGTACCCAACACCAAGCTCCCAAGAACCCTGGAACAATACGGCGGCAGTGTCGGCGGCCCGATTATCAAAGACAAAGCATTTTTCTTCGGAGCCTACGAAGGGCAGATGTACGACGTAGGAAATTCGTACGGCGGCGTCACCAGCCCATCCATGGTGTCCATGCCGACCAATGGCACTTGTTTGTTCGTTGCGACCGGCGACTGCGCCGACAGCATTCCCAACGTGATTACCGACTTAGTCGCTGGCGGAATCCCGATCAGCCAAGCCAGCCAGACGATCTCGGGCTGCACTGTTTCCGGCACGACCGTCACCTGCAACGGAGCCGGTTTTCCCACGAACAATAACCCAAACATTAATATTCAGAATGGCTTCCCCAACGACGTCACCGTTTACAACGCGATCGGCAAAGTGGATGTCAACCTGAACCAGAATAACCGCGTCAGCGGGATGTACTTCTTCGGGAATAACACGGGGACCGTCGAAGACTTTCCCGAGTTGCAATCCAAGTGGCGGTCCGACATCCACACGCGGGCCCAGGTGGTTGGCGGAAATTGGGTGTGGACTCCCAATCCGCATTGGGTGAATGAAGCGCGCGTTGGATATAACCGTCTGTATCAGCCGACTTTGCCGGGCGATCTCAACACTCCGGCGTCCAGCTACGGGCTCGACACGGGAGTGTCGGGGCCAAACACAGGCGGATTGCCCCGCATCGGCTTTGGCGGCTACTTCTTTCCTGGACTGGGTGGCTTTAAGTGGCCCAAGTTCCAGGGACCCGACTCCATCACCCAAGTCATCGACCACGTTTCCTACACCGTCGGCAAACACTCCATGAAGTTCGGCGGCGAACTGCATCGCAACGATGTGACCAATGCAGCGTACGGGAATGCGCGAGGAAGCATCACATTCCTCGGCGGCGTTACTCCGAACCCCTTGAATCCTAGTCAGCCTCTCAACACAACCCAGTTGGAGGATTTCTTCGCAGGCTATCCGTTCAAGGCCTCGGTTGAGGTAGGCAACCCGACTTTGCATCTGCACAATTGGGCGTATTCTGCGTTTATTCAGGACGACTGGCGCGTGGCCCGGAACCTGACGCTTAATTTTGGCGTGCGTTACGAATTCAGCTCGGTTCCACAGGAAGAACACAATCTGCTCGGAAATTTCGACCCGAACATAGGCTTGGTGCAAGTGAAAACGGGCACCAATCAGATCCCAAGCCTGTATAACTCCGATCACGCCAACTTCGGCCCGCGTATGGGGTTTGCGTGGGACGTATTCGGTACTTCACGGACGGTGCTCCGCGGCGGCGCGGGTCTGGTTTATGAAACTGTGAATTGGCAGTCGTTCATCGCCTTCAACAATGCCTTTGGTCCGGGCAGTGTTCCGACCGGCGCGCCCATTGACGCCGCTGGTGATACCTCTGGCGGCACCATCACCACGGGAAACGTTTCCTTGCCTTTCTTCCTTAATTCTCCGGCTGTTCCTTGGGACCAGGGCCCACTCTACGGCAGCCCCACCGTCAATTGTTTCAACAATCCGTGCCCCATCATGACCGTGGACCGCAATCTAACTACGCCCTACGTCTGGAACTGGACCCTCAGTATGCAGCACGCCTTTACCCCGAACCTCACGCTGGAAATGGCTTATGTTGCCAACCACGGCGCGAATCTAACCGGTATTCGCGACATTAATCAGCCGCCAGTGGGCTCGGGATGGGACACCGGTCCCAATGGCGCGCTTACTCTTTGCTTGCAGAGCGCTCCCCTCTATAACAACTGCAACGTCAATATCAATAGCACCGAACAAGCCGACCAGCCGTTCGCGGCCAAGTTCCCGTACCTGAGCAATATCTTCCAGATGGGCAATGTCTATCGCTCTAATTACGACGGTCTGCAAGTTACTCTGAACTCCAGAAATTTCCATGGCCTGAGTATGGTAGCCGGTTACACGTGGTCGCACTCTCTCGACGACGTGGGTGCAAACTGGGATTTCGGTTACGGATCGGGACTGCCGCAGAATGCTCATAACCCGGCCGCTGAATATGGGAGCAGCGATTTCGACGTTCGTCAGCGCTTCACCCTTTCGCTCACTTATGCTGTTCCGGGTAGGAAAGGCTATGCGCAATTACTGGAAGGTTGGGAGCTCAATTCCATCATCACCCTGCAAAGCCCCCAGCCTTGGGGACCTATGGATGAGGGAACCGATGCCGCAGGCATAGGTCCGCTGCCTGTCAGTCCTCCGGCGAATACCCCCATACGCTGGAATTTCTTTGGCAACGCACGCGACTTCAAGCCGACGGCGACAGGCATTCCGTATTACACGGCGGCAACAGGGTTCCCCGCCGGCTGCACTTCGAGCGCTCTAGCTTTGGACGGAGGCACTCCTGGCGCAGCCACCGCCGCGCTCAACCTCTTCGGTTGTTATGCGGAAGGGAACTCCGTCATGATTCCTCCGGCGCTCGGGCAATTCGGCAACATGGGCCGCAATACCTTCTCCGATCTCGGTTTCCGCGACGTGGACTTTTCTGTAGCTAAGAATTGGCACTTCACGGAGCGCATGCACGCGCAGTTCCGGGCTGAATTCTTCAACATCTTCAACCATCCCAATCTGGCCAATCCTTACGGCGGACAGAACGGCTTCGGGTTCAACGACCCTTCCGTTCAGCCATTCGGATGCGCGTGCGCCACGCCGGATGTCGCTGCCGCCAACCCCGTCATCGGCTCGGGTGGCAGCCGCGCCGTTCAATTGGGGCTGAAGCTCGTTTTCTGATCGCCCAGTCTGGTGATTCGGGGCCGGATCTTATCCCTGCGGCCCCATTTTTGTTTCAACTGGAGAGGTATATTCCGTGGAAACACCGTTACTGCATCACCCCCATCCCGCAGTGACCGCGTCAGTGGTCATGTCGCTAGCGTTGTCATTGCTGAGCATCCCGTGCTTCGCGCAACAGCGCGCCGAGCGCACCATCGACGAGATCAAGACCGAAGCTATCCACCGCGCCGAAGTAGGCCAGTATCCACTCATCGGGCTCGATCCCGGCGACGTGAAGGAAGCCTTCGCCTCCATCCATACTCGCGATAAAGACGAGTGGGCGGCGGGCTTTATGAGAGTGGCCGATCGCTACAGGAAGGAAGCGAAGTCGCTGGAGAAAACCGATCCCGTGAAAGCGAACGCCGACTACATTCGCGCCTGGCGGCTTTATTCTTTTGGACGCTGGCCCATCCCCGCCTCTCCTGGTAAGGAGCGTTCCTACGAAAACGCGATCGAGGCCTTCCTGGCGCACGCCCGCTTCTGGGATCCTCCGCTTGAAACTGTGCGAATTCCCTTCGAAGGAAAAGAAATCATCGGCTACCTGCGCCTGCCGAAGAATACGAACGGGCCGGTGCCGCTCGTGCTGGCCGTGAATGGACTGGACAGCCGCAAGGAAGACCTGGCCGAGAGTTTCAGCGCGATCCTGCAATTCGGCATCGGCTTTCTCGCCGTAGATGGCCCGGGCACCGGGCAGAGTCCTATTAAGGTCAGTGAAAATGCCGAGCGCATGCTCTCGCGCGTGCTCGACTACATCGCCACCAGGCCTGAGATCGACAAGAACCGCGTTGCCATGCACGGCGTAAGCTGGGGCGCGTATTGGGCCACGAAGATGGCCATCGTAGAGCACGCCCGCTTGCGGGGAGCGAGCGCCCAGTCACCGCCTATCGATAAGTTCTTTCAAAAAGACTTTCTGATGAATTCGCTGATCGGCAATCGGGAATATCTTTTCGATCAGGTTCCGGCACTGATGGCGATTTTCGACAACGTGAAAACCGTCGATGAAATAGCGGAAGTGTTGCCCAAGATGTCGCTCGTCAAACAAGGACTGCTCGGCAAGCCGATGTCGCCCATGCTCATTCTCGCCGGAGTCCGCGACACCCAGGTCCCGATCGACGACATCTACCTGCTGCTCGACAACGGCGACGTGCCGAAGACCGCATGGATCAATCCGCAGGGCGGTCATCTCGGGCGTCAAGTTGGGGTGTGGCCCGATCCGCGGATCTTCAAAGAAGTGATTATTCCGTGGCTCGTGCGCACGCTCGATCGTCCTCGTGGGGACTCGGGGTCTACCCCCTAGTCTTGACCCCTAGTCTTGAAATGATCGGGTTAGTGGGTGTAATTATCCCTTGACCTCATGTAGCAGGGCGCGCCGCTTAGGTGGATCCGCGATCACGTTGCAGCAGGAATAGTCGGTGAAGAGCGGTACTGGACGCGGCATTTGCGACGTGCATACTTGATTTTATTTGGCTTGAACATCACATACGAAAATGCTAACATCTGCGCCAAGCTTTCCCCAAGCTTTGAGCCGACTCGAGGCGGCTCGGATCATAAATGAGCGGGCCGCTTGCGATTCACCGAGAGGCCCAACCCGCAGCCGAAGCACTGACAGGTTCGACTGCAAAACAATGCGGGAGTTCAACACGAACTTGAGACGAGGGTTTCTCCCCTATCGTCAGGAATACGCGTTGCATGCTCCCTCTTCGAGCTTCTGACCCCGAGAAGAAAACACATTACCTGGGAGGAATCGTGATCAAGACCAAACTCGCATTCGTTCTAACCTTGGCGATGCTGTTGCTCGCGATGGCATTAGCTCAAACCGACCCGGGAGTTCAGAGCGGCCTCCGCGGCACCGGCGCGACGCTCATCAATCCGGAGAATGACCCGAACGGCTTCTACCCCTTTTTCAAGGATGGTGTCTTTCGCTTCCAAGTAGTTCGGCACGTTTCCGTCCTTAACCCCGGTCTGGGACCGCGCTTTAATTCGAATAATTGCAGTTCATGTCACGCGCAACCTAACTTCGGCGGGAGCAGCCCTCCAGTCAATCAACAATTCAAATTTACTAACCCCAGCAATGGCGTTGCCCCTGGCAACACCACACCGTCCTTCCTTACGGCCAATGGTCCTACCGTTGAAGCTCGGTTCCCATTCTTCTTTAATCCCAATGGCACGGTCAACTATAACGCTCCGAATGGAGGCGTTGAAGACCTGTTCACGATTACCGGCCGCCTCGATGCCGGCACTTGCAACAACGCCAACATCCTGCCGCAACCGAACTTCGCCGCGGCCGTAGCGGCCAATAACGTCATTCTCCGCATTCCAACGCCGACCTTTGGCGCGGGCCTGATCGAGAACCTGGACGATTCAACCCTGCTTAACAATCAGGTGACTAATCTCAACAATAACTTTGGCATTGCCGGCAGCTTTAATCGCGACGGCAACGACGGCACGATCAGCCGCTTCGGCTGGAAGGCGCAGAATAAGTCGCTGCACATTTTTACCGGTGAAGCTTCCAACGTGGAGATGGGTATTAGCAACGAGCTGTTCCCCCAAGACCGTCCACTGCCTGAGGAAGACCAGCTTGGACTCGGGCTGCCGCCGAGCTGCCTGAATCTCTCCGGAACCGGTTATCCGGAAGACAGGTCCAATCCAACCGCGACGCCGAACTCAGCGGTTCTCGATGACGTTTCGGCGATTGCCAACTTCATGCGGTTCCTGGCTCCGCCGCCACCGGGTGGAGTAGTGATTAACGGATATCAGGTCCCCAAGGAGTGGATCGCCGAGGGCAGCACGTTGTTTAATTCGATCGGCTGCGCAACGTGCCACAATCCGACGCCAGGCACGACACAAGTATCGAACTTCGTTCCAGCATTGAGCAATGCCCCGGTGCCTGCGTTCTCGGATTTGGAGATCCATCACATGGGCACGGGCTTGGCGGATAACGTCTCGCAAGGCAGCGCGGGTGGCGACCAGTTCCGCACGGCTCCTTTGTGGGGCTTGGGACAACGAATCTTCCTGCTCCACGATGGCCGCACGACCAACCTGCTCACGGCAATCCAGGATCACGCGAGCCAAGGCAGCGAAGCCACCACCGTGGAGGAGAATTTCTTCGGCCTCAGTCCCTTCCAGCAGCAGTTGGTGTTGTACTTCCTGCGCTCGCTGTAGTCGTTTGACGCACGCTTGCTGACGGGATACGAAAAGGTCTCGCCAGCCTTTTCGAAACTGCTTGGATTCGAAGAATAAATATGCGTTCTCCATTCTCGAGTTCGCTGCTCGTCTTTGCCCTGGCCTTGTCCGTTTCGTCGCTAGCCTCGGGCCACGATGCCAGAGCGCAAAGCGGCTCCCAGAGCGGCGGCGACTTTTCCAACAACACTCAGACGCAGCCTCAGACTAAGGTGCCGACGGGAGTCATCCTGGTGAAAGGCGCCTGGTCGAGCACGAGCGATTCCGTCACTCCTCTGCCGGAAGGCGGGAGCGTAACCAACAACGTCTTTCGCGACCAGTATTTTGGCGTAACTTACACTCTACCTCCGGATTGGACCGAGAAATACAAGGGACCGCCACCGTCGGACAGCGGTCGCTACGTGCTGGCCCAGATCGGGCCGGCGGACACATTCAAGGGACCAGCCCGAGGAAATATCTTGATCACCGCCCAAGACATGTTCTTCACGCCGCTGCCTGCGGCCAATGCTCTGCAGCTCATCAATTACGAGAAGGACAATTTGCAGGCCGATTACAAAGTGGAACTACCGCTTACCGAGACCAAGATCGCCGGCCGTTCTTTTACATTCTTTCGCTATTGGTCTCCGGTAGCGGAGCTGCACTGGTATGTGCTGGCAACCGAGATCCGCTGCCACGCGGTGCAAATAGTGCTCACCAGCCGTGACACCAAACTGCTGGAGAACTTGATGCTGGACATGAACAAGATGGAGTTGCCAGCGGAGGCCAATCCCACAGCGGGGACGGGAGGAGGTGCAGTCCCTGTGTGCATCAAGGATTACGCGCGCGATGAAAACGTGATCGCGCGGGTTGAGCCGGTATTTACCGAGCATAGGGTTAATCCAGTTCCGGTGCGGGTCATCATCGACCGAGAGGGCAAGGTAAAACACATTCACTTTCTCAGCGCATTTCCCGATCAGGCAAAGGCCATTGCCGATGCCCTGGGGCAATGGAAGTTCAGGCGGTACCTGCGGGACGGGCAGCCGGTTGAGGTGGAAACCGGCATCATGTTTGGACGCGCGCCACATCCGGCCGGACACCTGGCAGGGAATGCTGTGACCGAGTGATTCCGTATCCATATAGCCAACGGGCGGGAAGTCAAAAACGTAGGAAAGTCCTTGACGGAGTGAGGAACGTGGCCCGACCTGACACCGTTCTCCTTCAGCCGAACCCAAGACAGTGGAAACGGTAAAAACCTGTGCCGTTCCTCCCCCGCAACTAAGGCAAAGCTTAGTCCCGGTCACCGGCTGGGTTCAAGAGCGAATCCGAAAAACTTTGCCGTTCTGGCTCTGGCGCTCGTGGCATCAGAAAGTGGACGAGTGGCCGCGGTATC
>Ga0116110_1001309_pt1 | contig 13443 bp, 13 predicted proteins | sample June2015DPH_8_50_FD_89719 | JGI IMG/M metagenome (GOLD analysis project Ga0116110, IMG submission 89719) | Peatland microbial communities from SPRUCE experiment site at the Marcell Experimental Forest, Minnesota, USA - June2015DPH_8_40 | ecosystem: Environmental > Terrestrial > Soil > Wetlands >...
AAAATGCTAGGCTTATTTTTGACCGCCAGGCTGGCCGACTTTCTCACCGCCGATTTTGGCAAACTTTTTCACCGGCGGTAATATGAACCGCTAAGGGTGGCCAGCACACAGCACAATGATGGACTGATTACTTATGATATTGCCGTGCCCAAGGAGTTGGCCAATATTGTTATACTGGACGCCAGCCACAACATCAGGGACTTGATTGGCCTCGATACCACCATCCAGCAAGCAGACTTTGAGCCTATGGTCAGTTACCAAAATGTGACAGTCCACCAGTTACGCCACGCTTCTGGCCGCAGCAAGATGACCCAGGAGTTCAAGAAGAAACAAGAGGACCGGAAAGTCAGCCTTGAGATTGCCCAGGTGGTGAAACAAATACCACCAGATGAGGCAATCATCCTATTTACCTTCAAGGCTCGGCACAGGGAGGTGGACTTTCAGAGCATCCTGAAGCGCGACCTCGAAAAGCAGGGAATCGACACCACTGCTAAACTCCCAGGGAGTGGCCTGGACAGGTTCGTATGGTTAACTTGGGGCAACGAAACCTCGCTCTCAGAGTTCAGTTATTGCTCAAATGTCATCTTCGCAGGCGTCTTGCATCGAGATTGGGTTGACTTAGCGAGTGCCATTGCTGGCCAATCGGATGACCTCCTCCTGGACATCACCAATGAACAGGTGAGGGAGGTTGAGAGAAGCGAAATAGCCCACTGTCTCTATCAGGCCATGTCCAGGGGTAGCTCCCGTATAGTTCGAGGTGAGTTGACCCTGCCCATGAAAGTATGGCTGATTCACAAGGACGAAGGCATACGGGATGTGATACAAAAGGTCATGCCCGGTATCCGGTGGGGGGCTTGGGAACCAGAACACCTCCTGTCCAAGGGGAAGATTGAACTGACCACAGACCGGATTCTTGACTACCTCAAAGGCTTGCCTCTAACTACAGCACGAGTAGCCACCAGAACAGTTAAGAAACAACTTGACCTTGGGGACATGCCTAAGATGACTTTCACCTGTGCTGTAAAAGCTATATCCGATGGCTGGACACTCGCTGGTCAATCCCTGGCTAGAGTGGGATCACCCTTTAGCTAGAATGGCCACCAGCAAGAGTCCCCGAGACTGAGTGTCGCAACCATGTGAATTAACAGGATAGTTCGGCACAATTTCTCTATATAGGTTTTTCTTTATTAGGGACTTTGTGCCGTCGCTGAATGTTGGCTGGAATGTTTACTGGCCGGTTGGCTGGGTTCTCCCTCCTCACTGGCTCGTGGCAAGGCCACTCACCACCTCGCTCGGGATGCCTCCGGCATTTTCCACATCCCCTAAGTTGGTTGTGAGACGGAAAGTTCACTGAGAGTCAGACAGAGACTGTTAACCTCAGAGTCCACCATGATGAATATCCCACAGGGCAATACCTGAGAGGTTCTGTGGAGGGTGGACTAAGGTTAATGCGCAGTTCACGTGGTCTAGGTAGTGGTCTAACTTTGCGACAAAGTCGCCTGTTAAACCCCCAAAAAGGTCTTTAGGGTTTTGACCTTGCTTTTGATAACTAGAATGCTGGCCATTTGTTAACAATCTTGTTTCACTCCTCAGTCTACCCATGGATACGCCTTCCTAAAGGTTAACTGGGAGGCCAGAGCAAGAGCCAGCATTCTAGTTAACTAGACAGTTAACCAATCCTGTAAGGGGAGGTGGCCCAGCGGAGCTGGATGGCTGGTGGACAGTTACCCCTGTGTGAGAACGCAGTGAAGATAATTCATAAGCGTCTGTCTCTCAGTACCTGTCTACGGGATTTTCAACAGGAAAGAGGTCAAAGAATGCGAGATTGTAGTGTGCGAGGATGCACCAAATCTGCAAGTGGCCAGTTCGGGTCAATGTGTGCTGGCCATCAGCAACGGAATCGGCGGCATGGGGATGCACGACAGGACTCTATCAGGTATGCAGAGATCAAGCCTTATGTTGTGCGGGTAGAGAAACTCATCGAGCGGGACAAGTCGGGAAAGATAGAGAATGGCCTTGATAAGCTGGTAGCCATCGTCCGGGAGTATGCAGAAGGTATCGTCTCTGATTTCGAACATGGCAGAGCAATGAACAAACATAAGGTGGCAGCTGCAAAAGAAATCCTCACTGTGTTCCTTGATTTTACTCCTGCCCAATGCGCCAGCGTGATAGCCGGAATGTATCTCTTTCAGGATGTTAATGAGCACAGGTTTGCCAGTGATAGGGGATTCACCTTTGAGCTGGTCCGAAGGTTCCGCTCCATCTCTGATGCAAACATTGGTTTATACGAAGACGGCTACACAGGAAGGGTACGCCGTGCATACAAAGAAATTCCTCCCAAGACCATCGAACAGCTTGGAGCCATGTTGATCGAAGGGTTCAAGAGGTTTGTGGCACATGTGCGGCTACATGAGCAACGGAAGGCTGAACTGGAGAGGGAAGCGAGGGCGCTACAGGAGGAAGGTTTTGCCAGTGTCCAAGAGGAGAGTCATGATTAAGACTGAACGCGAACTGAGGGCAGAAGCTAAAGCAGCCAGCAAAGCGAGGGTGGAAGCCTGTGTAGCCGAAGTAAGAGCCAAGAGAGCCATCCGTATATTCACGGACGGTGCTTGCTCTGGCAATCCTGGCCCTGGCGGGTGGGGTGTAATGATCCAGAAAAAAGGTGCGACCGCAGAGCTATCCGGGGGCGATCCTCAGACCACCAATAACAGGATGGAACTCACAGCGGCAATCCAGGGTCTTAAGAGCTGAAAACCCGTTCTATCGTGACGCTTACCACCGATTCCAAGTACGTCATGGATGGCCTTACCCGATGGCTCCCGACGTGGAAGCGCAATGGCTGGAAGACATCTAACCGAACACCTGTGAAGAATACTGACCTGTGGCGGGAACTCGATAGCCTGTGTCAGCGGCACTCTGTTGATTGGCAATGGGTCAAGGGACATGCTGGCCACCCGGAGAACGAACGCTGCGATGAACTGGCACGGTTGGCGATAGAGGCAATCAGTGAGGTGAAGTTATGACAAATCCGCTTGTGGTAATCAGCGGTCTGGTCATCTTGGTCGCTGTTATAAAAGCACTCAGCAACAGATACAAGGACACTCGTGACATGGCCCTGAAGAAGGGGCACAGCCAAGAATCAAGCCAGTCCAGAGGGATAGCTTATGTGGTCCTAGCGTGTGGAGCCTGCATTGGGCTAATTTACAGCATATTTATGACCAAGGTAGGCTTCTTGGGTCACTTGGGATTGATAGTGTTGATTCTGGCCGTGTTCACAGTGGGTGCCAACTGGGTTTTCAAGAAACCAAGGAATGATAAAGATGGTGAATGAATTTGACAGAGTGATGGACAAGGTACGGCACGGCACTGACTGGCATGACTGGTCGGCGGAAGACCTGATCCGGGAACTTTGCACAGAGAAGGATGCCACTAAGCTCCTAGAGCAACTTGAGACAAACAGGGGTAGATTCCGTACTCAACCCATGAAGGGTTTGCTCTCCTATGGCTGGACATCGGACGGTGAAGAGTTCCGAAGTGTCTTGTTAGAAAACCTGCCACTATTTGTGTCCCTGCTTCCCAAGGGAGAGAAGGCCACAAAGTTCATGCTCCTGAGTGAAGACCCGGAGAACCTGAAGAAGATAAACCAGGAGCAGGAAAGAGCACGCCGGGAACAGGAAGAGAAAGCCAGGAAGATACTTAGTAAGATGAAGGATTTTGACCCGGAAGACGTGCCTTGGGAGTTCCGCAAATACACGAGATAGGTAAGCAATGGGCTGGATCAGCGGTGAAGGCTTGCACACTTTCGGCCAGCCCAATCCCCTTCAGCCTGAGATTATTCAGTCCCCTTCACCTTGACAGACTTGTCCACTTTTGTTATCCACTAGGCTTGAAATGGCTCTGAAGACAGTGGAGGCCATATTCAGGAAAGGTTGTAATTTCGGCGGTGTAGCTCAGGTGGTAGAGCATACGGCTCATATCCGTAGCGTCCGGGGTTCGAAACCCTGCACCGCCATTTTTTCTCAAAGGGGATTCCGGATCGGGAATCCCTTTCCCTTGTTTGCAAGTGCGAATTGTTGTATGTATCGTTGGAAAGCGATTTTCTCTTTTAAAATGAGGGGTTCCAGCCCAAAGGACCCTTTTTTTTCTTGAAAACCGGAGAATAATCCTTTAATAGTTTATGAGAATTCAATAAGACTGGAATAATCTAAACAAGAACGACTCATGGACCGGTGGCGCTGGAATGAAAGGAAGTTTTTATGACGTTGACCAAGGCCCACATTGTCGAGAATCTGTTTGCCAAAAACATTTTTACAAAGACCGAATCAGCCCAGGTTATCGACACCCTTTTCGAGATCATAAAAAATACTCTTGAGAAGGGTGAAGACGTGCTGATAAGCGGGTTCGGCAAATTCAGCGTAAAAGAAAAGCACCAACGCCGAGGCCGCAATCCTCAGACCGGCGACCCCATTATTCTCTCACCCCGCAGCGTGGTTACCTTCAAGTGCTCTGGTGTTCTCAGAGAGAAAATAAACGAAGGTTAATAACCTTCAGATGGAGAGGAGATCCTCTTGAGCGGAGGGTTCCCCTTTGAGACAGGGAAGTCGGCCGAAGGTGAACTGCTCGTTTCCTTCAAGACCCCCCTGACCTATGAAAATGCCGCTGAAATCTGGCAAAGCCTGAGCGGCCTTGTCGCTCGAAAAGAGAATGCCTCACTCCTTTTCGATCTTTCCGGGGTCTCCAAAATAGATAGCGCCGGGGCGGCGCTGGTGCGGTCGATTCAGCGCCTCTGCGACCGCAGGGGCGTTCGGCTTCGTATCGAATCCATTCAGCCTCCGATAAAACATTTTCTCGATTATCTGGAGCGCGAGACTCCGAAACAGGAGCAACCTCCACCACCAGCCGGCTTGCTGGTTGCCCGTCTTGGCGCTTTTCTGATTGAGCAAGCATCCCAGTTCAGGGATTACGTTCGGTTCTGCGGCTCTTTTTTTGGTGTCGCAGGCGCCTCTATTCGCCATCCCGGGCGATTTCGCTGGATAGAGACGTTATACTATCTTCAGTTGGCGGGACCGAACGCCATGACGATTCTTTTCCTGATCAGCTTTCTTCTCGGGTTCGTTATGACCTTCCAGTCAGCCATCCAGCTCAGGCAATTCGGAGCCAACATCTATGTCGCCGACCTTGTGAGCCTTGCGCTTACTCGCGAGCTTGCGCCCGTATTCACTGCGATGCTCCTTGCGGGGCGCTCCGGCTCAGCCTTCGCAGCCGAAATAGGGGCCATGAAAGTAGGCGAGGAACTCGACGCCCTTGCAGTGATGGGATTCGAGCTAACTGAATTCATAACTCTTCCCAAAGTGGTCGCCCTGATGATTGCGGCGCCGCTGTTGACAATGTGGGCCAATTTTGCAGGACTTATCGGAGGAATTGCAGTCTCCAGTGTTTCCCTTGACCTCACACCCTACAGTTTCATGTATGAAGTCTATTCAGCCATCACTTTCACTGACATTGCGGGAGGCCTGATAAAAGTAGAGGTTTTCGCAATTCTTATAGCACTTGCCGGCTGTTTTCACGGATTCCAAACCGGCCTGGGGGCGGACAGCGTGGGGCGCCAGACTACAGCAGCGGTCGTCAGTGGACTTTTCCTCATCATTTTCGCTGACGCCATATTGACCGTTCTATTCTATGCACTCGGCTGGTAAGATTAAGCTGTAGATACTTATTTTTTCCCGATCAAAGTAAATTCCCCCGGTGTACAAACATTTTCGCAGACTTATCTTCACTTAGCCCGGCTCTTCAGGGCTGTTTCGAATCGGTTCCCCGGACCGGGCTTGAACGATGAGCAGGTCCCCGAATGCATTGTCCGTCTGTGCAGAAGAATAACCATGCCTGTGGCTTCAACCGATAACTCCAAGACCGAGTATGCGCTTTGCGTTGAAAATATTTCGCTCGGCTATGGAGAAAAGACCATATTGAAAGAGATAAGTTTTTGCATTGAACCGGGACAGATAGTAACTATTCTGGGAGGCAGCGGCAGTGGGAAGAGCACTCTTATGAAAGGGATGGTCGGCTTGCTCAAACCGACGCAGGGCCGAGTCGAGCTCTATGGAAGGGCTATTTCCGGGATGGGTTCCGAGGAATGGCTCGAGTGGTCAAGGAGAAGGATCGGCGTGCTCTTTCAGTCAGGGGCGCTTATCGGTTCCCTCACTATTGCTGAAAATATTGCTTTACCGATCCAGGAGTTTTCGAATGCTCCAAAAGAGATTTTGCCCGACATTGTGAGGCTCAAGTTGGAAATGGTCAGGCTGGGCGGCTATGGGAGCTATTATCCGGCCGAACTGAGCGGCGGGATGAAAAAACGCGCGGCTCTGGCCAGGGCAATGGCCCTCGATCCTCATATACTTTTCTGCGATGAGCCTACGGAAGGACTCGATCCTGTCATATCCGCCGAAATGGATAACCTTCTGCAGGAACTCAACACGGTCCTGGGCATAACTATGGTTGTCATCACTCACGACCTCCCGAGCATTAAGGCTATATCGGATTGGTCAATCATGGTGGATGGCGACGCCCGGGGGATAATCGCGACCGGTCCGCCAGACGAGCTGGAAAACAGCTCGGACAAGCGCATCTATGATTTTTTTCACAGGCAGGCCCCAGGCGGCAGTGCCTCATGAGGGGGAAACCAGTTGGCCCGAACGGTTAGTCCATTCAAAATCGGCCTGTTTGCTCTGATTTGCCTGGCGCTGATAGTAGGGACAGCTATCTGGCTCAAGGCAGAGTTCTGGTTTCAAGACACAAAAATATACGCCACCTATTTCAATGTCTCGGTAAAGGGGCTGCAGAAGGACGCCGTGGTCAACTACCGGGGTGTACCCGTGGGCCGTATCTACGATGTGAGAATTGCCCCCGACGGCCGGCTGATAGAAGTGCTGATGAAACTGAAAGCCGATTTTCGGGTCGACAATACCCTTGCCGCCCGATTGCGTGATCAGGGTTTGACCGGACTGCGATATCTCGAAATCGGCTCCGCCCCTGAAGACATCGAACAACTCACCCCAAAGATAACCTTTCCGACCAAATATCCTTTCATCCAGTCCTACCCGTCCGACCTCGAGGTGCTCGAGATCGACCTCCTTAACCTGTATGAAAAATTCATGTCATTGGATTTAGAGGGGCTTACGAATTCATGGAAGAAGACCTCGGGTCTGTTCAACAATCTCCTGGTTCAACTCGGCGCCGAGTCCCCGGGTGGTGGAGACCTCAGGGCGACTATTACCGCACTGAAGAATGCTTCTCAGCAATCGGAGGCCCTTTTCGCAAGGCTGTCCAAGGCAGCATCCCGGGAACGCGTCGACAAAGGGATGAAAGACCTCACGGCCACGCTGGCATCGACCCGGAAAATTTCAAACCAGCTCGAGCAACAGCTTGACGCCTTGCCTCCCGGTACTCTCAAACGGCTTTCGGACCAGTTTGGCGAGACACTCCAATCCGGCGGGACTGCCTTTTCAGACCTGGGAGCCAAGATTAACGAATCTGCCGACCTGCTCGATCGCGACCTTCAGCAACTGGGGGCCTTCATTGCCCAGTTGAATTCGCTGGTCCAGAGCGTCAAGGAACAGCCTAACCGGCTGATCTTTCCGGGCAAACAGCCCCAGGAGCCATTTAAAACAGAAGCGGGAAGCAAATAGCAGGAAGCGAGAAGCAGGAAACTATGAAAAATATAAACGTGAAGCAAGAAGCAGGAAACAGGAAGCAGGAAGCAAGAAGCGGGAAAGGGTTTTTGCTCCCTTTTCCCCGCTCCTTGCTCCTTGCTCCTTGCTTCTTTTTTTTGATCCTGGCAGCCTTGCTGCTGTCCGGTTGTTTGGGGTCACTTTTTTCCAAGTCTCCTGCGCCGGATTATTACCAGATTGATTACCCTTACCAACCTTCAGGGTGTGCTAAACCGTTTTCAGGGGCGGTGCGAATTTGGCCCTTTGGCGCCACCGCCCCTTTCGATCGCGAACAGATGATCGTGAGTTCCCCCTCCCTCCAGGTCCGCTTCTCCTCACATTACAAATGGGTCAATCCTGCCGGAAACATGGTCGCAGACAATCTGATGCGTGACCTTTCTCTTGAAAAGGTGTTCGAAGATGTCATACCGGCAGGAAATCCCATGCCGGCAGCATACGGGATTAGCGGACAAATCTATCGATTCGCTCTCGAAGAAAACGGCTCCCCCCCTCATGCCCTGCTTGACCTGGAAATCAGCTTCTGGCAGGAAAAACCTCGTACCGTTCTTTTTCGAAAACATTTCCATTATCAGAGCTCCCCTCTCGCTTCAACTGGTCCGAGCGAATTCTCTGCAGCAATGGCAGGCCTCGTTTCACAGCTCTCAACGGATATCAGAAACGACCTGTGCGCAATTACGCAAGACAGCTCGCATCCAGCCGGCGACTGATATGCTCAACCTGGCGCTTAATCTTATTGTCCTTGTCCATTCCCTTCGTGAGATCGTTTATGGCGTACAGTACGGAACTGTGGCTCCGCCGGAATGACTTTCCTATCGATTCGAGCGACTCTGTCGTATAACGCCGGCACAGATACATTCCGATCTTACGAGCTACCGCCAACTCTTTGCGCCTTTTCGAAGACTTGAGGTCTTCCACCGAGATTTGGAAAGCACTGCAGACGACCTGCTGAATATGGTCGATAGTCAGCTTGGGAAGCCTGTCAAGCATCGTCTCAGTCAGCTCTCGAGCAAGGTCCAGCGTAACCGGAACTCCCTGAATATTCGACTTGGCGATCATGCCTATCAGACAGCTTTCAAGTCGCCGAATGTCTCCCGTCACCCGCTCGGCCATGTAATGAATCACTTCCGCGGGCAGATGGGCGTTTTCACTCGACGCCTTCTTTCGAAGAATCTCCATTCTGGTCTTGAAGTCCGGGGGTCCGATGGGCGCAACCAGGATGCCGCTCAGTCTGGACTGCAACTCGTTGGTAAGCTTGGGAATGTCCTTCGGGAAAGTATTCCCTGTGTACAGGATTCTCTTCCCGCGATCCATCAACTCGTCCAGTGTATAAACCAGTTCATTCTGGACTTTTTCCTTGCCGCTCAAAAACTCTACCTTTTCGAACAGCAGCACGTCACACTCGTTGCGGAACTTCGCTTTGAAATTCTCAATCTTATCGTTCTTAAGTGAATAGATCATCTCGTTTGCGAACTGTTCCGCCGTTACGTAATGAACCCTCAATTCGGGTGTTTGCCGGCAGATATGGCTGCCGACCGCATGTGAGAGGTGACTTTTCCCCAGGCCCGTCTCGGAGAGAATATAAGCCGAATTGTTGTAGAGCTGCTGGCCGTGCGCCATGCCACTGGCGGTGGCGAACGCCAGTTGATTTGACGACCCCACCACAAACTGCTCGAAGGTGAATCTGGGGTTAAATACCGGCCCGGCACGCTTGATAAGGTCACTCATTACGATCTGCTTGTGAGCGGCCTGGGGCACATAACCTTCCGATTCATCCGGCTCGGGCGCTCCGTTAAGAATCTCATACTCCAACCGGCGCACCAGCGGGTAAAATTCCTGCACGGCCCGCAGCAGCTTGATCTCCAGCTTCTCCCTTATCCACTCGATGTGAAACCGGTTCTTGCACCCCAGTGCTACTGATTCATTTTCCAGCCCCAGAAATTCAATTGATGAAACCCAAAGGTCGTACTGCCCCCGTGACAGACACGATTTAAGCTTTCTCTTGATTTCCTGCCAATTCTGCTCCATAAGTTTTTCGCCCGTTCCCCGAAAAAACAAAACAGTTCTGATGCAGGGCGTAAGCGCCCCCCCGCGCATACGCCCCATCTTGAAAAACCACTGGTGCTGAAATGAAAATGGAATAAAAAGGTTTGAACCCCGGAAAGATGTTGCCTTAGCCCCCCAGTTGTTGGCTGACATTTTTAGTGAACGTTCATCGATCCGTCAAATTTGATCTTCCCAGTTTTGAGCGAGAAACACGAAACCGAAGTAGGGGGGAAAATACATCGGGATAAGTGGATGTTAGGCTGCACGAATATCTAAGTCCCTGAAATGAAAGGAAAGTCCGCGAAAAATCTTTTCCTTGTAAAATCAAAGGCATCCGTCAATCCTGTCCGGGATTCGCAAAAACAGCGTAGGTAGAAATCTTCCTTTTTCTTTCTTTTTCGTAAAATTTCGCCAAATGCGCCCTTTCAAAACTTGGATCCAAAGATTTCGACAGGCGCTTCGAACCCTGTGTCGGGCATAAACTTTTCTCCCTCATTCTATCACGCCCACTTGACTCATGTTCGCGAGTTTCACTATAATCCAGCTTAAAAATCAACTGTGTCTGTCTGCCCCAGATTGATCCTTCCTTTCCGAACCAACAGCGCCGGAGGAAGAGCCATGTCCGGAAGATTCACCAGTTCTTGCCGATTTTTTCCGTTTTTGGCCGTTTTCGCTCTGATTTTTCTGTATCCTGCCGCCTTGAGGGCCGGCGAAGCGCCATCGGCCCTGATCCATGGTCCGGTAGTCGCCGGAACATGGTACCCTGGTACAGCTTCGGAACTGAGAAAACAGGTCGAAGAGTATTTAAGCCGGGTTCCCGATCAAGATTCAAAGGGCCAGACAGTCGCAATCGTTTCGCCTCATGCCGGATACATTTACTCCGGCCAAGTTGCCGCACATTCCTTCAAGGCCGTCCGGGGCCAAAAGTTCGATTCGGTCATCGTAATCGGCCCGAGCCACTATGTCCCGTTTAGAGGTGTCGCTACCTACGACTGCGCCGGATTCAGTACTCCACTGGGGGTCATTCCACTGGACAGCGAATTGATCGCGGCTCTCGTGAAACGCGATTCACGCATAAAGGACCTGCCGGGCGTTTTTCAGCAGGAACATTCTCTCGAGGCTGAACTCCCTTTCCTTCAGGTCGTTTTGCCCGGTTTCAAGCTCGTTCCGCTCGTTATGGGAGATCCCGATATCACCACATGTCGCTGGCTTGCAGAGGCAATAGTAGAATGCACAAAAGGCAAATCCGTGCTGGTAGTGGCCAGTTCTGACCTCTCCCATTATCACTCCTATGATACGGCGGCAGAAATGGATCAGCGTCTGCTGCAGAAAATCGGAGCACTGGATATCGAGGGGGTCAATCAGTGCCTGGAGGACAGAAAATGCGAGGCCTGCGGCCAGGGACCGATAATGACGGCGATGCTTGCCGCAAGAAAACTGGGCGCCGACCGGTGCGACATTCTGCAATACGCAAACTCGGGGGATGTTACGGGAGAGAAAATGTCTCCCAGAGGGGTGGTTGGCTACGGGGCCGCTCGTATTTTGAGACCTCTGCCCTACCGGGACAGCGACGAGGCGGAGAAGAGGAAGGCCGGAATCGACCTTGGCCTGACCAAAGAAGAGCGGGCGGAGTTGCATACAATTGCCAGAGAGGCCATAGAAGCGAAACTAACCTCCGGCGGACCTGTATCGCGTGGCGTAGAGACTGCTTCGCGCAAGTTGAAGGAACCCAGTGGGGCGTTCGTTACTTTATATAAGAAAGGAGAGCTGCGCGGCTGTATCGGGCAGATAGTCCCTAAAATGCCGCTGGCAGAGGCGGTCGCAGCAATGGCACAGGAGGCCGCGTTCCGGGACCCGCGGTTTACGCCGGTCCGCTCCGGCGAATTGGACGATCTGAAGATCGAGATTTCAGTGCTCACCCCTTTGCAAAAAATTGACTCCCCGGACGAGATCGAAGTCGGGAAGCACGGAATCGTGATAGTCAGAGACGGATCGATGGGCCTTCTGTTACCCCAGGTGGCAACAGAATACAACTGGGACAGAAACCAATTCCTGGATCATTGCTGCCTGAAAGCCGGCCTGCCGGCAAGTTCATGGAAAGACAAGGGAACAGAGATCTATATCTTTTCTGCTGATGTTTTTTAAAAATGGATGCGGAGACAAAATGGATGCAAAAAATAGCGCTGCCGGTCCCTGCAATTTGGACAGGCGGAGCTTTCTGAACGGGTGTTTCAGTTGCGCCCTGCTGTGCGCAGGGACGCAGGTCTTTTCATTAAGCACTCTCGCCTCTCGGTCCGACGCCATGGAAATCACAAAAGGGCTGCTGGGCCGGAGGCTCTCGCCCTACTTTACTCCGCTTGCCGATAAACGTGTGCGTTGCGAGCTTTGTCCGCGACAGTGCGAGACCGGGGACGGAGAGCGTGGATATTGCCGGGTCAGGGAAAACAGGGACGGTAAGTATTATTCCCTTGTTTTTGGAAATCCCTGCGCAGTTCATGTTGACCCGGTGGAAAAAAAGCCCTTTTTCCACGTGTTGCCATCCACCCGGTCCTTTTCCATTGCTACAGCCGGGTGCAACTTCGACTGTAAATTCTGTCAAAATTGGGAAATTTCGCAGGCCAGCCCGGACGACACCCTGAACTACGAGCTGTCTCCCGAGGAGGCGGTCAGCAGCGCCTCCCGTTTTGAATGCGCCTCGATAGCCTCCACTTACGTTGAGCCTACCATTTTTATGGAATACATGATTGAAGTCGGAAAGGTGGCCAGGAAAAACAAAATCCTGAACCTCATGCATTCAAACGGCTACGTAAACCCGAAGCCCCTCGAAGACCTCAGCGGCTGCCTGGATGCGGCCTGTATCGATCTGAAGGGTTTTTCCGAAACATATTACAGGGAAATTACCGAGGGGACTCTCGGACCAGTTCTGGAGACACTGAAAGACCTGAAGCGCAGGGCAATCCACACCGAAATAGTGAATCTGGTGGTGCCCGGCAAAAATGACGATATCGGTCAAATCGGGGCAATGAGCAGGTGGATCAGGGATGAATTGGGACCCGACGTGCCCCTCCACTTCTCCCGGTTCTATCCTCTATACAAACTAAAAAGTATCGAACCTACTCCCGTATCTACCCTGGAGGCAGCCTGGAAGAAGGCCAAAGACGAGGGCCTCAACTTCGTCTATATCGGTAATATTCCCGGCCACCCGGCGGAGGATACAGTCTGTCCGGGATGCAAAAAGCCGGTGATAACACGCACGGGATTCAGCGTAACCTCCATTTCTCTCAAAGAGGGCAAATGCGCCGGGTGCGGCAGAGAAATACCCGGAATCTGGCGTGCCGCCTGATCAGCGTGTCCGATTTTTCAAAAGTGTGGCGCTGGCCGCCAGGCAGCCAAACCCAAGCGTTAATAGAGTTTTAGGAATTCCAAGCACGGGGAGAAAGAAAAGAGAGCCGGCTATCGCCCCCGCTGATGCCCCGATCAGGTCGGCCGCATATAGCCCGGCCCCTCGCACCTTCTCACTGGACGCAACCGCAGCGCAAAACTGTCCGCCGCCAAACATCCCGGCAACAAAGGCCAGTGCCGAAAACAACAGCAGCATGGAATCATGCCCCAGGTTCTCGAGCACGGAGCCTGGAAAAATGGAGAACAACAGATAAAGCGCACCCAGGTAAGC
>Ga0116110_1001319_pt1 | contig 13400 bp, 12 predicted proteins | sample June2015DPH_8_50_FD_89719 | JGI IMG/M metagenome (GOLD analysis project Ga0116110, IMG submission 89719) | Peatland microbial communities from SPRUCE experiment site at the Marcell Experimental Forest, Minnesota, USA - June2015DPH_8_40 | ecosystem: Environmental > Terrestrial > Soil > Wetlands >...
AGGGGCCCGATTTGAAGAAGAGGAACTCGGTCCCGCCGCGGTCATGCCGCGAAGCCCTGGGGGCAAGGTCCTCTCGACGAAGATCCGATGCTCCGGCGGGACTTGCATAATCATCAACCCGGAGCATGTGAGCAGTCCAATCGTTCCTTTTTATGGTGACCATAAAAAACCGTCGCAACGGCGGGCCAGAGAATCGAAACTCGAAATCCGAAACTCGCAGCTGAAGAATCAGTATCGAAAATCGAGTGCCGAAGTGGGAATTCGAAGGGCAATGAGATGACGCGGTAGATTCGGAGTCTTCGGGCCGTTATCGCGCGGAGGTTTTTGTCTTCGAGTTTCGAATTTCGATCTTCGAGTTTCGAATCCGAGACGGCGCATGCCAAGCAGCCCAAACAGCGGGTTCTCCAAGCTCCCGCAGGGCGACCCGGAATTGCGGACGGAAGAGCTTTTGGACCAGGTTTCGGGCCGCGATGTGGAAGCCCTGGCGAGCCTGTACGACCAATTCGCCCCGAGTTTAATGGGCATTCTGGTGAGGATTTTATCCTCGAAAGCGGATGCCGAGAGCGCACTGCAAGAGGTCTTCCTGCGACTGTGGAAGGAAGCGCCCGTCCTCTCCCAAGCCAAGGGGAGCGTAGCCGCTTGGCTGGTGCTCATGGCGAGGCAGGTCGGCTTGGAGCGCGTTCGCGCCAAGCGGGCTGGAGCGGCCGTACCGGCCCCGAGGCGGGGCCGGCAGGGTCATAGGAAGGCGGAGAAAACTGCGGACCGTAGCATTGATTCGAGACCGGGGGAGCGAAATCCAGTGGTACAGTCGCCCACCAAGCGAGATCCGCACACCTGGTTTTTCCTCGCTGCGCCTCAAACCTGGCTTCCGCGGCCTAAGGATATCGCCTTAGCGGAGGCGCGCTTAGACCTGCTGCAAAGGGCGTTTGATCAAATGCCCGAACCGCAGCGGCGCGCCCTGGAACTTGCGGTTTTCGAAGCTTATAATGAATCGGAGATTGCGGCGCAGCTTGGTGAGCCCCTGGGCAAAGTCAGCGCGGGCTTGCGGGCCGCATTTACTTTCTTGAGGCACCGCCAGCACGCGGTGTTGGGAACTTGGACTGCCGACATCTAGAAAGTGTTTACGAACTATTCCTGCTCGGGGCGCTCCTGGAAGAGGACTCGTTCGAGATCCAGGAACACTTGTCTTTGGGGTGTGAGCATTGTCTCGAGAGACTCAAGGAAGCCACGCGAACGGTGTACCTGTTGAGCCTTGCGGCCAAGCCTGTGGCGCCCGGGCCGAAGGCCAAGGCGAACTTGCTGAGGCAGATCAAAGGTAAGTAATCAGTTCTCTGTCATCAGTTATCGGTTAACTGATAACTGATGACTGATGACTGACAACTGACGACTTTCCTATGGTTTTGCGCCGCGAACTGGGCTTGATCCAAGCCACCTCCTTGGCCATCACGGACATGGTCGGGATCGGTCCATACATCACCATACCCCTGTTTCTGGCAACTATGGGCGGCCCTCAAGCCATGCTGGGCTGGCTGGTGGGGGCTGTGCTGGCTTTCTGCGATGGCCTGGTTTGGGCGGAGCTGGGCGCAGCGATGCCCAAGGCGGGCGGGAGTTACACCTACCTTCGCGAAGCCTATGGAGCGCACCGCGCAGGACGTTGGCTCTCTTTCCTGATGGTTTGGCAGATCATGTTCTCTGCCCCGCTCTCGGTAGCAAGCGGCAGCATCGGCTTTGCCAATTATCTTCACTATTTGCTGCCTCAAATTACCTCAGGCGGCGTGCGATTGATCGCGGCGATTTTTCCATTGCTCCTGGTCGTGCTTCTTTACCGGCGCATCGGCGCTCTCGGAAACCTCTCCGTAGTGCTGGTGGGGGGCGTGATACTGGGTTGCTTCTGGATCATCCTTTCCGGGCTGCCCCACCTGAGCGCAGCTCGCCTGACGGATTTCCCTCTCCGGGCTTTTAACCTGCATTGGATTTTCTGGGTCGGGCTCGGCCACGCCACGCTCTATGCTCTCTACGACTACTTCGGATACTACAACGTCTGCTACCTGGCGGAGGAGATTCGTGACCCGGGGCGGGTGATTCCGCGCGCCATCATGTTTTCCATCCTGGCGGTCGGAACGCTGTACGTGCTGATGACCGCTTCCTTCCTCAGCGTGATCCCATGGCGCGATGCCATTCACAGCCGCTTTATCGCCTCGGTCTACATCGAAACGCTCCAGGGGGTGGCGGCAGGGAAAGTAATGACGGGCCTACTGCTCTGGATTGCCTTCTCCTCGGTTTTCTCTCTGCTCCTCGGCTATTCGCGCATCCCTTACGCCGCGGCGATAGACGGGAACTTCTTCCGCGTCTTCGCCCGTCTTCATCCCAAAGGGCAATTCCCCTACGCCTCGCTTATCACCCTCGGGGTTGTCGCCTCCATATTCAGCCTCGGGCGTCTCAATGAGGTCATCGGCGGCCTGGTCGCCACACGCGTACTCATCCAATATCTGCCCCAGACGGTGGGCTTCTTCTTGCTCCGCTTTCGAAATCCCCAACTCCAGCGGCCTTTTCGGATGTGGTTCTATCCTGTGCCTGGAATTATCTCGCTTCTAGGCTGGCTGTATGTGTTGGGAACCGCGGAAAAAAGATCGCTCATCTTCGCATTGGCGGTCTTTGCGGTGGGCAGCGCGGCTTACTTTATCCGGGCCCGCATGAGGAGCGAGTGGCCGTTCGCGCAGTTGGAGGCGGGTGGGTAAAGGCGTGGCGCGCACCTGCCCCGTGGCGTAGTAGAATCACCATATCGTTTCGCGCTGCCTGCCCTGAAAATAACTCCCCTCCTCAGCGGGAGGAGGGGCAGGGGGTGGTGGGTGCCAGCAAAGCGACGGGGCCAACCACCCCCTACCCCCTCCTTAGCCAAGGAGGGGAGTCATTTTCATACTTTCTGGGTGCCCGTCAGCCAACGGGCATGAGCGACTGCTTTGAGACGCGCTGTCATTCCGAGCGAAGCGAGGAATCTCGCCCTGGTCTTTTGGAGGCGGTCTGCCCAACGCAGAGCAAGATTCCTCGCTTCGCTCGGAATGACATTTCATGTTTTTTGGGTGCCCGCAAGCAGACGGGCATGAGTGACTCCCATGTCTAAGCTCCGTCGTAATACTTCCTCACTCCAACTGGACGACGACTTGTTTCGCGTCAAGCCGCGCAAGGCTGTTCCGTTTGAGTTCGTGCTCGATGCGCTCTCTGCCTTGTCGCCCTACACTCGTCCTCTGTTCGGCTGTCTTGCGGTCTACGTCCAAGATAAGATCGTGTTGGTACTGCGAGATAAGCGCACGAGCACCGAAGACAACGGCGTTTGGCTTGCTACGACCCGGGAGCACCATGAGAGCCTGCGGTGCGAGTTCCCGCACATGCGGTCCATCAAAGTCCTCGGGAGGGAAGTAACAGGCTGGCAGGTGCTACCCGCCGACGCGCCGGATTTTGAGGAAGCGGCACTGCGCGCCTGTGAACTCATCCTCGCCAAAGATCAGCGAATCGGTAAGGTGCCGGGCACGCGGCGCGCCTCGCCGCCGGGTGCTAAGCGGCGCTGGAGAACCTCGAAGCAAGCAAATGGTTAGCGGCTGACGTCGCAGGCTGTGCAACGGAATATGAGGTGCCGCCCCTCGCTGTAAATCTTCTTCATCCTCCCGCCGCACACCGGGCAAACGAGTGGCACGAAGCGATCCCAGAGAATGAACACAACAAAGAAGCCTGCCAGAAACCCGACAAGACGGGGCAAACTAAGATGTGGTGCGAGCGACTTCACTGCCTCCTCGTGGTAAAGGGCCGCACCTACCCGGTTTCCGACCACGCCCCCAACTACAGAAAGGGCGAGTTGAAGTAAGGTGTGAATCACAGGTCCCATGGGTCCCTCGTCGCCAGCTGGAATGGTTGTGCAATTCCGTAGCGCCGACAGAAAGCGCTTTTACGCGCTATCCACGGGAAGCCGTCTTGCCAGGAACATCCCCTCATTGTGGACAATCTGAATATCGTCGCCATCGGCTCGCGCGGAGAAGCCCGCTTTATCGCCCGGGATGGATTCTTCCATCTGTCTGCGAGTCTCTGCGTAGCGCTTCTTACCCGGCAGAAGTCCCGCGCGTTGCATCCACTGATTGAACGACCTTGGGCGCCGTCGAAGCGACTGGCGAAACACTTCGAGGCCGTGCTCCTCGAACATGCTGAGGAAACTGGTCAGGCGAAGGGAAGAGGTATGGGAAGGATCGCGAAGCCTCTCGATGTGATTATAGAGTTCAAACTTCGCGTCGCTCTCGGGGGCCAGGGGATCCAGGATGAGAAGCCCGCCTTCGGGCTTCGTTACGCGGATCATCTCTCTTAGAACTGGCTCCGGCTTGGTTATATGGTGAAAGGCATGCTGGCAACTGACCAGGTCGAAGCAGGCGGCGGGGAAGGGAAGGTAGTCCGCATCCCCGCGGAGAAAGGCGGCATTGGCGGTTTGCTTCTCGGCCTGGAATTGACGTGCCTGGCGAAGCATCTCGGGCGTTAAATCGATGCCCATGGCGAAACGCACTCGCGGTGCGACCGCCAGAACAAACGCGCCCGGCCCACAGGCGACGTCGAGTATGAGTTCGTGAGCTTGCGGCTTCGCAAATTCCACTTTTTCGCCCAAAACTTCGAGCGAATCGCGGACCGCAAACTTTGCGAAGGCGTCGGCGGTCTTGGTGAACTGCTTTTGGACTGCCTCTTTGTGTTTCTTGGACATAGAAGCTCTCAGCTTTCAGCCTTCAGCGAACTTCCTGTTGAAGTCCGGCGGCCGAGCTGTTCCTTCCTGTGATTCAATCCCTCTCACTTTCAAAGACTAACAGGCCGACGCATGCTGTCAAGTGCTCCCAGGAATCACAAATCGCAAATCGGAAGTCGCGAATCACAAAATTCACTCTTGTTATTTTTCGACGTCGCGAGTACGATGATTTTGAAACCCCACGAGGCGGTGGAATCAGCTTACGAATTGGAAGAGTTGCCCCAGTGCATTGTCGAATTACGAGGCGTATGCAAGCGCTACGGGGAGCACAAAGCGCTTGAGGATTTTTCCCTGGAGGTAGGCAGGGGAGAGTTCCTTACGCTCTTAGGGCCCAGCGGAAGCGGGAAGACCACCATCCTGCGCCTGGTGGCGGGATTCGAGCAACCTCAGAGCGGGCAGATCCTAATCAACGGTTGCGACGCCTCGCCTCTGCCTCCTTACCGCCGCAACGTCAACACCGTCTTCCAGCACTACGCACTTTTTCCTCATCTAAATGTGTTCCGCAACGTGGCATTTGGCCTCGAACAGAAGAATCTGCCGCGCCAGGAAATTGCCAAGCGTGTTCGTTCTCTTCTCGAGATGGTAGAACTCCCCGGAAAAGAGGACCGCTACCCACACCAGCTGAGCGGAGGCGAACGGCAACGCGTAGCGCTGGCGCGAGCTCTGGTACTCGAGCCGGCGGTGCTGCTGCTGGACGAGCCGCTGGGGGCGCTCGACCAGAAACTGCGCCAGCAGATGCAAGTGGAGTTGAAGCGTCTTCGCGAGCGCCTGGGGATCACGTTCATTTTCGTCACGCACGACCAGCAAGAGGCGCTAGTCATGTCGGACCGGATCGCTGTCATCAATCATGGCCGCCTCGAGCAGGTAGGACCGGCTGAGGAGACCTACGGTGCGCCTCGAACGCCCTTTGTGGCGGAGTTCATGGGTGTGGAGAACTTCTTTCCGGTTCATTGCCTCAGCCACTCGGACCAGGGCACTCGCTTCGAAACTGAGACCGGATGGACGCTCTGGTCGAGGAATTCGATGGAATTAGAGCGGGGCTTCGCAGCCGTCCTGGGTGTGCGCTCGGAGGCCATGCGCCTGACCCTGGGGCGCCCTCGGCCGAGCAGCGAGGCTGTGAACGTTGTACCCGGTGAGGTGGTGGAGGCCATCTTCGAAGGCGGCAGCCGCCGCTGGACGGTTCGGATCGCGAGCGGCGAACGGTTAGTGGTGCGAGGCGCTATGGCGGCGAACGCCCTTCCGCTCGAGAGAACCTCTCCAGGCGCCAAGGTTTATCTTTCCTGGGAGCCGGACCGAAGTTTGGTTTACCCCGTCAATGGAGAGAGCCCTCAGTCGCCACCGCCAACTGCGGCCGAGAATCTTGGGCCGCAAAGCTCGGCGGCCCGAGGATGATAGATTTCAAACCGATCGCACCTTTTCAGGGGCGGGAAGAACGTCGAGATTGAAGACCAGGTCGTCCGGCCCCTGGCCCGCGCACGGCACCATAACCCCAACTCAAACCGCTTGTAGACGCTGAGAAAATACCCGTTCTCTTGTCATTCCGAGCCCTTCGCTGTCATCCTGAGCGAAGCGAAGAGCCCGTCCTGAACGAAGTGAAGGAATCTCGCTCTGGGTGCTCAGGGTAAACTCCGCGAGGAATCTCACTCTATTTTGTTTCTCAAGGCACGGCGAGATTCCTCGTCGCCTGCGGCTCTCCCGAAAATCACGTCATTCCCGCGAAAGCGGGAATCCATCGTATTCCGGACCAACAATGGGTCCCCGCCTTCGCGGGGACGACAACGCTAATTTTCATTCCCTCCGGTGGGCCACAGGCCCATGGAAACTCCTCGGAATGACACGTGGAGAGGGTTTTCCCGCAGCCCATGTAACCAAATACCGTGTATTCCCATCTCTTGACCTTGGGGCTATTTCACAGGACTGAGGGAGAGCCCGCGCCGCGGTCCTGCTGAGATGCGCGAACTCCGGAAAGTGAGAAGAAACTGTTATGGCAGAAAAAATCGTGAAGACAGACGAAGAATGGAAACGGATCCTGACGCCCGAGCAATTTGCGGTAGCGCGAAAGAAGGGCACAGAGCGGGCCTTCACGGGCCAGTACTGGGACAATCATGAAAAAGGAGTCTACCGCTGCGTCTGCTGCGATAAACCTCTCTTCAGTTCCGACACGAAATTTGAGTCAGGAACCGGATGGCCAAGCTTTTGGGCGCCGATCGCTCCAGAAAACATTGGCACCGAAGACGATCTCGCGTTCGGCATGGCGCGAACCGAGGTGCAATGCAAGGAATGCGATGCCCACCTGGGTCACGTGTTTGATGACGGCCCAGCCCCCAGCCACCGGCGTTATTGCCTCAACTCTGCAGCGTTGAAATTCGTCAAAGAGAAGTAGGGGGACGGCTTGCCGTCCCCCTGGAGTTTCTACATTTTTCAGGCATCGGCGGCGCGGGTGAGGGCGCGGTCGGTGAGGTGGAAGCCCATGGATTGGGGATATTCGGGGTGGTCGACCATTTCTTGGCGCAGGAGGGTGACAAGGTCGAGGCAGGAGGGGCGGTGGGCCTTTCGCCGCCAGCGGGGCAGAGCTTGATAGACCTGGCTACGTTCGGTACCGAAGGCTTGGAGAGCGGCCAGGAGCAGAGCGCTGTAGGCGGCCACTACCAGGGCGGGCTGTTTGGGCACCGCGTCGAGGTTCCACAACTGGGCTTGTCCCACGCCCAGGGTCTCCTTCTCGTCGCGGTGGTTGACTTCGATCTGCCAGCGGTCGAAGTAGATTTGCAGTAACTGGGGGGCGGAGTGGCGCAGGTCGGTGGTGAGCAGATAGGCCGGTTGACGGTAGTAGAGTTTAGAACTCTTGCGTTTGCGATAGGGGGTAGGAGCCACGACGAAGAGGCGGAGGGAAATCTGGCCGGCGCCGCGCCGCCAGTAGACTTGCGTCAGCTCTTTATAGCGGATGCGGCGGCGCTTGCCTCCGTAGAACAGCTTGGTCTGTTTCCAGGGGAGGGACTCGTCCTGCCGGACCTGTTCGGGGGTAAAGGTGGAGAGGGCGTAAAAGCGCCGGGAAGGCTGGGGAGCGCGAAAGCAGAGGCGCGCATCTTTGCGAGCGCGGGCGATCAGTTCGGTGCGATCGCGGGGAGCCCGGAAACAGGTGCGGTTGCAGAAGCTGCCATCCAGAGCCAGCACCAGCAGCTGGGCGGAACCCCCGGCTTCATCCAGCGCTTGGCGCAAGGGAGCTACGGTCTGAACAAACCGCTGCGAGAGGTTATGGAGCTTGCTCATCCTTTTATATTCTTGCCAGGCTTCCGCACTCGCCTTGCGGGAAGGCTTTTTCAGGGGAGCTGCCTCTTCAAAGCGCACGGGCAGAGCGCGACAACTGGCCGGGGCGCGCCGGTGCAGGGGGAGCAGCAGAGAAGCTTGCAGAAAGCGCAAGCCGCGCAGCAGGTTGACATGAAAGGGAGGCGAGAGGGGATCGCGGTGATAGCGAGCCTGGGGAATGGTGCGGCCGGTCTTGCGCAGGCGGGTGTCGTCGACGGCGACGCCCACCAGGCGGCCGGGACAATAGGGCAAGGCGCGCCGCCACACGCCGGCAAACAAGCTCTGCGGCTCCCAGCGGCAACGCGAGTGGAGAAAGTACTCGCTCGACCAACTGCGCTGCTGGCGGCCCTGCGTCCAGATGATGCGCGACAGACAGCGCCGGCCCACACAGACCAAGGCGCCCAGGGCTTGGCGCACGGCGCGCTGCAAGGTACGCTGCTGGGGGAAACTGGGGGCCCAGTCAGCCACGATCTCCGACCAGGCGGCGAAGAGAGTCATCGGACCTCCGGGCGTAAAGCGAAAGTGTTCTTACCGGTGCGCAGGAAACGATCGCCACGGGCGACCTTTTTGGTGAGGGAAGAGACCAGGCTCTCGCGATCGACGCGGACGTGGAAAGTGGAGTGGATGCGCGTCAAGATCTCCGCAACGTGCAAGGGAGCACGCGCCTTCTTGAGTATGTCAAAAGCCATGTCGACCTGGGACAGACTTGCGCGGGGGCGCGGGTGGGGGGGCGCTTCAGTCCCGCCGCGGAGACGGCGAACCGCCCGCAACTGGGCATCGAGGGATGCCTCGAATATAGACAGAATGGAATCCTTGAGATCATCAGGCATGCCAACCTCCAGAGCCGGAGCTCAGGAGGAAGATAGCGGAAGTTAGGTCGGTCTGTCAAGAGAAATCTACTTTGCCAGACCTAAATGTAGAAACTCCAGCCGCAGGTTAAGACCTGCGGCTACTCGCGGTTGGCCCCATTCTGGGCCGCTCGGTCAAGCCGTATCTTGGCGCTTATGGGGTTTCACCCCCCGCTACTCAATTTGCTCCCCTCGGGGGAGCACGGCATGGCGCGGAGTCGACCCGCAATGTTGGAATCGTGTACAGAAGATTTTGAACGAGCTTCTGTTGTTACTTGCGGAAATTGTGCTTTCCTGAGCGCTGACCTTCAGGCCACCACTTGCCGACCCTTCGCTTCGCTCAGGGCCGGCTCTAAAGGTCGGCGCTACGTTCAAACTACGGGACCACGGGGAAACCTTGCCATCCGCGCGCGGTGTCTGCTATCAATAAAAGTAGAGTTCCAAGGCATTGGGAGTAGGCAAGGTTGACAATCGTCGCCGTTAGACTGCGAAACCTCGCCAGGCTAAGGCTTGCTGTGTACCTCGGCCTGGCCGTGCTGGCGCTCAGCGGCGCGATCGCACCTGCTGCCTGCCCGCCGCAGAGCCAGACTTCCGGCCTTCAGAATGAGCTCGAATCCGCCGCGGCGGCAGACAAGGCAGGGGACTATGAGACTGCGGCAAGCCGTTACCAGGGCTTTCTGGACAAGGTTGACGCAGCCAAGATGAAGCCGCAAGATCTGATTGAGGTTCGCACGCGACTCGCGACACTTTATTTCCTGCTGCACCGATACCCCGAATCACTTCACACCGTAGAGCCCATCACGAAGAAGGCAACTGCGGCGGCCGCTGTTCCTGTACAGGCTTGGGTTGTCGAGGGATTGGACGAACTCGAACTCAGTCAGCTGCCCGGAGCGATCCAGGCCCTGCGTCAGGCCCTCAAGCTCAACCCTGCGAGCGGCACAGCCCGGCTGGCGCTTGGGGATGCACTCGCCCGCAGCGGGAATCTCAATCAAGCCGCTTCAGAATACAAGGAGCAGTTGCGGCGAACTCCCAACGAAGCCGAAGCTTGGTATAAACTCGGCTTGGCTTACGGCGTCTTATCGAAGGAAGTTGCCGGCGAGTTTTTGAGGCGACACCCGCAGGACTCCGTCGGTCTTCAACTCGAAGCCGAGAGACTGATCGCCCACGGCGGATACCCCGAAGCCTTGCGCATTCTTTTTCCCTTATTGCAAAAGAGCCCGTCGCAGGCCGGCCTCTACGCCGACCTGGGGATGGCGCTGCTGGGACTGGGATTCCCCGAGACCGCGGAGCCGCAGTTTCGCAAAGAACTCTCGCTCGACCCGCTGGCGCCCGAGGCGCGTTTTGGGCTGCTGGTCGTCCTCTCACTGCGCGGTGACTGGACGAATGTTCTCGAGCAGCTTCGAACTCTGGCGGAATCGAATCCGCGGGAGTTGGCTTGGTTCTTTGAGTCCCCGCCTCCCTCGGCCCTGCGCGAGCCTCTCCAACAGAAGCTGAATGAGATGCCTGAGGAGTTCGCTCGTACACGCCTCGGAGCGGATTGGAAGACTTGGCTCGAAATCGCCGATGTCGACTTGACCCTCGTAGACGAGAGCGGGGACAAGCCGTGTTCTGCCGCACCCACGACGGCGCAATCTCAGCCGGGTGTCTGGCTTTCCGAAGCATGTTACCGGCAACTAGCGGACAAGCTAGGCAAAGTGCCAGGGGCTTCCCATGCCGAACGCGACAAACTCGCAGAGGCGCAACTTCGTGCCGGCGATGCCCAAGGCGCGGAAGCCGCGGCGGCGCCCATCCTCAAGTCGCAGGCCTCTGACGGCTGGGCGATGTATTGGCTGGTGCGGTCCTACGACGCGCTTGGATACGAAGCCTTCCGGAAGGTATCGATCCTGAGTCCCAACTCGGCGCGCACGCACCAGATGATGGCAAAATACTATAGCGACCAGCACGAAACCGCCCATGCTGTGGCCGAATACGAAGCGGCTCTGAAATTGTCGCCGGACTTGCCGGACCTTTACCTCGGCCTGGGCACGGTCTACTGGGTAGCCGGGGATTGGGATCGGGCCGAGCCGCCGCTTCGGAAGGCGCTCGAGCTCGAGCCGAGTCTCGTTGCCGCGAGCTACGAACTCGGCGACGTCCACGTTCAAAAGCGGCAGTGGGACGCGGCGGTCCGGAATCTCCGGCCTGCGCTCCGAGACCCGACGCTCAATTATCAGGTTTGCCTGGATCTTGCTAAGGCGGAGGCCGCACTCGGGCACAATCAGGATGCCGTCGATTATCTCTTGCGAGTGGCCAAGCAGGACCAGGATGGCGAATTGCACTATCGCCTCGCCTTGCTGTACCGAAAAATCGGCGATTCCGCCAAGGCCGAAACCGCGCTCGCCGCATCCAACCAACTTCGCCAGGCCTCGACGCAGCTCGGCCAGGAGGTACTGCGAACGATGGAAAAGGAGCGGCAGGCACTGGAGCAACCCGAGCGCTGAGGACGTGAAGAAAGGGCCGATTCTGTCATGAAAATGACTCCCCTCCTCAGCGGGAGGAGGGGCAAGGAGTGGTGGGTGGTATCGTCGCCGAATGGCAACCACCCCTAACCCCTCCTTGCCAAGGAGGGGAATCAACGCCAGCATATGAGCAACAGGAAATCGCCCATTCTTTCTCGCCGCGACTGGATGCGCCAGAGCGTCTCGGGCTTGTGCTTCGTCATCCCCATTTTCAGCGGCGGTAAACTCGGGCAGCCGGTGCTCGCCCCCGGCCCGTGGTTCGTCGACGTGGCCAAACAAGCGGGCCTGAGCGCCTTTCGCAATACTTGCGGCACGCTGGCCAAGGATTATCTGCTGGAAGAAATGGGCAATGGCGTGGCCCTGTTCGATTACAACAACGATGGCCTGCTGGACATTTTCATGGTTAACGGCTCCTCCTTCGAGCTGCTCGATAATCCCCGCCTGCCTCGCACCTCCAGCCGCCTCTTCCGCAATAACGGTGACGGGACCTTCACCGATGTGACGCGGCAAAGCGGCTTGATCAACGAGGGTTGGGGGATGGCCGCGGCGGCGGCTGACTTTGACAACGACGGCTATACCGATATCTTCATCACCAACTTTGGAACTAATGCCCTGTTTCATAACAACGGCAACGGAACGTTTACAAACATTACCAAGGAAGCCGGCCTGGAAGGCGGGAACTGGAGCACCGGCTGCACCTGGGGCGATTACGACGGCGACGGAAGGCTTGACCTTTACGTCGCCCGCTACGTCGATTTCGACCGGGCCGTAATCCCTACGCCCGGCGCGGCCAAATACTGCCTCTACCGAGGCGTCCCGGTGGCGTGCGGCCCGCAGGGATTGGCCGGCTTGCCCGATCTTTACTACCACAACGACGGCGGCGGCAAGTTCCGCGAAGCTTCGAAAGACGCCGGCATCAATGACAGCGCGAAGGCCTATGGATTGGGCGCGGCCTCGTTTGATTTCGATAACGACGGGTTTCTGGATATCTTCGTGGCCAACGATTCCATGCCCAACTACCTTTGGCGAAACAAGGGAAACGGCACCTTCGAAGAACTGGCCATGGAAACCGGATGCGCCGTCAGCGCCGACGGCCGGCCGCAATCCAATATGGGCATCGCCATCGGCGACTACAACAACGACGGCTGGCTGGACCTCCTGGTGACCCACTTCTCCGAAGACTACGACGCCCTGTATCGAAACACCAACGGACAGTTCGACGATGTCACCTTCGAAGCCGGCCTCGGGACTATCACTTTCACAAAGCTGGGATGGGGCGTCGGGTTTATCGACTACGATAACGACGGATGGCAGGATATCTTCATTGCCCAAGGGCATATCTACCCGCAGGCAGACAAAGCCGGCAACAGTTGGCTCCAGCCCGACATGTTATTCCGCAACCTGCGCAACGGCCGCTTTGCCCTGGTGGATAGCCGCGAAAGCGGACTCCTGGATACGCAGTCGAGCCGCGGCGCGGCTTTCGGCGACCTCGATAATTCGGGCCGAATCTGGGCGGTGGTCAACAACATCGACAAGGAACCGTTCCTTTACAAGCCGGGTGGTCCCTCCGGCAACTGGGTGCGAATCAAGCTGACAGGCACCAAATGCAATCGCGACGCGATTGGCGCGCGGGTTCGCGTTACCGCCGGCGGGCTCACCCTGACAGACCAGGTCCGCAGCGGAGACAGCTATTTTTCCACCAATGATCTGCGGCTCCATTTCGGCCTGGGACAAGCCGCCCCTGTTGATCGCGTCGAAATCCGTTGGCCCGACCGCCAGGAGGAAAAACACGAACGGCTGGCCGTGAACCGGGAGTATGCTTTCCGGCAGGGAGAACCGGGTGAGAAGGCCTGACATGCTATCACCGTGTAAGGCAGCCCTCTCCCTTGGGGAGAGGGTGTCCCGGGACGGCGCTTTCTTCAGCCGTCACAGGACGGGTGAGGGGTTTCTTCCGAATGGGGACTCTCCTGCGTCTACGCG
>Ga0116110_1001323_pt1 | contig 13378 bp, 10 predicted proteins | sample June2015DPH_8_50_FD_89719 | JGI IMG/M metagenome (GOLD analysis project Ga0116110, IMG submission 89719) | Peatland microbial communities from SPRUCE experiment site at the Marcell Experimental Forest, Minnesota, USA - June2015DPH_8_40 | ecosystem: Environmental > Terrestrial > Soil > Wetlands >...
AGAGCCTGGTAAACTTCCCGGTCGCGGAAAAAGCCGGTCACGTCAATCAGAAAGTCTTGGTAAAGTTCCTGCAATTCCTGGTTGTTGCCGCGCAAGTATCGGACGTAATGGGCCAGCTTATCCATTTTTTGCAGGACCATGCGCCGTTTGATGCGCCGCTTGATGGTGTTCTTCTTGTACCAGGTGAAGTCATCACCGCTGGCGCCGCGCACCAGCGCCAGGATCTGGTTGATTTCATCCTCCCCCGCCGCTAGAGTCTCGTCCGCCTCCGTGGCCAAGGTCTGGATAAGGTAGGGGTGGCGGCCGATTCTGGCCAACTCCTTCGCGATCCTCTCCGGCGGCAGGATGAAGTCCACGCAACCGGCGGCAATGGCGTTGCGCGGCATGCTGTCGTACTTCGCCGTCTTCTCATCTTGAGCAAAGGTGATCCCGCCCTCCGCCTTGATGGCCTTGAGGCCCAGAGTCCCGTCGGAGGCCGTGCCGGAAAGGATTACGCCGATGGCCTTACCCTTGCGATCTGCGGCCAGCGAAGTCAGGAAACAGTCGATGGGCATGTGCTGCAATTCGCCTTCGCGGCGCGGCATGAGGTGGAGCACGCCGTCCGCGATCACCATGTTGCTGTTGGGAGGAATCACGAAGATGTGGTCCGGGGCAGCCTTCATCCCTTCTTTGACCTCAAGGACGGGAATTTTGGTGCTCCGCGAGAGCAGTTCCGCCAGCATGCTCTCGTGCCGGGGCGCCAGGTGCTGCACAAACACGAAGGCCATGCCGGTGGTGGTCGGCAGATGGTTGAGGAGCTGCTGGAAGGCTTCCAGCCCGCCTGCCGATGCTCCCACGCCTACGACGGGGACCGGCTTTGTTTGAGGACGCGGTCTCGGGGCGCGCGAACGCTCAGCCGTTGACTTGGTGGAATTTGAATTGGCCACTTGATCCTCCGCGGTCAGTGCCGGTTCGCGCCGCATTGGCCGTTATTGTCGGGAGTGTAAACTCGCTGAGGTCCTGAGTCATACCTTGATGATGCAGTCAGCCCGAGAAGCGGGCGCAAACGAGTAGCCCCTGACGGGGCTCTGGGAACGACGGCTTCTGTAGGGGGACGGCTTGCCGTCCCCGCATTCCCTCTGGCTTGACGGGGGTAGGCATGCCCTACCCCTACACCGCTTGGGACCGGCCGTCAGACTATCTTCGGTGGGTGTTTGGCGGTGCGGGATATTGAAGGAGACTCGCCCTTCGCGAGCGCCCGGATCGCGGCGATCAGATCACTCGCCGCATTCGACTTGAGCACATACCCTCTTGCTCCGGCCTCCAGTGCGCTCTGCATCATCTGTTCCGAATCATGCATGGTGAAGATGAGCACTTTGGTCTGAGGAACGGTGTCCATGATCAGGCGCGTCGCGTCCAAGCCGCTCATCACCGGCATGGTGATGTCCATGATGACGACATCGGGCTTGGTCTGGGCTACTTTCTTGACGGCGTCTGGTCCGTTGGCGGCTTCCCCGACCACTTCCCAACTCGCCTGGGTCCCCAGCAGAGCAAGCAATCCCCGCCGCACCACTTCGTGGTCGTCAACGACAAGAATGCGCAGGTTCTTCATGCTACGCTCCTGGGGAAGAGTGCTTTCGCGGCGCTCGGCGTGCCTGAAACTCACCACCGGCACCTCCCGCCGCGACGTCAGCCGCAGAATAGTATACTGCGGAAACCAGCCCCGGGTATCTAGTGTAACACAAAGAGGAGGTCAATTATTCAGCAGCCCATAGACGCTGAGCATGGTCGAGGTTCCCACGTACACCTTGCCGTTGGCGATTGTGGGCACGGTGAATTGCACGGCGCCGCCGGGATTATCGCGCGCCAGGTTCTGGCTGCTGTCGTAAAGCTCGTTGCCCAGGCTGACAGCGTCAAAGGCGTGAAGCACCGCGGGGCCGCCGCTACTGTGCGCGCTGGCGTCGATGCCCCACACGATGCCATTCGTATTGCCGTTGGCCGATACAGACGGCGTCGTGGTGGGATAGCCGATGACGACCGATCCACTATCCACAGGCGTGGTCGACAGCATACCGTTCGTTATGCTGAAAGCCTTCAGATAATCCCTGATTCCCCAAAAATAGAGGGTGGAGTTCCAATAGGCAGGCGCGCCGAAGATGGGCCCTACCGTCAAGTTAAGTGTCTGCAGATTGTTGTTGGAATTGGGATTGTAATGGCCCAGGTTGTTGCGGTTCGCCAGAAAAATCGTGCCCTCCTTGCCGCTCAGGACAAGGAGTTGATTATCTGTCCCGGGTTGCTGCGGCAAGAGTACAACCCCTCCCGAACCGAGGTCTGTGTCACTCTCCTTGAGGAAGTCCTGGTTTTCCGGAGTGAAATAGTCCTTTACGCCGAATTTATGGCTGACGGTCGATTTCATTCGGCCTGTCACCATGCCCATTTTGAGGATGGTATCCCCATAATTACAGCCCCCGCCGTCGGCATCAAAAGTACCATTGCCGGTAGCGAAGTAGATGTTGCCTTGACCGTCCCCGGCCAGTCCGGTGCCGCCCATCCACACTCCCCCGTAGCCGTAATCAGTTGTGACCGTCCATAGGTGCAGGCGGGTTAGCGTCCTGGCATCGTACGCCATCAGCCAGCCGGTGAATGGACCCATATCGCAGTGGGAAGCCCAGGCGATATAGACCACCCCCGCTTGGAGCAGTAGCCCCGCCCGCTGATTTGCACCCTGCGCATTGAACGTCTGCCCGCCGTACGTGGCCCGAATCTCCACCGGCCCCCCGAATTTCTCCGCGCCCGTCGCCGCGTCGAGCGCGTGCAGACGCTGAACGTAGGTCCCATTCTCCTTCGTGTTCGCCACCACGTAGAGCGTGTTGGTGGAGGGGTCGATGACCGGCGTGCCGGTAATTCCGATCTCAGGCGCTATATCGGCGCACCCTTCATCCGTACTGGGAACCGCCGTAATACCCAGCGAGGGGTTGGTAAAGCTCGCCGTCCAGAGCGGCTTCGAGTTCGGCCCCTGGTTGCTGTCGGCGTCAAAGGCGTAAACGCTGTCGTTCTCAGTCGCCACGTAAATCACATTGTGGACGCCCTGGTTGGGGATGTTAACTGATGACATATAAAGAGGCTGGGCATAGATGGCTCCGTCAACATTTTGAGAAAACAGCTTGCCGAAGCTGGCGGCGTTGACGTTCGCAGGCGTCAACACTGTTTCATTAATGTTCTGCCCGGTTCGAAAGTTGTCGTTGTGCTGGGTCAACACGTTCACCTGGGCCAAACCCGCCGACAATCCCAGCCACCCCTGCATCGCCACGGCCACGCAAATTACGGAAAATCTCGACATGCTGAAAAGGCCTCTCCAATCTCTATTGACCGAATACACCGCTGTCCGCTCGCGAGAGCCAAGAGAACTGCGGCGCCAGAGCGGTTGTAAATCGGATTTATAAAATGCCGGGCAGGAGTTTATACGATCTGCTGGTTGACAACAAGGGCTTACTTTAGTGGTATATGATCAGTTGGTTATGAGCCTACCCCTGCGCCGCCTAACGGGCGCTGTCATGCTGAGCGCAGCGAAGCATCTGCAGTTCCGGCCCCAGGCAAACCAAATGCAGATTCTTCGCTTCGCTCAGAATGACAGGTCAGGGCGATCGCTTAGCTCAGAATGACACGCGAAGGTGCGGACGCCATGCTAGTAGGACGGCTTGTCCGAAATCACCGTTGAAGGGAGTCCCATGAAAGGGATATTGGCCCGAGTCGGTAGGGTGGTGGTGTTGGCAGCGGCAGTCGCCATTTCCAGCCAGCTAGCGGCGGGACAGTCACCTGCCCCGGAGTCTGACGCGAGCGAGAAGGACGTCTTCAAGAGCCTCCAGTTTCGCAACCTCGGCCCGGCCGTAGGTGGAGGCCGGGTGGCTGCGATGGCGGGAATTCCGGGCCTCGCTTCGCTTCTCGCTCGAAGCGCGCAACGCGACGACGGCGCTCCACACCATGCTTAACCGCGTGGATGGGATGCAGAAAACCCTCGCCGCCTTCCAGGGCATGGTGCGCTCGAGCGACGACAACGATTTGAAAAAGAAGTTCCAGCCGCTCATGGGAAAATCGGCGCAGCTTGGCCGCAAGCTTCGCGAGTTGAAGGATTCCGTGTACAACTCGGAACTCCAGCCGGGCGCGGAAGACGATATTCACTATTTGGCGGCGTTCTCGAGCAAGCTCTCCGAACTTGGGGGCTTCGGCGGCTTCGGCTACGGCGAACCCCCTACGCAATTGGCCCTGGATCAGAAAGCGGAGCTGACCAAGGAATCTGGAGCAGCACCTGGCCGAGTTCAACAAGCTTATTCAAACCGACGTGGCGGCCTACAACAAAGACGCCTTCGCTCTCGGCGCACCCACGCTCTATGCGGGCGAAGCCATCTCGGTGAAGACGATTCCCGAGGGACTCTGAATTCAAAGCTTGGTTGAGGTATAATAAGCGGAGAATGAGTGTTACGAGTCCGGTCTATCTCGACCTTATTGATTTCATCGCCGCCGGAACCACTCCGGAGGCCGTCGCCAACTTCTGCCCTCCGCCGGATGCACGTCAGAGACTGGAGGTATTGATCGAACGGGACAAATCCGGAACTCTGTCATTGGAAGAGAAAGCCGAACTCGACCACTTCATGGACTTAGAGCACATCCTAAGGACGGCAAAGGCCCGGGCCCGCCAGATCCTGCATCGTGGCGAGTGATATCGCCGACCAACTGCGAGCTGACGTGGCCCAGCGAGCGGGCTGGCGCTGCGAGTACTGCCTTATCCACGAGGAAGACGCCGGTTTCCCGCATCAAGTTGATCACATACTCAGTCGCAAGCACGGCGGCTCGACATCCTTCGAAAACTTAGCTTATGCCTGTGTTATCTGCAACCGCTACAAGGGGAGCGACGTCGCCTCGATTGAGCCGCAGACGGGAGAGGCAATTCGCATCTTCGATCCCAGACGGGACCGCTGGACAGATCACTTTAGAATTCACGGCGCAGTCATCGAACCGAATTCCAAGATCGCTTCAGCGACCGTCCTCCTGCTTCGTATGAACGCACCTGAGCGTATCCTCGAGCGCGGATTACTGCAGATCTTGGGCCGCTACCCGAGGCGGTAGTGTACCTGCTTTCTGTTACCGGCTCGAGAACGCCCATTGCTCCCTGCAGCATGGGGTCGTAAACCCGACGAGCGCAATCTCGGCTTCGCCAGGCATTCCCGTGGTTGTGTTTCCTTTCCAACCTGACCATTTCTGGTCATAATATAGTCATGAGGAGCGTTCGCATCGCTGAGTTGAAGGCGCGGCTGAGTGAATACTTGCGCGCCGTCCGTGCCGGGGAGACGATTGCCGTTCTGGACCGCGAGACGCCGGTAGCACAGATCGTTCCGGTCCGTGAGCGGGCGAGGTTGAGAATCCGAAAACCGCCGCATGGCGCGAGGGCGCCAAACCGTGTTCGTTTGCCCAAGCCGCTCAAGCTTGACATCGATGTCGTAGAAGTCCTGCTCGAGGAACGTCAACCTAACCGATGATCGCTTATGTGGACGCGTCGGTCCTGCTCCGTGTGGCGCTCGGACAATCGAACGCGCTGGCCGAATGGCGGCAAATCGACCGGGGCGTTGCAAGCGCCTTGGTCATGACCGAAAGCCTCCGCGCGTTGGATCGCCTGCGAATCCGGGCGAACCTTTCCGACGCGGAAGTTGCTAGCCGGCGGGCAACTATTCTGGCGCTTCTCGACTCACTGGAGCTGGTCGAGATTGATTCCGCTGTCCTCACCCGCGCCGCCCAACCCATGCCGACCGAACTCGGCACACTGGACGCAATCCACCTCGCCACCGCGTTGCTTTGGAAAGAGACGACGCGCACCGAACTGGTAATGGCTACGCACGACGGCGCGCTCGCGCTGGGCGCCGAGGCGCAAGGCCTTGTCGTGCTGGGCGTGTCGCGCCCGTGAACTGGTCCGCTCTCTCGAAAATCACGTCATTCCCGCGAAAGCGGGAATCCATTGTGTTCCGGACCAACAATAGACCCCCGCTTTCGCGGGGGTGACGACGCCTGTGATTTTCATTCCTTTGGGTGGGCCGCAGGCCCATGACCATCGGAATGAACGGCCATTTCAGAACCGAGAGCGGCTTCTTCCGACCCCAGACAGCGCGCAGCCTCGGCTTCGTAGGGGCAAATTGTCCAAAAACTCGGCTAGATGCCTTAGCGCTTCAGCGAAGGGCATATTTTGAGTGGTCTTTCACGAAACCCGCTAAAAATGCGGTGTTCAGAAAATAGACGACCTTTACCTCCTACCCATGTCCCAAGCATGCGTTATTTTGGCTCCTAAGCCCAAGAGCGCCTATTGTACGAGCCAATTCCGTCGAACCTGACGCCCCTTGCGCCACTACTCGTTTCGCAAAGCCTGCATAGGGTCGAGTTTCGAGGCGTGAGTGGCGGGCAACCAAACGGCGAGGAGAGCCACTGCGCAAAGCACGAACGGAGTCGAGACGAAGACCGCCGGATCCCAGGGCTTGACGCCGAAGAGCAGGCTCGAGAGGAGCCGCGTCAGGCCGAAGGCTGCGACGATGCCCACCGCCGCGCCCGCGAGCGCCAACTGCATTCCCTGCCTGACCACCAGATTGCGAATCGCCGCGCCATCCGCACCGAGCGCCATGCGGATGCCCATCTCCGGGGTGCGCTGCTCGACGGAGAAGGCCAGCAATCCGTAAATGCCGATGGCGGCGAGGACAAGCGCCACTACGCCGAAGAGGGTGAGCAGTAGCATGTTGAACCTCTGGCGGGCTGTCGAGCGGCCCATCACTTCTTCCATGGTACGGACATGCGCCACCGGAAGGCCGCCGCTCGCGAGGCGCAGTTGTTCCGTAATGGCGTTGATCGACCGCCGGGAATCGCCGCGGGTGCGCGCTGCCCAGATCATCGCGGAAGTATCGGAGTAAGCCGCGGCGTACCAGTCCACCACCTGCGCCGTGGGAACCATCAGCATGGGGTCGGGAGGATGGCCCAACCCGTTGTTGTGTGTGTCGCCCGCCACCGCAATGATGGTGCGCGGCGGCTCATTGGGCTCCACCCCCATGCCGGTGCCGATCTGGATGTGCTGGCCGACGGGGTCCCGGCCGGGCCAACACTGATTTGCGAGGGCCTGATTGATGATCGCCACGCCGGGAGCCGCGCGTGTGTCGGTTTCCCTGAAATCGCGCCCGCGCAAAATGGGAATTTTAAAGACGCTCAGATAGCCGGGCGAGAAACTCATCCAGCGGGCGCCCAGCCAGCCCTTCTCAGGATGGCCGGCGATCTGGAACGCCGCGCCATCGTCGACCTGGTTGGGCAGCCAGACCGTCGAGGCCGAGACTTCCACGCCGGGAATTGCATTGAGGCGTTCGCGGACATTGCGGGAAAGCTCCGCGATGCCCGCCGTGGTGTGGAGGCGCGCGCCGGTCATGGACATCTCGGCGGTCAGGACGTTGCCGGCGTCGAAGCCGGGACCGACCGCGTGCAGGCTTATAAACGTGCGGATCAGCAGCGCCGCGCCGATCAGCAGCACCAGCGCCAAGGAGACTTCGCTCGCCACCAGCAGCGAGCGCGTTTTACCGGAACGGAATCCTGTGCCGAACCGATTGCCGCCTTCCTTGAGCGAGCTGTTCAGGTCGGCGCGCGAGGCGGCGAAGGCGGGAAAGAGCCCAAACAGAATACCGGTGACCAGCGAAACTCCCAGCGTGAACGCGAGCACGCGCCAATCCATCGCCACCGCCGAGCCGTTTTCGCCAATGCGCGGCAGACCGGCGGGGCTCGCGGCGAGCAGCGCGCGCACGCCTGCAAAACCCAACAGCAGGCCCAGAGCCGCGCCCCCGGCTGAGAGCAGCACACTCTCGGTCAGTAGCTGGCGGATGATACGCCCGCGGCCGGCGCCCAGCGCGGAGCGGATGGCCAGTTCGCGTTTGCGCCCCGCGGCGCGCGCCAGGAGCAGGTTGGCAACGTTGGCGCAAGCGATCAAGAGCACCAACCCGACCGCCCCCAGCATGACCACGAGCGATCGCCGGGCGTCGCCAATGACCAGGTCACGCAGCGGCTCAACGGCGAATATTTCACCTTCTCTAGGATTGCTGACAGGAAAGAGACGGTAGTACTCCTCCCTGGCGAGCTTCATTTGCGCGTTGGCGGCGGCGGGCGTGATGCCGGGCTTGAGACGCGCGGCAGCCTGGAAGTATTGGTTTCCGTTGGTGCTCTCGGGTTCGAACTGAAAGGGCAGCCAGACGTCCGCGTCCGGGTCGGAGAAGAACTCTTTCCCGATCACCCCCACGACCGTGTAAGGCTCATTGCCCAGCGGGAGCCACTTTCCGACAATGCCGGGATCGCCGCCAAACCTGCGCTGCCAGAAGCCGTAGCTCAACACCACCACCTTGCCGCCGTGGGGCGAGTCCTCGAGCGGCGTAAAGGTGCGGCCCAGCATGGCACGGGCGCCGAAGAGGCGGAAGTAGGCCTCCGTAACGTGGATGCCGTGGAGCTGTTCGGGCCGGTCGCCGGTAAGATTGAACCCGGGGCTGGTGAAGTCGTAGGCGGCCACGTCCTCGAACACGCTGGTCTGCCGCTCGTAGAGGTGAAACATTGGAATCGAGGCTAGATTGGTTGCCAGCAGGCTGCCGCCATTGACCGGATGGTGAAAGAACTCGACCATACGGCCGGCATCAGGGTAAGTGAGCGGCTTGAGCAGCACGGTGTTGACTACCGAAAAGATGGCTGTGTTCGCTCCAACGCCCAGCGCCAAAGCGGCCAGGGCGGTGAGGGTGAAACCGGGGTTCTTGCGGAACATCAGCAGCGAGTGCTTCGAATCATCCCGGAAACCGCCCATGCCTCCACTCCTTTGTCCGGCGAATAGCCCAGAGACAGATTATAACAGCCGGCGGGCTGGCGGAGACCGCGTCTCTTGGCCTGTGGCGCGAGTGTCTCGCCCGCGCTACACGGCCCAAACCGAAACCCTGACTTTCATTGCTATGGGTAGGCCGCACCCCAGTGGCAACTGCGCCACGTGTCACGTCATTCCCGCGAAAGCGGGAATCCATTGGTCCCTCGGATAACAATGGGTCCCCACTTCCGCGGGGGCGACAAATGCGGACCTTCGTTTCTACGGGTGGCTCAAGGCCCATCCACGCTCAGGATGACACGCGGTTGGTGATTTTCACCCCTTCTCAGAACGCGCGTCGATGCTGACGCCCATCCAGAGGATTGCCGCAACGACGGCGAACGCTGCAGCCAAGGCGAGAGCCGATTCCCAGCCCCACCGTTCCGCCAGCCACGGCGTAAGCAGCGGCGAGACGAGGCCGCCCAGGTTGCTGCCAAAATTCATCACCCCGCCCCCGATGCCGCTTTGCGCGCCCGAAAGCTGGGTCATTGTAGCCCAGTAGGGGCCCTCGGTGGCCAGGACGAGCGCAGTGGCCGCAGTCAGGCTCAACGCGGCCAGCCACGCGCTGCCGGTGCGCGCGCCGAAGAGGAGCGAGCCTGCCGCTAAGATCATGGCCGGCAGGGGCAGGCTCCTGCGCCCCCACGTCGAACCCCGGCGTTGGACGGCCCAGTCTGAGATTACACCTCCGAGCGGAATGACGACGAGGCTGGCAATCCAGGGAAGCGTGGTCAACCATGCCGCCCGAAGGAAGGCGAAACGACGGACCTGGACGAGATACAGAAAGAACCAGAACACAAAGACGTACCCCACATAGCCTTGTAATGTGTAGCTCGCCGTCAGGAACCAGAAGCTGCGGCGGCGCAAGGGCGACGTGCATGTCGCAACCGTGGCATCCCTCGAGGTTGAGCGGGCGGCACTCGCCGTTTGCGCCAGCGGGGCTGACCACCACCAGAGCATCGCCACCAGGACGGCGAGTGCTGCCACCACCATAAACGCCGCGCGCCATCCCCAATGCAGAGTGACAAAGCCGAGAAGCGGCGGCGCCACCGCGGAGCCGATCCCGATGCTCGCCAGCACCATGCCGTTCGCGCTGCCGTGCCGCTCAGGGGGAAGAGCCAGCGAAATTGCCCGGCCGGCGGCCGGGTAGGTGGGCGAAGCCAGAACGCCGAGCACGAAGCGCAAGCCCAGCAGCGCCGGCAATGCGCCGAGCGCGAGGCCCAAATATGGCTTGCCCAGCAGACCGTTCGCGCACGTGATCACTGCCCACCCGAGCGTCAAGGCCCCAAACACGAGCCGCGTGGGCGTCCGCCCCGCGAGCCATCCGGAAGGAACCTGGAAGAGCGTGTAGCCCAGCAGGAAAGCGCTGAAGACTTTCCCCATTTCGAGTTGCGAAAGATTCAGCTCCGCCATCAGGCTCGGGGCCACCACCGTGATATCCACACGACATATATAGCCTACTGAGGCGGCCAGGGCGAGCAGGAACACCAGGCGCCCTGCCGCTGTCCCTGCCGGAACCGGTCCCGCGCCGGGGACGGCCGGGGAGGGGTTCAAGGAAGCTTTTTGCATAGCAGGATTTCGGAGTGGCCCTCGACAACGTAGTCCGGTATCTCGCCCACGCGCCGGTAGCCGAGACGGCTGTAAAGTTCCTGGGCGCGCCGGTTGAATGAAGAGACACAGAGAAAGATGAACCGTCGTCCGGCCATTTGGCGCTCCGCAAACGCTACCAGTCGAGTTCCAATGCCTCGCTCCCGGGCGCCTTCAGCCACGGCGACGCTCGCGATATAAGGCGAACCCGCACAGCCGTAAGGATGAATCAAGAGAAACCCGGCAAGGCCGCCGCCCTCGCGGGCCACGAACAGCTCGCTTCCGGGGCGGCGCAACGCCGCATGGCACCCTTCGAGACCACGGCGCAAGGTGATCCAGGGTTCGCTCCCCGCCATCAGCAGCGCGCACCAGTCGTGGTCACTCTCTTCCGCGCGCTCGATCGTCAGCTCTTCTGATGTGGCCATGGCCGGCTCATCTGATGGGGCAGAGCGATTTTAGCATACAGAGGTAGAGGTGGCTTTACGCCGCCACTTGGCGAGGTAAACTCGCCGCTACGAATTCAAACTGAGACACTACTCGGTTCCCGCCGACCGACAACACCGTTCTGTTCCTCTGGAACGTGTTTCGAGGGCTCACCGCTTGTCTTCTATGGCATCGGGGCCTTTACTTGTCGTCGCTCTCCAAAACAAGGTCTTAAACTCTTGTTTTTTTAGCAAACATTTTTCGCCTTGTGTAGGGGTACCCCTTGGGGTGCCCTCGGGCAGGGCAGGCCCTGCCCCTACAGGACGCGATTGGTTGCGGCTTCACCGCGCTGCGCGCTCTGTCGCGAATCGTGTCTTCGCCCGGTTAGAACAGCAGACCAGAAGACTCATGCTGGTCGAGAATTTCCGTTGGTAGATCCGCACAAGCAGATTAGTATATACGGCGCCCCTGGGCGATTGCCGGAGGCGTGGGCGCTCGGTTACAGCGCCGCGCGGCGGGACTGACTCCAGACGGAGCTTGCAGGCGGACAGTGAATGACGCAGACGGCATCACAATTACCTGATTTTCTGGTGATCGGAACGGCGAAGGCCGGGACGACTTCTCTCTACCGGTATTTGAAATCACATCCCGAGGTTTACCTGAGCCCGATCAAGGAGCCCAGGTATTTTGCCTTTCCCGAGACCCGTCCGGTGCTTCGCGGGCCACACCGGGACCTGCCGGTGGTCTGGAAGATCGAAGACTACCGCCGGCTGTTCGAGGCGAGAACTACCGAAACGGCGGCAGGAGAAATGACTCCTTTGTACCTTTACTACGAATGTTCGCCGGGCGCGATTCGCAAGCTGATACCGAACGCCAGGCTGATTGCCATTCTCCGCGACCCGGCGGAGCGCGCCTACTCTCATTTCTGCCACAACCGCAGGGACGGACTCGAGCCGCTGGTGGATTTCGCCGCCGCTCTTGACGCCGAGGACAAGCGCATCGCGCAGGGCTGGTGGTCGAAGTATCACTACCGCAATCAAGGTTTCTATGCCCGCCAGCTCAGACGCTACCTGGAGCTCTTCCCGCGCGAGCAGATGCTGATTACGTTGTACGAGGACATGGTTGCCGACTGCCCTGGGTTTCTGAAAAGGATTTGCTCGTTCCTGGGGATTGATGAGAACCACTCGTTCGATACCTCGGAGCGCGATAATGTGACGGTTGGAATCCCACGCACGTTCTTACTTCGCCGCATTCTGCGTTCCGCCGGGCCGGCGAAGCGCATGATCCGGGGAACTGTGCCCTTGAAACTGAGGTCGCGTCTGTTCGACAGGTTTTCCAAGCTCATCTGGGCTCCCAAACCGGAATTTCGGCCCTCTGTGCGGGCGCAGCTTGTATCGGAATTCACACCGGACATCCTGGAGCTACAAGAAATGATCGGTCGAGATCTCTCGCCCTGGTTGCGGTGTTGATGCCCATCAGCGTACCCTTCGCCAGCCTATTTGTCCTTTCGCTTCGCCAAGCTTATAAAGGACGCCACCTGCGACCAACAGGCAGAAGAACAGAAGGCGATGGCCGGAGTTGGAGCGCGGGTTTTCGGAGCAGAGCCGCCACAATTCCCAGCGGCGCCTCATGTCGAGCGGGGAATAGCCGTTGTGCCGCGCCGGGCGGGTGTTGCTGGCGCCATACACAAACATCTTGCGCAGCGCCTGGCCGGTGGTGCGAATCTCCAGGTGGGTCACGCCCATCGACGGCCAGAAGACCACGCGATAGGCGGGATCGACCTTCATCACCCGATGAACGTAAGCGGTGTCAGCCCCGCGCTTCCACTCGTCAAACAAGCCGACGCGGCGGAAAACGTCAGCCCGGATAATCATATTGCTGCACCAACCGAAGGCGAATCGCGAGGGCAAGCGCGTCAGAATATGCTCCAGCTTCGCGTTCTCGTAGTTTTGAATCAGCTGAACTCCCAGCGAACTGCCGCCGGGACAATGCCGCGGGCCGACAGCGACTGCGGCGCCCGTGGCCTGCATCGCCTTTTGCGCCTGCTCCAGCCAGTCCGGCGCCGGGGCGCAGTCGGCGTCCGTGAAGGCGATGAACTGCCCGGCGGCCCTTCGCAGGGCGGCGTTACGCGCCACATACGATCCGGGCCTCTCCTCCCGAATCAACGTGACGCCGCGCGTGGAGCGAATCGCTTCGCTCGTCCCGTCGGTCGAACGGTTCTCCACGAATAGCAGTTCGTAACGGTCGCGTCTAAGGGACTGCCGCTCGAGTGCCTCACAGCACGCGACGATGTGTGACACCTCGTTCCGATACGGAACGATCACCGAAAAGAGAATCTGATTTTCCAACTCTCCTCGCACTCAATACTCACCATGTGCAACACGCCAATTATCCGCCAGTGCCCACCGGTTGCACAGAGGGCTGCCCACCCCGGCGCCCGGACAACATCAGACCCAGCCAGCAACTCACCGGCCAGGTGAGCACCCA